>Ga0116217_10006608_pt1 | contig 10038 bp, 9 predicted proteins | sample Sb_taG_6_FD_89697 | JGI IMG/M metagenome (GOLD analysis project Ga0116217, IMG submission 89697) | Peat soil microbial communities from Weissenstadt, Germany - Sb_50d_4_PS metaG | ecosystem: Environmental > Terrestrial > Soil > Wetlands > Peat | place: Germany: Weissenstadt | collected 2010-09-21 | reverse complement strand
GGAGTCGCCATCAGGATGTCGGGGGCGAAATCGCAGATCAGCTGAACCTGTCTCGCGGTCATGCCCCCGGAGACCGGCACAAGCGAGCAGCCGAGCCGCTCTGCCCCATAGTGATAGCCGAGGCCGCCGGTGAAGAGACCATAGCCATAGGCGACGTGGGCCATCATGCCCCGCCGCCCGCCGGCGGCGCGGATCGTCCGCGCCATCACGTCGCTCCACATGGCGAGATCGTTCAGCGTATAGCCGACCACCGTGGGCTTGCCGGTCGTGCCGGACGAAGCGTGGACGCGCGCCAGCTGATGTCGCGGTACGGCCAACAGACCGAATGGGTAGTTGACTCTGAGGTCCGCCTTGACGGTGAAGGGAAAGCGCTCGAGGTCCGCGAGGGTGCCGAAATCGTCAGGATGGACGCCGTGCTGATCGAATTTGGCGCGCATCGCCGGCACGGCGTCGTAGGTGCGACGCAGCGTGGCCGCGAGTCTGCGCGTTTGCAAAGCGATCAGCTCGTCGCGCGAGGCCGTCTCGATCGGATCGAGCAAGCTTTTGTCTGGCGCTTTGCCCAGCCTCATGAGGATGATCTGACGTCAGCCGGGATGACCCAGTCGAGCTCGACCGCGCGAGACTCCGCCGATGCGGGCATATCTCCTCCCTGGCGCGGGGAATTGGCCGCGCGCGGGCCCATCTCACAGGCGCGGCCGTCGGTCGTCAAGAAGGCGGCGCGCCAAGCGGATCAGGCCGGCGCCGCGCCATCGCTCGATACAGCCCGGGCTACTGAGCGAGAAAGCTCAGAAGCGTTGCGTTGAAGGGTTGCGTCGCTTCGAGATGCCCGAGATGGCCGACGCCGTCGAAAACCTTCACTCTTGCGTTCGGCATGCGCGCCGCCAGCGCTTGAGCGAGAGCCGCGTTCTGACCCATCTTGGCGCGCAATTCCGGCGGCGCGAATGGGCGCCCAGGGGCGTTGTGATCATTGGCGCCCATGATGAACAGGGTCGGCCGATCGATGAGCGGAATCTCGTGCGCCACCGGCTGGGAATAGATTATCTGGTAGGAAGCGACGAACGATTTGAGCCAGCGCGGATATTCGCCGCTCTGCTTGATCTCTTCCCGCAACTGGACGAACGGCTCGATCGCGCTCGACGGCAGGCTCAGCGCGTAGTTGGTCATGAGTTGCTTGCGATAACCGTCCGCGGTCAGCGCTTGCTCGCGCTTCGCAAGCTCTTCGTTCGTCACCGGCGGAACATAGAATCGATAGTCTTCGAGGCCAATCGACGAATAGAGGACAAGGTGATCGATGCGCGGTCCATAGGCGCGCGCCAGCCTGACCGCGAGCATCCCGCCCATCGAATGGCCGACGAGATCGAAGCGGTCGATGTGAAGGCTATCGAGCAACGCGATCGTGGCGCGCGCCATCGCGTCGAAGCTATAGGCGAAAGTGGGCTTGGAGGACTTGCCGAAGCCGATTTGATCCGGGGCCACGACTCGATAGCCCGCCTCGGTTAGCGCCTTGATGGTCGGCTCCCAATAGCTCGAAGGAAAATTTCGACCATGCAGGAGAACGATGGTCCGCCCATTCGATGGACCCACCGGCGGCGCATCCATGTAGGCGAGACGCAAATCCTCGCCCTCAAGCGTAAGCGGCATGAAATGGACCGGGTAGGGATAGGCGAAACCCTCGAGCGCGATGCCCATCGCCTCGGCGCGCGCCGAAGGCGAAGCGAAAGCAGCGAACAGAGCCACCGCGATGGTCAGGCAGGCGAGGGCGCGGCGAAGCGTCATGGCGATAACCTCGAGGAGGGCGACGTCGTTTGTCGCGATCGCTACTCCCGGAATGATGACGACATCAAGGCACCCGGCTTCGTGTCGCGCCAGGAAAATGAGCGCGCCCACGCTCTTGTCTGACCAGACGATCTGGGCGACGATTGCAAGCATCACTCGCCGGTCGCCGGCGTAAACCGCGAGGAGCACAAGATGATTCCGCGGACGCCCAAATGGAAGGAGCCGTCCTCGACCGCGCCCGAGCCACAAGTTGGCGCCGCGCGTAGCGTCACCCGTCGAGGCCTCATCGAGGCCGGCGCCGGCGCGGCGGCCGCGGCGATGGTTTCCCGCCCAGCGCTGGCGCAAGAGGGCGATAACTTGCCGCCGTCGATACCGGAATGGCAGCTCCAACCCGGCGAAGAGACACTAAGCCAACCTTACGGGCGACCGTCCAAGTTCGAAGCCAATGTCGTGCGTCGTTATCGCCATGGCCTGCCGGAGCCGCCGACGCGTTTGTCATCGTTCAGCCTGACTCCGCTTCAGGACCTTTGCGGAATCATTACCCCGAACGGGCTGCACTACGAGCGCCACCATGCCGGGGTTCCGAGGATCGACCCGCTTGAACACCGGCTCATTGTCCACGGCATGGTCGAGAGGCCGATCATCTTCGCCATGGAGGATCTGACCCGATTTCCGTCGGTGTCGCGCGTCCACTTTCTCGAATGTTCCGGCAACACCCAGAACTGGCGCGCGCCCAAACCCGAACTGACGGTCCAGGACACGCATGGACTGCTGAGCTGCTGCGAGTGGACTGGCGTTCCGCTGGCGACCGTTCTGGCGGAAGCCGGCGTCAGGCCGGAGGCGAGATGGATGCTGGCCGAAGGCGCCGACGCAGCGGCGATGACGCGCAGCATCCCGATCGAAAAGGCGCTCGACGACGCGCTGCTCGCCTATGCGCAGAATGGCGAGCGGCTGCGGCCGGAGCAAGGCTACCCTCTACGGTTGTTGCTGCCGGGGTACGAGGGCAATACAAGCGTCAAGTGGCTTCGGCGGCTCAAACTCGGCCCGGAACCGTTCCAAACACGCGAGGAAACCTCGAAATATACGCTGCTCATGCCGGACGGCGTGGCGCGCCAGTTCAATTTCGTCATGGAGGCGAAATCGGTCATCACCCTTCCGTCTGGCGGACAGCGGCTCGGCGCGCCGGGATTCTATGAGATCTCCGGCCTTGCGTGGTCGGGAAACGGAAAAGTCGCTCGAGTCGAAGTGTCGACCGACGGCGGCGCCTCCAGGCGCGACGCGGCGTTGCAGGAGCCGGTCATGTCGAAGTGCCTGACGCGGTTCCGCTCGCCCTGGCGCTGGGACGGCGGCGCGGCGACGCTTGCGAGCCGCGTCACCGACGAGACCGGCTATGTGCAGCCGACTCGCGAAGCGCTGCTCAACGTGCGCGACGTGCGGTCCTATTATCATTACAACGGAATTCAGAACTGGAGCGTCGCGGCTGGAGGCGCGGTGACCAATGCCGGGTAGAATCCCCTGCCTCGCGGCGCTCGCAATCGCCGTGATAGCGGCGTCCGGCGCCGGCCATGCCGCCGAGCGCTACGGCTTCGGACGTCCGGCGACGCCGCAGGAAATCGCGGGTTGGGACATCGACGTTTCGCCGAGCGGCGCCGGACTGCCACCCGGGCGAGGCGACGTGCGGCAGGGCGAGGCGATCTTCGCCGCGAAATGCGCCAGCTGCCACGGCGCCCATGGCGAAGGCAAGCCGATGGTCCGGCTGGTCGGCGGAATCGGCACGCTCCATGACAAGAAGCCGAAAAAGACGGTCGGCAGTTTTTGGCCCTACGCCACGACGCTGTTCGACTATGTGCGACGCGCCATGCCGCTCAACGCGCCGCAATCCCTCAACCCCGACGAAGTCTATGCGGTTTCGGCCTACGTGCTGTTCCTTAACGGGATCGTCGCGCAAGACGCCACGCTGGACGCGGACACTCTCGCGAAGATCAAGATGCCCAACCGCGGCGGCTTCGTCAGCGCCTTTTCGCCGCCGGGCGCGGCGAAACCCTAAGGCGACGGTCGCCACGAGCTGGCCTGGCAGGCTCATCAAGGGAGGCAAACCATGATCATCGATCTGCGGACTTACACAATGGTCCCTGGACGACTTGGCGCCTGGCTCAAACTGTACGAGGCGGAGGGCATGCCGATTCATGTCCGGCATCTAGGTCAACCGATCGGCGTCTTCACCACCGATGTCGGCACAGTCAATCAGGTCGTGTTCTTGTGGGGCTTCGAGAGCCAGGCGGACCGCGAGCGCCGGCGCGACGCGCTGGAAGCCGATCCCGACTGGGTCGCCTATCGCCAGAAGAGCGCCGAGGCCGGCAACGTGCAGCATCAGGAGTGCAAGATCGTCAAGTCGACCCGGTTCTCACCGATGTAGCGACGGCGCAGCGGCTTCGCCCAGGCCCTCACGCTTTTCGCGCTTGATCCACCATATCGCGAAACTTCTTGACGTTGTCCGCGCCGGCATAATCGGCAATGCGCTCGTAGGCCGGCTCCATCAAGGCGCGGAATGGCGCGAGATCCGGCTGCGTGATCTCAATGCCGGAGGCCTCGAGCTTCGTGATCTGATCCGCTTCGCCCTCGGCCATCAGTTTGCGCATCAGGTTGCCGGCGGCCACGCTCTCTTCCTGGAAGATCGTTTGCTGGTCGGGCGTCAGCTTCATCCAGGCGTTCACGCCGACGGTGTGGATCATGTTGTTGTAGATGTGCCGGGTCATCGCGAGGTGCTTCTGCACCTCGTAGAACTTGTTGTAGTAGATGACGGCGATCGGATTCTCCTCTCCGTCGACCACCTTCTGCGCCAGCGCCAGATAAAGCTCGGGGAAGGCGATGGCCTGCACGACCGCGCCGAGGGCCTGCATCGAAGCCTGGATCTGCAATTCGGGCGGCGTGCGGAGCTTCAGCCCTTTGACGTCCTCGGGCGCATGGATCGGCCGCACGCTGTTGGTGACATTGCGAAAGCCATAGTCCCAGTTGCGCAGCAATACGAAACCCTGCTTTTCGGCCAGCGGCGTAAGCCAATCCATCGCCGGTCCGTCGAGGACGCGAAACACGAGCGCCCGGCTGTCGAAGATGAACGGCAGCATGACCGCGCCGAAAGCTCTGTCGTATTTGTCGAGCTGCCCCTGGGTCGGCAGCCCCATATCGATCGTGCCGAGCTTGATCTGCTGGGCCTGCTCCGGGGGGCCGCCGAGCTGGTTGTTGGGAAAGATCATCACCCGGATTGCGCCGTTGGTGCGTTCGGCGACCCTGCTCGCGAATTGCTTGGCCGCGATATTCGCCGGATGGTCCTCCTGGGCGAAATGGGCAAACCGCAGCGTCAAAGGCGCCGCCCCGCGCGCGACATGGGGCGCGGCCAACGCCGCCGCGGCGGCGGCGGTTCTGATGAGCTCTCTGCGGTTCATGACGTCCTCCCTCGCAAGCCTGTGCTCGCCTTCGAAGCGGCTTAGCCGTGAAATCCGAAATGATTCGGCAACGCCAACGCAAACCAGGGCACGAAAGCCACGATCAGCAAGCCGGCCAGCACCACGGCGAGATATGGCAGCATGGCGCGCGACGCGGGCTCGATGTCGCTTCGCATGACCGCGCAGCAGACATAGAAGCCGACCCCGGCGAGCGGCATGAAGCCGCCGACGCCCATCGCGATGATGAGGACAATTGCGAAGTGCAAGCCGCTGAATCCCAGCTTGACGGCGATCGGCAGCAGCAACGGCGCCAGCACGTTGAGCGACGGCAGTCCTTCGAGCAGCACGCCGACAAAGATCAAGAGCGCAATCGAGCCGAGCATGAAGAAAGTCGCGCTGGCGTGGCCAGCGGCGAGGAGGTCGACGAGGCGCTGCGGCAGATAGGCGATCGTCAGCACCCAAGAAAAGGCCGACGCGGCGGCGAAGATGAACATGAGCACGCCCGTCAACGCGACTGTGTTCTCGAGCGCGCGCAAGAAGCCTGCGAGCGTCAGCTCGCGATAGACGAGCATGGAGAGGACGAGCCCGTAGACGACGGCGAGCGCGGCGATTTCGGTCGGAGTGGCGAGCCCAAAAAGGATTCCGGCCAGCAGCATGCCGGGCATCAAGAGCGGCAGAATCGCGTTGAGGCCAGCGCGCGCGATCACGCGCGCTGGAGCCCGCAAGGCGGGCTGCGCGCCGGCCCGGCGCGCGCGGAGAGCGATCAGCGCCATGAGGCAGAGAGCAATGACCGCTGCGGGTAGGAGGCCGCCGATGAACATGCCCGCCACCGATACATTGGTGATCGAGCCGACGATGAGCATGGCGATGCTCGGCGGCACCGTCTCGCCCATCACCGCAGACACCGCCAGCACTGCTGCGCCTTCCGGCGCCCCGTGGCGCGCGGCGATTTCATCGCGCATGATTGTGCCGACAGCCGCGACGTCCGCGGGTTTCGACCCCGAAAGGCCGGATATGACATACATGCTGACCACCGCGACCTGGAGCAGGCCGCCGCGAAGATGGCCGACGAGCGCGTGAACGAACCGGATCAGCCGCGCGCTGATGCCGCCGCGCTCCATCACCAGCCCGGCGAGGATGAAGAAGGGAACGGCGAGAAGAATGTAGTTCCCTGCCCCGGCGACCATCGTCTGCGGCAGCACGACGAGCGGCGCGGCGCCGGTCGTCCAGAGATAGGACGCCGAGGCGAGGAGCAGCACGAAGCCGACCGGCACGCCCGCGAATATCGCCGCGAAAAACAGGATGAGCGCTGCGATGAGCGAGGAATCGTCGCCCAGGGCCGGCAGCCATGATCCATAGGTCATCGCGGCCGCGGTCGCAAAGAGAAACAGCGCGGCGACAATCAGCGCCAATCTTCCATGCGTGCGCCAGAGGCGCTCGGCCGCGCACTCGGCCATGAGCGCCATGCCGATGGGAAGCGGCAGGGCGATCAGCCCGGCTGGAACCTGGAAGATCGGCGTGCGCTCGGCCCAACTCGCGGCGACAAACTCAATCGAGACGACCCCGATCAGTCCGGCGACGAAGAAAACCACGACGTCGGCGAGCGCGAGGCAGATGCGCTCGACCCGTCCCGGGACGAGGTTCAAGATGAGGCGGACTTGCGCGTGATCGCGCCGACGATAGGCGACGGCACCGCCGATGAACGCGAGAATCGACAGGACCAGCCGCGCGATTTCGTCGGACCAGAGAAACGATTCGTGGAAGACGAGCCGCGCCAGAACGTTGGCAAGCACAAGAAGGAGTTCGCCGAGCAGAGCGGCGACGACGACCGCTTCAGCCGCCCGGTCGATGGCGCGCTGAGCGAACGGCTCCGCAGCGGCGCCAAGGCCCACCGCTTCGGCGCCGGACATTGATCCCGTCCGTGTGCAGTCGCCGCTCGCCGACACTTCGCCCTACCGCGCCGCCGTGTTCGCCGTGGCGCATTGGCCGAGTTCAACTCCGAGTCTCCTCCATCTCATCATGGCGTTCCTCCGCATTGTTTTTCTTGTGTCGTGGCGGTGTTCGTCGGCCGCGGCCTGGCGGTTCGCGTGTCGACGCGTCGCCGGCGAAATAGTCGGGATTAAGACGGCGAATGCTTGGAATGTCAGTCAGAAGCCCGTCGAGATGAACGCCCATCGCCTGAGCGGCGCGCGCGCTGTCGCCGGCTTCGATCGCCGCGGCGATGGCGCTGTGTTCGGCTATGGCGCGCGCAATGCGCCCCGCTTGCGGCAAGGTCAGGCGCCGATAGCGGTCGACGTGAACCTTGACTTGCTCGACCAGCGTCCAAATTCCGCGATAGCCCGCGGCCTCGGCGATCGCGCAGTGAAAGGCCTCGTCCGCCTGATGGAAGGCGCCGCGGTCGCCGAGGCGGCTTGCTTCGCGCTGGCGCTCGAGGTGGGCGAAGAGCGCGATGATCTGGCTGCGTCGCGCCCGCTCGGCGGCGAGCCGCGCTGAAGTCTCTTCCAGCGCCCTGCGAATGACAATCGCCTCGGGCAGCGCGGCGAGCGGGATGCGCGCGGCGAAGGTGCCCGACTGCGGGAAGATCTCGACCAGCCCTTCGTCGGCCAGTTTGCGCACCGCCTCGCGCACTGGAGTGCGACTGAATCCATAAGCTCGCGCCAGCTCCGCCTCGGAAATCGGATCGCCCGGCAGACGTTCGAGCGATATGAGCTCGGCGCGCAGATCGGCATAGATTCGCGCCCCAATTCCCGGACGGCGGACGGCGGCCGCCCAGGGCTTGCGCAAGGCAGAGGCTAGGCCCGACGGAAGCGCGCTCACATGGTTTCGCCTCGCCCTCATCGCCTCTCTTCCCCTGATCAGCCGCAACTAGTATACTAGTATTTTGCCTTAAGCGCCAAGGTTTGCTGGCGCGGGCAGCGCGCGAAGCGTGGCGACGGTCGGCGGGCGTGCGCGCCGTCGCCAGCGGGAGGGCCTTGGCGGTATGACGGACTATCGTCGTCTGTTCGATCTGACCGGCAAAACGGCGGCCGTGCTGGGCGCGGCGTCCGGCATCGGCAAGTCTTCGGCCGAGGCGCTGGCCAACCTGGGCGCGCGGGTTCTATGCGCCGACCGCGACCTCGATCGCTGCGAGGCGACGGCCGCCGGCATTCGCGCGGCCGGCGGGTGGGCCGAGGCGATAGCGGCCGACGCTGCGCTGGCCAGCGACGTCGCATCGCTCGCGGCGGCGGCCAAGGCCAGATTCCCGCGCATCGACATCGCCGTCACGACGCCGGGACTGAATATCCGCAAAACGATTCTCGATTGCACCGAGGAGGACCTTGATCGCGTCCTCACCCTCAACATCAAGGGAACCGTCTATTTCTTCCAGGCGTTCGGGCGCATCATGATGGATCAGGGCGGGGGCAGCCTGATCGCCTTTTCGTCGGTGCGCGCGGTCACGATCGAGCCGGGGCTTGCCGTCTACGGCAGCACCAAGGCGGCCATCGTCCTCCTGGTCAAGGGTTTCGCGTCGGAGGTCGGCCGCTTTGGCGTGCGCGTCAACGCGATCGCTCCGAGCATCGCGGAGACGGCGCTGACCGAACCGTTCAAGCAGCGGCCCGACATCCACAAGCTCTACGCCGCGCATACCGTGTTCAATCGCTGGAGCGCGGCTGACGAAGTCGCGTGCGCCGTCGCGTTCCTGGCTTCCGATGCGGCGAGTTACGTGAGCGGGAGCACGCTATTCGTCGATGGCGGCTGGACGGCGATCGATGGCCCGCCCACAGGGCTGACGCAACTCGCGCGATGACGTCGCGGGACGCCAACCCGCGGCGCGGCCGCTGCTCCCGCCGTCACTCGGCCTCGGCCAACCGTGCGGACTCCGCGCGACGCGAGGCGCGGGAGCTTATCTCCTGATATCGGCTCAGAGAGTTGGAAAGGTGGCGCCGCGCCGCCTTGCGTGCGGCCGCAGTGTTCTGATCGCGAATGGCTTCGAAAATTGCGACATGCTCAGCCTGGATCTTGCGCAGATACCGAACACGTTCGTTGTTGGCGCCCGTCTCGACATTGATGATCTGTCGGGGAATGATGAAGTTGCCTAGAAACTCGAGAAGTTGCGGAAAATAGCGATTGTGGACGCAGCGAAAGATTGCCAGATGGAACCGGAAGTCGGCGTCCACAGCGTTGCCGCCGATTTCAATTTCAGCCTCGACTGACTTCAGGGCAGCCTCGATCTGCCTCAGGTCGTGACTGGTCCGGCGCTCGGCTGCAAGCCCTGAGGCTTCGATCTCGAGGCCCATGCGCAATTCAACGATCTGCAGCACGTCTTTGGCGGATTTGACTTCGTTCGGATCGATCCGGAACGGACGGCGCTGAACGTCCGCCGGCACGAACGCGCCCAGGCCTTGGCGCGTGATGACCAGGCCATCGGCTCGGAGCGCCGCGACGGCCTCGCGCACCACAGTGCGGCTGACGCCGGTGGATAGCGACAGTTCCTGCTCGGTCGGCAGGCGAGCGCCCGGCTGCAGGCGTCCGCTGAGGATCTCGGCGGCAAGCCGCTGAGTCAGCTCTTGAGTCCGATTGAGCGCTGGGCCGAGCGCAAGCGAAATGGTTTTGCCTTTTTTCACGAGCTCGCCAATCGATTCCCCGCCTGACAAATATTACACTGACCGCACCTGCGACAAGAACAAAAGCCAGCGCGCCGCAAATCGCCAACGATCTAAGCAGATTCCGTTTGGCTAACCAACGGATAGGTTTTTTGCGGTTTGCTGGCTGTGCTGATTCGCAAAGTGCATAGCATGGCGGGAAAGTCTCCGATTACGGCGAGCGATGAACAACGCGC
>Ga0116217_10006603_pt1 | contig 10043 bp, 10 predicted proteins | sample Sb_taG_6_FD_89697 | JGI IMG/M metagenome (GOLD analysis project Ga0116217, IMG submission 89697) | Peat soil microbial communities from Weissenstadt, Germany - Sb_50d_4_PS metaG | ecosystem: Environmental > Terrestrial > Soil > Wetlands > Peat | place: Germany: Weissenstadt | collected 2010-09-21 | reverse complement strand
CTGGCCGGTCCCCTGCCGTCACGGGTGGTCCGCCCCGTCACGCCCTATGCCCTGCCCGATGCCAAGGTGTTCTCCGAGATGTTCGCCGGCTCGGGGACGCAGGCCGCGTCGACGACCATGGCCTTCGCCCGACTGTTGCGCAACATGGTGCGCGACCCCGCCCTGGGGAGATACGTCGCACCCATCGTCCCCGACGAAGCCCGCACCTTCGGCCTGGAACCGCTCATCGCCGAGTCCAAGATCTACGCCCCCGAAGGCCAGCGCTACACCCCGGTCGACTCCGACCTCATCCTCCGCTACGCCGAGGACCGCAAGGGCCAGGTCCTCCAGGAGGGCATCACCGAGGCCGGGGCCATGGCGTCGTTCATCGCGCTGGCCACGTCCTACGCCACGTGGGGCCGGCCCATGCTGCCCATCTACCTCTTCTATTCGATGTTCGGGTTCCAGCGCATCGGCGACCTGGCCTGGTTGCTCGGCGACATCCGGGGGCGGGGCATCCTCGCCGGGTGCACGGCGGGCCGCACCACCTTGCAGGGCGAAGGGCTCCAGCACGACGACGGCCATTCGCCCCTCCTGGCCTCGGTGAACCCCGCCGCGCACGTCTACGACCCCGCCTTCGCGTACGAGATCGGCGTGATCATGGAGGACGCCGTGCGCCGGACCATGGGGCCCGATCCCGAAGACCGCTTCTGGTACCTGACGCTCTACAACGAGAACTACCCCATGCCGCCGCTACCCGAAGGCGCCGCCGGCGACGCCGTGCGGGCGGGCGTCCTGCGAGGCATGTACCGCTTCGCCGAGCCCGCCGAGGTGGACGCCGTGGGCCGGGGCGCGAAGCGAAACGGGTCGGCGAGACGGGCGACGCTCCTCTTCTCGGGGCCGATGTGGCAAGTGGCCATGGAGGCCCGCGCCATGCTGGGGTCGGAATGGGGGGTGTCGGCCGACGCGTGGTCGGTCACGTCCTACACCGAGCTGCGCGAGGACGCCCTGGCGGTGGAGCGGGCCAACCGGCTGCACCCGCACGCCGAGCGCGCCGTCCCCTACGTCACCGAGGCACTCGACGCCGATACCGGTCCGGTGGTGGCAGTGACCGATTACATACGGGCGGTGCCGGACCAGGTGGCGCGGTGGGTGCCCCGACCCTTCACCTCGCTCGGGACCGACGGGTTCGGGCGATCGGACACGCGCGCCGCACTGCGCCGCTTCTTCGAGGTCGACGCCGCCCACGTCGTGGTAGCGGTGCTCAGCGCCTTGGCCGAGAGCGGCGACGCCAAGAGCGACGAGGTGGCCGACGCCATCTCCCGCTACGAGATCGACCCCGACTCCGCCGACCCCTGGTCCGACTGACCCCGTCCGGGCTCGTCCGAGGGCGCCCCCATGACCGCCAGGCGCGACCGGTAGGACATCACCGACCACCGCGACCAGGCGGAGAGGGCCGAGCCCAGGCAACCGGCCGACCCGATCGAGAACGCGGACAGGAACGAGCCGATCGAGCCGATCGAAAGGGCGGAGCCGACCGACCCGATCGACAGGACCGATCCCTTGGATCCGATCGACAGGACGGAGTCCTCGGACCACAGGGACCAACGGGACCGAGACATCACGCCCGGTCTCCTACACCGAGGGATCCGCCGGCATGCCAGCGTCGCCCTCCGCCGGGGACGGATCGGAAGCGGGCGGTTGCCGTGGCCGGGGTCACGAGGGATTCCGGGCCACCAGGATCAGGTGGGCGCTCAACCCGAGGAGCGTCGGCTCGGCTTCGATGACCCGGGCCGCGAACAGGATCGTGTCGCGGTCGTGTTCGGCGTCAAAGCGCGCTTCCAGGTGGGGGAGCCACTTGGCGAGCCCTTCGACCCCGACCACCTCGATGACATCGAGTCCGGCGTCCACGGCTTCGTGGCGCAGCTCGTCGGGATGATGGAAGTAGGCGGTGGTGAACCAGTCGGACCGGTCGGTCGGATTGCGGTGCTGGCCCTCGGCCAGGTCCCGATCCACGATGGCCCTGAATCGGGACTCGAAGAGAAAGCCGCTCACGAGCCCGTCGAACAGAGACGCAAACCGTGAGATGGCGGCGGCGAAGATCAGGCCGCCCGGGCGCACCACGCGGCGTGCCTCCCCGAGGGCCAGGAGCCGATCGGCCCTGTCGGTGAGGTGGTACAGCGGCCCCATGACCAGAGCGACGTCGAAACCGGCATCAGCGCCGGGCAGGCGCCGGGCGTCGCCCACTTCGGCGGTGACACGGCCCACCGATCCCGTCTGGGCCCGAGCCTTCTCGACGTGCGCCGGAACGAGATCCACGACGTGCACGTCGTGGCCGTCGTCCGCCAGCCAGCGGGCATGGACTCCGGTGGCGCCCCCGACATCGAGAATCCTGGCCGGCCGGTCGGGCAGGTGCCGGCGCAGAACCTCCTGGGTGCGCAACAACTCGAGGCGACCCAGGCCCTCGGTGAGCCGCCGACCTTCGTCGGTGGTCTCGTAGTGCTCGACGACCTCGGACGGGACCTCGGGGGCGACCTCGGCCATGGGCGCGGATCCTACTGTGGCCGAATTGCGCCGCTCACCGGTCCACAGGGACCTCGGTCCACGACGTGCCGCTCCACCGCCTCCGCGCCACCCACGACTGCCCGTCCCAGTACGCCTGCTCACTGAGATGCTCGGGGTCCACGTGCCAACCCACCTCGGGAGAGGAGGGTGCAGTCGTCTCGAGGTCGACGCCCTGCGAGGGACCCACGGGGATGGGCGGAGTGACGTCGGCATTGCCCGACACCGCCGACATGCCCGACCTCGATCTGCTCGATCTGCTCGATCTGCTCGATCTGCCTGACCGACTCGACCGGCCCGACCGGCCCGACCGGCCCGACCGGCTGGAGCGCGATCTCGAACTGCTCGACTTCGCCCGGGTCGATCTGCCCGACCGGCTGGAGCGCGATCTCGAAGTGCTCGGTCTTGATCTCGACCCGCTCAACCGACGCAATCCGCGTCTGGCGCGGTCTCGGCGGGCGATGAACAGCGCGATCGCGATCAAGACCACGGCGACCGCAGCGAGCTCGACGATCTCGGCGTTCCGGTCGGGCCCGGGTCTGGCCGCCGGCACGATGCCGACCTGCGCCGGCCCCGGAGCACCGGCGGCCTGCTTCGACGCCAAGGAGACGGCGTCGGCGCTGGTGAGATCGCCCGAAGCGGTGATCACCTGCACCTCGAAAGCGATACCGCCCTGGGCGAAGGTCACGACGAACGCCGTCGACGGCGAGCCCGATGCAGACACATGGGCGGTGTACCCGGACGCTCCGGGCAGGGCCGAGACCGGGAACGTCGCACCGGCCACGCCTCGATAGGCGGCATCCAGCTCGCCCAGGAACTCCTCCACCTGCTTGGCGCTCTTGAACCGGAAGGCGGAGATCACGACCCCGTCACCGTTGAGCGGTTGATGCACCCAGAACCGGTACTCGCCACTTGCGTCACCGTCGGCCAATGCACGAGACAGGACCGCGCTCACCTCACCGTCGCCACCGAAGAGATTCACATTCGACTGGGAGACCGGACCGTTCTTGGGACCCGGCGTGCTGAGGACGAATCCGGGCAGCGTCTCGGACAGGACAACAGACGACAGGTCGCTGGGCGACGCGTACGCCGCAGTGGAGGAAGTCGCCGCCATGAGGAGCCACAGGGGGAGAGCCAACAAGGCCGTCGGCAGGCCGACGGCCAGGCCTCTCACAGAGCTCGACATGCTGGACGTCCAAAGGTGTCGACGAGCAGACCGATCCGGCAAAGGTTACCAATGGCCGGTTCGCCTTACGCGGCTGCTCGGGGGGTTGGCCCTGCAACGAGCGGTATCCCGAGCGCCCGAACGCTGAATCAGTTGCCCAACGACGCAAGATGTTGCTTGTAGCCGATCCCGTAGGCCGTGGGAGTCCCCGAGTAGTTGGTGATGAGCGAGGGCTCACCGGTGCAACTCCCCGCGAACCAGGCCCATCCCAGGTACGAGATCCCGTAGCGGTCGGCGAAATCCAGGAACGGGGGGTACAGGGTGTCGCCGCAGTCGAGCTCTCCGAACTCTCCCACCACGATCGGCACCCTCGCCGACAGAGGGGCGAGCACGCCCGCCCAACACGACGAGCTGTAACAGGGCGAGTAATCCGGTTGGGACGGCGTGTTCCAATAGACGTGGATGCTGGCGGCGAGCTGCCCGCGGGGATCCACCGGAGCATATTGGAGCCAGTGATCCAGGTCCCCGGCGTACTGAGGACCACCGACCATCGTCACGTTGGTCGCGCCCGTGGCGCGCACGACGTCGAGAAGCTGCTGCATCCCGGCCGCGGAATAATTGACGCCCTTGCACGTTCCCCCGGCACTGCCGTCGAGAACACACTTCCACGAAGCCGCGGAGTCGGTGTCGTGATTGGGATACGGCTCGTTGAAGAGGTCGAAGATGACAGCGGGGTTGCCTCTGAATGCACTGGCGACCGACGCCCAGAAGGCGGGCGCATATCGCTCGTCGGGCATCGGGACCTGACGGGTGGCCTTCTTGGAGCCTCCCTTGGACGAGAAGTGCATGTCGATGATGACGTACATCCCGGCGGCGTTGAGCCTGCCCACGTACTGCTCGATCGCGTTCCGGTACACCTGCCCGGAGTAGGCGGACTTGACTCCCTGCACGCCCAGCCAGCACGACTCGTTGAGCTGCACCCGCGCCGCATTGAAGCCCCACGACTGCATGGCGGCGATCGATCCGGCGCTTGCCTCCTGGGCACCGTCGAAGATGCTGTTCTCGTTCACGCAGGCGTACTCGGTCCCCGAGGTGTTGGCGCCACGTAGGACGACGGTGTCGCCGTCCTGGTTCACCAAGTGGTTGCCGCTCACCGCGATGGACAACCCCGGACCGGCCCCTGCGCCTGCGGCGGGAAGGAACACGGTGAAAAGAAGGAGCACTCCCGCCGCCGGAGCCAGGCTGGGAAGTCTCACGGATCTCTCCGATCGTGTCGGTACCTTGGGGACCGTGGTTGCGACTCGCATCCGGCCGCGTCTCGCCTGTGGAAACCGCCCACACGGTACTCCGGGAACCAGGCGGGACGCCGAGAAGTCACTCGCCTTGGCGTGCCGCCCCTACCGGGTGGCCGTGAGGTCGACGAGCCCCGCCGCAGTCGATGCGAATCCACAGGCATCGAGGTAGAAGGCCCGAAGACCGGGCTCGAAATCCACATGCAGCCAATGGCATCCGGCCGCCCGGGCACCTTCGGTCGCTTCGGCCACGAGTCGGGCTCCCAGGCCGGTCCGTCGAGCCGCGGGGGCGACGACCGTGTCGAGCAGGAAGGCGTGGAGTTCGCCGTCCCACGCGACGTTGACGAAGCCCGCCAGGCGTCCTTGCTCGTGGCGCGCCGTCACCCAACCGAGGCTATGCGCATGCAATCTCCGGACGATGTCCTCCTCGTCGGAGGCCGAGCCCCAGGCTCCCTCGAAGAGCGAATGCAACTCTCCGTGGTCAATCGGTCCCCGCCACTGCGTCAGGGGTGCTGAGGTGGTCGTCATGCACTCATGGTGCCCCGTCCGGCACCGTGGCGAGAGGACCGGGACCGGTGGCGGCGTGGGCCTTGGTGGACCGGTGCCCACGCGAGACTGGGGCGATGACGCCCGGATGCAGCGCGGCCACCGAAGCCGGCTGGGCATATCTGGCGGACGCCGATCGGATGTTGCCCGGTCGGATCGACGCCTTTTATCTCGTCGGCTCCTCGGCACTGGGCGCATTCAGGTGTGGTCGCAGTGACGTCGACTTCGTGGCCGTGGTGGACCGCGACCTCAAGACCGTCGAGCTTCGCCGACTGCGCTTTCTCCATGGGAAGAGCGCCGCCAGGACGGCGTGGCGGGCCCTCGGCAACGGCCATTCGCCCTTGAGCGGCACTTGCAACGGCGTGTTCGTCCGGCGCGCCGACGTAAGCCTTCCGGTCACAGAGATCCGTCCCGTCGCCTCTCAGACCGGTGAGCTCTTCACCGTCGGAACGGGGTTCGACGTCAACCCCGTGGCCTGGAAGGTGCTCCTCGACCACGGCATCGCCCTCAGGGGACCTTCCCCGTCGGAACTCGGCCTCGATGCCCAGTCGCATCTCCTTCGGGCGTGGAACATCGAAAACCTCGGGTCGTACTGGCACCGATGGGCGGTCGGGCTGCTTCAGCGGCCGACGATGACCTTCTGGATGCGCCCGCGGTGGTCCAGTGCCTGGGGAGTCCTCGGAGCACCGCGCCTGCACCACACGATCGCCACCGGCGCCGTGGTGTCCAAGGAAGCCGCCGGCGAGTACGCGCTCGAAAGCTTCGACCGCCGATGGCGCCCGATCATCCACACTGCACTGGCCTGGTGGCGCCAAGAGTCGGCGATCGCCCAACCTCGTGACGTCCGTGAACGGGCGCGACAGACGGCTGGGTTCGTTCTCGACGTGATCCGATGCGCCCAGGCCCTGTGAAGCCCTGCTGCCGCAGCACCCGACCCGAGATCTCACATGTTGAGCAGTGCGGGGGCGAGCTCCCGGTATTCGGCAAGGGGGAAGACGTCTCGTGACCCGGAGACCACCTGCACGCAGACGTGGTCCGCCCCGGCTTCGTAATGCCGGCGCACATGAGCGGCGACGGCGTCGAGGCTTCCCCAACACACGACGGCGTCGACCAAGCGGTCGCTTCCGCCTCCGGCGAGATCGTCGTCCGTGTAGCCGAGGGCCCGGAGGTTGTTGGTGTAGTTCGGGAGAGTCAGGTAGCCCGCCATGAAGGTCCTCGCCATCTGGCGCGCCTTTCCGGGGTCGCCCTCGAGGACCACCGTCACCTCCGGAGCCAGCAGCGCCCGTGCCCCCAGGACTTGGCGTGCCCGGGCGGTGTGCTCCACGGGGACGAAATATGGATGTGCCCCCGCCGCCCGCTCACGTGCCAACGCCAACATGCGCGGGCCGAGGGCGGCGAGCACCCGCCCTTCCCTGGCGACCGGCGGCTGGGCCGAGTCGAGGGCGTCGAGGTACCGCACCATGTGCGCATAGGGATGGGAGTAGCCCTCGGCCAACGGGGCGTGGCTCGCCCCCAGGCCCAGAAGGAAGCGACCCGGGTACCGAGTGTCGAGGTCTGCGACTGCGGCCGCGACACCGTCGGGAGTGGCGGCCCAGATGCTCACGATGCCGCTGGCCACCGCCACATGAGAGGTCGCCGCCAGCAGACGCTCGAAGTGTGGGGAGAGCCCGGGGTCGAAACGACCCGAGGACCACAACGCCGTGTACCCGAGCGCCTCGAGCTCCGCGGCGACATCGACCGAGGCGCGTTCGGGAGCGGGCCACGAGCCGCTCCACCAGACACCCAACCTGCCGAGGTCCACGTGGCCGATCGTAGCGACGAAGGCGGCCGCGCCAGGCCACCCCCGGTTCCGGACGGGCCGTCTACTTCAGGGTCACGGAGCCCGAGGTGACCGCGATCGAGGTCAGGCCGGCGCTCGACTCGCACGCGGTGAGCAGCTGTGTCGTGGTCTGACCGGAGAACGCGGTCGCGGTCGAGCCCGCCCCGTGGTCAGAGCCCGCGAACGACCCCGTCACCTTGGCCGTGGCCCCTGACTTGGGAAGCGTGAACCCTTCCCCTCCCGAGGGGCCTGAGGCCCCCCCGTAACCGGTGAAGGTGACGATGCTCGGATGGACGGTCGCCGGAGTCCAGGCGATGTCGATGGTGAGCGGCCTCGAATTGAGCAGGCCGGCACACGAGTTCGAGGTGCTCGTGAGCGTGGCGGTACCGACACCCTTGATGACCCGCGAGACATTCGACCCCGAGGTGCCGCACCCCGCTGCATTCACGGTGATCGACGTCGTCTCTGCCGCTCCCCCCTTGGTGGTGAGCGACGGGGAAAACGTCAGAGAGCCCGTGATGTTGTGGCACGTCACGCCGCCCCGGGCGACGACGACCGTCGCCACGGGAGTGGTCGGGCTCGAGCTGCAGGCGCCGGCGAGCACCGCGACCGGGCCCAGGGCGAGGAGAAGCGAAGACCGCAGCTGGCGCGACTTGGACATGACCCCTCCCCCTGACCGCCTGATCGGCGCTCCCGTCACGCGTCCGGTGGCGCGTCCGGTCCCGAACGGTAGCGCACCACCTCCCATCTGGACATCGACGGGCAACGGTGTCAGGCGACGGTGTCAGGCGACGGTGTCAGGCGACGGCGTCAGGCTCACGGAGCCCGACGGGAGGCGAATTCTGTGACGATCCTCTCGAAAGTGGCCCGGTCACCGGCGTACGGTTCGTCATCTCGCGGCCAGTGGACCACGAAGTCGGTCACGCCGGCTTCGGCGTAGCGACCTACCGTGTTATCGAAGGCGTCGAGCGACGACAGCCCGGGATCGAGGCGGGGGCCGCTCAGCACCAGTCGGTCGATCGACGCGGGGTCGCGCCCCACCGCGGCGCAGGCTTCGTCCAGACGTGTCATCTGCTCGCGCACCACCCGCGCCCCCTCCTCGGCGCCGAGCAGCACGTCCCCGGCGGCGAGGTCGCCCGTCGTCACCCAGATCTGCCCGTGGGTGGAGGCCAGCCGCATCCCTCGACGCCCCGTGGCCGCCACCGCGAACGGGACCCGGGGCCGCTGCACGCACCCGGGATAGGTGCGCGCCTCGCGGGCGGAGTAGAACCTGCCCTCGTAGGAAGTCTCCGGCTCGCGCAGCAGGCGGTCGAGCAATTCGACGAACTCGCCGAAGCGCTCGGCACGCTCCGCGGGCGACGACGGGTCCTGCCCGAGCATGACGGCGTCCCAGCCGTCGGCGCCGGCTCCGACGCCCAGGGTGATCCGACCGCCCGAGAGATCGTCGAGCGTCACGAGCTCACGTGCGAAGGGCACCGGGTGCCGGAAATTGGGCGACGCCACCAGCGTGCCGAGGCGGATCCGCTCGGTGACGACGGCGGCGGCCGCGAGGAAGGGGACGGCGCCGAACCATGTCGCGTCGCGCAGCGAGCGCCATGCCAGATGGTCGTAGGTCCAGGCGTGGTCGAAGCCGAGCTCCTCCACCCTCGGCCAAAGAGCTCGGGCGTTCGACCAGCGGAACTCCGGAAGCACGACGACTCCGAGACGCGGAGACGGGACGCTACCCACTCCCGACATACCCCGAGCTCTTGAGCGAACGCCCATCGGCCTGCCAAGCTGACCGCATGCCTGCCGTCCTCGTCCACGGCGTCCCCGAGACGCCCGCTGTCTGGGAGCACCTGCGATCGGAGCTCAACCGAACCGACGTCGTCACTCCCCAGCTCCCGGGCTTCGGGTGCCCACGACCGGCCGGGTTCGGCGCCACGAAGGAAGAGTACGTGCAGTGGCTCGTCTCGGAGCTCGAGACGATCGCCGGCCAGAGTCCCATCGACCTGGTGGGGCACGACTGGGGCGGGGGTTTCGCCGTGCGCGTCGTGAGCACCCGGCCCGATCTGGTGCGCTCGTGGGTCTCGGACGCGGCGGGGATAGGGGACGTCGACTTCGAATGGCACGACTTCGCCAAGATCTGGCAGACGCCGGGGGAAGGCGAGCAGTTCTTCGAGCAGCAGATGGCGGCCACACCCGAGGAGCGCGGAACGGTCTTCGAGATGTTCGGCGTGCCCAGCGACCGGGCCGTGGCCCTTGCCAGCTGGGCCGATCCGGTCATGGCGGAGAGCATCCTCGCCCTCTACCGCTCCGCGGTGGACGTGGGAAGGGAATGGGGCCCGGACTTCAGGGACATCCCGAAGCCCGGGCTCGTGGTGGTGCCCACCGAGGACCCCTTCCTCTCAGGTGACGGGGCCGCAACTTCGGCGCGCCGGGCGGGCGCGCCGGTGGTGAAACTCGAGGGGATCGGCCACTGGTGGATGCTCCAGGACCCCGGTAAAGGAGCTCAGGTCCTCGAGGAGTTCTGGGCGTCGCTGGACTGAGCCGGCCCCGAGGTCCGGTGAACCGCGGCCGAGAGGCCACATTCCCGCGGCAAGCGCGGGTGGGAGGTGGAGGTCGTCGTGGATTGGGAGGACTGGACCAAGAGGTTGAGGACGGCGCTCGGTGCCGATGCGACCGTGCGCCTACGGGAACT
>Ga0116217_10006600_pt1 | contig 10045 bp, 7 predicted proteins | sample Sb_taG_6_FD_89697 | JGI IMG/M metagenome (GOLD analysis project Ga0116217, IMG submission 89697) | Peat soil microbial communities from Weissenstadt, Germany - Sb_50d_4_PS metaG | ecosystem: Environmental > Terrestrial > Soil > Wetlands > Peat | place: Germany: Weissenstadt | collected 2010-09-21 | reverse complement strand
GCGCGCCTGATCGCGAAGTAATCGAGCTCGCTGTCGAAAAGCGTGGTCTCGCGCCCGAGCTTGGCGGGGGAGTGCGCATCCGAATTGGAGACCAGGCGGTAGCGGTCGAGGAACGAAAGCCGCCAATTCATCGCCGGGTCGGAGGAGAGGCCCGTCTCGAGCGCGAAGATGTGATGCGCGAGGTCGCCGTAGCACTCGAGGATCGAATCGAAACCCGACTGCGAGCCGAGTACGGCGAACCAAGGCGTCCAGATGTGGGCGGGCACGAGGAAGGCCTGATTGCTCGCCTCGAGCGTGATCTCGAGCAGGTGGCGCGAATCGAGGCCGAGAATGGGGCGGCCGTCCGACGCGATATTGCCGATGCGGGCGAGCCGTGCCGCGATGCGGTCGGCGCTGTCGAAATCGGGCGCGTAGAGCAGGTGATGGATTTTGCGGGTGCGCTCGCCCTTCTTGTAGATGGTCGAGATCTCGACGGAGAGCATGAAGCGGACGGCACTCCGGCAAACGGGCGGCAGCCTCTCGGCGACAGCACTCTCGAGGTCATGGCGCAGGCGGAAAAGGCCGGGCTCGGCGGGGAGCAGCTTCTCCTTGAGCTCGGCGCGCCAGGCGGGGTGCGTGAAGTCGCCGGTCGCGACGACGCCGATGCCCTTGCGCGCGGCCCAGTAGGCGAGATGCTCGAGATCGCAATCCCGGCTCGTCGCGCGCGAATATTTGGAATGGACGTGCAGGTCGGCGTGAAAGCGCATCGGCGGCCTTGCTTATGTATCCGTCGCCACGTCGGCATTTTACGCCGCGATCGCGGCGGCCTGAAGGAGAGCCGCTCGAGTCGCGCGAGAATCATGGGGATAACCCGAGCTTGCGGGCGCGCGACTCGGGCGTCAGGAGCGATTCTGCACCACGAGGAAGGCACCCGCGAGGAGGAGGCCTGCACCGAGCCACTGTTGCAGGCCGATGCCGCGGTCCGACTCGGTGAGGGCAAAGGTATCGGCGAGCAGGCCGCAGCAAAGCTGGGCTGCGACGAGGGCCGCCGTGGTCGGAGCGGCACCCAGCCGCGCATAGCCTGTGACGCTCGCGAACACGAAGAAGGTGCCGAGGGCACCCGGAAGCAGCCAGAACGGGCGGAAGCGCGCGAGCGTGTCTATCGGAAAGCTCGCTCCGTAGAGCCAGCAGCCAACCAGCGCGATCAAGGCGAGGCCGACCGCCGAGTTGGCGAGAAGGGCTGCGAGCGTCGGAGCGCCCAAGGCGATCCGCGCCATGAGCGCATTCTGAAGGACGAGGCCGGCGCCGCCCGCCGCGACGAGGAGGAGGGTGAGGACCGCGCCGGTCATGTCGGATGCCGCTCGGCGCTTGGAGCGCGACGCGCTAGCGGCGCAGCACGGCCACGATGTAGCGGCATGTCGCTCGTCCGGCGTTGCGGAACTCGCAATCTGCCGGCGGCCCCAGGCGCAGGCAGTCGTCTTGGCTGAGATCGTGGACCGCGGTCCCCTGCGTGAAGCTGAGGGCACCTTGGATGACCACGATCTGCTGATCCTGGATGAAGGTGAAGGCGCTCGCCGGATAGGCGATCGCGGCACCCGGCGGCAGCTCGCCCCAGACGAGCTCCAACGCCGTCGCCTCGCCGCTCGCGGGCGTCAAGGTGCGGCGCGTGAAGCCGGTCGCCGGATCGCGCCAGCTCGCTTGCTCCGTCTTGCGGGCAAGCGGACGGACACTCGCCTCGGCCCGCGCCATGAGCTGCGAGAGCGTGAGGCCGAAGGCGCCCGAGAGGCGGCCGAGGAGGGCCGCCGTGGGGCTGCTCTCGCCGCGCTCGAGCTTGCTGATCATCGCCTTGGAGACGCCCGCGCGCCCGGCCAGCCCGGCGAGCGACCAGCCGCGCGCGTCGCGCTCCGCCTTGAGCCGGGCTGAGAGGCGGGTGTCCAGATCATCTTGAATAGTAGTCATTTGTCTAATATAATGGATAGTCTCGACCGGGTCCAGAGGGAAAGATGCAGATCCGCGACGCGAGCGAAGCCGATCTTGCGGCCATCCTCGAGATCACCAACGAGGCGATTCTTCATACGACGGCCATCTGGAGCTTGACCCCCACCACGCTCGAGGCGCGGCGCGGCTGGCTCCATGAGCGCAGACGCCGGGACTTTCCGGTCTTCGTCGCCGCCGCGGGCGCCGGCGTGCTCGGCTTTGCCTCCTATGGCGATTTCCGGCCGTGGGAGGGCTACCTCCATACGGTCGAGCACTCGCTCTACGTCGATCGGCGCCACCGCGGCCGCGGCGTCGGCAAGGCGCTGCTTCAGCGTCTCGTCGACCATGCGAGCGAGGCGGGGAAGCACGCGATGGTGGCGGGGATCACGGGTGACAACGCGGTCTCGCTGCGCCTGCATCTCGCCTTCGGCTTCAGCGAGATGGGGCGGCTCTCTGAGGTCGGGTGGAAGTTCGAGCGCTGGCTCGACCTCGTCCTTCTCGAGCGCCTGCTCGAGCCGTCCGGCAGGGACCGCCGCTAGTGCCGCAGTTGGGAAATTCGCCTCACCCGGAAAGCCTGTCATTGCGAGCGCAGCGAACCCCGGCGTACGCCGGGGCAGCGCGTATGGCGCGAGGCCTATTCTGGATTGCTTCGGCGCACTTCGGGCGCCTCGCAATGACGCGTGTTTTGCTGATATCGCGAATTTCATAACCGGGACACCAGGCACCGCTCCGCCGCTCGTCTTGCCGGATCCCGGGAGCGATGCGATGATGCGGCCCGCGAGGGTGCGCGGCGCGCGCGACGAAATCCTCAAGGGTCCCGCGAGATGGCAAATGGCGTTCCGAGACTCGACCATGTCGTCGTCGACGTGCGCGGGCGCATGGAGGAGGCGCTCGCGGCCTACCGCAGCCTCGGCTTCCACCTGACCGAGCGCAGCCGGCACTCGCTCGGCTCCTTCAACCATCTTGCCGTCTTCGCCACGGACTATCTCGAGCTTCTCGGCCTCGACGAGAAGGCGGCCGCGGCGCGGCCGGAGATCGCAAGCTATCCCGTCGGCCTCAACGGGCTCGTCTTCTGGGCCGAGGATCCCGACAGGCTCTCGGCCGAGCTCAAGGCCGCCGGGCTTGCGGCCATGGAGCCGGTCTCCTTCTCCCGCCCCGTGCGGCTGGCGCAAGGGACGCTTGACGCGAAGTTCCGCGTGGTGCGCTTGAAGCCCGGCTCGGTTTCCCTGGGCCGCGTCTATTTCTGCCACCACTTCACGCCCGAGCTCGTGTGGCGTCCCGAGTGGCGCCGACACCCGAACCGGGCCACGCACATCGCCCGCATCGCGATTGCCGTGCGCGACCCCGCGGCCTCGCAGCAGCTCTTCGCGGCCATGTTCGGCGGCGAGGTAGTACGCGCGGGTGCCGGCGGCAGCTGCAGCTTCAGCGCAGGCGCTGCCGAGGTCGAGCTCGTGGCAGAGGCCGCACTCGGGCACCGGCTCGGCGCCGCGATGCCCGATGCGGCCGGGCGCGCGGACTACATGGCGTTGCTCGGCTTCCGCACAACCTCGCTCGCGCAAGCTGCGGCGGCACTGCGTCGAGGCGGGGTTAAGTCCGCGCGCATCGAGCCTCAGCACATCCTGGTGCCGGCCAATGCCGCGATGAACGTGGCCCTCGAGTTCGTCGAGTAGCGCTTTCGCGCGCCGTCCCGCTCAGGCCTTCGCGACCTCGCAGAGAAAGGAGCGATGGCCGGGGGCGCCGCTGATCGGATCGACTTCATCCGCGTTGATCGCTGCGTTGTAGTTGGCACTCTCCGGCCCGAGCGGCGCATAGCCGGGCAGGCCTAGCTCGGGGCAGGCCTGCCACCAGCCATGCTGGGCCGCGACGACGCGCGCATCGAGGCTCGCCTTGAGCCGCGCGCGCGCCCGCAGCCGTCCATGCGGCGTCTCGATCCTGACCCAGTCGCCTTCGCCGATGCCGCGCGCCTTCGCCGTCTCGGGGTGAAGCTCGACCTGCGGGTACGGCATGTGCCGGCGCAGCCGCGGCAAGTTGCGGTGCTGGCTGTGGCAGAACTGCGGCGTCTTGGCGGAGGTGAGCACGAGCGGGAAGCGGGCTGCGAGATCGGGGCGGCTCGAGGGGCCGACCGCGGGCTCGACGAACTCGGGCAGCGGCGCCTGTCCGTGGGCGAGGAAAAGCTCGGAATAGACCTCGACCTTGCGGGTCGGCGTCTGGAAGCCCGCTGCCCCGCCCTTGCCGTCGCCGGCATATTTGCGGAAGCGCGTCTCGAGTGCGATGCGGATGCCTGCGGGGGAGTTGCGCAACGCCTCGAGGCCGATGCCCGAGGGTGCGAGGAGATAACGATAGCCGGCCTCGATGTCGCCCTGCCAGAAGGCATTGCCGAGGCCGAGGCGCTTGGCGAGCTCGAAGACGATCCAATTGTCCGAGCGCGCCTCGCCCTGTGGGGCCACCACGGGTGGGCGCAATTGCACCGTGCCCTCCGCCGCCTGGCTCACCTCGAAGCCGACGCGCAGGCCCTCGCGCTCCCAGGCGCTCGCGACCGGCAGCACGATGTCGGCGAGCTCCGCGGTCGGCGTCATGTAAAGATCGGCATGGACGAAGAAGTCGAGGCGGCGGAGCGCTTCGCGCCCGCGCGCGCCGTCGGCGTGGGCAACGAGGAGATTGGCGCCGAAGCCGACGAGGCCACGTATCGGATAGGGCCTTCCCTCGAGAATGGCGTCGTAGAGATCGCCTCCGGTGACCCAGCCGCCGCGCGGCGGGCCGATCGGCCGCTTCTCCATGCCGATCGTCTTGGCGCGCTGGGCGGGCGCTATGAGCTCAGCACCGCGCACGTCGTTCACGGGCACGCGCGCGAAGATCACATTGCCGCCCGGCGCATCGAAGCTGCCGGTGAGCGCGCACACCAGCGCGATCGCGCGGTCGGTCTGCGTCGCGTTGGTGTGCTGACCGACGCCGGTCCAGCCGTAGTAGGCGACAGGCCGGCTCTCATGAAGCATGCGCGCCATGGCGCGGATCTGCGCGGCCTCGACCCAGCAGATCTCGGCGGCGCGCTTGGGCGGCATGCGCGCGCAAAGCTCGCGATAGAGCTCGAAGGCGGTGGCAACGACGCGCGGGCCTGCTTCGGTCTCGACCGTGTGGTGGCCGAGAAGGGCCGGGTGTGCGCGCTCGTCTTCATAGGCGCCGCGCGCGGGATCGTAGAGGAGGGGGCGTGCGGCCGCTTCGTCCCAGGCAACGAGCTGATGGCTGTCGCCGCCGGGTGCTAAGTCGGCGGCGCTCAAGAAGCGTCCGCTCTCCGGATGCACGAGGAGCGGGCCGTTGCTCCAGTCGCGCATGAAGTCGCGGTCGTACCAGCCCTCCTCGATCATCACGTTGGCGACGGCGAGTGCCAAGGCCCCGTCGCTTCCCGGCCGCACGCGGAGCCAGAGATCGGCCTTGTTCGCGAGCCCGGCCTGGCGCGGATCGACGACGATGAGCTTCGCACCTCGCGCTTTCGCCTGGGCGGCCTTGCTCGCATGGGTGAGCCAGGCCGTACTCGGATTGTGCCCCCACAGGAGCACGCAGCCGGTGCGCTCGAAATCGGGCGCCATGACGCCGACGCCGAAGGTGAAGGCGCGCGCGTGGTCCTTGTGCCAGTTGCAGAGCTCGGTGGCGTAGACCCAGTTCGGGCTGCCGAAGGCGTTGATGAGCCGCTCGATCCAAAGGATGCTGTCCGAAAGTGCGGTCGCACTCGGCGTGCTGACGCCGAAGGCGACACTCTCGGCCCCGCTCTCCCGGCTGAGACGGCGGAGCTCGCGCGCCGTCACCGCAAGCGCCTCCTCCCAGCCGATGCGCTGCCAGCCGGGGTCCGCGTCCCCCTTGGGCCGCGTGCGCTTGAGGGGATAGAGCAGGCGCTCGGGGCTATAGACGAGGTCGGGTGCCGCGCGCCCCTTGGCGCAAAGTGCACCGCCCGTCGGATGGCTCGGATCGGGCTCGACCGCCACGAGGCGGCCGTCCTCGACCACGGAGATGCAGCCGCAGCGCGAGCGGCAGAGCGCGCAATAGCCTGGAACGCGTCGCACCACCCCGCCTTCGGGCATCGTCACCTCCCCGTCCCACTGTGGCAGAAGGCCTGCCGCGAGGCAACGCGGTTTCCCGGCTCGGACGTGTCCTAACATGCCGGCCAAAGCAGCAATTTCGATTGAAAATCTCCGATTCTTCCGTAGAGTGGCGTCGGAGGCAGTGCAACTGGGGGGGTGCGCTCCGATGATCGGACAATCGGCGAAAGAGCGTTTTCAGCTGGTCTTGATCAAGCCGTCGCATTACGACGACGACGGTTACGTGATCCAGTGGTTCCGCTCCATCATCCCGTCGAATTCCATGGCCATCCTGCACGGGCTCGCGCTCGACTGCATCGAGCGGCGCGTCCTCGGCGAGGAGGTGGAGATTACCGTCTCGGCACTGGACGAGACCAACACGCGCATTCGGCCGGAGCGTATCGCGCGGCGTATCGCGCGGAGCGGCGGGGGCCTGGTCGGCCTCGTCGGCGTTCAGTCGAACCAGTTTCCCCGCGCGATGGACATCGCCCGGCGCCTGCGCGCTTGCGGCACCCAGGTCTGCATCGGCGGCTTTCACGTCTCCGGCTGCCTCGCCATGCTTCCGCAGTTGCCGCCCGACATCCAGGAAGCCGTGGACCTCGGCATCTCGCTCTTTGCCGGCGAGGCCGAGGGACGCCTGGAGGAGGTCTTGCGCGACGCCTATAAGGGCGCGCTCAAGCCGCTCTACAACTTCATGAACGATCTGCCGGACCTCTCGGCGGTGCCGATACCGCTGCTGCCGTCGCCGCGGATCAAGCGCACCATGGGAAACGTGACGAGCTTCGATGCGGGGCGCGGCTGTCCGTTCCAATGCTCCTTCTGCACGATCATCAACGTGCAGGGGCGCAAGTCGCGCTACCGCAACGCCGACGAAATAGAGCTGATCGTGCGCCGCAACCTGGCGCAGGGCGTCAACCGCTTCTTCATCACCGACGATAATTTCGCGCGGAACAAGGAGTGGGAAGCGATCCTCGATCGCCTCATTCGCATGCGCGAGGAGGAGAAGCTCAACATCGCCTTCATCATCCAGGCGGATATGCAGTGCCATCGCACGCCGAACTTCATCGACAAGGCGGCGCGTGCCGGCGTCACCCGGGTCTATTTGGGGCTGGAGAGCATCAATCCCGAGAGCCTGCTCGCCGCCAAAAAGCGGCAGAACAAGATCACCGAGTATCGCAAGATGCTGCTGGCCTGGAAGCGGCACCGGGTGGCGATCTATGCCGGCTACATCATCGGCTTTCCGAACGACACGCCGGAAGCGACCATCCGCGACATCGGCATTATCCAGCGTGAGCTGCCGATCGACGTGCTGGAGTTCATGTTCCTGACGCCGCTTCCGGGCTCGGAGGATCACCAGCGGCTCTACCTCGCCGGGCGGCCCATGGACCCGGACATGAACAAGTACGATCTCGAGCACGTCACCACGCCGCACCCGCGGATGTCCAAGAGCGAATGGGAGCGCACCTATCGCCTCGCCTGGGAGACCTACTACTCGGACGAGCACGTGGAGCGGGTCATGCGGCGCGTTGCGGCCACCGGCATGAGTCTCGGCAAGATGATGCTCCTCCTCGCGTACTTCCGCGGCTATTCCGCCATCGAGAATATCCATCCGCTCCAAGGCGGCGTTCTGCGGCGCAAGTATCGCCGGGACCGCCGTCCCAACCTCCCGCGCGAGACCGTTGGCCTCTTCCATCTGCGCTATGCCGCCGAGACCGTATGGAAGCAGGCGCAAATCGCGCGGCTTCTCTGGCGCCATGCGAAAGTGCGCGCGCGCCTGAAGCGCGATCCCGAGGCGCGCCATTATATGGATCAGGCGCTGACCCCCGTGGCCGACTCCGAGTTCGACACGCTCGAGATGTTCGCCGCCAGCGACGCGGCCAAAGAGGCGGTCGCGAAGGTTCGCAAACCCGAGGAGACGCGCCTCAGGGCGACCGCATGAGATTTTCGACCCGGATCATCGGGTAGAATTGTCTCGATGGCGGGGCTCCAACCGGCGCCGAGCGTGACGAGCGCCCCAATTTCTCCGATGAGTGATGCGATCTTTGTCGCACGGGCGTTTGTCGGGGCTGAAGATCACTCTTAACGCCGACGGCCGGATCGACATTCCGTGAAATTAGGATACTACCTGCGGCTCTGCCGCGTTGTGCGGAGCGCCGGCACTCAGAGAGCAGGGCACATGCGATGAAGGAAGCCGATGCGGCGCTCTTGGCGGCAGGTGCCGCGCGCGTACGCCTCCTCCATGGCCGCGTGATCGACGGGCTCGGGGCACCGCCGATCGAGGACGGCTATGTCGAGCTCGCAGGTGCGCGTATCGCCGCCTTGGGCCCCATGTCGGCGCTCAAGCAAGAGGGCGGCGTGCCTCAGGTGGACCTGGGCGGCCGCACCTTGATGCCCGGCCTCATCGATTGCCATGCCCATCTCGTCTATAGCGGCTTCCGCAGCCTCGAGGAGGTCGACCGCTGCACCGTCGAGACCGCGGCGATCAATGCAGCACTCAATGCCGGGAAGGTGCTGGCCGCCGGCTATACGGCCGTACGCGACGTGGGCACCATCGCCAATGTGGCGGTCGCGGTGCGCGATGCCGTGAGGCAAGGCAAGCTGCCGGGTCCGCGCATCGTCGCGAGCGGGCAGATCATCAGCCCGACGGGCGGTCTCGGCGACACGCTCCCGCCCCAGTGGGAGCGCAAGTGGGGCGGGCTCGGCATTCTCGTCGACGGGGCGGATGCGATCCGCAAGGTGGTGCGCCAGCAGATCAGGAACGGCGTCGACAACATCAAGCTTGCGGCAAGCGGTGTGGAGGTCGGCCCCTACGCTTATACCTGGATGACCACCTTCTCCGAGGAGGAGGTGAGGGCCGCGATCGAGGAGGCCCACCGCTGGGGCCGCACCGTGGCGATCCACGCGCAATCCTACGACGCGGTCAAGTTCGCGCTGCGCGCGGGCGTAGACACGATCGAGCACGGTACGCGCATGGACGAGGAGGCGATCGAGCTCTTCAAGGGCTCGCCGAGCATCCTGGTGCCCACGCTCTGTACGCTTTTTAGCGTGCTCGAGCTCGGCGCGAAGCTCGATTTGCTGCCCAAGCAGCGCGAGGAGATGGCGGTGAACGAGCCGCTCTGGCTCGCGAGCGTCGAACGCGCGCACGCGGCCGGCATTCCCATCGCGGCGGGCGGCGATCTCGGCAACCGCTTCCCCCACGGCACGAACGCGCGCGAGCTGGAGTATCTCGTGCGCGCCGGGCTCTCGCCGCTCGAGGCGATCCAGGCGGCGACGGGGACTGCGGCACGCGCCTTGAAGCTCGGCAAGCTCACGGGTGCGCTCGAGGCCGGCCGCAGGGCGGACGTCCTCGTCCTCGACGGCGATCCGCTCGCCGACATCCGGCTCCTGCAGGAGCCCGAGCGACTAGCACTCGTGCTCAAGGACGGCCGCGCCGTTGCCGGCAGGCTATATGAGGCGCTGCCGCCGGCGCTGCGTCGAGGTGCTCACGGCGCTTAGGACATCGGCTCACGGCCGTCAGCGACCCGCGCTCACGCATTCGCCGCGAGCGGGCGCCGCAAGAACTTGCCGTGCCCGGCCGCTCCGACGATCTTGCCCTCGCGCATGACTACCTGGCCGCGCACCATCGTCAGCACCGGCCAGCCCTTGAGGCTCCAGCCCTCATAGAGGCTGTAGTCGGCATAGGAGCCGAGCTCGGCGGCGCGCACCGCGCGCTCGCGCGCGAGGTCGACGATGGTGAGATCGGCGTCGGCACCCACGAAAAGGGCACCCTTGCGTTTGTCGAGGCCGAAGATGCGGGCAGGCGTGCTGGCGAGGAGCTGGGCGATGCGTCGAAGGGTGAGGCGGCCCTTGTGGTAGCCCTCGCTCAAGAGGACCGGGAGGATGGTCGCCGTCCCCGGGAAGCCCTGGGAGGCCTGCCAGATGTTCTTCTCCTTGGTCGCGCGCTTGCGCGGGACGTGATCCGCACCCACGACCTCGATGGCGCCGTCGGCCAGGCCCTGCCAGAGGGCTGCCACGTCCTC
>Ga0116217_10006591_pt1 | contig 10051 bp, 8 predicted proteins | sample Sb_taG_6_FD_89697 | JGI IMG/M metagenome (GOLD analysis project Ga0116217, IMG submission 89697) | Peat soil microbial communities from Weissenstadt, Germany - Sb_50d_4_PS metaG | ecosystem: Environmental > Terrestrial > Soil > Wetlands > Peat | place: Germany: Weissenstadt | collected 2010-09-21 | reverse complement strand
GATCACGGCGCCGGCGCGTGCGTCCCGGACCCGCTCGACGAGCGGATCCAGCGCCAGCGGCTCGGTCGTCAGCCGGGCATGCAGCGCCCCGACGGCGCCACCCGATATCGGCGGTATCAGCGCGACCTCGTCGCCGCTGTGCAGCGTCGCGCCGGCGTCCGCGTACTCCTGGTTGACCGCCATCACCACCGGCACGCCATCGGTCAGCGCGCGCACCCTCTCCAGTGCGTCGCCGACGAGCGCCCCGTCCGGGAGCTCGAGCTCGAGCTCGGACGCGCCGGCGCGCTCCCGCAGACCGGCGAACAATCGGACTCGTACCTGCATTGCGCAAAGGCTAGTCCAGCCGCGAGCCCTCGGTTTGCGCAGGGTTAAGGCATCCTTGCCGTCTGGGCGTTCTTGCTTATGCTGGTCCGCCTCTACTGGGGTCTCAAAACTAGAAGGAGTCGGATGAGTATTTGGAGGAAACCGCTGCTGGCGGCGCTCTTGCTGTCATGCGCCGTGACGGTCGCCGCGTGTGGAAGCAGCAATAGCAGCAGCTCGTCGTCGAGCTCGAGCTCGGCTTCCACGTCCACCTCGACGGCCGCGCCGTCCAGCAGCACGGCGAATTCGGCCGTCGCGAAGCTCGTGCCGGCCGCGATCAAGTCGAAGGGCACGCTGACGGTTGCCGCCGACGCGAGCTATGCGCCGAACGAGTTCATCGGCTCGGACGGTCACACGGTCGTCGGGATGGACGCCGACCTGAGCAAGGCGCTGGCCGCCGTAATGGGACTGAAGGCCAATGTCGTCAACGCGACGTTTGACACGATCATCCCCGGCCTGGCGGCGGGCAAGTACGACATGGGCGCCTCGTCGTTTACCGACACCAAGGAGCGCGAGAAGACCGTCGACTTCGTGGACTACTTCTCGGCCGGAACGTCGTTCTTCACCAAGGCCTCGGGCGGGGTGTCGGTCGGCGGATTGGCTGACCTGTGCGGTAAGACCGTCTCGGTCGAGAGCGGGACCACCGAGGAGACCGACGCCAAGGGGCAGAGCAGCAAGTGCAAGGCCGCGGGCAAGCCGGCGGTCAACGTGCTCGTGTTCCCCACGCAGAGCGCCGCCAACCTCGCTCTCTCCAGCGGCCGCGCGCAGCTCTCGATGGCCGACTCGCCGGTCGCCGACTACCAGGTCAAGCAGTCGAACGGCACGTTCAAGCGCGTCGGCCAACCGTATGGCACGGCGCCGTACGGCCTAGCCCTACCCAAGAGCGCCGGCACTGCGCCGGCCGTGCTGGCTGCGCTCAAGGTGCTCGAGAGCAATGGCACATACGCCTCGATCCTGTCGAAGTGGGGCATCCAGAGCGGTGCAATCCCCGTGTCCGAGATGAAGATCAACGGCGCGACGAGCTAGCCGTCAGACTGTGGCTCCGAGGTGAGCGCCTCAGAGCTTTCTGACCAGCGGATGGGGCGGCCTGACGAGATCAAGGCCGTCCCGGTCCGCCGTCCGGGGCGGTGGATCGCCGCGGTGATCGTGCTGGTGATCGCAGCATCGATCGCCCGCACGATCATCACCGACACGGGACCGAACAAGGGGTTCCAGTGGGTCTGGGTCGGGCACTACCTGTTCGACTCCCGCGTCCTCCACGGGATGTGGACGACGATCTACCTGACGTTCCTGAGCATGGTGATCGGGATAGCGCTCGGCGTCCTCGCCGCGGTGATGCGGCTCTCGCCGAACCCGATCCTCTCCGGTGCCAGCTGGCTGTACATCTGGTTCTTCCGGGGCACGCCGCTGCTGGTGCAGGTGCTGTTCTGGTACAACGTCGCGGCCCTGTTTCCGACTGTCGCGCTCGGAATTCCTTTCGGCCCCGCGTTCGTCCACGAGCCGGCCAACAAGCTGATCACGCCGCTGGTCGCCGCCTTGCTCGCGCTCGGCCTCAACGAGGGCGCCTACATGTCCGAGATCGTCCGCGCCGGCATCATCTCGGTCGACGAGGGGCAGACGCACGCGGCGCAGTCGCTCGGGATGAGCCGCCTGCAGACGATGCGGCTGATCGTCCTGCCCCAGGCGATGCGGGTGATCATCCCCCCGACCGGCAACGAGACGATCTCGATGCTCAAGAACACCTCGCTGCTGTATGTGGCGTCCTTCACGGAGCTGACCTACTCGGTGACCCAGATTTACAACGTCAATTTCAAGGTGATCCCGCTGCTGATCGTGGCGAGCATCTGGTACCTGGTGCTGACCAGCATCCTGTATGTCGGTCAGTACTTCATCGAGCGGCGATACGGGCGCGGCTTCACGCGCGCTCAGCGGACCTCGCTGCGAGCCCGGTGGCTGAGCTTCGGCGGCGGAAACCAGTGACCATGAGCGATGCGATGGTCAGGGCCGAGGGGGTCCGCAAGCGGTTCGGCCGCCTGGAGGTCCTCAAGGGCATCGATCTCGAAGTGCGGCGCGGCGAAGTCATGTGCATGCTCGGGCCCTCGGGGTCGGGCAAGTCCACGTTCCTACGCTGCATCAACCACCTCGAGGAGATTAATGCCGGCCGGCTCTCGGTCGACGGCGAGCTCGTTGGCTACCGCGAGTCCGGAGGCAAGCTGTATGAGCTACACGAACGCGAGGTGGCGCGCAAACGCGCAGAGATCGGGATGGTGTTTCAGCACTTCAACCTGTTCCCACACATGACGGCGCTTGACAACGTGACGCTGGCGCCGATCAGAGTGAAGGGCGTGCCGCGCAGTGACGCGCGGAACCGGGGTCAGCAGCTGCTCCAGCGAGTCGGGCTGGGCGACAAGCTCGACAGCTACCCGGTCGCTCTCTCCGGCGGCCAGCAGCAGCGCGTGGCGATCGCCCGAGCGCTCGCCATGGAGCCCAAGCTAATGCTGTTCGACGAGCCCACCTCCGCGCTCGATCCCGAGCTGGTCGGCGACGTGCTGGACGCGATGCGCCAGCTGGCGCGGGAGGGGATGACTATGATCGTCGTCACGCATGAGATGGGCTTCGCTCGCGAGGTCGCGGACACGGTCGTCTTCATCGATGCGGGGGTAGTCGTCGAATACGGACCGCCTGCCCAGGTCTTGTCCTCGCCGCGGCACGAGCGTACGAGAGCGTTCCTGTCGAAGGTCCTCTAAACCGGCGGCTCACCGACCTTCCATTGGGGCTAACCTCCGGCGGCATGGCCACCGCCGACGAGAACCGCACGATCGCCCCGATCATCGGTCCGGACGATCCGAGGCGGTTCACGGACTCCGGGATCGAGATCAAGCGGCTGTACGCCGACGAGGACGTCCCCGCGGATCTGCCCGAGCGACTCGGCGAGCCGGGTGAGTACCCGTTCACGCGCGGCATCCACCGCGACATGTACCGCGGCCAGCTGTGGACGATGCGCCAGTACGCCGGCTATGCGAGCGCGAAGGAATCCAACGAGCGGTATCGCTACCTGCTCGCCCACGGATCGACCGGCCTCAGCATGGCGTTCGACCTCCCAACCCAGCTCGGGCTCGACTCCGATGACCCGCGGTGCCTGGGTGAGGTGGGACGCACCGGAGTGGCGATCGACTCGATCGACGACATGCGGACCGCGTTCGACTCGATCCCGCTCGACCAGGTATCGACCTCGATGACGATCAACGCGCCAGCCGCCGTGCTGCTGCTGCTCTACGAGCTGATCGGCGAGGAGCAGGGCGTCCCGCCCGAGCAGCTCCGCGGAACCACCCAGAACGACATCCTCAAGGAGTACATCGCCCGCGGCAACTTCATCTACCCGCCGAAGGGCGCGATCCGGCTCACCATCGACCTGTTCTCCTACTGCCGGGAGCGGATCCCCCGGTGGAACACGATCTCGATCAGCGGCTATCACTTCCGCGAGAAGGGCTGCTCGGCGGTGCAGGAGGTGGCGTTCACGCTCTCGAACGGCATCGCCTACGTGCAGGCCGCGCTCGACGCCGGTCTCGCCGTCGACGAGTTCGCGCCGCGCCTGGCCTTCTTCTTCAACGGCCACAACAACGTCTTCCAGGAGGTCGCCAAGTTCCGCGCCGCCCGCCGCATGTGGGCCACGATCATGCGCGAGCGGTTCGACGCCAAGGACGAGCGGTCCTGGCGCCTTCGGTTCCACACCCAGACGGGCGGCGTCACGCTGACCGCCCAGCAGCCCGAGAACAACATCGTCCGGGTCGCCCTGCAAGGGTTCGCCGCGGTCTGCGGCGGCACCCAGTCGCTCCACACCAATGGCTTCGACGAGGCGCTGGCGCTGCCGACCGAGCGGGCCGCCAAGATCGCGCTCCGCACCCAGCAGATCATCGGCCACGAATCGGGCGCTGCCGACGCCGTCGATCCGTTCGCCGGCTCGTACTTCATCGAGGCGTTGACCGACGAGATCGAGACCCGCGCCGCCGAGCTGATCGAGAAGGTCGACGGCCTGGGCGGCTCGGTCAACGCGATCGACTTCATCAAGAACGAGATCGAGGAGTCGGCATTCGGCTACCACGAGCGCTACCGGCTGGGGCAAGACGTGGTCGTAGGCGTCAACAAGTTCGTCGACGAAGGCGAGCCCGAGGTGCCGGACATCCTCCGCGTCGATCCGGAGTCCGAGCGCGAGCAGGTGGAGCGGCTGAAGGCGTTCAAGACGGCGCGCGATGCGGAATTGGTCGAGAAACGCCTAAAGGATTTGCGAACCGCTGCCGATACGCCCTATAACCTTCTCCCTACCCTGCGGCAGGCACTCAAAGACCGTTGCACGCTGGGTGAAGTGTGCGGGGCGATGAAGGACGTGTTCGGCGAGTACCAGCCGACGTTCTGAGCCGGCCTGCACCGACGTTCTGAGGCGTAACGGAACGGGAAGAATCGGGAGCGTAGGGGTCCCCCTTCGTCATGTCTTGGCTTCGGATCGCCGCCACCGTCACCGCCCTCCTCGCGCTGGCCGTCGCGCCCGCAGCCGCCCAGGCAACCGTGACCGGCTCGGACATCACCACCTGGACGTCTCTCAATCCAGCGACGTCGAACGATCCCTATCTGATCTCGTTCGACAACAACCCGACGACGCTGACCGTCAGCGGAACGGCGACCGCTACCAGCGGAGACAGGGTCGACGTCGTCTGCTACTTCGGGTCATCCGGCAACCTTCAGGACGCGGTGCTCGAGAGCGGGGTGACGGTGACGAACGGCAAATTCACCGCCTCCAATCAGCACCTCCAGAACATCGCGGGTCACGCGTGCCGGCTCCGTGCCGTTCCGACGGGCGCCGAGGGGAGCAGCGACAACAGCGATTTCGCCGGGCCCGACGTCGCCGTCTCCGAGGCAGCGCTCCCGGTCGCGACGATCGGCGGCACGGGCCTCAACAATGGGACGCCGTACAACGACTACGTCAACGACGTCACGTTCACCGGGTATGCGGCGTGGGGCTCACCGGGGATCACGCCCGCGACGAACGAGGTGGGCTGCGGTGGGCCGTTCGCGGCCTCGATCGATTCGGACTTCGACGTCGGGAACTTTGCGATCGACTGCATGGGCTCGCTCCTGAGCAACGACCTCAACGCTTTCGGGGGACGTTCGGAGGTCCAGATCGACGGTCACAACGCCTACGATCCCGGCTCGGCGCAGGCCCTGTTCGCGGCGGCCGGCGGGCACGCCGCCAGCCAGAACCTCCCGGGGTTCCCGAACACTGCCCCGCACACAATCACGGATCACGTGACCTGGGATCCGACCACCGGCCTGCTGAGCTCGCAGTCGGACGAGTCCTGGGTCGAGTGCAACGGTCCCAGCGAGCAGATTCAGACGTTTCTCACCTGTCCGAGTTTCGTCGACTCGGGCGTCAAGCTCGATCGCGACATCACCACGAGCGACGGCGGCCGCGTGGTCACGATGACCGATACCTGGTCCTCGACCGACGGGAAGGCCCACTCGCTGGACCTGCTGTACGACGACTATGACGGTCTGTTCGGCGTCGCCACCGGGGATCGCGGCTACCAGTTCCCCGGCCAGACGGGCTTCTCCGAGTTCGGGCCGGGGACCGACGTGCCGGGACCGAGCACCGCGCCGGGCTCGATCCTCGTGCGTACGAACGTCACCGCCCCCGACGGGAGTCCGAACGAGGCCGTAGGCGCGATCACGTTCGGCACCGCTCCATCCGAGTTTCGCTTCGTCAGCAACAACGAGTTCGAAGAGCACAACGTCGTCGTGGTCCCCGCCGGCGGAACCGCAAGCCTCAGCTACGTCTACTCGGTGGGCTACTCGGTTTCGGACGTGAGCCAGCTCGCGCTCGCGGCGCAGGACCGGTTCGAGCCGCCATCGGTCGTGATCGGCTCACCCACGAGCGGGACGACGGCATCCGCCGCGACCACGACCCTGTCGGGCATCGCCAGCGCCGGCTCGGGGATCCAATCGCTCGTGGTCAACGGGCAGTCGGTCCCGGTTGCTTCCGACGGAGCGTGGAGCACTGAGGTCCCGCTCAGCTCGGGGACGAACATGATCACGGCGGTTGCGACCGACGCTGCGGGCGCGACCGCACAGGCGCAGGTGGCGGTCGCCTACAGCCCGCCGCCCCCGCCCCCGCCCCCGCCATCGCCCCTGGCGCCCCCGGTCACGTGCAAGGTTCCGAAGACCAAGGGAATGAAGCTGAACGCGGCCGAGAAAGCGCTCCGGCGCGCGCACTGCACGGTAGGCAAGGTCAAGCGGCATAAGTCGCGAACGGTCCGCAGCGGGCGCGTGATGAGCACCACCCCGCGTGCCGGCCGGGTGCTGAAGGCTGGCACCAAAATCGAGCTTTTCGTGTCGAAGGGCCGCTAGACGGGCAACTTCTGCCAAAGATGATTCGTCCTCGCCGGTCCGAGGATCTCGACCCATGCCTGGCTGTGCTGCAAGCGGTGCACCTGGCCGACCGCTACCCGGTTCGGTGGCCACAGGACCCTGCTCGGTGGCTGGTCGGACGCGCCGGCATAACGGCGTGGGTCAGCGAGAGCGCCGGTGCGCTCGACGGCCATCTCTCGCTCCACGGGACCGATGAGACGCGCGCGCGACCGCAGTGGCTCGAGGCGCTGCCCGCGCCCGTCGAGCAACTCGCGGTCGTGTCCCGCTTCTTCGTCGCACCCGACGCGCGCGGACGGGGAGTGGGGAGCGCGCTGATGAGCGCCGCCGAGGACCATGCGGCGGCGCACGGCCTCCGCCTCGTCCTCGACGTCGCCGACCACAACCTCGACGCGATCGCGTTCTACGAGCGACGGGGGTGGAGCCGGGTGGGGACCGCGTCGCTGCTCCTCGAGGACGGCCAGACGACGCTCGCGCTGGTGCTGTTCGTTCTCCCCTGAGTGGGTCTCACCTCAACGTTTCGCCCGCGGTCAGCCGCGGAACGGCGGTGGCTGGCCGGTGCCAGCCCCGGTGGGTGGCTCATAACCCCACGCTCGACGGACCCCCGCCGCCCAGATCGTCGAAACGTCCCGTATGCGTGCCCGAATGCACATTCGCCGCCAGGGAGCTGTCGAGTGTGCGCTTATGACCCCCGAAGCGGCGCCGCAGTCACGGTGCCGCCGGCCCTCACCGCTGGCCTAGCCTAGCCGCGCTCGCTGTCGAGATCGGCCATCTGCGACGCGCCGTAGCGATCGCCGGCAGCCGCGTCGGGCGGCACCGCCGCCTCGATCCGCTCGAGGTCGTCGGGGCTGAGCGCCACGTCGAGCGCGCCCAGCGCCTCCTCGAGCTGATCGCGCCGCCTCGCCCCGACGAGCGGCACGATGTCCTCGCCGCGCGACAGGACCCAGGCGAACGCGACCTGCGCCACGCTGACCCCCTTGCCGTCGGCGATCTCGCGCAGCTGCTCGACGAGCACGAGGTTGTGTCGGAGGTTCTCGCCTTGGAAGCGCGGCATCCGCCCCCGGATGTCGCCGGCGCCGATGCCCGTGTCGGCCCGGTAGTGACCGCTGATCAGGCCGCGGGAGAGCACGCCGTAGGCGGTGATCCCGATCGCGTGCTCCCGGCACGCCGGGAGGATCGCGCGCTCGATCCCCCGCGAGATCAACGAGTACTCGATCTGAAGATCGCAAATCGGATGCGCGGCGGCGGCGCGGCGGATCGTCTCGGCGCCGACCTCCGACAGGCCGATGTGGCGCACGTAGCCGGCCTGTACCAGCTCGCCGATCGCCCCGACCGTCTCCTCGATCGGCACGTTCGCGTCGAGCCGCGCCGGCCGGTACACGTCGATGTGGTCGACGCGCAGCCGCTGGAGCGTGTACGCGAGCGCAGTCTTGACAGCCTGTGGGCGCGCGTCGTAGCCGAGCCAGCTCCCGTCCGGCCCTCGCTGCGCGCCGAACTTCACGCTGATCACCACCTCGTCCCGGTTCCGTCCCACGAGCGCATCGCCGATCACCAGCTCGTTGTGGCCCATCCCGTAGAAGTCGCCCGTGTCGAGCAGCGTGATGCCGGCGTCGAGCGCGGCGTGGATCGTCGCGATGCTCTCGGCTCGGTCGGCCGTTCCGTATGTCCCGGACATGCCCATGCACCCCAGCCCGAGTGACGACACCACCGGCCCTGTGGCGCCGAGCTGTCGCGTATCCGGCATGCGGTGCACCTTATCTATCGACCGCTTGTAAGCAGGAGGAGTCGCGCTCGCCCGGGCGAAACCACCAGGCATGACCGAGCACGTCGCAAGCCGAACGCTGGTCAAGTCGCCCCCGGAGCTGTGGGCCGAGTGCAGCGACGCGACCTCACTGGCGCGCCACCTAGACCAATTCGGAGAGATCAGGATCACGAGGCTCGAGCCGGAGACCGCCGTCGCCTGGGAGGGCGAGCGCGCACGCGGCACGGTGCGGATCGAGCCCTCCGGCTGGGGAACGAAGGTGATCCTGACCGCGGTCGCGGTGAAGGAGGCGATCGAGCCGCTGGAGGAGCGCGAGCCTCCGGCGGCGCCCGAAGCCCGCGAGGAGCCCGAATCCGTGGAGGAGCCCGAGGTCGTGGAGGAGCCCGAGGTCGTGGAGGAGCCCGAGCCTCCCGAGGCTGCCGACCCCGATCCGGTTGCGGTCGCCGAGCCGCTCGCGCGGATCGAGCTTTCCACGGATACGCCGGCACACCGCCGCCGGTTTGCGCGTCTGTTCGGGTTGTTCAGAGCTCCTAGGCCCGAGTCCGGTGCGCTGGAGGAGCCGGTCGCCGTCGAGGAGTCAGCGCCCGAGCTAGAGCCCACGCCCGAGCCGGAGCTACAAGCCGAGCCGGAGCCCGCACCCGAGCCCGAACCCGAGTCCGAGCCCGTCACCGCCAACTTGCCCGGCACCGAGGCCCCGGCCAGCGAGGCCGCGCTGACCGCGGCGCTCGACAGCCTCGGCCAGGCACATCACCGCCCGTACTCGCGCGCCTAGGGGGCTGGGGCGCGGCGCGCGAGCACGGGGCGGGACTAGCCCTCAACCTTCCCGGGAGGGCCTCCAAGCTGTGCGATCAGCGCCGAGAAGTCCTTGCCGGCGGCGCTGGGGACGCTGTTCGCATCGTCGCCGCCCTGCCATTGGCCGTGCTGCATCGCGTACGTCTCGGTGCCGATGCCGGCGCCCCAACCGATCTCGATGCCGCTGGAGTCGCCGGCATTGATCTGGGCGAGCGTCTGTCCGGCGTGGACGGTCTGGCCGACGTGCAGCCCCGGCGCGGGGCTGATGCCCTCGGCGTAGTACACGTAGCGGCCGGCGTCGGACCCGTCGGTGAGCCGGAACTCGATGAACGCTCCCGGCCAGCCGGTCCCGCTCGTGCCCACGTAGATGATCGTGCCATCGCCGATCGCGCCGAGCGGTCCCGACCCGGAGTAGTCGACGCCCTGGTCGATCCGCTCGGGCGTCACGTGGGCGCCGGCGAGCGGGTTCACGTACTGGCCCGGAGCGACCGCCGGTGCGGGTGCGGGCGCCGGCTTGCTCACGGGCGGGGTGGTCGCCACCGGGCGCGGATGCGCGACCGGCTTGGGATGCGCCACGGGCTGCGCTGGGGTCGACGTGCTGCGCGGGTGGCCGACGGTGGTCGCTTCCTCGATCGCGCCGCCACCGGAATGCCCGTGTGTCGTCGTCCTCGCCGGCGCAGGCGAGCGGGGCACGCTCGTCGACACCCGGTGCACGTGCGT
>Ga0116217_10006587_pt1 | contig 10052 bp, 6 predicted proteins | sample Sb_taG_6_FD_89697 | JGI IMG/M metagenome (GOLD analysis project Ga0116217, IMG submission 89697) | Peat soil microbial communities from Weissenstadt, Germany - Sb_50d_4_PS metaG | ecosystem: Environmental > Terrestrial > Soil > Wetlands > Peat | place: Germany: Weissenstadt | collected 2010-09-21 | reverse complement strand
GTGGGCGCTGCTGGCCCGGTCTTCACTAGGGAACGTAACTTCCTCCCACAGCGTTTTGTCGCGCAGGATGCGCGATACTAGCGCCGTATGCATGGCGTGACCGGCGCGGTCGGCGACGACGTTGCCGAGGATCTGCTTCCCCAACAGCGCCAGGTCGCCCACTAGATCCAGAACTTTGTGGCGCACGAATTCGTCGGGAAAGCGAAGCGGGCCGTTCTCCACGCCGTCCCGCGTGAGCACGATGCAGTTCTCGCTGGACGCGCCGCGAATCAGTCCCATATCGCGCATGGCCTGTTCGTCCTGCCGCGAGCCGAACGTCCGCGCTCCCGCGATGTGCCGTAGATAGCTTCCGTTGGTGAGTTCCACCTGAAACGTTTCTTTCCCGATGAGCGGATGCGGAAAATTGATGGAATAGGAAACCGAGTAGGTGTCGCCGGGATACACCGCGATGAATTTGTTTCCCTCCCGCATCTCGACCTCGCGGCGGATCTTCAAATACTTGCGGGCGCGGCGCTGCTTGCGGATGCCCGCCTTCCGAATCATCTCCACAAAGGGACGGGCGCTGCCGTCGAGGATAGGCAATTCCAGGTTGTCGAGCTCGACGATGGCGTTATCAATACCCATACCGATGAAAGCGGAGAGCACGTGCTCCGTGGTTGAAATGAGCACGCCCTTTTTCATAAGGCTGGTGGCGTAGCTGACGCGGGCGACGTTGCGACTGACAGCCTCGATTTCGAATCCGTCGAGATCGGTGCGGCGGAACACGATGCCCGTGCCCGACCGGGCGGGCAGGATGCTCATGGAGACAGGAGCGCCACTGTGCAGGCCGACGCCGCTGCACCCCACCTTGGAGCGAATTGTCTGCTCTTGGGTCAAGAAGGAATCAGGAAATGTTTCCGTGAATGCAGTAGATTACGCCAGCATTAGAAGAACTGTCTGTGGCAAAAAAGCCACAGTCCGTGGCGGACGATTCAGGTAGTTGTAGTCCCGTAAAGATGCAGTAAGTTATTTAGCATCAATACCTTAATGACCGTAAGCCGAGACTGCGAGAGGGAATAGGACGGAGCCTAGAAGGGAAACAGTATGCCTTTGTCCTTCAATTTTTCAAAGTTCGCCGCCACGAATTCATACAGGCGTGCGGGCCGGCGGCCGGCGCGGCGATACTCCCGAGTCGCCCGCAGCACTTTGAGCAGCGCCAGCTTTCGCCGGAAGTTTCGCTTATCGAGCTTCTTGCCAAGGATGGCTTCGTACACCTCCTGCAGTTCCGTCAGGCTGAACCTGGAAGGAAGCAACTGGAATCCGACGGTGGTGTACTCCAGCTTGTTGCGCAGCCGTTCCAGGGCGTAGTCCAGAATCTTGCGGTGATCAAAAGCCAGTGGCGGCAAGTCACGAACCGCACACCATTGGGCATCGGCGGCGTCCGTCCCAGCGACCAACGGGGAGCGATATGCCGCGATCAGGGCATAGTAGGCGACGGTGATCACGCGCCCACGCGGATCCCTTCCGGGATCGCCGAAAGAATACAACTGCTCCAGGTAAACGTCCCCAACCCCGGTTTCTTCTCTCAATTCGCGCAAAGCCGCCTGGTCAAGACTTTCATCCTCGAGAACGAAGCCTCCCGGAACAGCAAACTGTCCCACGAAGGGAGCGATGCCACGCTTCACCAGCAGCACTCGCAACTCTCCCGACTGAATGGTGAAGATCACGATATCGACTGCGACTTGCACGTCTTGCATCCTACCCTAGCTTTACTTGGCCTGACTCGCCAACAACCAGACGGGCCCGCTGTTCGGCCGCGCGGACGTGCGCACTGGCTCCCGAGTTAAAGTTCAGGAAGTCAGACTCCATGCCGTCGCTGAAGACAATTCCGCCTGAAGGCATCAGCGATTGCACGGACAGATCCTCGCCCGGATTCAGCATTCCCGCGACAATCCCTACCTGGGAATGGCGGCTGAGAAACGGCTCCCGCACTACATAGAGCAGACGGCGGTCTTCCCAAGGCAGGCGAATCGCCGGTCCCGGTTTCCCCCCGCAGAACTTGGCCAAGCCCGCAGCCATGTTGAATGCGGAAGAAATCCATCCCGTCGACCCGGCGCCGGTGGAAACCAGTATTCCACTGGAGGACTGTGTTTCCGATTTCTTGTTGCACACGATCCGGTACAGGGCGGAAACATGGCTGCGGGCGCCGATAAACAGATCATTGAACGCCAGCAGCCGTTGGCCGTCGTTGAGACTCACCTCGGCCAGGGTGATCTCGCGAATGCTGGCCTTCCCCTCCATCACCTCCGCGACGGCAGTTCGGGCCTGGTCAGGCGCGTAGGGCAATAGTACGCCGTCAAACCGCGACGGCTCGGGGTTGACCGCGACAATGGGCTGATTGCCCACATACTTTGCCGTGTTCGCGACCAGACCGTCTTGCCCCAGCGTGACCACCAGGTCTTCCTTCTGGAATTGGAACGTCGGAACCAGGCTCCGATCCACCAGTTGCTGCGGCAGTTCGAAGTCCAATGATCTACGAATCACGTCCAGCGACCGTTGGTAGGCTTCGTCCTCGCGCTCGTAATCTGCGAAATCACCGCTGGCGTGCTCGATGTAGAATTTAGCCTGCGACCGAGTATTGAATCGCTCGACCAGCGTCTGCAGACGAGTCTTCCGGGTTACGACGATCACCTTCTTGTACATGTTGTTCCGATCGCGCTGTTGTACGTCGCGTTTGTTGTAGATCCATCACTTCCCGGCGCTGGTGATCAGAGACTTCAGCAGATCCGGAGAAATGTTCAGCTCGCCAATTTTCTGCGCGTTGCCGGCCATTTCCTCAAATGCCATGGCGATCATGGCCTTCGGATCGGCGCCTCTCCCGCCCAGCATCATCAGGGTCTTCCAATCGAGATCGCGCAACGGCTTCAGAGTTTCTGTGATTACGTAGGCGCGGCTGTCGGCGTCCTTGCGCTCGTTCTCGACGCGGCGGTCGATCAACTGCGCCCTCTGTTGCTCGACGGCAATCTCAGCCGCCATCTGCGTCTCGCGAATCTGGCGCTTCTTGGTTTCGACCGCGATTTCGGTATTCAACTCACTTTCCTTAATGAGCCGTTCCTGTTCGACCGCGGCATTGCGCCGGGCATAGATCGCTTCATCGGCGCGCTGCTGCAAGGCTTCCCGGGCATCGGCTTCCAGAGCCCGCGTGGTCTCCGGGGTTGCCTGGATTCCCAGCAGCGATAGCCCCAGGATCTCGATGCCCAGGGTCGTGACCGCTTCCGACGTTTTGAGCTTGCTCAGCACTTCTTCCACGATGGCGTCGGAGCTGACCAGCACTTCGCGCAGCAGCATCCGCTGCGTCACCGCGCGGGTCAAGGTCTGCATGGTGTGTACCAGGCGCTCCGGCAGCTTGCGCGGATCGTCGGAACAATAGACACGGCGCTTGTCCACGCTGAAATCCAGCAGCGTGGCCAGGCGTTTCGGATCCGCGACGCGGTAGGTGAGTTGGCCCTGCAGGGTGACTGACTGAAAGTCGGCGGTCGCTTCCTGAAACACGAAGGGCACGTCGGCGCTGGCCACCGGGATGGCCACAATGGTCGAGGTCGGCACCGAGTAGATAAACGAGAGCCCAACTCCCTCGCGCTTGACCTTGCCGCGCTTAAACTGCAGGACGTAGGTCGTGGGCGGCACTTTCATGAAGTTCAGCATGGCGCCTCCTATTAGTGTCTCAACGACACCCATGATAGTGTATGTAAGACACTAATGTCAAGGGAATTTTGTGACGGCCTGTAAGCCCTCGAAGAATCAGCCTCTCAGTGCTTGTTTTGTTTGCCCGGTGGTTTGTTGGGGTCGTAGCCGGAATTAGGGTCGAACATGGCTGGGTCAAGACCCTGGTTGATGGTCACGGAGTTGAGGAAACGCTGGCTCGCCATGTCTTCGTTGAAATAGCGGGTGACTTTGTAGGGAGCCATCACGCCGGAAACCTGGCGATAATTCTCGTAGACCTCTTCTTCCAGATTCTTTTGCCGGTCGACCGGATCGCGCCAGGAGAACGACTTCTTGACCGGCAGGTGAGTGTCGTTATCGAAGTAGAGGGTCACGCTCTCGTCCTGATTGTTGATTAGCGTGACCCGCTGCGACGGATGTTGCGCCGCGATAGCGAAGCCCTCAAATAGAAGAACGACGCCGGGATCGTTGACCCAGGTGCGCAGCACCGTGTCGAGCGAGAACCGCCGGCGGCGAAGATAGTCGTCGAGATCTTTCTTCTCGAGGGGATGAGGGCCTTTGTAGGTAATCTCGTATCCCTTGTTGCCGATGTAGAGTTCGGCAATGTCGCGCTCTTTGGTGAGTTCGACGCGCTCCTTGTCGGGAAACTGGCTGAAACTCCAAAAAGGACCACCGGCCCCGCTGGCCCGGCCATGATGAAAGCCGTAGATTTTTCCCTGCTGCTCGCGGTCACGAACAGTGAGGTAGGCCTGTCCGCCTAGCGCCTGAATTCCCTGGTCGAGGATAGCCTTGGCTTTGAGAGCATTCTCCTGGTCCGGAGGAACGGCCGGAGTGGTGGGAGCAGCCTGCGATGCAGCTTGTGGCGCCGCCTGAACCGCGGCCGGGCGAGGCGCTTCGCCCGCCTGAGACCAGGCCGCGCACACCAAAACCAGAATCGGGAGAAACTGTTTCATTCCACTTGTGGGAGTGATCGCGTGCAATAGAATTGTAGCGTTTCTTGTGGGTTTTCTGCCCGCCGCAGTGAATGCTCCTCATCCCTTGGATGCACGAAACGGTCTGAATGCAAGCTGATCGCGAGCGTTTTGTCGCGCTTTTTTCGAGCTGTCTATCCGGCCAGCACGGCTCCACCGTTTACGTTGAAGACTTCTCCGGTGATGAAGCTGGCGTGCTCGGTGCACAGAAACAGCACGGGAGCGGCAATCTCCTCGGGCCGGCCCACGCGGCCCAGGGGAATGGTGCCGCGAATTTCGTCCCCGCTCTTCGGGTCGGCCAGGGCTCCGGCACTCATGTCGGTATCGACCCAGCCCGGGGCCACGCAGTTGACATAGATGCCCGAGGAAGCGAGTTCGGTCGACAGGCTCTTGGTGAAACTGATCACAGCTCCCTTGGTCGCCGAGTAGTCGCAGTGAAACGCCTCGCCGCGTTGCCCGCTGGTGGAACTGATCAGCACGATGTGTCCGGCGGGAGCGCTGCCGCGCGGTTGCGCTTTCAGTGGGACTTTCATCTGGGCTTTCATCTGAACGACCGCGTGTTTGACCAGCCCAAAAACTCCGTCAAGATTGACCGAAAGCGTGGAGCGCCACTGCTCATCCGACATGCTTTCGACTGGCACATCCTGTTCCGGCCACACGCCGTGATTGGCGACGAGAATGTCGAGCCGGTCGAAATGCCGGACGGTCTCCGCCACCAGCGCACGGGCGGCCTCAGGGTTATTCAGATCGGAAGCGATGGGGTGGCAGACCGCGGTGCCACATTGTTTGGCAAGAGCCTCGGCTTGAGGGCGGGCGCTGCGATAACTGAACGCCACCTTCGCGCCGGCAGCCGTAAACATCCGCACCGTAGCCGCGCCGATGCCGCGTGAACCGCCGGAAATGAGAGCGACTTTGCCGGAGAGAGAAAGAGGAATGGACATAGCAGACTAGTTTCCAGTTTCCCGTCTGCCGTTGCAAGTGGCGGTCGGGAAAGTGTGGAGGAATGAAGTAGTGTAATTCGAGTTTCACCGATCTTCGCTTTTAAGGGGTCATCCTGACCGCAGCCGTCTCTCAGGCGGAGGGAAGGATCTCGCGCGCAGACCGGCGGGCGTGCGGAGAATCTCCCACGCGAGATCCCTCACCCGGCTGAAGTGCGCCGGATTCGGGATGACGCCGTCAAGGGAAAGTCCAAAGTTTTAACGCCGCAAGCCTGCCCGCATTATTTGAGGCCGGTTGTCAGTCTCCCGAGCCCGAAGACATCCGCTCCGACTTCAGCCCGCGCAGCAGCAGCCGCACCAGCATGCCGTCGAAGCGCGTCCCGCTCATCTTCGACAGTTCGTCGAGAGCCTGGTCCGGCGTCCGGGCGGCCGCGAATGATTGCTCGGTCACCATGTTGGCGTAGGCATCGGCCAGCGCGATGATGCGCGCCCACCGGGGAATCTGCTCACCGCGCAAGCCATCGGGATAGCCCGAGCCGTCGAAGCGCTGATGATGATGTTCGATGGCCTCACGCATCATGGCGGAGTGAGGGATGGTTCCGACAATCGCCGCCCCGACGTGGGCGTGCATCTTCACTTGAAGAAACTCATTTTCGCCGAGCGGGCCCGGTTTATTGAGCACGTGCTCGGAAACGAAAATCTTCCCGACGTCGTGCACGCGGGCGGCATACACCAGGTCGGCCGTTTCCTCGGGCGACAGCCCCAGGGCCCGGGCAATCACTTCGCTGTAGCGCGCCACCAGATCGCCGTGGCCGGCAGTCTGCAGCTCGCGCGACTCGGCCGCCCGGCTCAGCGATTCAATCGCTTCCTTCAGCAGGGGCACGTTGCAGTCTTCATTTCCGCCGCACAGCTTGAACAGGGTAGACGTCAACTCCTCCAGATGCTCGGGTCCGGTGTGCTCGCGCTGCAGAAAGCCCTCGATATACGCCGAGATTTGCTGGCGCTGCCGGGCGAAGTCCTGGCCTTCGACAAATTCCTGCGCGGTCGAGACCCGGTCTCCTCCCGAACGCTTGGATACGTACATGCCGGCGTCGGCCACGCGAATGATGTCCTCGATAGAGAACCCGTGCATGGGAAAGCTGGCCACTCCGAAGCTGCCGGTCACGTGATGTTCGTTCAGCATGGGATCGCTGGCCAGCCACTGGCGCAACCGCTCGGCCAGCACCTGCGCCTGTTCAGCGCCTGTTTCGGGCATCAGTACGATGAATTCGTCGCCGCCATAGCGGGCCACCACGTTCGACTGCCGGGACTTTTGCTCGAGCAGGCGGCCCACGCGGGCCAGCACCAGGTCGCCCTCAAAATGGCCCATGGTGTCATTGACCTCTTTGAATTTATCGAGATCGATGAGCACCACCGAGAACGGGCGTCCGGAACGCGAAGCGCGTTTCCATTCCGCCGACAAGGCTTCCCAGAAGAAACGGCGAGTCTTGATTCCGGTCAGGCCGTCGGTGATGGACTGCTGCTGCAGCTTTTGGAAGACGAAAGCATTGTGCAGCGCCGTAGCCAGCAAGTCGGCCAGCGTGTTGAGAATCAGAACATCCTGAGGCGAAAACGCATTTTCGTTGCGGCTCTCAATGTTGAGCACGCCCAGCAGCGATTCGCCGTAGGTGATCGGAATACAAAGTACGGCGCGGGAATCCGGGAGAATTCCCGTCAAATTGCCGGGGAACGCGTTTTGCACCAGGGCGCGTTCGCCAGTACGGGCCACACGGCCCAGAATGCCGGTTCCCAGCGGGATGCGCCGGCCCGTGGCGTGGGCGGTCACTCCAGCCTCAGCCTTGATCTCGACTTCTTTGGTTCCGTAATCGAGCAAGCCGACGCCGATATGGTCAAAGCTGAAGTTCTTCTGAATCTCGCTGGCAATCTCGCCCAGCATGTGCACCGGATCGTCGCTCGAGATGGCGGTGCGGGAAACATTGTTGAGGAAGGCGAGCTGCCGGGAACGGCGCTGTTCTTCCGCAAACAGGCGGGCATTCTCCACTGCGACCGAGACCTGCCCGGCAGCGGTGACCAGCACATCGAGGTCACGTTGCTCGAAAACAAATTCCCGATCGGGGTTCATCGCGACCATGATTCCGGACGCTTTGTTGCCCAGGAAGACCGGCGCGGCGATGAGGCATTTGGCCGGGCGCTCCGGAACGTGGGTGATGCCCAGACTCCTCCGTGTGTTCTCCAGGTCGGAGCGGATGAGCAGGGGTTCGCCGTTGCGGATTACAAACTCGGTGAACGCGTTGCGCAGTTCACGGCTGCGTTTGGGCAGGATGCGATTGTCTCTGACCTCGAGTTCGAAGCGGATCTGCTCTGCCTCCTGAAACGCGATGTAGAAGTGGCTGGTATCGAAAATCTGGCCCAGTTCGCTCTGGATGGTGCGGAGAATCTCGTCCTGGTCGAGACGCGAACTGATGGCCTTGCCGATATCGGTCAGCAGTTCGTACTCTTTCGTGCGGCGGTGGGCGTCGTGACTGACTACGTAGTTTTCGAGGGTGAGACCCAGTTGCAGAGCGAGACCGACCATCAGCCGGGGACCGGACGAACCGAACGCCCTGCGTTCCGCGTGCGGAAACAGGATCACGCCGAAGGTATGCTCGCGCGTCTGTAGGTTGACGGCTGTCAGGTTGCGGACATCCGCTTCGCGGAGAATCTTCTTGAATTCCGCGAAAGTTCCCATCGCCGCCACCGGGAGAGGTTCGGTCATCTCCGCCAGATCCTGCGCGGTAAAGATTCCGCTCTGCCGGTACGCCAGTTCGCAAATGTAATCGCCCGCCCCGCTCTTTTCCAGGGCCTCGAGGAATCCGGCGGAGAATCCTTGTTGCACCGAAGGCAGCAGCCCGCGCCAGCGTTCGGTGATGACGATGGCGGCGCGGTGCATAGGCAGAGCGCTGCGCAACCGTTCCAGAGCGGCCTGCATGTTGGGCACCAGGTCGTCGGCGAAAAGCAGGCGCCGCGGGTCCACGCCCAAAGTCGACAGCGCCAGGGTATTTTCCTGCACGGCATTGCGCTGGTTTTCAAACAGCACCATCACCATGGCGATGCCCAGCAGCATCTGGGGCACCGGGCCAAACAGCCGGCTGACGTTGCCAAACATCGCCCCAATTGGACTCTGCATTTGCCCCACTGCCATCAGCGCTGCCCACAGCGCCAGCGAAACCGCGAGCACCTGGAAAGCCAGCGATCCGCGCTTGTGGCCGTTCACATAGAAGACTGCGGAGCAATACAGAAGAATGACCGCCAGACCGAGGCCCAGGCGAATCGCGGGTTGCACGTCCGGGCGGAATACTCCGCTCACCATGTGTCCCTGCAGGGTTACGAAGGCGAGTCCGACGCCAAGCGCCCCAACCGCCGCGTCGTACCAGCGGAAACGATAGGGACCGCGCATGAGCCGCGTCGAAACGAAGATGCACAGCGCCATCGCGACCAGGAAGAGCTCGCTGACTAGAAAGGCGATGCCTGACCCGGGGAATGCATCGAGGACGTAGTGCAACGAGTAAGCGGCCCAGGCCAGCTGCCACGCGCGGAAATAGGGCTGCCGACTTTGTTCGTGGAGATAGGTAAAGACCAGGAACAGCAGAACCGAAACGAATCCCGGGATCAAAACCGTCGTAATGACTTCACTGCTGTTCATAGGGCCGGTGAAGGGACCTCTGGCCGAAGTTGCTGGCTCGGTTTCGGGGGGAAACGGTAATTCAATGCTTTCATATCAGGCATGCCGAACACAATAGGATTTAAGTACACTGCCCGGCTTCGATCTTTCTTGAATCAGCAAGGTTGCATGCCGAATCGTTATGGCGCTTGGCTTGACGATGTTTTTGCAGGCCCGTACCATCGAGGTTCAATCGAAGAACCTTTGAGGATTGTGGCACTCGCGGCCGAATCGTTTCACAGATATTTCGGTGCGGGATAATTGGCTTCTTTCTAATACCTTATGCCCGAAACTCTGAACTCAGCTTCGCCCGGCAAGCCGAGAGTGCGTTTTGCGCCCTCGCCGACCGGTTTTCTCCACGTCGGCAGCGCCCGCACTTTCATTTTCAACTGGCTGTATGCGCGCCACAACAATGGAACGATGATTTTGCGGCTCGACGATACCGATGTCGAACGCAATACCGACGCCTCGGTCAACTCCATTTTCGACGGCCTGAAATGGTTGGGCCTCGGTTGGGACGAAGAATATAAGCAGTCCGAGCGCGGAGACTTGCACCGTCAGATGGCGGAGACCATCTTTCAGAAAGGGCTTGCCTATCGGGATTTCACGCCGGCGCATACGGGTGACAGCGAGCGCTCCGGTGCTCAAGGAACGTGGCTGTTCAATCCCGGGATGCGGGAGCTTGCGCGCGAGGAAAGCGACCGCCGCGCCGCCGCGGGAGAACCGTTTGCGCTGCGCTTC
>Ga0116217_10006585_pt1 | contig 10054 bp, 7 predicted proteins | sample Sb_taG_6_FD_89697 | JGI IMG/M metagenome (GOLD analysis project Ga0116217, IMG submission 89697) | Peat soil microbial communities from Weissenstadt, Germany - Sb_50d_4_PS metaG | ecosystem: Environmental > Terrestrial > Soil > Wetlands > Peat | place: Germany: Weissenstadt | collected 2010-09-21 | reverse complement strand
GATCCGGTCGCTGGCCTCTACTTCAATTTCGACCGAGTCTTTGCTGCCCAGGACTTTCACCGAACGAACCGAAACCTGATTTGCCAAGGCTGAAGCAGAGACTGGCGCCGAGGTTTGCGCCAGCAACCCAGACCCGGCCAGCGGTGCGCAGAGCCCGGCCACGAGCAGCCGACTCACGATGATTCGCGGAAACCTGTGCATGAAATGCCTGCGCCTGGGCAGCGCCTAGGCGTGTCCCCTACCTTTGCTCTTTCCAATAGAACGGGGTTCTAGCGCGATTGTAGCAGCGATGCATGCGGCAGGGACTTACCTTAGTACTAGAACTTGTGAGTCATCTCATCGTTCCAGCCACACATCCAGCCGCACGCGAGCAGAAAACATCGGCCCCTCCCGGTGGGAAGCGGCTAAGACAGACGGCTACCGAAACAGTGGGAGCCAGTGCAAGAGGGAAAGGCCTGACGGAAGCTAAGTGCGAGCAAACCTGTGACGAGCCTTCCAGTAAGTCGCGGCCAGTCCAGCCGCCACCAGCAGCCATGTGCCAGGTTCTGGAACTTCGCCTCCACCGCCTCCGTTGCCGCAGGGATCGCCCTTCCTCTTCTTCGCAGGGAAGAACGCGTCGGCGGAACTCGTGCCCTTCGGTTTTTTTCCGACGCCGCAAACGCTGGGAAGCGGTGGCGGGGAAAGCGGAATCCAAGTGCCGCCTCCGATGGGATTATACGAACTCAGCGGGGCGGCTGCTCCTAATCCCGGCAGCCCAGGACGGTTCATGAGGGCGGACTGAAAGACAACGGGAGGATTCGCGACCGCGATGCCGATGGATGGATGGACGGGCTCTTCAAACTTGGCGGCCGGCGGTTCCGAGGAGGACGTCGCTTGCTGCGGGACTTCTTCGACGCGATTCGCACAGCGCGCACGCGCGGTGATCTTGCCATCGGTGATCACGGTTTCGCCCTTGTGAAGCGTGATCCGGTGCCTTGTCCAATAGACTTTGTTGCCGATCCGGTAGGAAACGTAAGCCGTCCGCGCCAGGACCAACCGCACGACGCGGGCATGATCGTAATCGAATCCGGCATAGTGAGCTGCCACCACCGGATCATGTTCCGCTACCCACTTCAGTTCGCGAGCGTCTTGCACTCCGCCGGGCACGATCGAATAGGGATAGACCGGACGGCCTTCTGCCGGCCGCAGGGATTCCTGTCCGGCGCGCAACAGTTTGTCGCGGCTGGCCTCAATGGCCTGAAAGTCAGGCTTGGCGGATCTGGAAGTGTGGAACGAAGATAGAAACTGGGGCGCAACGAAGGCGAATCCCATTGCCAGCCCGACACAGAAAACCATCAGCAGGATGCGTCGAATCTTCCGATTCCGACGATGGCGCCGGGTCGGGCGACGCCGGACTACCAGTTGCACTCCCGCTTCCGGTGGATTGTCCAACTTCTACCTGCCTTTAGATTCCGGTTCCTGGGCTGCGGACCGAAAGACACTTCGCCGCACCCTTCTGTGCAGTTCAAGGGCCATCGCCAGACGCCACAAACCCCTCAATTCGCAGGGGATAGGACCTCCGCCGACCCTGCATGTTAACAGACAGCGCAGCCCTTTGCACAAAATATGTCTTCGAGTAGCGAATATCGAACTGAAAAAACTTACCAACTTGCTTCGATTCTTCGCTGGCTCGCTGACTCTCTGCAGGTTCAACTTTCAGAAGACTCGCAGGTGTATAAGTGAGATTTGCACTTTTGAAAAGGCAAAAATCATGACCCAAGTGAAGACGCTCGGAATCCTCGGAGCTTCGCTGTTGATGGGGACTGCCATCTGGTCGCAAGCAGGCCAAGTCAGACGCGTGCCCCTGACGTTCGCGCTGGACTGCGCCAACGGCGATTGCCCGCTGTTGAACGGAACTCCTGAGACCAGCGGAATGCGCGGCGGTTCCGTGAAACTAAGGCCGGGTGAGAGCGTGGGCTGGCACACCACGGGTGCAAACGAAGAAGCTCTGGTCATTCTTCATGGGACGGGAGCGGCAAAGATCGAGGGTCGCGCCGACTTGCCCGTGCACGAAAAGATGATGGTCTATATTCCACCGGACTCGAAACACAATGTGGCCAACACCGGCACGGAGCCACTGGAATATGTATGGGTCGTCGCTCCCACCGCTCAGCCATCACCGGCCCGCTGATTGCTCGTTTCCTGGCATGCACTCTCTGGCCAGGTATGCACAGGAGTAGTCCGCGGGAACGCTGCCTTCTTACCAGTCTGGTCCGACGGGACGCTTCCACGATTGACAGCTACTCAGGATGCGATAAGCTTAAAGAAATCTCACAAAAACCTCCGAGGCCATTTCCCATGAAAGTTTTGCAAAGCAGGGCGTTGTGCTGCCTGAGTGGAAGTTTGCTTTTGTGCACCGTTGCGCTCGCGCAGGATCCCCTGAAAGTTGAGCCCACTCATTACAAACTGGCTTTTGAGAACGAGTTTGTCCAGGTCGTGAACGTGCACTATGGGCCGCACGAGAAGTCGGCTCTGCACGCGCACATGGGAGGCGTGGTCGTCGTTCTCACGGCCGGGCACCTCCGGTTCACCGACGAAAATGGCAAAGTCCAGGAAGTACACGCCAAGCCGGGCGATCCGCGTTGGTTTCCACCCTTCAAGCACACCGTGGAAAACCTGGGAGATACGTCATATAACGCCGTCTATATCGGGATCAAAGACAAGCGGCTCTCCACGGAACTCAACGTGCGCGCCGCCGGTTCGAAACTAGACGGTTCGAAACTGGACGAGCAGACGAAAAGGCTGGTGGCCGAGGCTCTCTTAGGCGCTGCGAAATGAGGGTCCGTCCACCTTCGAGTGGCTCGACTTGAAGACCTAAACCACAAAGGACACGAAGTCACACGAAGGAACGATATACCGCAAGTCCTTCGTGATACTCCGTGCCCTTCGTGGTTGTGTGCCTCTAGTTCGGCGGTGCCTGCAGCGTTTTCACCAGCCAGGGAATAATCACTTCTTTGAAAATTCTGGGATCGGGCCAGACGCCGACCTGCCGGCCGAGATGGCCGCCGCGCGGGTTGATCCAGGCCTCTTTAGGCACATCGCCTTTGTTCAGCAGCAAGTATTCATCATCGATGGGAACCTGCGTATCCAGCACACCCGCGAGGATAAGCATGGGCGCCATCGGCTTGCCCAGCAATCCCTGATGCACCAGCGACATTTTCGGCAGGTAGTCACCCATCTCATCGAGCGAGTGCACGCCTTCGAGAATGTTCATCAGCGCGGGCACCTGATCGAAAAGATACTCGCGATTGCCCAGCAACGAGGTCATCAGGAAATCTTTCTGGAAAAACCTGTCGACGGGCGGTGATTGCGCGCTGCATCCGCGCAGGCGAGCGCGCTCGACGATCGCCATTTTCGTCGCCCAATACGCTCCCCAACTCACGCCGTGCAGGGCAAGCCGGTTCTTGTCGACTTCGGGGCGAGACTGCGCATAATCGAGCACTTTCGAAAGCATGCGCTCGGAGGTTTCGCTCACCTTGATCGGAGCCTGGCCGGTGCCGGGGCCATCGACGGCAAGATATCCAATGCCGAAGGGCAGGATCGCGCTGAAGCTTTCGGTCAAGTCTTCCTTGCGGCTGTCGAGGCCGTTAACGGCGATGACCAGCGGCACGGGGCCGTTCGCATTTTTCGGCAAGAGCAGGTAGCCGGTGATCTCTTTACCCTCGAACGGAATGTGCACGACTTCGAGTGGCGGATCGAAAAACTTCGCGTGCGCCAGGAATGCCTCGATGGCCCTTTCGTAGGAGCGCTGCTTGCCGGGAGACGCGGGAATAGGCCAGCGTCCAAAGGAATAGAGGCGCCAGGCACGGATGTAGTCGGCGTTGGCCTTCGCCGGATCGGTTTTCTCGAGCGATTTCGCCTCGTTGAAGTAACGATCGGCGACGCGCATAAATCCGGCAGCCCACTCGTCTTTGTCGGCGGTGTGGATGCTCTCGAAGGCTTCTTTGACGTCGGCGGGGTCCAGACCGATCAGCGGATACTGTCCAACTTCGGCGCGATGAATGGCTTCGGATTTGACTTCGTCAATGGTTCGTTCGCGGCGGGCTTGCTCCTGGGTGAACGCCATGGTCGAAACAGCTACGGTCCCCGTTAATAAGATGAGTGAGACAAATGCATTTCCCTTCAGCATGATTCGGCCCTCATAGATCGCGCTCGCCAGCCAGCGAGCGAAGTGAGATGGAAAAAGGCCGGACGGAATCTCGTCCGGCCTGAAGTGTGCTTCTTTCAGCGCGAACTAGAAAACGAACTTCGCCCCCAGCTGAATCGAGCGTGGTCCGCCGGAGCCGATGGCAGGATTGGCGGCCGCGATGTCCGGCGTGGCGCAACCGCAGCCGAACGGCCGCACCGACGGATCGTTGAGACCGAACCCGTTCTGACCCCCATACGGATTGGCAAAGTTCGGGTGATTGAAAATATTGAAGAACTCGGCGCGGAACTGCAGGCGCATGGCTTCTCCAAAGTGGAAGTTCTTCCCCACCGAGAAATCGAAATTCTTGAAGCCAGTGTCCTGGAACATGTTGCGGCGCATGTTTCCAAATTGGCCCAGCGGAGGGGGCAGCATGATTGAATTGCCGTTGGCATAGCAGCCAAAGAACGCGAGCGATTCAGTCGCTGCGCCCGGACTGCCTCCATCGATGTCGAGAGCCTGTGTGTTGCAGGCCGAGTTGCCACTGGCCTCCAGGCCCATCGAGGGAATGGTGGGCTCGTTGTTTCCGGAAACATACGGAATCCCAACCCCCTTCTGCGACTTGAAATCCGAAGTCTTGCCGTAAAAGCTCCAGCGGATTGGAGTGTTGGCGGGTGGACTCACCGGCAAGGGACCAACGCCGGCGGCGTCTGTTCCCTCGTCCATCGGGCCCCAGTACTGCGGGGTCTCGAGCGTGGTGATGGTATTGAGTTCCCATCCTTCCGCCATCTGCCCATATCCCTTGCGTCCGGGAATGGCATAGGTGAGGGAGACGGTCAGCCGATGGCGCATATCGAAGTCGCTGTTGGCATACTCTGCGCCGGGGTTGTGCGCGTTCTGCGGCAAGCCCGAGCCGTAGCCGAAGTCCCAGTTCGCGCCCACGTCATCGAGGGCGTGCGCGTAAGTGTAGCCCGCTACCATGCTGAGGCCGTGGTAGTTGCGCGCGTTCAGCGTCACTTGCAAAGCGTTATAGTTCGAGCGGTAAACATTGCCCATCTGGAAGATGTTGGCCAGATACGGAAACTGCGTAAAGGGTCCAACTTCAGGCGCAAGCTGGCAGGCAGGGTTGTTCACTGTGTCGTAATTGCCTGAGGGGGTGAGATTCGCGACCTGGTTGCAAGTGGCGACATTCGCCGCCGGCCACCCCGAGCCCACGGCTGGCTGATTGATGTCGCGAATGCCCGTTAGATTGGTGCCGCGATTGCCCACGTACGCGAATTCCATGGACACGTTCTGGGTGAAGGCGTGCTGCACATTCAGAGTCCAGTTCCACACGTAGGGCGTGGTGAGATTGCGGTCCACGGTCATGATGGGGCACGGACTCAGGAAGCAATTGATGGTGCCGTTGCCGTAGAGTGGCGTGGTCGGAGAATCCCAGAGCTGGGGAGTCGGAAGATACTTAATGGTGGCGTTCCCGGTTGTGATTCCGTTTGGAACCGAAACGTCTCCCGCGGCGTCGATGGGCGCTCCGGTCGGAACGCTGCCCGGACCGAAGGCATTGTTGAAGGCGACGAATGACTGCCAGTTTACCGTTTCGTACATCAGTCCACCGCCGCCGCGCAGGACTGTCCGCCCGTTGCCGAGGATGTCCCAGGCAAAGCCGCCGCGCGGTCCAAAACTCTTGTGATACGGGTTATAGAGGCTACTGATCCCGTGGCCCACCTGCACCATGCCCACGTTAGGATCGAAATTTCCCAGCAGATTGTTCGCTTCCTGCGGCACACTGCTGAACTCGTAGCGAACCCCAAAGTTGATAGTCAAATTCTTGGTGGCCCGCCAGTCATCCTGGAAAAAGCCCGCGTACGCCCAATTGTGCAGGTGCAGCGTTGGATTTCCTACCTCGACCGATGCCTTGAACGGCAAACCGGCAAAGAAATCCTCCAGCGGCGTGGAGACGCCGGTGGCCTGTCCGCCCAGGAAAGTAATGCTGCCGCGTGCGTTGCCGTACGCCGCGTTTGTCACTTTGTTGTAGTGCAGATCGCCGCCGAACTTCATGGCATGCTTGCCCGCGCTGTAAGTGACTTGGTCGACAAACTGCGTGATCGAATCGGGTCCCTGGAACTTTGGCCATTTGAAACCACCCAGCCCGGGAAAGAAGTAACCGCCAAAGCCGATGCGCGGCAGGCCTCCCGTATTGGGTCCGCTCGCTCCGGTGTTCAGACCGTACGACGAGGCCGGAGAATTGAGATCGCCAGGCAGCGTCGGCTGATACAACCGGTTGTAGCCGGCGCGCACTTCGTTGACCCAGCGGGAACTGGGAGTCCAAATCCAGTTGCCGCCCAGCACTTGCGCTCGGGTGTGAATATCGGAGAGCCACTTCTGCTGGAGCTCTGGAAAATCTTCGACCGTTCCAGAATTGTTGCCGAAAAAATATGTCCCGCTGATCGAATGCTGGTCATTCATCCGGTAATCGATTTTGCCAACCACGTTATCGACTTGCACATTGTTGTTAAATCCGTTGGTGATGCTAATGCTCTGGGCGTTGTTCAGAGGAAATCCTGAACCGCTGCAGGTAACGGTGCCGCCCGACACCGCACAGCCCGCAATATTCAAACTCGCCGCATCGACCGTAAACCCCGAGTTGTTGGCAGGGGACAGCAGGTCGGCGATCACATCGGGAATGCTGTCGGCACAATCGCCAGTTAAGAGGAACGAACAGGTGCCGTTGGTCGGCATTGACGCCATCGAAGGACTCGTGATTCCTCCGAAAGAGTTGCCCACGTTGTAGCGCTGGCCCTCATAGGCGCCAAAGAAAAATGCCTTGTCCTTGACGAGCGCTCCGCCCAAACTGCCGCCAAACTGCTCCAGCGTCCTGGTCAATTTAGGATTCGGTGCAGCGTTAAAGAAGTTACGTGCGTCCAGCGATCCGTCGCGGCCAAAACCAAACGCGGTGCCGTGCACCTTATTCGTGCCGGATTTCAGGCCCACATTCACCACGGCTCCGGGTTTGTACCCGTATTCCGCTGGCAGATTACTCTGCAAGTTGAATTCCTGAATCGCGTCAATCGGAAGAATCGTCGCCGAGTCTCCCGCGATGCCCGCACCGTTCACGATGGATTGCCCGGAGTACGGTTCGCTGTCGAACAAACCCTCGATGTAATAGCCGTTGTCTTCGGCGCGCAGGCCGTTGGCGCTGGTGGTGGAGAATCCGCCGCCCGGATACCGGATCACGCCGGGCCGCAGTTGCAGCAGGTTCTCATAGTTGCGCCCGCTCAGCGGCAGGTCGTTAATCTCCTGGTTGCTGAGCGTGCCGCCCATGGTGGAGGACGTTGTATTGACCAGGGGAACCGCGTCTTCGACGACCACAACCTGCGAAACCTCCCCGGGCTGCAGGGCGAAATCAACGCGCACGTCGGTGGCGACTTCAACCCCAATGTTCGGGCGCTCGCTCGTCTTGAAGCCCTTCGCTTCCACATGGACCTTGTAAGTGCCGGGCAACAGTTCGGGGGCAACGTATCCGCCGGAATCATCCGTGGTCAGGGTGCGCGATATACCGCGCTGAACATCGGTGACCACCACCGTGGCGCCTCCGACCGAGGCCCCGCTCTGGTCGCTGACTGTGCCGAGAATGCGGCCCGCAGTGGTCTGGGCCACGGCGGAAGCTGCGAGCAGGAACAGCATGAAGGCGCCCAAGATCCACCGGGAAGCTGCAGTCATCCGGACGTAGGGCGACGAGGCAGCACTGACCGTGCGGGATAGCATATAGAGAACCCCTCCGTATTTCTGGTCCGACAGCCATACCACTATCGGAGAAACGGTGTCAAGCATATTCAAATTTTGGATTGGAAGCTGAACGAGGTTATACCGTCCCGGCGTTGCGTGGGGAGTTCATAGGACGGCAACCCAGAACTTTAACCCGGTGGAAATCGGGATATGCCACAGGGATTGCATATCCGCCGGCAGTTATAGTACTCTTAAATCGGTCATACCACCATACCTTTTGCCCAAGCCTAATGTCCTTCGCTCAACAAACGCGCCAACACCCCGTGGATATACGGTATAGTAGCCGGACCATAGTCGGTCCACCGTCCGGCTGCGCGTCACCTACTGCGGGGAGCGAAGTTGTGTACAAACTCGTTCGCACGTCGCGACTCTACGAGCAAATCGTTCAGCAAATTGAAGAGTCCATCGTTAAAGGCGATCTCAAGGCGGGGGATCAACTCCCCGCGGAACGCGAACTGGCCCAGCGCTTTGGGGTGAGCCGCACGGCCGTCCGCGAGGCGGTGAAAGCTTTGCGCGAAAAGGGTCTGGTGGAAGCCTATTCCGGCCGCGGCACTTTTATCACCGACGGAACTACGCAGGCAGTTCGCCAATCGTTCGATCTGATGGTGAAGATCGGTCAACCGGAAGGATCCACTCATTTGGCAGAAGCACGGGCCATTCTCGAGCCTGAGATTGCGGCGTTGGCGGCGTCGCGCATCCAGGAACCCGAGCTCGCAACCATGCGGGAGGCGGTCGCTGCGATGGATCGGGCCGGGCGGGATCCGGAAACCTACATCGAAGCCGATCTTGATTTTCATCTCGCCCTGGCGGAGGGTGCGGACAACCCCATCATCCTTTCCCTGCTGGATTCCATCGTGGCACTTCTGCGGGAGCAGCGGCTGCGAATCTTTAAAGTCCCGGGCGGTCCCGAGCGCGGGCAGGTTCATCACAAGCGAATTCTTGACGCGGTCGAGCGGCACGATGCCGAGAAGGCGCGCGAAGCGATGCGAGCACATCTCTGCCAGGTGCGCGACGACAGCACGGCGCCGGCGTCCAAACACACCGCCGGCAAGCACCCAGCCCATTAAACATTTGGCGCGAAAATTCCGGAGGCAGCAGCAGATGGCGAAAGTCGGGTTCGTCGGTTTGGGCGTGATGGGCAGCCAGATGGTGAACCGGCTGCTGAGCAAGGGTCACGCGGTGGCCGGCTACAACCGCACGCGGGCCAAGGCGCAATGGCTGGTGGAGAAAGGCATGCAGTGGGCCGACTCGCCACGCGCGGTAGCCAGCGCGTCCGATTATACCTTCGCCATGGTGACCAACGCCGCGGCGATCGCTTCCATTACAGAGGGTCCGGATGGCCTACTGGCCGGCCTGAGTGCCGGCAAGATTTTCATCGACATGAGCACGGTGAGTCCGACGGTGAGCCGCGGGCTGGCGGCGAAAGTGCGCGCCCTCGGTGCCGACATGGTCGATTCGCCCGTCTCCGGCAGCGTGATCACTCTGCAGGAAGGAAAGTTGTCGGTGATGGTAGGCGGACGGAAAGAGACTTTCGACCAGATCAAGCCGCTGCTGCTCGACATCGGACCCAAGGTCAGTTACGTGGGCGACAACGGTCTGGCGCTCTCCATGAAGATTGCCATCAATCTGAGTCTCGCGGTGCAGATGCTGGCGTTTTCCGAAGGCGTGCTGCTGGCGGAAAAGAGCGGCATCGCCCGCGAAGTCGCAGTCGATGTGCTGGTAAACAGCGCCGTCGCCTCGCCGATGATCAAGTATCGCGGTCCGTTTGTCCTGCAACAACCCGAAGAAGCCTGGTTCGATGTGAACATGATGCAGAAAGACATGGTGCTGGCCATGGAGCTGGGCCGGCAACTCGACGTGCCGCTGCCGACGACGGCCGTAAGCAACGAGTTTCTGACGGCAGCCCGCGGCATGGGCTGGACGAAGTATGATTTTGCCTGCATGTTCGACGTGCTGGCCGCTATGTCTGGTGTGACCACGCCCGTGACCGCAGGAGGACCGAAGAAGTGACCACCGCTACTTCCAAGCCGGAAGCGAGTCCTGAGGCGACCACGGAAAATAAGTGGCTGCGCGCTTATCGCCAGATGGTGAGGATTCGCCTGTTTG
>Ga0116217_10006584_pt1 | contig 10055 bp, 10 predicted proteins | sample Sb_taG_6_FD_89697 | JGI IMG/M metagenome (GOLD analysis project Ga0116217, IMG submission 89697) | Peat soil microbial communities from Weissenstadt, Germany - Sb_50d_4_PS metaG | ecosystem: Environmental > Terrestrial > Soil > Wetlands > Peat | place: Germany: Weissenstadt | collected 2010-09-21 | reverse complement strand
CTGCTCCGGCGGATGGAGGAGATGTTCCCGCCCGACGCCGATGTCCTGGACGTCGATCCCCACCGGGTCGACCGCGAAGAGCTGGTCGAAGCCCTCCAGGAGCAGGCGAACGATGAGTACGAACGTCGCGAAGAGGAGTTCGGTCCCGAGCTGATGCGCGACATCGAGCGGTTCCTGCTGCTCCAGATCATCGATCAGCGCTGGCGCGAGCACCTATACGACATGGACTATCTGCGCGAGGGCATCCACCTGCGCGGGTTCGCCCAGATCGAGCCGCTGGTCGCCTACAAGAACGAGGCCTTCGAGCTGTTCCGCGACCTGATGAACAGCGTCTGGGAGGACTACGCCCGGCTGATCTTCCACGTCGAAGTCACCCCGGTAGAGCCGGGGAACGGCGGGCCGCCGGCGCCGCCGCCGACGCGGCGCCCGAGCCGGGCGGCGAGCTCGTCGACCGGCGGGGGCAAGGTCACGTACTCGGGCGGTGGCGGAGCCGCGCAGGGCGCGATGGCGATCGCCGCCGCGGCCGGTGGCGCGGTTGAGGACGGCGCCGTCGAGGGGCCGGCGATGGCGCCGGTCGAGCAGCGACGGGTCGATCCGGGCGAGCAGATAGGCCGCAACGACCCGTGCTGGTGCGGATCGGGCAAGAAGTACAAGAAGTGCCACGGCGCCTGATCGGCTCGTGACAGATCCCGGACATGACCTGCGCGTATCCGACGAGCAGCGCGACCGCGCGGCGCAGGAAATTCGCGAGCACTACGCCGCCGGCAGGCTGACTGACGACGAGCTGTCAGACCGGGTGCAGGCGGTCTACAGCGCCCGCACCGAGCAGGAGCTTCATAAGCTGCTGTCCGACCTGCCCACGCTGCCCGCGTCGCCGGCGCAGCAGAAGGCCGAGCTCGCGCAGCGCCGCAGCATGCTCCAGCGGCGAATGCTCCAGGAGGCCGGTGGCGGAGTCGGGCTGTTCGTGATCTGCACGGCCATCTGGCTCGTGTCCGGCGGACACCACGGCCGTGGCCAGTTCTGGCCGATCATCGTCCTCGTGGTGTGCCTGCTCCCGCTGCTTCGCAACGGCTGGCGGCTGTACGGGCCGGCGCCCGACCTCGACCGCGTCGAGCGCGAGCTCGAGTCGCGCCGGCGGCGCGACGACCTCCGCCATCAGATCGAGAGCGACGTCCACAACGACGTCCACGAGGACGTCCGCAGACAGCTGAGCGATCGCCGTGCCGCCCGGCACTCCAGGCGGCATGGTGGATGGCAGTAGCAGTACCGCTCGTCAGCCCTGCTTCTGGTGCCGGACGTGCTCCGGCGCGATCAGGAACTTGATCCGTTCCTCGCCGGGCTGGCGGAACGGATACTCATCCTGCCCGATGTACTTCTTGGTCAGGGCGTTGATGTGCTCGTCGGCGCCCTCGCGGGTCGGGGTCGCGCTGCCCCGGATCTCCACGTAGTTGTACGGGTTGCCCTGCTCGTACACGAGGACGTTGACGCGCGGGTCGCGCTCCAGGTTCGTGGGCCACTTCCGGCCCAGCGCGCTGTTGACCGCGACGGTTCCATCTTCGGCGCTGATCCAGACGACCGTGTTGTGGATCGAGCCGTCCTGGTTGTACGTCGAGATAACGGCGTGGTTCGGCTGCTCCAGCAGTTCGCGAACGGGTGGATCGTTGAGGTTGGCCATGGCTGCGGAGGGTATCGCTGCTAGTGTGGAAGTAGATGACCACGGCGCCTCCAGAGCCCCTTTCCCAGCGCCTCGCGGCGATTCGCAAGCAGCTCAAGCTGCTTGCGGACTACCTTTGACCCCGCTGAGCTGAGCGAGCGCGTCGAGGCGCTCGAACAGGAGATGGGCGCGCCGGGCTTCTGGGAGGACCAGGAGCGGGCGGCGAAGGTCAGCGCCGAGCACGCACGCGCGAGCCGCAGGCTGTCGGTCTACCGCGACCTCGAGCGCGACGTCAATGATCTCGAGCCGCTGGCTGAGCTCGCCGAGGACGACCCGGAGATCGCCGCCGAGCTCGAGGAGCAGGTGGGGAGCGTGCAGGCGCGCCTCGACCAGCTCGAGGAGCAGCGGCTGTTCTCAGGCCGCTACGACACGGGCGACGCGCTCGTGACGATCAACGCCGGCGCCGGCGGCACCGACGCCCAGGACTGGGCGGAGATGCTGCTGCGGATGGAGATGCGCTGGGCCGAGAAGCGCGGGTTCGAGGTGGAGCTGCTCGAGGCCTCGCCGGGGGAGGAGGCCGGGATCAAGTCGGCGACGTTCCTGGTCAAGGGCGAGAACGCCTACGGCCTGTACGGGAGCGAGAAGGGCGTGCACCGGCTGGTGCGGCTGTCGCCGTTCGACGCGGCTCATCGCCGCCAGACGAGCTTCGCCGGCGTCGAGATCTCCCCGGTCGTCCAGGAGATCGACGATGTCGAGATCGACGACGACGACCTGCAGATCGACACCTATCGGGCCAGCGGTGCCGGCGGCCAGCACGTGAACAAGACCGACTCCGCCGTGCGGATCACGCACAAGCCGAGTGGGATCGTGGTCCAGTGCCAGAACGAGCGCTCGCAGTCCTCCAACAAGGCCGAGGCGATGACGATGCTGCGCTCCAAGCTGCTCGAGCTCGAAGAGCGCAAGCGCCGCGAGGAGATCGCCAAGGAGAAGGGTGAGGCCCAGGACGTCAACTTCGGCTCGCAGATCCGCTCCTACGTCCTGCACCCGTACTCGATGGTCAAGGACCACCGCACCGATTACGAGATGGGCGACACCGCGCGGGTGCTCGACGGCGATCTCGACGGGTTCGCCCGCGCCTACCTGCTGAAGTCCGCCAAATAACGGAGGCGGGCTGCTGCCCCCCGTCGCCCCGCGGGGAGCAGCCTTTCCGCCGGAGGTCTAGAACGGGCCGGGGCCCAGAGTCCCTCCCGGAGTGGCCGGACTCGCCAGCACGCACTGCCCGGTGCGCGTCCCGCCGACCGTGTTGGGTTCGGCGCCGCGTGGATACAGGGCGCCGCTAGGAGACGTGTCCGCGTTGTCCCACACGGGCTGAGCGATCGGAGGCAGGCCGGCCGCATGGCTGTTGCCGCTGCAGGACAGGTTCTTCGCGATCTGGTTGGCGAGGATCTCGATCGCGTCCGGGTCGGCCATCGTGTTGTTGTTGATGGTCAAGCTGCCACCGATCCGGTCTCGCGCCAGACCCGTCCAGCACGACTTCAGACCGCTCAACGCGACGTTTCCGCCGACGGTGCTGTCCTCCAGATCGCTGAACACCGGGGACTTGATCGCCGCGAAGATTCCGCTCTTGGGCGGGTTGCAGCTGAGTCCCCCGCCGCCACCGGTCTCCGTGAGGTTGCGGCCGATCGAGCTGTTGTGCACGATCACACCGAGCGGCGAATTCTCAACGATGCTCCCCGACACGACCGCGTGGCTCTTGAGCGTGGGGTGTTTCATGTTGGGGTCGTCGAAGCACGGCATTCCCGAGCCGTCGGGATTAGCCTTGCAACCCAGAAATGCAGCGGCGCCTTTGCCCACGACGAGATTGCCCGTGACCGTCAGACTCGAATGGTGGGCGCCGAACACGGCGCCAAGTGCCGATCCCCGCGTCACGAGCAGAGTCCCGAAAACGTGGGCCTTGCCCGCCTTCACCGCGCACACGCCCTTGACGACGACGCCGTCACGGTAGGTGCCCTTCAACAAGCCCGGGTTGTGATAAGTCCCCGAGCAAACGAACGGTCCCGCGGCCGGAGCCGCTGCAGCGCCTACACCCGCGATCGCAAGTACAAGCCCCGCGGCAACGGCCAATGGCACGCCCCGTCTAAGCCTCATTGCTCACCACCCTCATGTGGTTTGAATTTGCCCCGACGCTCCGGCCCGGCGTCGCGCGGGGACGCTATACGCAGTGAGCTGCTTTTCACAGCCTTTGTTCGCGAAGTTATGCGTATCCTCATCCTGCGGATGAGCGCGCAGACGGTGGCGGAGATCGTGGCCCGTGCCCTTGCCGAGGATGTCGGCGACGGCGATGTGACGACGGCGGCGACCGTTCCCGAGCGCGCGAGAGCCCGCGCCACGATCACTCAGAAGGCGCCCGGGGTCGTGTACGGGCTCGACGTCGCGGTCGAGGCTTTTCGGGCGCTCGACCCCGAGATGACGTTCGAGCGGCTGGCCGAGGAGGGCCGGTGGCGCGACCACGGCTCCGTGCTGGCGCTCGAGGGTTCGGCCCGCGCGATCCTGACCGGCGAGCGGACCGCGTTGAATTTCCTCCAGCGCCTCTCCGGGGTGGCCACGATGGCGGCGCGCTGCGTTCAGGCGGTGGAGGGCACCGGCGCCGTGATCCTTGACACGCGCAAGACGACCCCAGGCCTGCGGGCGCTCGAAAAGGCCGCGGTCGCGGCCGGCGGCGCGACCAACCACCGCGCCGGCCTGTTCGACGCGATCCTGATCAAGGAGAACCACGCGGCGCTCGCCGGCGGGGTGGGGGAGGCGGTGCGCCGGGCCCGCGCGCATGCTCCCGGGCTCCAGCTCGAGGTCGAGTGCCGGACGCTGGCCGAGGTCGACGAGGCGCTCGCGGCCGGCGCGGGTTTCCTGCTGCTCGACAACATGTCGGTCGACGAGCTCCGGGCCGCCGTGGATCGGGTCGCCGGCCGCGCCAAGCTCGAGGCCAGCGGCGGGTTCACGCTAGACACGATCCGGGCGGTCGCGGGCACCGGCGTAAACTTCATCTCCGTGGGTGCGATCACCCACAGCGCCCCCGCGCTAGACCTGTCCCTCCTCCTCGAACCGATTCCATGAACCTGCCGATGTTCGGTGCGTCCGACGCACCGCTGCTACTCGAGAACATCCCTGCCCTTCAGGACGAGGTCCGCGCGCTGGCGCAGGAGCGCGGCGCGGTGATCCTCGCCCACAACTATCAGTTGCCAGAAATCCAGGACGTGGCCGACTACGTCGGCGACTCGCTCGGGCTCTCCCAGCAGGCGGCCGCGGCCGACGCTGAGGAGATCGTGTTCTGCGGCGTGCACTTCATGGCCGAGACCGCCTCGATCCTGTGCCCCGACAAGACCGTTCTGATCCCCGACCTCGACGCGGGCTGCTCGCTGGCGGACTCGATCACCGCCGAGCAGCTGCGGGCGTGGAAGGACGCTCACCCGAGCGCGCTGGTAGTGATGTACGTCAACACCACCGCCGAGGTTAAGGCGCAGACCGACTACTGCTGCACCTCGGCGAACGCCGTCAAGGTCGTGCAGCACATCTACTCCGAGCACGGCGAAGACACCGAGATCCTGTTCGGACCCGACATGTTCCTCGGCGCCTACGTCGAGAAATCGCTCGGCCGGGCGATGCACGTGTGGGACGGCGAATGCCACGTGCACGCCGGCATCAAGCCCGACGACATCGCCGCGGTCAGGGCCGCCCATCCCGGGGCCGACTTCCTGATCCATCCCGAGTGCGGGTGCTCGACCAGCGTGATGGAGTACGTCGCGGCTGGAGACATCGACGCCGACGGCGTGTACATGCTCTCGACGGGCGGGATGCTCGGCTACGCGCGCGAGCGGGCGGGTGGGCGGACGGGCGGGCCTCAATTACCGGCGATCGTCGCCACCGAGACCGGGATGCTCCACCCGCTGCGCCGGGCGGCCCCTGACGCCGAGTTCATCGCGGCCAACGAGGCGGCTCACTGCCGCTTCATGAAGATGATCACGCTCCCGAAGCTCCGCGACTCGCTGCTCGACGGCGTCCACGAGGTCAAGGTGCCGGCGGAGATCGCCGATCGCGCGCGGCTCCCGATCGAGCGGATGGTGGCGATCAGCTGATCGGGGAATCCGGCTCGACGTCGGATGTCGTTCGTCGGTGGATGGGCCGGATTCCCTTTCGCGGTGGGCGCCGCCGCGATCGCGGTTGGAATGGCGTTGACACTGCGGCGGGGCGACGGCCCCTTACGCGGGCGTCTCCGCCATCAGATCGATCCCATTGTCGACCGCGTCCCTCACGCGCGGGAGCGTGACCCGCTTTCGCTCGAACTCGTCCGGCGTGTAGCAGTGGACGTCCGCGGGCGCGCCCATCTCCAGCCCGTCCCACAGCGAGCCGGCGTGGTAGACGCGCTCGAGCCACGGCATGCCCTCGAATGCATGCGAGACCAGGATCACGATGAACTCGGGGCCGCGCTCGCGCTGCGGCGGCGCGCCCTGCTCGTCCGCGACCCGCGCGCCGCCGAGCATCGCGACGTCGATCGTCCATCGGTCATCGACGCGCGACACGTACCGCTGCAGCTCGCGCTGGTTGACGGCGGTGGTCACCTCCACGGCGCGATTGTCCCGGTCCCGGGCGGTGGGCGCAACGGTTCGGTCAGTACTTGGCGATCGCCGGCACCATCTGATCGAACAGCTGGATCGCGGTCCAGTTGCCCGGTCCGCCGACCATCAGCGCGAACGCAAGCACGTGATGGTTCTGCGCGGTGCAGTAGCCGGCGAGGTTGGTCACGTAGTTGAGCGTGCCGGTCTTGGCGATGCACCGCCCCTGGGCGGCGGTGTGGGCGGCGATCCCCTGCACGGTGCCGCTGACGCCGACCACCGGCAGCGACGCGGCCAGGATACGTCCCGTCGGCGTGTTCCACATCGTCTTGAGCAGGTCGACGACCTCTCCCGGCGATGAGCGGTCAGAGCGCGACAGCCCCGAGCCGTCGACGATCCGCGGGTGCAGGCCGAACGACTCGATGACGTTTGAGATCACCTGCGCACCGGCGGTGATGCTCCCGCCGCTGCCGAACCGCACCCCTAGCTGCTTGGTCAGCATCTCCGCGAAGAAGTCATCCGAAGGCACGTCCATCAGCTTCAGCATCACCGACAGCGGCGGGGACTGCACCGACGCGAGCGTCTGGGCCCCGCCCGGCGCCGGCAGCGTCCGGTTCAGCGGGCGCGCCCCGATCCCGGCGCCGTGCATCGTCAGCACGAGCTCCTTTGCCGCGAACGCCCCCGGATTGAGCTTCTTGTAGGTGGAGCCGTGGTCGTAGCTCAGCGCGGAGAGCTGGCCGCCGAAATCCGGGACGTCCGGCGCGTAGCCGGTGGCCGGACCCCCGCGGAGCTCGTCGAACAGCGCGGCGTCGCCGATCACCCATCCCGTGACGTGCTTGATCCCGTCGTGAACGAGCTGGCCCACCAGTTGATTGGCGGTGGGGCCGTACCCGTGCTCCCAGTTGCGGTTGAAGGCGCCGTCGCCGAGCGTCGGATCGCCGCCGCCGACCAGATACAGGTTCCCGTGCCAGACCCCGCCTGGCCCGAGGTGGCCGGCCCCGACCACGGTCGTCTTGAGGCGGTCGTTCGGGCCGAGCTCGTTGAGCGTGGCCACGGTCGTGTAGAGCTTCTCCACCGACGCCGGCGGGCGCCCAACGTTGGCCCGCACCGAGAACAGGGTCTGTTTCGCGGTCAGGTCGTAGATCAGCGCGCCGGTTTGCGGCCCGCCCTTGGCCAGTGTGCTCGACAGCGCGGCGCGGAGCGCGATGAGGTTTGGCGGGGCTGGGGACGGCTGGGGCGCGGTGGCGGTCTGAACCTGGGTGGTCGTGGTCGCGGTATGCGCGATCGGGGCTCCGACCGACGCATCCGAGCTCGGCTTTGGCGCGTGGCCCCCGCCGCCACACCCGGCGATCATCGCCGCCATGGCGATGCCCCCGACAATCCGGCTTTTCAGGCTGACTCGAGCTCCTCCATCGTGTGCGGGCCGACGCATGCCACCGACAACTCATCGGCGACGCGACCGGCGACGTCTCTCACCTGGTCGAACGTTACCTCGTCGAGCAGCGCGATCGTTCTGTCGGGGTCGACGTCCTCGCCGTACACGATCGTCTGCTGTGCCGCGTGGCGAGCGATCGCCCCGGTGTTCTCGAACGCGATCGCGCGGGCGCCGGCGGCATAGGCGCGGGCGCGCTCGACCTCGGCCTCGGTCGGGCCGTCGTCGCGGAGCTCGGTGACGATGTCGCGCATCCTGCGGTATGCCTCCAGCATCTTGGTCGACTCGAGTCCCGCCGACAGCTGTAGGACCGGCACGTCGGCGTAGGCGTGCGCGATCGAGTGCACCGAATAGGCGAGACCGCGCTGCTCGCGGATCTCGTCGAACAGCCGCGAGCCCATCGAGCCGCCCAGCAGCGTCGAGTAGATCGCGAGCGCGGCACGCTGCTTGGGGTCGGCGATCTCGATCGTCGGGCGGTAGGACATCCGCAGGTGCGACTGGTTGGAGTCGCGCTCGCGCACCAGGATGCGCGGCTGCTGCGGGGGCGCCGGCTCGTACGGATCGGGCGCGGGGCGGCTCGGAAAGCGTGTGAACAGGTCGTCGACAGCGCCGTTGCCGGGCAGCTCGTCGAGGTTGCCGACGAGGTACGCGCCGCCCCGCTCGGGCGCCCAGCGCCGGTTGCGGAACTCGACGATTCCCTCGCGCGTGAACGTGTGGCGGATGTGCTCGGCCGGGCCGAGGACCGGGCGCCCCAGTGGGTGGTCGCCGAACGCCGCCTCGTCGATCAGATGCTCGGCCATCACCGCCGGCTGGTCGTTCGCCCGCGCGATCTCCTGTACGACCACGCCGCGCTCGCGGTTGAGCTCGTCGCCGTCGATCTGCGGCCGACCGACGAAGTCGGTGAGGAGGTCGGCCGCCTCGAGCGCTTTGCTAGAGCGCGCGGTGATGTGGAATGCGACCAGGTCGTGGCTCGTGTAGGCGTTCAGCACCGCGCCGATTCGCTCCGCGGCCTCGTTGACGTCCCGATAGGTGGGGTACTTCTCGCCACCCTTGAACACCAGGTGCTCCAGGAAATGGGCCATCCCGTTCTCGTCGGGGCGCTCGGTTCGGGCGCCGGCGTCGAACGCGATCAGGATCGTGACCGATCGCGTACCCTCGACTGCGATCCGGTACAGAGGGAGCCCATTCGGGAGGGATGTCTGCGTGATTGAAGGCAACAGGACAGAAAATAGCTGTTCTTGCAAATCCCCTTGCAGGGGGAGGGATCAGGCCGCGTTCCGGGATGGGCCTCGGTAGGCTGGCCGCAACCTATGGCTATATCTGAATCCAAGCATCGAACCCGGCGGCGGCGCGAGAGCGCTGCGGCGGCGGTGGTCGCGCCCCGCGAGGCTCAGCCCGTCAGCCCCGTTCCGTCCGCCCGGTCGGTGATCGAGTTCCGTGGCGTATCCAAACGCTATTCGAGCGGCGACACCGGCCTCGACCAGGCCACGTTCTCGATCGACCGTGGCGACTTCGTGTTCCTCGTCGGCTCCACCGGCTCGGGCAAGTCGACCGTGATGCGCCTGCTGATCAAGGAGCTCGAGCCGAGCGGCGGGACGATCCGCGTGGCCGGCCACGACCTCAGCGAGATCAAGCGCAACCGGATCGCCTACTACCGCCGCAACCTCGGCGTCGTGTTCCAGGACTTCAAGCTGCTCCCAGGCCGGACCGTGTACGACAACGTCGCCTACGCGCTTCAGGTCACCGGCGGCACGCGCCGGGAGATCCGCGACAAGGTGCCGGACATCCTGCGGCTGACCGGCCTGTCGACCAAGCTGCACAACTTTCCCGACCAGCTGTCGGGCGGCGAGCAGCAGCGCGTCTCGATCGCGCGGGCGTTCGTCAACCACCCACCGCTGCTGCTGGCCGACGAGCCGACCGGGAACCTCGATCCCGAGACGAGCGTCGACATCATGCGGCTGCTCTACCGGATCAACCGGACCGGCACGACCGTGCTCGTCGCCACCCACGATCAGGCGATGGTCGACAAGATGCGCCGGCGCGTGCTCGAGCTGTCGCAGGGACGGATCGTCCGCGACGAGGCCACCGGGCTGTACACGCGCGACGAGACCACGCGGGAGTTCGCCCGGCGGCTGCGCCAGCCGTCGACGCGTCCGGACGGGGTGTAGCCGGATGACGTTCTTCGCAGAAGGCGTGACCCGATGAAGCTGGGCTTCTTCCTGAAGGAGGCGATGCGCTCGATGCGGCGCAGCGCCGCTCCGAGCTTCGCCGCGCTCGCGACCGTGCTCGTGACCATGCTCGTGTTGGGCGTGTTCATCCCGATCGTGCAGGCGACCAACGGGGCGGCGAACAGTGTCCGCGG
>Ga0116217_10006582_pt1 | contig 10059 bp, 6 predicted proteins | sample Sb_taG_6_FD_89697 | JGI IMG/M metagenome (GOLD analysis project Ga0116217, IMG submission 89697) | Peat soil microbial communities from Weissenstadt, Germany - Sb_50d_4_PS metaG | ecosystem: Environmental > Terrestrial > Soil > Wetlands > Peat | place: Germany: Weissenstadt | collected 2010-09-21 | reverse complement strand
TGGCAGCTCCGGATATCGCAACAAAAAATCCCGCCGGTAAACGTACAGCCCAATGTGCTTGTAGTGCACCGGCTCGTCGCCACTTTTGCCCTTTGCCTTTTGCCTTTTGTCTTTTGCCTTGCCTTCCGCCTTGTCTCTCGGGTACGGAATCGTCGCCCGAGAGAAGTAGATGGCGTTCTCAAAACGGTCTGTGACAACCTTCACCACGTTCGGATCGTCTACTTCGCACGGGTCTTCAATCCGCTTCTTGAGCGTGCCCATAGGAATGGAGGGCTCGTCGAGAAGCGGCAGAATAGCGGCGTCGATGGCGCCCGGATCGATCAGCGGTTCGTCGCCCTGGACATTGACCACTAACTCGGCGGTGTCCGCCGATGCCACTTCGGCCACCCGGTCAGTGCCCGAGAGATGATCCGGACTGGTCATGCGGACGGGAGCGCCGAAATCGCGGGCTTCCTCGTAGATGCGCTGATCGTCGGTGGCAATGATAACGTTGGTCAGGTACCGGGCCAGCGAAACCCGCTCGTAAACGTGCTGGAGCATGGATTTGGAGCCAATTCTGACGAGGGCTTTGCCGGGAAAACGGGAGGAGGCGTACCGCGCTGGAATAACACCCAGAATTTTACGAGGCACAGAGGATCATACCACAAAAGTCCTGTGATAAACTCATCTTCAGAGGTCGGGAAATATGACCCGCCGGCTCGGTATCTTCAGGCTCGTTGCCACCGCTTCCCTGATTCTGGCTTGCGTCTGCGCTGGGGCTGTATCGGCCGCTGACAAGCCACCCGCAGAAACCGATTCCAAGGTAGAAATCGTCCCCAGAGCGAAACGGTCCGATGTCAAGCCGGACATACCACGGGGCGATATTCGCATACAAAGCACTCTGGTGTTGATTCCGGTTACCGTCACGGATCCCCTCAACCGCTTCGTCACCGGACTCGATCGCGAAAACTTCCGCCTGTTCGAAGACAAGAGCGAGCAGAAGGTAACCCACTTCGCGAGCGAAGACGCTCCGTTGTCGATCGGCGTGGTCTTCGATATCAGCGGCAGCATGGGAAGCAAGCTGGAAAGATCGCGTCAGGCAGTCTCCAGTTTTTCAAAACGGCGAATCCTGAGGATGAATTCTTTTTGGTGGAGTTCAACGATCGTCCCGAGCTGGTAGTGGATTTCACGACGCATCTCGAGGAGATCCAGAACCGTCTCACCTTCACGCAATCCAGAGGTCGGACCGCGCTGCTCGATGCGGTTTACCTGGCGCTGAACACCATGAAGAAAGCACGGAACCCGCGCAAGGCGTTGCTCATCATCTCCGATGGCGGCGACAATAGCAGCCGCTACACGGAGAGCGAAGTCAAGGGCCGGGTGCGCGAAGCTGACGTGCAGATCTACGCGATTGGCATCTTCGAACCCGCAGCCAGGCGCGGGCGTACGCCTGAGGAAATGACCGGTCCGAGCTTGCTGAGCGAGATTGCGGAACAGACTGGGGGCCGTCATTTTCCAGTGGACAACTTGAACGAACTGCCGGACGTGGCCGCCAAGATCGGCGTGGAACTGCGCAATCAGTATATTTTGGGTTACACCCCGAGCAATCTGGAGCGGGACGGCAAATATCGCAAAGTGCAGGTAAAACTGGTACAGCCACGCGGCCTGCCTCCTCTCAGAGCGTCCTGGAGGCTTGGCTATTATGCTCCGACGCAGTAAATTCAAAGGATTGACCATTTCTCACACAAAGTGCTTCTTAATGGCGCTCGCCACCGTGGGCGCTCTCGCGGCTCAGAAATCTGACGAGACGCCGATCTTCCGCACCGATACGCGGCTTGTGGTGTTGCCCGTCACCGTGTTCGATAAGAGCGGCCGCTTGATCACCACTCTGCCTGAAAGTGCATTCCAGGTTTTTGAAAATGGCGTGCCGCAGAAAGTGAAGCAGTTCAAGCGCGAGGACGTGCCTGTGTCGATGGGCCTAATCATCGACAACAGCGGCAGCATGCGCGACAAGCGTCAGAAGGTGGCCGCTGCGGCGGTGGCTCTGGTGAAGGATTCGAACAAAGAGGATGAGGCCTTCGTCGTTAACTTCAATGACGATGCGTATCTCGACTGCGATTTCACCAACAGCATCGAGAAGATGGATCAAGCGCTGAGCCGGATCGACTCCCGCGGTGGCACCGCCATGCGCGACGCCATTCGCATGTCCATCGATCACATGAAGCAAAAGGCCAAGAAGGACAAGAAGGTGATCCTGGTGGTCACTGACGGCAACGACAACGCCAGCACGGTCGGCCTGGAGAGCCTGGTGAAACAGGCGCAGCAAAGCGAAGTCATCGTCTACACCATCGGACTGCTCAGCGAAGAGGAAAAGCGCGAAGCCAAGCGGGCCAAGCGTGCGCTCGACCTGCTCACGGAAGCCACCGGCGGTCAAGCTTACTATCCGAAAGAGCTGGCAGATGTGGAGCGCATCGCGCACCAAGTGGCCCACGACATCCGCAATCAGTACACCATCACCTACACCCCGGCCAATCAGTCGCTCGATGGATCATTCCGGCAGATTAAAGTTGTGGCCAGCGGTCCCGGCCATCCGGTGGCGAGGACGCGTACCGGTTACTATGCCACTCCCGATTCCGTCAACGCCAAAGCCAACAGTTTCCGATAAATGCTAGGTGTTCTCTGGCGGCTGGCGCGCGGTTATCGGCTCCGGCCCTGGCGCAGCCCCTACCTACGCTGGCGTATCGAGACCTACTCCGGAATGCACGCCGACGAGATCGATTTCCGCACCTTCTGGACTTTTGTCTGGCGCCGCCGCTCCGAGTTAGCGCGATATCTGCGCTGGGCCGGGCGTCAAGGACGCTGACAGGTTAGCCTCTGCTGTGAGCCACCCCATATACTCGAATTGTGCTTTTCACCATTACAGCACCCATGTCCGGCGCGGATCTCGGATATATATTGCTGAAGAACCCGTCCCACCTGCACACGTTTGAGTTACCGTTCGGGAAAGCTCACGTGTTCTACCCCGAGCTCATGCCGGATCGGGCACAGGCAGCTCTGCTCATCGATGTCGATCTGGTGGGGCTGGTTCGCGGCCGTTCACGCGGAACGGGCGAGGGATCGCTCGACCAATACGTCAACGATCGTCCGTATGCCGCTTCGTCATTGCTGAGCGTTGCTATCGCTCGCGTGTTCGGAACGGCCATGAGCGGTCGCAGTAAAGAACGTCAGGAATTAGCGGAACAAGCCTTGGATCTTGAAGCCACGATCGCGGCCGTGCCCTGCCGAGGTGGTGAATCATTTCTGCGAAAGTTATTCGAGCCCCTCGGATACACCGTCCACGCTGAACATCATCCCCTCGACGAGCGCTTTCCCGAGTGGGGCGAGGGTCCCTACTACACAGTTCGCGTTCGCGCCCGAAAGCGATTACAGGAACTGCTGACCCACATCTACGTTCTCGTCCCTGTCCTGGATGCCGGCAAGCACTACTGGGTGGGTGAGGATGAAGTCGACAAGCTCCTGCGCAAAGGCGACGGCTGGCTGGCGGCGCACCCGGAGCGCGAAAACATCACATCGCGTTACTTGCGCGGTGATCGGAAGCTCACTCGTGAAGCGCTGGCGAGACTCACAGATGATGACGCGCCTGATCCCGAAGCAGTCGCGGCCACCTCGCAGGATGAAAATGGATGCGATAATGCACACGTTATGGATATCCGGCAAGTAGCAAAACGAGCAGGAGTCTCCACCGCTACCGTCTCAAGGACCATCAACAATCATCAGCAAGTAAGACCTGGCACGGCCCGGCGTGTATGGAGGGCCATCGAGGAGCTGAAATACTTTCCAAACACGCAGGCCCGGTCGCTCGTGTCGGGCCGCAGCCGGATGGTGGGGCTAATTGTTTCGGATATCACGAACCCTTTCTTTCCCGAGTTGGTGAAAGGTTTTGAGGACGCTGCCAGCCGGCACGGTTACGAGGTCTTGCTTAGTAACACCGAGTATGATTCGATCCGTATGGCAACCGGCGTCCGGCGCATGCTGGAGCGAAAAGTGGACGCCGTCGCCATCATGACCTCGGAGATGGATGGCTCGCTCACCCAGCAACTCGCACATCGCGATATTCCCATGGTTTTCCTTGACGTGGGTAAGGTCGATAAGCACGTCAGCAATATCAGGATTGATTATGCGCTCGGCATCTCGCAGGCAGTGGGGCACCTGCTGGAATTGGGACACCGTCGCATCGCGTTCATCAGTGGCCCGGGCGATCTGAAGTCCGCCCGCATCCGGCGCCTGGCTTTTTTGAAGGCCATGAAGGAGCGGGGCGTCAGTGGAGACGAATCTTCCGTTGAAACCGGCAACCACCGCATCGATGGCGGATTCAACGCTATGAACCGGATCCTCGATGGAGGTTGGCGGCCTACCGCTGTGCTGTGCTCCAACGACCTCACGGCAATCGGAGGGTTGCGCGCCATCCGCCGGCACGGCCTGCGAGTGCCGGACGACATTTCCGTGGTTGGTTTCGACGACATTGCCCTGGCCGAATTTACCGAGCCGCCGCTGACCACCGTGCGGCTGCCCCGCCGGGAACTGGCAGGCAAAGCATTCGAGGCGCTACTGGCCTCCTTGGGAGACACGTCGCGCATGGGCGTCGAGTACTCAATTGCACCGGAGTTGGTCGTACGCGAATCGACTGCAAAGGCCAGCGACTGAGGGACGCGGCTTCCAAGAGTTGAGCGGCGACTGGAAATGTCACACACCGAGTCGATGACAGATGATAGAAGTGCCGTATTTTAAATAACTTAACCAAAATCCAGCTTTAGCGGCGGCTGCACTAGTACAAACCTATTAAATTTTCTTTACAGATCTGAAGGATGATGATAGACTCGCCTGTAATCGATTACATTTCAGAGGTGTCGGAAGGTCAGTAAGAACCTAATTTTGGAGGGTTTCGATGCTACGTAGCTCATTTTTCCGGCCCTGTGCTGCCGTGCTGCTGTTTGCGGCCAGTGCCTTCGGGCAGAGTCAAAACGCCACGTTGGGTGGCTCAGTGACAGACGCGTCGGGTTCATTCGTGCCCAATGCATCGGTTACGATCAAGGCCTCCGACCGTGGGTTTACTTCCACGGTAAAGACGGACAGCGACGGCCGCTATCTATTCCCCAACCTGGATCCCGGCAATTACGATCTCACTGTGGAAGCCGCGGGCTTCAAGAGCTACGTGTCCACGAAAATCCAGTTATTGGCAACTGAGTCTCATCGCATTGATGCCCAGCTACAGGTAGGCGATGCGGCGACTAAAATTGAGGTCGTTGCCGACGTCGCTCAACTGAACGTGGACAACGGCGCAAAAGCAGAGGGTGTGGCGCCGACCGTCATCAACCAACTGCCGCTGCTTGTGTCTTCCGGAACGCCTCGAAACGCGGTCCAGTTCATCACGTTCCTGCCCGGCGTCAATACCGGCACCAGCCCGCAGGCGTTTAACGCACGCATCAATGGTGGTCTCAGGATGGGCGACGAGGCCGTTTTGGATGGCGTCAGCATGCAGGAGGGCACGATGTCGCAGAGCGGCATGGTGTCTTTCTTCGATTTTGCCTCAACGCCGGACATGGTCGACGAGGTGAAGGTGCTCACGTCGAGCTACCTGCCGGAGTACGGCACGACGACCGGTGGCGAGCTCATCGTCACATCACGGCACGGCAGCGATCAGTTTCACGGCGCCGCCTTTGAATATCTGCGAAACAAAGACCTGAACGCGCTGCAATTCACGAACAACCGGCCTGCCGGCGACGCGCGCCCCAAGGACAATGAAAACGAACCCGGTTTCGTCATCGGCGGGCCGGTGCTGATCAAGCCGGTGCCGTTTATCTGGGGATCGAAGCACAAGACCTATTTCTTCGCTAACTTGGATTGGTTACGCTCACTCGGAGGCGCCAGCCGCCACGTCCTCTCGATTCCTTCCGCGCAGGAACGGACCGGGGACTTCTCCGACCTGGGTGTTCCCATCTTCGATCCGAAGACGGAAACCATCACTAATGGCGTCATTTCCCGCACCCCTTACCCAGGTAACAAGATTCCAACCAGCGAGCAAAGCCCCCTGGCGCTGTCGTGGATGAGTTATTTGCCGGCAACCACCGGTCCCGGGGCATACAACAATTTCCTGGCGCCGCCCGTCTCGGATGGCATTCTCTCCAACCAGAACCTATACAGCTATCGAATCGATTACAACTGGAGTGATAACGACCGTTTCTTCGCCTCCGTCTGGCGGCAACACAACCCACCGCTCGCACAATGCGAACTGCCTCTCCAGATCTGCAGCTCGAACCCCGCGGATCCTGAGGATGCCTGGGTGAGCCGGTTCAACTGGGATCACATCTTCAGTCCGACGCTTTTGAACCATATGGCCTACGGCTACGTGAACCGCAATGAAGGCTATGGCTCGATCCCGGCCCAAAAACCGCTCCCGCAAATTCCCAACGCTGTAGCCTATCTCGCTGCTCCTCAAGCCCAGTTTTCCGCCAGCGGGATCAGCAATCTCAACCAGTGGGGCCAATCGGCGGGCCTCGGTTCCTTAAACAAGACAACGCGGCCCTCACACATTGTTAATGACATGGTCACGTGGGTTCACGGCGCACACGAGATCAAGTTTGGTGGTGAATTCCGGCATTTGCAGCAGGTTTTCCGCGTGAACAGCAACCAGTCCGGCACCGTGGGCTTCAACGACCTGTCCACCGGATTGCAAGGCACGCCCAGTGGCGACCCTTACGCCAGCATGCTGGTCGGCGCGGTGGACTACGGCAACCTGAACGTATACAACATCAACAAATATGGCGCCGAGCAGCGAGCCTATACATGGCATGTGGGCGATGTGTGGAAGTTGACCTCCAGGCTGACCGTCAACTACGGTATCCGTTGGGACAGATTCACACCGACGTTCGAGACTGGCAACCATCTGGCATTCCTGAGCTTTGCCCCGAACCCTGACGCCGGAAACCTGCCCGGCAGCTTGGCATATGCGGGCAATAGCTGGGGTGCTGCCAGCTATGGTAAGCCCTACCCTGAAAATGTTTTCAACGGCGGCTTTGGACCTCGCGTCGGCGCGGCTTATAAGCTGGACGAGAAAACCGTGATTCGCGCCGGCTACGGCGTGTTCTATACGCAGGCGTTTTATCCGGGCTGGAGCGGCGGCATGAATTTGGACGGCTTCAACCCGGCAATCAGTTTTGGCGATTCCCACAGTGGTTACGAGCCGTCTTTCTACCTGGACAACGGGTTCCCTGCGTACAGTAAAGCCGAGAACGTCAGCCAAGGCGCTGACAATGGGCACAGCCCCACGTATCGTCCCACTTACGGCAACCACCTGTCCTACACGCAGCAGTGGAACTTGACTGTTGAACGGAAGATTACCAGCAGCTCCTTCGTAAGTGTGGCTTACGTTGGTAACAAGGGCACGCACTTGCCCTCGGCGATGCAGCCGCTCAATTATCTGAATCCCGCGCTCCTCACCAGCATGGGAAGCACCGAGCTGAACACCGTTTTCCAGCCTGGGCAGACGTCGCTATTTGGAGTGAACGCACCCTATTCCGGTTGGATTCAGCAGTTGACCAGTGCCGGTAGCTGCGCGCCCACCGTGGCTCAGGCCCTGGTGGCGTACCCGCAGTTCTGCGGCGGGCTCACCGGTCTGAACGAGAACGAAGGCGTTTCGCTGTACGACTCACTGCAGGTGAACTTCCAGAAGAACTTCTCAAATGGCGTGTACCTGCAAGCGAACTACACCTACTCGAGATTGACGACCGATGCAGCTTCGACAACTCAGTCGGCGTCAGCCGGTTACGGCCGGGTCGGTGCTGTTATCAACCCCTTCCAAGGGAGCCGGAACAAGTCGCTATCCACGGACGACATTCCAAACACCTTTGCGCTAATGGGCACTTACGATCTGCCCTTCGGAAGCGGCAAAAAGTGGCTCAATAAGACCGGTCTTAGCAATTACGTATTTGGCGGCTGGGTACTGGCGACCAGTATGAAGTTCACTTCTGGAATGCCATTGTACTTCCAGGATTCGGCGGTTTGCGGCGTTCCTGGGCAGTTCCAGGCGCAGTGTATTCCCGGATTTACCGGCAATGTCCTGGCGCAGTCGTGGGGCTCGGTTAACGTGAACCAGCCCGTGTATAACGCCGCCGCCTTCGAGCCGAGCTCTTTGTTTGCAAAAGGGAATTACCTGGGCACCGGCCCGCGCGTGACTGGAGTCCGGGGATCTCCGTATCGCGACACGAATCTCTCGATCGCCAAGAAGTTCAGCCTCAAAGAGCGCGTCAACTTAGAGTTCCGCGGTGAGATTTTCAACGTCCTGAACAATCACTACTTCACGTGTGATGGCCAGGCATTCGGCGATTGCATTCCCTTTAACAACGACCCATCCAGCGCCAGTTTCGGAGTGTGGAACGGCACCGTTTCGCAGCCGAGGAATATTCAGTTGGTAGGCCGTATCACCTTCTGACGGTAGTCGGTGGGTAGATCATGAAGTCGGAGCGGGGATCGCTTTCGCGGCGATTTCCCGCTCTTCTTTTTGGTGGCCTTGAAACGCAAACAACTTATGAAACCGTTACAGCTTGTATTCGCGCTTCTCACTCTTTGTGTGCCTCCAACGGTCCGTGCTCTCGACAACAGCCTCGCACGTACTCCTCCGATGGGCTGGAACAGTTGGAACAAGTTCCAATGCAACGTGAGCGAAAACCTTATCAAAGAAACCGCCGATGCGATAGTCCGCACGGGCATGCGGGATGCCGGTTATCAATATGTTGTAATCGACGACTGCTGGCAGGTGAGCCGCGACGCCAACGGAAATATCGTCGCCGACCCGCAGCGCTTTCCGAACGGGATAAAAGCGCTGGCCGATTATGTGCACTCCCAAGGCCTGAAATTCGGCATTTACTCCGACGCCGGCACGGGAACATGTGAGAACCGGCCCGGCAGCCGTGGCTACGAGTTCCAGGATGCCCGGCAATACGCGGCGTGGGGCGTCGACTACCTCAAGTACGATTGGTGCAACCACAGTACCCAGGATTCCGCGGCGTCATATTCGATCATGCGCGATGCTCTGGCCAAATCAGGCCGGCCGATCGTCTTCAGTTTGTGCGAGTGGGGAGCGACCAAGCCGTGGCTGTGGGCCAGGAACGTCGGTAATCTGTGGCGTACCACCGGTGACATCACCGACAAATGGGACACGGGGGAGAAATCGGACAACATCGGAATGCTTCAAATCCTCGATTTGCAGGATGGCTTGGAATCCTACGCCGGTCCCGGGCACTGGAACGACCCCGACATGCTGGAAGTGGGCAACGGCGGGATGACTGCGACGGAGTACCGGTCGCACTTCAGCTTATGGTGCCTGCTGGCGGCGCCGCTCATGGCCGGCAACGATATCCGCAGCATGAGCAGCGAAACCCGTGACATCCTCACCAACAAAGAAGTCATTGCGATCGATCAGGACCCGTTAGGCAGGCAGGGCCGCCGCGTGAAGCGAACCGGCGATACCGAAGTTTGGGCCAAGGAGATGAGCGATGGCAGCCGCGCCGTGGCCCTACTCAACCGCGGCAGCGCGCAAACGCAGATCACCTTGGCGTGGACTGACATCGGATACCCAGCCCCCCTGGGGGCCGCGGTTCGCGACTTGTGGGAACACAAGAATCTCGATCATGCAAAGGGCAGCTTTTCGGCTTCAGTGCCCAGCCACGGCGTGACGATGCTCTTGATTCGTCCGGAATAGCGGCGCGCTACAATCGCAGCAAGAGCGCGTTTTGAATACGTTTCGCGCTCCCAATGAGCCATTCCGCCGTGTCCGAACCTCGCGCACCAGCCAGCCATCTTGTTGCCGGAGCTGTCCTGACGTTGGTTGCCGTTTGTGCGTTGCCATTGCGCGGCCAGCATTCGGCGCCGGATCAAACGGTGACTTCTATCCAAGATTCCATTGAGGCTGGCAAGTACCCGGAAGCTCTCCGCCAGGTCTCCGCCGCCCTCGCGTTGTATCCCAACGACGGTGGTTTGTTCAATCTGCGCGGCGTCATTCATGCCCAGCAAAATGAGTTGGCC
>Ga0116217_10006579_pt1 | contig 10060 bp, 6 predicted proteins | sample Sb_taG_6_FD_89697 | JGI IMG/M metagenome (GOLD analysis project Ga0116217, IMG submission 89697) | Peat soil microbial communities from Weissenstadt, Germany - Sb_50d_4_PS metaG | ecosystem: Environmental > Terrestrial > Soil > Wetlands > Peat | place: Germany: Weissenstadt | collected 2010-09-21 | reverse complement strand
TCCACGAAGCGGCCTTTCCCGGGTGCGTGGATCATTTTGGTACTCCAAGGCACGCCGGACGTGCCGAGACGTACCACAATGCCCACATGGCTCGCCGTGGTTCCATGCCCGAAGAACGCGAGGTCGCCGACTTCCAGTTCATCGTCGGCCGGCACTTGTGGTCCGAAGTGGAATTGCGGGTCTGCAGTCGCCGGGATGGTGATACCCGCGTTGTCGTAGGCGGCCTGGGTGAGCGAGGAACAGTCCCACGCGTTCGGATGGTTGTCATGGCCATAGGGATGCGTCAGCTGGAAGTACGCAAAAGAGACCGCGCGTGCGGCCGCTGCCTCGGTGTCGATTGGAAGTGGCTGCGGGCTTCCCGGGTAGAAGCCGGGGCCTTGCGGCGGGGGCCACGCCGCCAAGGTGAACGGCGAGCCTCCTTGGCCCAGCTGATACGCCGCATTCATTATTCCGGGCGACACCCCGGTGGCTGCCTGCGAGAAGACGTTTGCCTCCCATGTTTCTTCCGGGGGGACGGCGACCGTTTTAGCTTCGGCCCCGCCCGCTGACGCGCCGCCAGCGGCGGTCGAGCCTCCGACTTGCGGGACCGGGACGCCGCGCTGGTCCATTTCCTTGGCCTTATTCGTCATCGCACCAGTCGTGGAGATGTTCTTCCCGGCGCTCCCCTTGCCACTAGTAGCTCCTGAGCCGCCGCCGCTAGCGCCTTCCCCTGCCAGCGACTTGATGAGATTGGCTGTGGTTTCTCCCATCGCCACAGCCTTCTGCGCCTCGGTCGCCATGTTTGCGCTGGCGAGCTGACCGGCGGTGTCGGCTGCGGTAGTCGCTTGTGTCAGCGCGGAAGACGCGAGCGCCTGGGTACCCGCGAGTCCGCTCATGTCGCGAAACGCGTTCGCATTGGAGAGCGCGCTCATCGCCGCTCCGACGGCACCCGGAGTGGGCAGCGCACTCGGAGTCATGAGGCCCAACACAGGCGATTCCAGCCCCGCCGGCTTGGCGTCCTCCATCGTCGCTCGGCTTTCGGTGCTGGGCGGCACGAGTTCGGTGGGTGTGAGAGGGATCGGAGAGTCCTGCCAGTTCCAGAAGCGAGTCATGTCGAGTTCCTCGGCCGAGTTGGACACGCCGAGCACCGCCTCCGCGTAGACGCCCGAGGTCGGGGTGGCGACGACGCGTTCGTCGCGGTCTCCGAACGTGAGGCCGCGCGTTTCGAGCACCTCGCTCCATGTCAGCTGGCGACCAGCGTCGCTCATGCCTGAGAGCTCGTGAGCTTCGACGGGGGCGCGCAGCACCATGTAGCCGCCCGACACGCTCAGTGGTGTCGGCTCCACCTGGTCGGCCAGTGGCTTCCCGTTCCAGGTGTAGGGAGCGAGCATCGCCAGCACCGCGGCGGGATCGAGTGCGCGGTGGATTATCTGGCTGTAGTGGGCTCGGTTGCCTTGCAGATGCGCGATCAGCTCCTTTCGGCGATCGGCGTTGTCGTTGCGGAAGCGGGCGACCTGGTGGGGCGCGCGGCCGGTGGGAAGCGCCACGGGGATCGCCGGCGTTGTGAATTGGCGGCCGAGGTGCGTACAAATCAGCCGCATCAGCCCCGAGACCGGATGGTCCTCACGCTTGACCACCGATATCCCGTCGAGCTCCGCGAGGGGTTGCGGAGACGGGAGCTCGAGCTCGGCGCCCTGCTCCGGAAGACCGTGGAGGTTCTCCGCAGGATGGCTGCCGCCGTGAACTGTGACGCTAGCGATCGCGACACCCGCGAAGGAGACGCCCACGAGCTCTGTGCCGCTCGGCAGGTGCACGGCATTGGACCCGGGGCGGAACACCTGGGCTCCCAGCAGGCGCGCCATCGGCGCCACTTCCTCGAGATCCCACCAGCCGTCGCGGACCGCCGGATGCTGCGCGACAGGACCGCCGAGCAGGAAGTCGAGCCGCGCGCCGGCAGCCGCGCGCTCGGGCCCGTGACCGGGTCCACCAGTGGCGCTGCGAAGGAGCGAGTCGAGCAACTCGGCGCGCGCGGCCTGGTGCTCGGAACTCTTGGCAGGCCCCTCGAACAGCACATCGTGAAGCCCCCCGCGACGTTCGTGATGCAGCTCATCGGCTTTTTCATGCTCTCGGCTGCCTGAATGCTCGCGGTGACCGGCGTGCTCGACCGCACCCGCTACCGCTTCACTGGTCGTCCGCGGGCTGCGCGTGGCCTCGCGCCTGGCGCTCCATGCTCGTGCGGCATGCTCGCGCGCTGTCGGAACGCGCACATGCAGCGACGGGATGATGGCGACGGCAGAGGTCTGGTCGGAGAGGAGCTCCCGTGCACGCATGCTGAGCGCTCCCCTTGCCAGCGGACCACGGAAGCGCTCGATCAGGTGCTCGGCGTCCGGCTTGGAGAAGTCGACTGCGCCCAGCGGGACGTACACGCAGCGCTCGGCGCGCCGCAGCTCGGTCGCGATCCGGTAGGCCTGGACGATCTCGTAGTACTGCACGGTCAGCGCGTGCATGTGGTTGTAGTTGGCTACCACGCGTGTGCTTGCGGTGCTGTGCTCAGACTGGGAGATCTCGCTGACCGCGCTGGCCCACCGGCTGCGCGCTGAGGAGGAGTGCTGTTCGGTCTGGTCGTTGATGAACTGGTTCATTTCGGCGTTCAGATGCCGCTTGCCGGCTGACCAGGCTTTGCTCGACGCGTCGGTCGTGCTTTCCCCACTTTGGTTGGTAATCGAACCATCGGCGTTAATAATGGGGCTCTCGATGAGACCCGACCCCATGGATGACTGCTTGGAGAAAGCTTTGGTCTTGGCGGTGGCGTGAGCGGTCGAGCCGCCTTCTTCGAGCCCTTCCATCGTGCCGCCCGCGATTTCTTTAAGGGCGCGGTTTTGTCCGAGTTTGTTCGCGAGCTGTTCTTCCTGTGAGGTCGATTTGGTGTCGGTCGACGAAGACTGTCTCGACCAGTCGACAACAGCGATGCGCGTCGCCTCGCCTGGTGCGAGGGCGAGCGAGTGCAACAGTTGCCCCAGTGTGATGCCCTGTGCATACCACGACTGCGAGTAGGTGAGCGCGGCTCCGACCGCGAGGCTCTGTGGACCGTCGGCCTCGCGCAGCGCCCGGTCGACCGGGATGGGACCTTGAAGGGGGCGATGCGGCGCGGCTGACGGCTCCACCTGCAGCATCACGAGCGTGTTGTAGTAGACGCACTCAGTCGGGTACTCACCGAACCTAGGTCGGAAGCTTTCCGCTGGATCGGCCGTCGGCGCGACCGATCCGGTGAGTTCGCCGACGAGGGCGCGTGCGAGGACGTAGGCGGGCCATGTGGCGAGATCCCCGATCGTCTTGAAATGCAGCGCATCTCGCAGCGCCACTGCACCGGTCGTTCCCGCTCGCTGTCCGGTCTCCGTTGATTCGTGCGTTAGCGCAGGGTCGCGCGCCGCCATGCGGAACAGCGACGACGCACCCAGGTCGAAGACGGTCTTGATCCCGACAGAGGCGAGCGCCTGCCCCGCCTCAGCCGACACCCCAGGCAGGACGGCTGCCGGCCGAGTCGCTAGCTCGGCTGGTCCACCGGCCGCCGCATGTGACGAGGGTGCGCCGGTGACCGCGATCGGCGAGGCGTCTGCGTGCCCGTTCGTAGCAGCCGCTGTAGCCATATCAGCTGGCCCTGACTGTCTCCAGAAAGCCAAACGTCACCGCAGCGGCGGAGACTGCGTACCACGACTTCTGGACTGCATCGCCGTACAGCTCCTCCGTTATCAGCACGTGGCCGCCTCCCGGCGCCAGGTTCAAGCCTTCGCCTGGTGCGACGGCACGATCGGTGTTGATCGTGTAACTCGGCCGTTTCGCGGTGGGCACCGGCGGCGAGAACAGGAGTGCGACGCGCCGGTCGTTGGCGATGATCTCAAATGGTTCGTTCGCTACCAGGACGACGCTCCTGACGGCTCCGAGCTTGCGCATGACGCTGCCCATCAGCGCGGGGGAAGCGCGCCGTGATGCACCGGGCCCCCGGGCGATATTTGCGCTGAGCTACTGGCATGCACGGCGCCCCCTGCGGTGATGCTTGGGGCGCCATGGCTGGCTGCGTGCTCGTGACCCCCTTGCACCCAGCCGCCCCCGTGACCCAGCGCGCCGGGATGATCGAGGTCTCCGACGCGGATCACGCGCAGGTAGCCCTCGTGTTGGTTTGCAACGTCGGACGCGGTCGTGAGCACCTCTACATATGGGAGCGAGATCGTCTTGAAATGCCCGTAGATACCGAACAGTCCCTCATAAAAGCCCTGGTAGGTTCTGCTACCGAGTTTGGTGCCGGCGACCGTCGCCGGCCGGTGAACGCATCCGGGAAAAATCAGCCGGGCCGAAATGGCCGTCGCGCCTATGTGCTCGAAGCCTACAACCGCGTAGGTGCCCGCCGGGAGAGTCTGGTCGAATTCGATCGAGAACTGACTCCACCTCCATTTGACGGTGTTCCCGGCTCCATCTCCGCCGGCCACGAGTTCGTATCGCAGCCAGAATGTGGGCTCGTGCGACGCGTGGCCTGCGTGATGCGGCTGTTCGGGGCCATGCTGCGCATGCTGCTCGTGTTGTTGGTGATGCTGATGCGAGAACCACAAAAGTGCTACTGCGGTCGTCTGTGCACCTGCACCAACGGCCGTCGCCTCAAACTCGACGCCGACCATCAACGGCTCGCCGGAAGGGATGACCACACTGCCGTCGTGGAACACCTGGAAGTTCGGATCAGACGCGGGCGTGGTGGTGGCAGCAGCTTCGAGCGGACGGATGAATGGATAGCCGACGCTGAGTAGGCTAGGAGCGACGATCTGCGCGCGCGCCAGTTCTTCGCCGATCGCGTAGGCCGCTACGAGATGCATCTTGTCCGGCAGTAGGAACGCATTCGCGGTGCCTGCCGCGTTGGTGCCTTGGACGGCGAAGAATGTGTCGATCAGGACCGGAACGAACTCCCGAGTCGCACTCGCTTTGGTAGGTTCGCGTACAAACGCAACCGTGTGAATCGGCATTGCTGCTCCTAAGGCTTGAGGGTTGCTCGAGGGTGAGAGGTCGCGGTTTCATCGCACGGAGCCAGCCGCCCCGCGCGGCCCGGCGCATCGCTCGCGGCGCGGCGGATCGCGTCGGTCAGCTTCGCCAGCGAGAGCTCGCCAAGCTCTACGCGGCTGGGGTTCAGGCGGTAGAGTGCCCCGTGCTGGTCGCGGCGGTCGATCGTAAGAACCCGCAACCGGGATGCCACCCCGACCGCCGCCGGGACGGTGTCGTCCTCATTCGTGGTGACGACCACGTTCGCGCTGTCGAAGCTCGCTCCGGTGGCGAGCAGCTCGAGGTCGGGGGCCCCGGCGACGGCAGAGCGCACAACCTCCCCGAGCGGCCCGAGAGCGTCCGTGACAAGTACGCGTACACGCTGCACCCAGTCAATCTCCCGCGCCGTCATCGCTGCCGCAATGGGTCGATGGATCGGTCTTGGATCCAGCTTGAGATGGGGACCCCAGAGCGTGGTGGATCTAGACCCCGGGCCGGTGTGAACGTTCGGGAAACCAGCTTGCGCAGACCTGGCCGGCGGCGTAGCCTGCCTGGCGAGCTCGTGGCGGGCATGGGGGAAGACATAGTCGATGCTCAAGAGACGCCGGGAGCAGCGCTCCTGATCGTCGCCTGGTCGCGCCTGTTTCGCGAGGGACTGAGCGAGCTGTTGCGCGGCGCCGCTGGGGTACGCGTGGTGGGCGTCGCGGCGACCGAAGCTGAGGCCAGCTGCGCGTGCGGGCAGCTGCGCCCGCAGCTAGCACTGGTCGACGCGAACATGCCCAACGCAATGCAGATCGGGCGCGCGATCTGTGACTCGTCGAGCGCCAGCGTCGTCGCCTTCGGGCTTGACGATGCCGACGCTCGCGTCATCGAATGGGCTGAGCTCGGCGCCCGCGGGTTCGTCGATCAGTGTGCAAGCACCGCGCAGCTCGTCGAGGTGCTGGCTGGCGTGTGCCGTGAAGAGCTGGTGTGCTCGCCGACGATCGCCAGCCAGCTACTGCGCAGCGTTGCCGGGAGAGGAGATCAACGCTACGGGTCAACATGCCGCCGCCTGACCCGCCGCGAGCGCGAGGTCCTCACGCTGATGGAGCGGGGGCTGTTGAACAAGGAGATCGGCGCCGCGCTGGGTATCGAGCTGGCCACTGTGAAGAACCACGTGCACAACGTCCTCGGCAAGCTCGAAGCGCGTGGACGTGGACAGGCCGTAGCGCGCAGCCGGGCGCTCGGGCTCATTGGCACGTCGCCTGTCGGACACGGCGCGGAGCGTCTCGACGAGCCCGTCGCAGTTATGGCCGCCTCGCCGTTCTGACGGTGTGTCGATCGTGTGGGTGGTGGGCTGCGCCACCTTCTCTGCCTGCTCGAGACCCGCGTGCCGGACGTGCGCTCCCTTATCAACTAGCCTTCATGGTCGGTCTGGAAGGGTGGCAGAGCGGTTGAATGCACCGGTCTTGAAAACCGGCAGGCGGGCAACCCCCGTCTCGGGGGTTCGAATCCCCCCCCTTCCGCTCGCCGGCGCTGCCGTACTCCTCACGATCTGGCGAGCGCAGGGTCCGCGCTCAGACGCACGTTGGCCTCTGTACTCCTGTCCACCACCTCCACTGTGTCGCCCACGCTGATGTTCATGCCCGGCGTGTACACGTGGTTGAGGTTCTGTGCGAAGAACACCCCCGTGTTGGTCTCGTCGTAGGCATTGACCCCCTTGCGTGTCCTCAGAGCCCAGCGCACCTCCTTGCCCGTAACGGCCGTCTGCTGATCGAAGTCCGTGGTCACGCACCTGTCGGAGGCCTTGACCACGAAGGCCATTAGTGCGCCGATCCGGACCTGCGTCCAGCGATCCTCGTCGTAGGCTGCAAGCCCCTCACCGTCGACGACGATGTTGGGGCGAAAGCGATTCATGGGAACGGGCGCGTCCATCTGCGTATTGAGCTGCGCCAGCGATGGCTCGGTCGCCAGCAGCATCGAGCTGCCATCCGCGAATCCGACCCGATTGGAGGCCCCGGACCGCCGGTAGCGTTCCTTAATGTACCTGGGTAGGTCATTGCGAATGTGCAGCAGCCGAAAGCGCCGATTCTGCTTGTAGCGGGGCAGGAAATCGGTGAACCACTCGTTTAGGTCCTCCCCAACGATCTGGCCGACAACAGGCTTGTCGTGGACGGTCGCCGTCACCAGCCTGTCGTCGTCTCGCTCGATCTCCAGGGGTAGATCGACGTCCTCCATGCCCGGTGCGCTCAGGGTGATGGAGGTCGCGCCTATCTTCGGCACCACCAGAGCCAGCTCAGGCACCTTTCTCTGCGACACGAAGTCATTGTCGTCATCAACGACCATGAAGTCGCGATCTAGCTCAAGACCTGTGGGGGTGACGCGAGATTTCTCCAACGCCACCCCCGCACACGACTTGACAGGGTAGGTGTTCAGACCCGTGACGGCTATCGCGCTCATGCCGCCGGCATGTTACGCCTCACTCGGTCTGGCGCAGCGCTGACGCCGACACCATGCTCACACCCGCAGGCGCCGTGGCCCCGGCGGGCTCGGGGTGAAAGCGAACACCCGGCGCGTGGATGTGATGCGGGTGTTCCTCCTCGCTTAGCGCGATCTCGTGCGCTGAGGCCTCGAGCGCACGTTCGAGGTCACGCTGGATTGCGCTGAGCGCTCCGGGTTGCGTGCGGTACATCTGGTAGAGCCGAGTACCGCCAAGCAGCATGAAGCCGAGGAATATGTAGGGGAACAGGTTGATCGGATACGCCGGGGCCGGGTAGAAGCTGCCCACCGTCGGCACTATCAGGCAGGCAAACGCCAGCACTGCGACCAGCACATGGCGTCCGCGCAGCTCACCGAGCTTTTTCATATAGAAAGGTGCGGCAACGGTGATCATGAAGTACGCGAACAAGAAGCCGAACGCCGCCATAGTTCCAGCGTCGCCGAACAGCGTCAGCGGTTCTGTGCCCGTGGTGGCGAACACCACCGCGACGGCCAGGATCACCGCCCCGAACCAGGCGAGCGCCACGTGGGGCGTCATGTTCTTCGCATGCACCGCGTGCGCCTTCCTGGGCAGGATTCCGTGCCCGCTGAGCGGGAAGATGATGCGGGCGCCGGCGTTCAGGCACGACAGCGACAGGGAGAAGAAGCTCACCATCGCGCCGAGCGCCACGGGGACCTTGAAGAAGCTGACGCCATAGGCAGCGGAGATCGCCGTCAGCGGGGTGGTGAACGAGCCGAGCGACTTGCCCATGTGCTTGGTCGCGAACACCTCCACATAGCTCATGAACACCATGAACGCACCCGTTATCAGCAGGCTCCAGATGACCGCGCGCGGCACATTGCGAAGCGGGCGCTTGGCCTCCCCGCCGAGCGTAGTGGCGCTCTCAAAGCCAACCAGGCTGAAGATGCAGATCACGATCGCGAAGTCCATGCCCTTCAGGTCGACGCCCTTGAGCGCAAGCTGGTCGGTGTCGACAGACACCCCGTGCTCGAACAGCACGACGCCAGCCAGCGCAAGGATGATCGTGACGGAGATCGCCTCGAGCGCGAGCGTCAAAAGCGACGAGATGCGGATGTCCTTCCAAGCGATCGTCAGGCAGACGAAGCCGCTGACCAGAAAGAAGATGAACGGGCTGACCGTGCCGTGCACCCCGATCCCGGACAGGAATTCCTGTGCGAAGATCGCAAAGCCTGCGAGCCCGGCGGTGGCGATGCCCCAATAGGACCAGATCAGCGACCACCCCGACAGCACGCCCGCCGCCGGGCCGAGCCCGCGAGCCGTGTACGCGTACATCGAACCCGCGGTCGCCGAGCGACGGGCGAACTGGTTGAGCCCGAGCACCACGAACAAGAGCATTACGGTGCCGAACAGATAGGCCGCCCAGGTACCCTGACCGGAGTCGCCGAACGCCAGCGCGATGATCAGCACGGCGGTCATCGTCGGCGAGATCAGAGCCACCGACTGGGCGAGCAGCGGTGGAAACCCGAGCGCGTGCGGTCGCAGGCGAGGAGGCGAGGAGTTCCGCACGTCTCCCGAAGGCTTTGTCGCGGTTGCGGCGGTACTCATAGGCGGGTCGACCCCCTTGTGGGCTGTGTGACAGGGCACGCCGCAAGATAGGAACGCCGATGTGAACACTCCATAGCCATCGGGCCGAGATCGGGTCGCGCGCACTTGAACAGATGGCCGACACGGGCAAGCACGCAGCTGCCCTCTGGCCAACCGGCCCAGCCCGCGCGCCGCGAATTTAACACCTGGCCTATTGCAGGCAACTGAATGACAGTTAACGCACGGGCAAGCACACGGCGAGTGAGCCGTGTGCCATTACAGGCTCGGCTGCGCGACGGTCGGTGAACTGGCCAGCACGTCGCCAGCCGCGTCCAGCGCCTGCACTGCCACCTCGGGGCCGATGCTGCCTGCGGGCACCGCGATGGCGGTCTCAAAGCCGCTGCGCGCGACCTGCGCCACCGGCACCAGACTCGCAGGGGTGTGCCCGGCGAGCAGCCGCCATGAGGACACCAGCGTGGCGCCGTTCCAGCTGGCATACACCGTGCCCATGCCCTGGCCGCCTGGCTGGAAGGCCAACGTGGGGGGATGGGCGGGCGTACCAGTCCATTGCAAGCGAAAGGCGCGGTAGGAGCGGTCGTGGGCCGGAAAGTGCGCGTCGAACAACAGCTGGCCTTCGGGGCCGAACTCGGAGAAGTCCGGTTCCTGGCCCCAGCCCACGAACCAGTCGCCATTTGGCAGAGCCTGGGCGCTGCCCTGGCTTTCTGACAAAAGCGGCGGCGTGTGCGTGAACTGGCTGACGAGGCTGGCAGTCGCGTCCTGGCGGTCGAGGCTGAGCACTACCGCGCGAGACTGCGCGTGAACCTTGGGCGACGCGCCGTTGTCAAACTCGCTGATCACGCCGTCTGCGAGCATGCGCGGATCGTGCTGGAAGGCGGTTGCCGCGCCGGGCGCCAGCTTGAAGGTGCTGCTGCGCCCGCCCAGGCGCCACAGGATCTGCCCGCTGCGGGGGTCGACGTCATAGACGGTCCAGGTGTTGCGCGCGGAGACCAGCAATGTGCCGTCCGGATCGAGGCC
>Ga0116217_10006576_pt1 | contig 10063 bp, 10 predicted proteins | sample Sb_taG_6_FD_89697 | JGI IMG/M metagenome (GOLD analysis project Ga0116217, IMG submission 89697) | Peat soil microbial communities from Weissenstadt, Germany - Sb_50d_4_PS metaG | ecosystem: Environmental > Terrestrial > Soil > Wetlands > Peat | place: Germany: Weissenstadt | collected 2010-09-21 | reverse complement strand
GCGGAACGCGAAAAGCGTTCCAAGATCATTCACGCCGAAGGCGAATTTTCAGCCGCGCAGCGTCTGGTGGATGCCGCCCGGCTGCTGGCCACCGAACCGGTGAGCGTGCAATTGCGCTATCTGCAAACCTTAACCGAAATCGGCGTGGAGAAGAACACCACGGTAGTCTTCCCGGTTCCGGTGGATTTCTTTTCCAGTATTCCGAAGTTATTCGCAAGACCCGATGCAGGCGCTCCGTCGCCCGCGAAGAGCTAAGCGACCTCCATCGGCAACCAAGACGACGAGGTACAAATGGCAACCGCTACTTCTGAGGAGACAGAGATCACGCTGGGCACCGGCAAAATGCTGGCCCTGTTTTTCGGACTGGTCGCACTGTGCGCGGTTTTTTTTGGCATCGGCTTTTCGCTGGGCAGAAGTTCCGTCAGGATCGCGTCTCCTGACCTCCCGGCCGCCACTCCCGCCACCAGCGCCAGCCTCCGCCCTTCGGCAGTCAAAACCACCAGCACCACTCCGTCGGCTGATATGACGTTTTACAAAGCGGTTGAGAGCAAGGGCAGCAATAGCCAGCCCGCTCCGCAGGATGTCTCAGCCCCAGCGCCCGATACGACTGCGCCCGCAACCGCTCCAGTGGCCACTTCCGATCCCACTGCCGCAGCACCATCGAACGGCTACTTTGTGCAAGTGGCCGCGGTCAGCAAGGCCGAGGATGCGGAAGCCTTGGTCGATGCGCTTAAAAAAAAGCAATATCCCGCATTCTCCACCAACGCGCCCACCGACAAGCTCATCCACGTGCAAGTTGGACCGTACGTTGACATCAAAGATGCGGAGGGCATGCGCACCAAGCTGGTCAACGATGGCTACAACCCAATTCTGAAGAAGTGACGATTGCCGATTTTCAATTGCCGATTTTGAGTGCGCCGTCAAATTGGAAATTGGCAATCGCAAATCGGAAATTGCAAATTTCCTTTTGAACCTCATCTGACTCTCACCATGACTGATCCCGAGCAAAGCCTGAATCGTGCGCTGCATGCCATCGCCGACCCTGCCCGGCGCCGCATTCTGCAAGCCCTCAAGGAGCGCGGCGTTTGCTCGATTGGCAAGGACGAGGGTCTATGCGCCTCTGACATCGAACAACGCGTTCATCTCTCCCAGCCTACGATCTCCCATCACATGTCCATTCTGAAGAAAGCCGGATTGGTGGAGGCAAAGAAGCTGGGCCAGTGGATGTGGTACCGGCGGAATGAAACGGCCCTGCGTGATTTTGCCCGCGACTTGAGAGAACGTCTTTAAGCGCAGGGTGGCGATGCGCATGCGAAGCTGCGGCCGGGCGTCGATGCGGTCGACTTGCGGCAGCGGCTACGGCTTGTATCTGGGCGATGGTTTGCTCATTTTCTTTTACGGCTTCGATGTTTGCGATGGTCTGTTCTGCGGAGTTTTCTTGGTCTGAGTCTTCTGATCCGGTTGCGATAGCCTGGTCGTTTTCTTCTTGATCGTCTGCTTCGTATTCTTCCTCTTCGAAGTCTTCCCGCCGCCAAGGGTCTTCGCCGAGCGGGGTTTGATCGACCGTGCGCGGATCGATGACTACGCGGGTTTTGACGACGGGTTCGAAGTTGATGCGGCTTAGGTTCGACGATGCAGTTTGCAGGGCGTAGAGCAGGAGGCCGGCGGTTTTGGCGTCGACTTGTCCGCTGAGGATCAGGCGCATGACTTGCATGAGCGCGACTTGGATGGAGTTGGCGTCCTCGAGCACGGGCAGATCGATGGCGGCGCGTCCGCGGCGGGCGCGATTGGCGTTGAGCACGATGCGGGTTTCCTGCCAGCGTTTGTGGAAATAACAGAAATGATGGCGTCGGAGGGCGGGCGATCCGCACTGGGTGCCGTTAACTTTGAGATGTTGGCAACGGGGAATGCTATTTGGGTACGACGACATAATGGGTCTCCACCCCCCTCTCCCCTGATCTATTGGAATCAGAGGGATAGCGGGGGACTAGGGTTGAAATCTTTGAGTTGAAAGGAGTTACGGACAAAATCTTGGAAACAAACGGGTTGTGGGTGGGGGAGGGCATTCGGTGACTGAGCTATATATTGGTTATCTGATATAGCTCGACCGAAGTCAAGAGAATTGAGGAGAAAAAGCGAGGGCGGTACCGTTTTGGGACTCTACCGCCGGAGTGTGCACCTACGAACTGCTCTTTGGCCCCGCCGGGGGCTCGTCTCTTTCCCACCTTTCCCACGGCTCACGCCGTCGGCTGCGTTCTTACGCCACTTCGCGGCTCGTCAGCGTTGGAGTTTCGTTCCACCGCGTCGCCGAAATCTTAGTTTTGGCGCTCACGCGGTTCGCCGACCACTCATTTAGCGCTCGGCCAACAAGTCACATTGCTGTGTGCCCTCGATCACTGCACGCTCCTGCTCGGTCTGAGTAAAGTTGATGCTACTCCCCTGGTTCGTTGGTAGCTTTCGACGACCCGGCAGTTGTTGGTAAGCCGCACTGCCACCCACCAGCAGGAAATCAAGGAGAAATCAAATGAGAAAACTTGCGACACTCCTCGGTGCGGTTTTGCTGGGCTTGGTATCGGCGCTGAGTTACGCGCAAGCCCCGGTGCCTTTCATCAACCTGCCTCTCATGCCTGACGCTACGGCGCCGGGCGGAGCGCAATTCACTCTCACCGTAAATGGCACAGGTTTTGTTTCGAACTCGGTGGTGAATTGGAATGGGGTTGCGTTGGCGACTCAATTCGTCAGCGGTTCGCAGTTGACGGCGATTGTTCCAGCGGCGAACGTTGCCACCGCGAGTACGGGTTGGGTGACGGTGGTCAATCCCGCGCCGGGCGGCGGCACGTCGGATACGGTGTACTTCACGACCAGGGCTGATTCGGGGAAACGGGCGGGGTTTGGCTGGGCGACATCTCCTCCAGCAGACCAACCCACCGGTGTGGCCGTAGGCGACTTCAACGCCGATGGGAAGCTGGATATGGTCATCACGAATAGCGGCAACAATACCGCATCGGTCTTTCTAGGAGACGGCACCGGCAATTTCACGCTCGCCTCCTCCATTGCTGTGGGCTCACAACCCTCGGGCGTAGCCATTGGCGACTTCAATGGGGACGGCAAACTCGATTTAGCGGTCGCGAACGGCGGCGACAACACAGTTTCCATCTTCCTCGGAGACGGCACCGGCCACTTCACCCTAGTCTCGACTCTGGCCGTGGGAAATACTCCCAACTTCATACTCGTGGCCGACTTCAACCACGACGGAAAGCTGGACTTCGCTACTACCAACTGGAACGACGGCACACTTTCGATCCTGCTCGGGGACGGCACGGGCCACTTCACCCTGGCCGACTCCCCAGTCACCGGCTCAGGTCCTGGCTCAGGTCCCGCGCCGATGGCCATGGGCGACTTTAACCATGACGGCAACCTCGACTTCGCCGTGCCCAACTTCTGGGACGGGGCGGTTACCATCCTGTTGGGGGATGGCACAGGTCACTTTACGAAGGGCGAATCTTTGCCTATAGGTACATATATCACTTCAGTGGCCACGGGTGACTTCAATGGGGACGGCAACCTGGACCTGGTAGTTACCGCCCCCTATGGGGCGGTACCCGTCTTTCTGGGAGATGGTACCGGCGGTTTCTCGAAATTTTCGAATCCTTGGCGTTCGGACCGTTTGTGGTCAACAGCGGTGGGCGACTTCAACGGCGACGGAAACCTCGACTTGGCAGTCACCGATAGCGACGCCCCCGGCACGGTTTCCATTCTGCTGGGGGACGGTAAGGGCAACTTCAGGTTTACCTCGTCTGCGAGCGTGGGTATCTGGCCCGCCTTCGTAACGCTGGGTGACTTCACCGGGAACGGTAAGCTCGGCTTGGTGACCGCTAACAACGGAGACACCGTGGTTTCTGTTCTGATCGAGGGCGTCGCGGCCGTTTCAGTTGCACCAAGCAGTCTGAATTTTGGGACGCAGCTTGTTAACACGACTAGCAACCCTCAACCCGTAACCCTGACCAACACCAGCGGCGTGACCCTTCACATCAGCAAGATCGCCGTCACCAATTGGAATTTCTCTCAAACCAACAACTGTCCCTCCACCGTGCCGCCAGGCGGGCAGTGCACCATTGACGTGACTTTCGATCCGCATGGCGGTGGCACCCGCACAGGCGCGGTCAGGATTAAGGACAACGCTCCCAACAGCCCGCAAACGGTGGCGCTGACGGGAGTCGGTACCCTAGTTACCCTGCTACCGTCGGGTTTGGACTTCGGCAACCAGCCCGTGGGAACCACCAGCCCGCCGCAGGTGGCCACTCTTACCAACTACGGCACACGCGCAGTGAACATTCATGGCATCCACATCAGGGGGACCAATCCCTTTCAATTTGCTCAGACCAATAACTGTGGGACTAGTGTACCGGCGGGAGGAAGCTGCTCCATCAGCGTAACCTTTACGCCTAAGCGTACAGGGTCAAAAACTGCGACGCTTGAGGTAAAGGACGACGGAGGTGCGAGCCCGCAAACGGTGGCGCTCAGCGGCACTGGCACGTAGTCGAAGGGAGGCAGTTGGGCCGGCCCACCCTTTCTGATGAGGGCGCGTCTGGCCTATCAGCCGGTGGTGAAAGTTGAATTCCGGCGTCCAGCGCCTGAAGGCGAATTCATTCTAGAGCGTTTTTGGCACGCCTGAAGGCGTGCCCTGGTACGAATCGCACTTCCACCACGGCCTGCTATTCCATAATCGGCGCGACTGGGTGGCGAGGATGTGGACGATGTAACAATGAGCTTTCATGGTAGCTCCAAGAAGCAGGTCCCTCGGCAGTGGGTCAGTTTGAAATGGTCCACGCAAGATCCCTCGCCCCGCTGGTGAAAACGCGGGGCTTCGGGATGACGCCCTTCAAAACAGGAGCCAAACTGACCCACTACCGGTCCCTCGACTCCGCACTGCGATTGGAAGAACCAATCGCAATGCTGCGCTCGGGATGACAGAATTTAGCCTGCAGTACCCGGTTCGGGGTCAAGGGCAGCGGGCGGGGGCGCCCGTTCTACACGATCTTAGGTCGAGGGCAGCGGGCGGGGGCGCCCGTTCTACACGATCTTAGGTCAAGGGCAGCGGGCGGGTCGCCCGCTCTACACGGTCTTAGGTCAACAGCAGCGGGCGGGGGTGTTCCGTTCTGCGGGGAAATGTTTCAATCTGGTTACAATCGGGGCACGATTGTGATCTCCCGGCTACAATACCGGTGTGAAACCTAGCATCTTTGTGGTGGAAGACGATCCTGATATTTCCCGGCTGGTGCGGCATCATCTGGAGGGGGCGGGATTCGCGGTGAAACTGTTCCCGACGGGAAACACCGTCATCATGGAATCGGAGCGGCAGCGGCCCACCCTTTTCATTCTGGACATCATGGTGCCCGGCAGGGACGGGCTGGAGCTGTGCCGTCTGATCCGGCAGACGCCATTGCTGGCGTCGACTCCGGTGATCTTTCTAACTGCGAAAAGCGGGGAGGCTGATCGCATTCTCGGACTGGAGCTGGGCGCGGATGACTATATTCCCAAACCATTCAGTCCGCGGGAACTGGTCGCCAGAGTGAAAGCGGTGTTGCGGCGTTTCGAGCGGCCGCTGTCGCAGTCTCCGTTGAAAGTGGGTGAGATCGAAATCGATCCTAGCGCGATGACCCTGACGGTGCGCGGACAGCTGGTGGGCACGACGGCTACGGAGTTCCGGCTACTCGACTATTTCGCACGGCATCTGGGCCGCGTGTTCACGCGGGATCAGCTGCTCGACTCGGTCTGGCGGGATACCGCTTATGTGACGCCGCGCTCGGTGGATGTGTACGTGCGGCGCATTCGGGAGAAGATCGAACCCGATCCTGAAAGCCCGCGCTATCTGAAGACAGTGCGCGGGGCGGGCTATCGCTTTGAGGCTCCCAAGTGAGGAGCCGGCTTTTCTTGCGGCTGCTGGCGGCTTTTGCCCTGGTGATCGCAGCCGCCACGGCGACGCTGGATTTGTCCGTTCGGAGAGCGTGGGAAGGTTCCCTCCGCCAGGAAATCGATCGCAACCTCAGGCAGAAGGCGGTGATGTTCGCCAACCGCGTGAATACGGATCGCGAACACAATCTGCAGGACATCGTCTCGCAGGAGGGCCAGGCGGCGGGGGCGCGCGCCACAGTCATCGATGTGAGCGGGAAGGTCCTGGCCGATTCAGAGACAGCGGCGGGGGCGATGGACAATCTTGCGCAATCGCCGGAGTTTGCCACGGCCTTGAAGGGAGAAATCGGGACCGATACGCGGGTCAGCGCGAGTGTGGGAATTGAGTTCCTTTACGCGGCAGTGCCGGTTGCCGGGGGGGCAGCCCGGCTGGCCTATCCGCTATCGGACCTCGGAGTCGCCACATTGCGGCTGCGAAAGACACTGCTGGTTGGTTCGGCTCTTGCATTCCTGGTCGCGCTTATTTTGGCCGGAGTGTTGGCTCAATTCACAGCACGGCGGCTACAACGGATTGTACAGTTTGCCAATAAGATCGCCGGCGGCGAACTCACCGCGCGCATTGCGGAAGCTTCGAGCGATGAAATTGGGCAACTCGCCGCCGCTTTGGATAAAACCGCGCGGCATGTGGAAAACAACTTCGCGGCGCTGCGAGACAGCCAGCGCCAGCTTGAAACTTTGTTGAACAGTATGGAGGACGCGGTCATCGCCGTCGGGCCCGACGACCGCGTGCAGTGGGCCAACCGGAGCATGGACAGCTTGGTTCCGCAGCACACGCGGTTGAATGTTCCCATCGTTGAGACGGTGCGCGATCCTGATTTCCTGCGTGCGGTGCGGGGAGCCAGCGTGGCGCGTAAGGTGATGACGGCGCGAGCGACTTCCATTGTTCCGGCGCGCACTTTCGATGTGACCGCGGCTCCCCTGCCGGGGGGAGGCGCAGTCGCGGTGTTGCGGGACTTGACCGAGACCGAGCGCGTGGAGAAAACCCGTCGCGACTTTATTGCCAACGTTTCGCATGAGCTGCGGACGCCGCTGACTTCCATCCAGGGCTACGCCGAAACCCTACTCGACAGTTCGCCAGAGAACAATCATTCCCGTGAGTTTCTGGAGATTATTCGCAAGAATGCCCACCGCATGTCTCGCTTGACCGAGGACTTGCTGACTCTGGCGAGAGTGGAATCGGGCGAACAGCGGTTTGACATCCGGCCCGTGGCCGCGGCCGAGATTCTGCAGGAAGCGGTGCAGAACTTCCGCGAGCTGGCGCGCGCGCATGGCATTGATTTGCAGGTGGAGGACTCGGCGCCGGATTTGGTGAACGCAGATCGCGAGGCCATCCACCAGGTTTTTTCTAATCTCATCGACAACGCGCTCAAGTACGCTGCTTCGGGAGGGCGGCTGGTGTTGGGGGCAAGGCGTGCGGAGCGTGGAGTTGAATTTTATGTGCGCGATTTCGGCCCGGGTATTCCTTTTGAGCACTTGCCGCGCTTGTTCGAGCGCTTCTACCGCGTGGACAAGGCGCGCTCGCGGGAATCCGGCGGCACCGGGCTGGGACTCGCTATTGCAAAGCACATCGTGCTGGCGCACGACGGCACCATCCGCGCGGAGAGCGAACTCAACCATGGTTCAGTGTTTTTGTTTACCCTGCCGCTGGCGGTTGATGCTCCGCCAGAGTCGTCGTGAAGCAGTCCAGTTTTTGGACAGTTTTTGCTGGACACCGCGCGGGCGCGGACGGCGACGCTTTCATGGACCTCAGAATTTACAAGCTTTTAACAACATCCTTGAAAGAAAGAACCTATGCTTGTAATGTGACTATCAGCACAGGCCGGCAGCGAAGACGACCGAATGCAGTGGGTTCGCCATTCCTTGAACCAAGGGAAGTTCCAATGAGTATTGCCGCCGTAAACACTCCAGCGCCTGAGCCGGCTTATTCCTACTTAGTAAAGAGAACTATTGAAGCCTGCTCCGTTGCCAAGGATGCGGCTGCGGCTGCAGCTGAGGGGATCGCGACCGGATCTTCGCCGCTGCTCAATACCATTCGAGAGCGGGAGAAGGAACTGGACACGCTGGACCGGGAAATCGACGATGGGGTTACGCTGGCCATCACGCAAGTAAGCGGAACCGAAGCTCGCGAACTGCTGGCCTGCATGAAATTCATGATCAGCCTGGAACGCATCGGAGATCTGCTGCTCAGTTTCGCCAGCAGCGCGCTAGCAGCCGGTCCCCGGGTCGATCCTGAGGATACGCGCGACCTTACGCACATGGCGACCGTGCTGGAAAAAATGCTGTCCGACGTGGGAGGCGCCTTTGCCACTCGTGACGTCAAGAAAGCCGTGGATGTGTTGCGCGCCGACGGTGAGATGGACCGGCTGCGCAATCTGATCTTTCTGCGGCACATCGAAAACCCGGAAGGCTTGCAGCGCCAAGCTAGCTTGCAAGTGATCTTCATGACCCAATCGCTGGAGCGCGCCGGAGATCACGCCAAGAACCTGGCGGAGGAAGTCTGCCATTTCGTCAGCGGCCACACCATCCGCCACGTAATGATGACCTACGACAAACCGATTGAGAAGATGTTTTTGGATTGGCTTCGCCACCGCGACGATCAGCACTAACCGTTTTCAGCTATCGCATAGACCAAAACACACTGTCATCCCTCGCTTCGCTCGGGATGACAGTGCGTAATGGGATACGGCAACCGGGGAACTGACCTAGCTGAGCTGCTCTAGCGTCGGTTTCTCCCCAAATTGAATGTCCGGACATGGGCTTGGTACACTTTCGCAGATGTTACCGAGTCATGAGCCTCACTCTCCGCCAAGCTGTCCCCGCAGATATTCCAGTTCTTGGTTCGCTGATTGATGCGTCCGTGCGCGGATTGCAGGCGGCGGATTACACCCCCGCTCAGATCGACGGGGCCCTACAAACGGTCTATGGCGTGGATAGCCAACTGATCGCGGATGAAACGTATTACGTTGTGGAAGCGGGAGCGGAGCCGGTGATCGTCGGCTGTGGCGGCTGGAGCAAGCGCAAGACACTTTTTGGTGGCGATCGCTGGACGGGTCGAGAGGACTGGTTGCTGAATCCTGCGCAGGACGCCGCCAAGATTCGTGCCTTCTTCGTCCATCCAAACTGGGTGCGCCGCGGGATTGGCAGCATGATCCTGGAGGCTTGCGAAAACGCGGCGGGCGTCGCGGGCTTCACTCGTTTCGAAATGGGGGCGACCTTGACCGGAGTACCGCTCTACCGCGCCAAGGGTTATGTCGCGCTAGAAAATCTTGACGTTCCGCTGAAGAACGGTGAGTTGCTCGCGGTCATTCGTATGGAGAAACGGATAAGTCCGGAGAAGCGGGCGCACGCGTGCGGTCCTCAGCCGCAACATTAGCTTCCAACTCGCGAAGGATTTGTGGTTCGGAATCTCATCCTGCTTTTTGCCGCTGATAATACCTTCTGGCTTTGTCGCGGTTTCCGCAGGTTTTCATTTCGCACCAGCGGCGGCGGTGGTTCTTTGTCTTGTCGAGGAATAACCAGCCACATGGTTCAGAGGCGCACCGTCGCACGTAGGCCAGGTCGTCGGAAGTCAGCAGCTCCGACGCTGCGCGGGCGACGGGCCACAGCATCGAGTCCAGGCTGCTGTCGGGCAGAATCCATTCCCACGTGAAGCGTCGGCTCGTGTCCACGATCCGGGCGTGCTCCGCTGCGTTCCTTACTGAAGCATTTAGCCGGGCGAGGGCTGTAGCTGGAATTCCGCGGTGTTCTGCTACAGCCGAGAAAATGGCGTGGATGGCCTCCCTCAGTTCGATGGCATGACGAAGCGCGGTCTGAGCCTGTCCGGGGGCTTCATGGGCGAGGCACTGCAATCGGTTCGCGGCTTTCTGGGTGATGATTTGTGCGCCTCCTGCCCATTGCAGAAGACGTTCGTAGTCGGTCAGTAACTCTTTCCGACGCTCGTTGGCGCGATTGTCGACCGTATTCGCAAAATCCAAACACAGAGTTCCTCCGGTGTACTCAAAGGGCGACTTGGCGGTTTGTGGCATCTAGAGATTTCAGCTTACACTATTATTCTAACCATTAAAAACAATTTGACAAGTTAGGTCAGTAT
>Ga0116217_10006570_pt1 | contig 10068 bp, 7 predicted proteins | sample Sb_taG_6_FD_89697 | JGI IMG/M metagenome (GOLD analysis project Ga0116217, IMG submission 89697) | Peat soil microbial communities from Weissenstadt, Germany - Sb_50d_4_PS metaG | ecosystem: Environmental > Terrestrial > Soil > Wetlands > Peat | place: Germany: Weissenstadt | collected 2010-09-21 | reverse complement strand
CCCTCACAAATGATGAACGAGAATTATAATGGTCGCCCGCTCGCGTAGGGACAGCCGCCGACTGTCCAGCCGAGCGAAGCTCGGCAGCGTCACGTGCTCACAGCGACTTTCGGCTTGCTGTTTCTGGGTGGCGCAGCGCTTCAGCGCTGCGATAACTGCATTGACTTGAATGCGGCTTTAGCCGCTGAGGTCACACCTTCCGCCCTGGCACTTCATTCTTTCCTCCAAAGTGTTACAAATATATGGGGCCGCCGGGACATCCCGCCTCGCCCCACCTGAATCCTCCAACCGCACCCCGTCATCCATAACGCTTTGGAGGAAAAGAAAATGCCCCAAGTTTTGGAGGAAAAGAAAATGGCGCACGAACTACCCCCCCTGCCGTACGATTACACGGCGCTCGAACCCACCATCGACGAAAAGACGATGCACCTGCATCACGACATGCATCACGCCGCCTACGTCAAGAACCTGAACGCGGCCCTCGACAAGCATCCCGAACTGCACAAGAAATCCGCGGAAGATCTCCTCCGCGACCTGAACGCCATCCCCGAAGACATCCGAGGCGCCGTTCGCAACAATGGCGGAGGCCACGTCAACCACACCATGTTCTGGCAAATCATGAAGCCCAAAGGCGGAGGCGACCCCACCGGTCCCATAGCCGAGGTAATCAAAAAGACCTTCGGCGACTTCAAGACCTTCCAGGAAAAATTCAACGCCGCCGGTGTAGGCCAATTCGGCAGCGGCTGGGTCTGGCTAGCCGGAGACGCGAAAGGCGAAGTAAAAATCCTCAGCACTCCCAATCAGGACAGCCCGATCTCCCAAGGCCTGCATCCCATTTTCGGCAACGACGTCTGGGAGCACGCCTACTATCTCAAATACAACAATCGCCGTCCCGAATACCTGCAAGCCTGGTGGAACGTAGTCAACTGGGAAGAAATCAACAAGCGCTACGAGTCGTCGCGAAAGAAGTAACAAGAATCGCTCGAGTGAGGACGCTCGTGTGGGGACGGGCGCCCTCGCCCGTCCAGGCCGAGCGAAGCTCGGCAGTTACCTGCGGCCAACCCCGTCACATGCCTCGCAGCGTAAGATAGATTGCAGTCTATCTGTTGGAGGCCGCCATGCGCCACCCCGCGCCAGCTCTGATCCTGGTCCTGATGATCGCACTCTTTTCCTCCGCGCAAGAAACCAAGCCGGCCCCCAAAACGGCCTACAGCCCCGTTCCCGTAAAGGCCGCCCGCGAGCCCAACCCGGTGAAGCCCACGCCCGAGTCCCTCGCTGAAGGCAAGAGGATCTACAGCTACGACTGCGCTCAATGTCACGGCGCCACCGGCGACGGCAAAACCGATGTTGCCAAAGACCTGAAGATCACCGATCTCACCGATCCCGCGTTTCAAAAAGATCGCACCGACGGAGAACTCTTCTACATCCTCAAGAATGGCCACGGCGACATGCCTCCTGAAGGCGATCGCGCCAAGCCCGAACGACTCTGGGATCTGGTCAACTACATCCGATCCCTGTCCAGAAAGCAGCCGCCAGCCGACCAGAAGCCCTCCAACTAGCGAGTGCAGAAGAAGTCGGTGTTTCACTTGATCTTGGGTGTTGCATTTGATTTTGGGTGGCGCAGCGGTTCACCGCTGCGATAACCGGATTGTCTCCAGAGCCGGCTTTAGCCGCTGCGGTGAGACTGCGGTGGCAGAGTGCGCGCCAATCAGAATGGAATTCATTTATCTTCGAAAAACTCCCTGATCAGCGCCCAATATCTGCGAACAATCAAGTCCGTGCTCAAATGCCCGCCCCGTCGGAGCAACTTCAACCGCACGCCCGTAAGCCGCGCAAATCTCGCAACCGACTGATAAGGCACATAAGGATCATCCTGCGCATGAAACATCATGACCTTCGATGGATTAATTTCCGATGCGTGATAGATAGGGTTGTAAAATCGTCCACCACGCAGCTTCTTCCAGTTTTTGTCCGATAGCCGATACCCATTCCCAAACGACGCCCGAATATAAGCGGCGTAGCTAGGATTCGAAGTCTCTTTCTTCTGCTCATGCGAAAGAATCCCCCAATCCACCACCGGACAATTAGCAATTACTTTTTCAATCCGCGAATCAAGCGACGAAAGAATAGCCGCCGCCCCGCCAAAACTCCCTCCAATCACAAACACTTCATCCACCCGCACGCGAAATCGCCGTCCAAACGCCAGCTCGCGAAACTCATTCGAAAGTCCGCCAACAACGTCCCGAACATCCAAGTGCGGCGACCGTTCCAGAAACTCACCGCCACTCTCCCAGGCTCCCCGATACCGCGGATAAAACACCCAATATCCTTTCCCGGAGAGAAATTCAGCCAGCGGCTGCTTGCGAGGAATTGAAGGCATCCCATCGCAAAGAATGATTGCCCGGTGAGCTTTCCGAGCATGAGCCGGAGGCAAAAATTCCGTAACAATATCGCGTGCGAATCGTGTCCTGAACATAGCGCCTCCCATCGCCCATCTGTCCCCTGTGTTTCCCTGTGTAACTCTGTGCCCCCTGTGGTTAAGATGTTGGTTTCTCCAGCACAAAATCCGGCGTGCGCACTAGTAAACTCCCAAATCCCGAGCCGACACCCACTCCCCCGAATACTCCTTCCGAATCTGCTCCACCAGATCCGCTTCCGGCAATTTCTCCAGCGACTGGTGATAAACCACCAGCAGCTTAGGCCGAGCTCGCCGCGCAATCTCTCCCAACTCTGCCGGAGAAGTATGAAAAGTCCGAAAATATTCCTTCCAATGCGCGTCCTTCAACTCCTCCCCATGCGGATTGAACACCTCATGCAGCAACACGTCACACCCAGCGCAAGCCTTCACCACCTCATTCGTAGGCGAAGTATCACCCGAAAGAACAATCTTCCGGTCGTGCGTCTCGAACGTATACCCATAAGCCTCTTTCCATATCCCGTGCTTGACCGGAAACGCAGTAACCGTAACGTTAGCGTCGCGATACACCACTCCCGCCTGAATCTCATGCACGTTGACCTTGTATCCGGTAGCGTTAGCCTGCTCCAGTCCCCGCCGCCGAACCCGCACATCTTCCATCCAGGCCTTCTCGACATGCGAAGTCATATTCTTCAAACCATGCGGACCATAAGCCTCCAAAGCCTCCGTCCGTCCCAGCACCCAGGGCGAAAAAATCAGGTCCGGATAGCCCAGCGTGTGATCCGAATGCAAGTGGGTAATAAAAACAATCTTCAATTCCTTAGCCTTCAAAGCCGCGATCCCATTCTTCTCCGCCGCCGCCGCCCGCCGCACCACTCCCGGCCCGCAATCGACCAGATAAGCCCGATTATTCACCACGATCGCCACCGCCGGCCCCCACCGCTCCGGATCTGCACTCGGATTCCCCGTCCCCAGCACCACCACGCGAGTAAGCGGAGCAGCATGATCCTCAGCGAATCCACTAGCACAAGCAGCAACCGCCGCCACCAACACAAAAAAGAATTTCCTCAATCGAACCCTCCAAGCTCTCGCTTCAGTTTACCGGCAACCGTTCCGAACCCACTGGCAACTGAGAACTGTTCCAATCCTGTGCGCCCCTTGTGCAAATTCCGGTCGCCCAGCGCGCCATCGTCAAACGCAATCCACCGCGGCCCCCTCAAACCCCGCCGTTCGTATGCCAAACGCGGTGGTCCTCGACCCATGCTTGATCCGTACTCCTGACCTCCAATCCGCGGCCGCGAATTCCACCGTTGCACAATTCTTATGGTATTGACCCTCCTTCGTCGTGCGCGTACAGTCACCCCACTTGCAACGAGCATTCCGCCAAGCGGCGATCCTGCTCGGTGAAATGTGAAACCGGAAAGCCAGAAACGAACACCCGCCCTGGCCGAAGGGTGAAAGAAGCAACCATGAATTGCGAACGCCAATGGACCGTCTACCGCACCCGTTTTCTGGTGCGCGCCCGTCAACTCACCGAACCGCTAGTCTTTACCGACGCTCTCGGCCGCGAACAATCCGGCCGTCCCGGAGACTACCTAGTCGAGTCATCCGACGGCATAAGACGAATCACCACCCAAGCCATCTTCGAAGACGTCTACGTGCCTCTCTCGCCGGTCAGTAATATGGGAGCGCCGAGCGTCCTCGCCCGGCCCGTAACCCGAGCCTCGCCAGAAGATCGCATCCGTGCCACCGCCTGAAACCCAAGGTAGAGACGGGGCTTGCCCCGTTTCGCGTTCTGATCGAAGGTCAGGCACAACCGAGCGATTTCCCAACTCGATACCCTTACAACTTTCGGGCCACAAGATATTGCGTTTCCCTCTTGACAGGCACCATATACGGGAGTACGTTAAGCATCCCAGAGCACTTTTTGAAGACCTCCGTGAAGGAGGCAATGACCCATAAACACCGGGGCGAGACTCAAAGTTGAGGTGACTTCGCGTCTTCCCCTTCACGGGAAACCATCCCTCCGGAGTGGATGGAAAAACAGATGAAAACGAGCGGTGATTTCCCCCGGTTTGGCCTCTCCCGCCATCCCCTCCGGGGGGATTCATCAACAGAATTGGATGTTGATCTTGCTTTGAAGGGGCGCGGCTTCAGCCGCGCCGTTGATGCAGCAAGATCAAGGCGGCTTTAGCCGCCGCAGTGAGAATTTTAGCGCTTGAAGCTGCTCCCTGACCGGCTCAGCTTCCCTCGCGCCATATAGGAGCCCCGATGGAAGGTTTGATCGAATTAGTTGCCGCCTGTTTTGCCCGTCACGGCGTCGAATGCCCAACCGGCGATCTGCATTGGCCCCGACCGAAATCAGCCCCGGCAAACCGCCCCGCTGAACCAACCCTTATCACCGTGCTCCCCGAGCACGATTACCGAAAAGGCTCGCAAGGCGACCCAGCTCCATAAAGACTTTGGCAGGGTTCGTATCAGGGCATCGCTTTAGCGATGCCGAAAGTTCTTCTAAATCAAATGCCTCTTTAGGGGCCGGGCGACGAGCCGCAGAAGGGCCGCGCCGCCGTTAGCTATTTATAAAATGCGCGTCCCATGCAAGATCAACTGCTTTTTGCCATCATCTAATTAGGAGAAGGAAATGCCCGAAGTGCGCGACCAAATTAAAACTCAAACCGCCGCCAGCACCAATAAAAAGAAGGCTCAAGGCCTGACCTTCCGTCGTTTCTTCACCAAGCCCGGCGTCTCCCCATGCTCCGAAGTCGAGTGGGAACTCCGCAACGCTCAGATCACCGACTCCCAGGGAGGCATGATCTTCGAGCAGAAAAACGTCGAAGTCCCCAAAGACTGGTCCATGACCGCGACCAACATAGTCGCCTCGAAATATCTTCACGGGCAGATCGGCACCGATGAGCGCGAAACCGGCGTACGCCAACTAGTCTCCCGTGTAGCCGAGACCATTCGCGACTGGGGCATGAAAGACGGATACTTCCGCAGCTCCGAAGACGCCGCCACCTTCCACGACGAACTGGTCCACCTCCTAATCCGCCAGCACGTGGCCTTCAATTCCCCCGTCTGGTTCAACGTAGGCTGCGAGCGCGTAGAGCCCAAATCCGACGCCACCAACTGGCACTGGAACTTCACCACCCAGCAGGTAGAATTCGGCGTCACCGGATACACCCGCCCGCAGTGTTCCGCCTGCTTCATCAATTCAGTGAAAGATTCGCTCGACTCCATCCTCACTCTCGCCAAGACCGAAGGCATGCTGTTCAAGTGGGGATCCGGCACCGGCACCAATCTCTCCCCGCTGCGCTCCTCCACCGAAGTTCTAAGCGGAGGCGGCACCGCCAGCGGCCCGCTAAGCTTCATGAAAGGTTTCGACGCCTTCGCCGGAGTAATCAAGTCCGGAGGCAAAACACGCCGCGCCGCCAAGATGGTCATCCTGAACATCGACCATCCCGACATAGTCGACTTCATCGACTGCAAGAGTAAAGAAGAAGCCAAAGCCCACGCGCTGGTAGCCCAGGGATACGACGGCTCCCATCCCGACTCCGACGCCTACAGCAGCATCTTCTTCCAGAACGCGAATAACTCCGTCCGAGTAACCGACGACTTCATGGTAGCCGTAATGCGCGACACCGATTTCTCCACCAAAGCCATAGTCGACGGCCGGGTAGTCAACACCTACAAAGCCAAAGACCTGATGGCAAAAATTTCCGAAGCCACCTGGCAATGCGGCGATCCCGGAATGCAATACGATTCCACCGTCAACCGCTGGCACACCAGCAAGAACACAGCCAGAATCAACGCCAGCAATCCCTGCAGCGAGTACATGTTCCTGGACGATTCCGCCTGCAACCTGGCCAGCCTGAACCTGCTGAAGTTCGCGCCCAACGGCACCTTCGACGTCGAAGCCTACCGCCAGGCCGTGGACGTAGTAATCACCGCGCAGGAAATTCTGGTAGACAACGCCGGCTACCCCACCGAAATCATAGGCAAAAACTCGCACGACTATCGCCCGCTAGGCTTAGGCTACGCCAACCTGGGAGCCTTACTAATGGCCGCCGGTCTGCCCTACGACTCCGACGCCGGAAGAGATTACGCCGCCTGCGTAACCGCCATCATGTGCGGCGAGGCATATCTCCAATCTTCACGGATAGCCGAGCAATGCGAGCCACTAACTCCGATAACCGACACCGTACAAGCAAGGCTAGGAGTAACCACCGCCGATAACATGCCCGGAGCCGCCTGCCCCGGCTGGTACATCAATCGCGAGCCCTTCTTAGATGTAATAAGAATGCACAGGGCCAGCGTAAACAACATAGGCGGAGCCACGAACCACGTAGGGACGGCCGCCCTCGGCCGTCCGGCCGAGCGAAGCTCGGCAGCCACCCAACTGCCCGAGTTAATAGAGGCCTCAAAGCAATGCTGGGACGAAGCCCTATTCCACGGAGAAAAGCACGGCTACCGCAACTCCCAGGTAACCGTCCTAGCCCCCACCGGCACCATAGGCTTCATGATGGATTGCGACACCACCGGCATCGAGCCCGACCTGGCTCTGATCAAGTACAAAAAGCTGGTAGGCGGCGGCATGATCAAGATCGTAAACAACACCGTCCCCAGCGCCCTCTTCAAGCTCGGATACACCCACGAGCAGACCGACGCGATCGTCTCCTACATTGACGCGACCGGAACCATCGAAGGCGCCCCGCACGTGAAAGACGAGCACCTCGCCGTCTTCGATTGCTCCTTCAAGCCCGCCAAGGGCACGCGCTCCATCCATTACATGGGACACCTGAAGATGATGGCCGCCGCCCAGCCCTTCATCTCCGGAGCGATCTCAAAAACCGTCAACCTGCCCAACGCCGCCACCGTAGACGATATTTCCGAAGCCTACATCCAGGCCTGGAAGCTGGGCCTGAAAGCCGTAGCCGTCTATCGCGACGGATGCAAGCAATCGCAGCCGCTCTCCGCCGCCGGCACGAAAACCGCCCTGAGTAGCGCCGGCGTCTCGCCGGCTGTCGCGCAGGCGTCCTCGCCTGCGCAGGACGACGACCTGAACGCGCCGCCCCGAGCCGTCCGTCACAAGCTAAAAGAAGAGCGCATGTCGATCACCCACAAATTCAACATAGGAGGCCACGAAGGCTACATCATCGTCGGCCTCTATCCCAACGGAGAACCCGGCGAGATCTTCATCAAGATGGCGAAAGAGGGCTCGACCGTTTCCGGCCTCATGGACAGCTTCGCCTTGGCCGTCTCCATCTCCCTGCAGCACGGCGTGCCGCTGAAACTTCTCTGCGAGAAATTTGCCCACACCCGCTTCGAGCCCAGCTGATGGTCACAGAATCCCGACATCGGCTTCGCCAAGTCGATCATGGACTACATTTTCCGCTGGCTGCAAATGCGCTTCCTCAGCGGACAGCAGCAGTTCCTGTTCGAGAACCTGCGCCCAAAGCCGCAAGCCGAGGTAGGGGGGGCGTCCTCGCCCGCCGGAGACGCGATCAGCGATCTCAACGCCAGCGCCGGTCCCAGAGCCGGCAGCGTCCACGCAGCCGACGCCCTAGCCAACATGATCGACATGGGAGACGCTCCCAGTTGCCACGTCTGCGGCTCCATCATGGTGCGCAACGGCAGTTGCTACAAATGCATGAGCTGCGGCAGCACCAGCGGCTGCTCGTAAGTAGCGCCGGCGTCTCGCCGGCAAGCCTTTGACTTTGATCTTCATCGTGGATTGGAAACATCCACGTCCGGGCGGAGCAAAGCTCCGCAGGGCTTTTGTGTAAGGCAGGGCTGGCACGCCTTTCGTGTAGGGCACGGTTTCACGGCTCGCGGAAAACTCGTGTAGAGACGGGGCTTGCCCCGTCTTGCATCATCCGTGAACCAGGCTCGAGCGCGAACGGGAAGGGCATGGCTTCAGCCGTGCCAAAACAAGAACCAAACCTCGACGGCTTTAGCCGCTGAGGTAAGTGGCACATAGGGTAGCGGCGCGCAGTTGCTACAAGCGCATGAGCTGCCGCAGCACCAGCGGCTGCAGCTAACCGTGTAGCGCCGGCGTCTCGCCGGCAAGCCTTTGACTTTGATCTTGCTCGTGGATTGGAAACATCCACGTCCGAGCGGAGCAAAGTTCCGCAGGGCTTTTGTGTAAGGCAGGACTGGCACGGCTTTCGTGTAGGGCACGGCTTCACAGCTCGCGGAAATTCGTGTAAAGACGGGGCTTGCTGTCTTGCATCATCCGTGAACCGGGCTCGAGCACGAACGGGAAGGGCACGGCTTCAGCCGTGCCAAAACAAGAACCAAACCTCGACGGCTTTGGCCGCTGAGGTACGTGGCGTCAAAGCAGCGGCGAGTCGCCAGCTTCATCCTCGCTATAAAATTATTTCTCATGGCGTCGAAAGTTCAAGTCGAGACCGCCGTGCTGCTTGGATCCCAACAGGACTGGATCCTTCAGCGGGTGGCAAGTGTTTACTCGCCAAACGGGGAGGGATACCACGTCTATGCTCCGGCAAGGGCGAAAGGAGATGCGCTTGAATGGGTTGAGCAGTTTGTGGTGCGCGAACTGAGCGAGACCGGGCAGGGCGAGAATGATGTCACGGATGGACGCAAGGCGTCCATCATCAATCAGGTGAAAGAGCGATTGGAGAAGAGCAAGCTCACTTCGGATATATGGACATGGGGAAACAATGATGCCCGCTATTACTCAGGCCAAATCTGCTTGCGAGGACACGTCCAAAGTTCGGATGGAAAGAATCCTGTCGAAAAAGGAGAGTACTGCCAGCAGTGCGGCGATGCCGTCATAAATGCCTGTCCACGCTGTGAGGCACCGATTCGGGGACAGGACTTGCACCTGACGTCCGACTACGCGCGTCCATCTTTTTGCTACAAGTGCGGTCGTCCATATCCCTGGATGGAAGATCGCTTACAAACCGCAAAGGACCTGCTAGATAACGATGACAAGTTGTCGCTGGAAGAGCGCGAGAAGCTGTGGGACCTACTGAAGTACGTGATGTCCGACCCCAAGTCGGACTTGGTTCCAGCAAAAAGGAAACTGATTGAGATCAACCTTGCCAAGGCTGGAGCAGCGACACGAGCGATCGTGACAGATTTGATCGCCAAGACGATCGCTGAAATTTTCAAGTCATGAAATTCACAGGGCACGATGCAATGCGGTTCGCTGCTATCCACAAGTTGCTGCTACAACATCAGATACAGGTCATGGGACCGACCTTCAATTCGCAAGCCGAGGTCGATAGGGCCATCGAACAAACCGCTGAACTTATGACCAGCACTATACCGCATGAGGCGGGCCATGCCATTGTCGGTCTGGCTCTTGGCGCGGGGGACGTGTTGGAGTGGATCGCAATCTATAACGTTAGCGGCGGAACAGTTGGAGGCGGGTGTAAGTGGGGACATAAACCTTGCACAATTGAAGAACAGTGGATGTCCTACACGGCGGGCATGGCAGCGGAACAACTCCAGTACGGTACTTATAGCGAACTGTCTGCGCGGTTGGACAAAGCTGATCTATCTCGTGCGAACTTTAATCCCGGGTACTTAACGGAATATCTGGGCAAATGTGGCGCCTTGATTCAATCCCACCAGACAGAATGGCACAAGCTGCAAGAACTGCTGTACGAGCGTACTATCCGAGATTT
>Ga0116217_10006567_pt1 | contig 10070 bp, 12 predicted proteins | sample Sb_taG_6_FD_89697 | JGI IMG/M metagenome (GOLD analysis project Ga0116217, IMG submission 89697) | Peat soil microbial communities from Weissenstadt, Germany - Sb_50d_4_PS metaG | ecosystem: Environmental > Terrestrial > Soil > Wetlands > Peat | place: Germany: Weissenstadt | collected 2010-09-21 | reverse complement strand
TGGGAGAGTCGGGACGCTTACGAAGCGTTCGCGCACAAGTGTCGTCCGGTTTTCCAAGAGGCCGGTATCGTCAATGCGCCCGAAATGCAATTCTTCGAGGTGCACAACTACTTCGCGGGCGGTCGAAGACGTTAGCGGGATGGTGAATGGCTCAGACAAAGCACAAGACCGCTGGCGATACGGAACGGATTGTCCCGCCTGTTGGTCCACCGGGCCCCACGGCAAGATCTTCGCCTTGGCGGTCGGCGAAACGGGAAACGGAGGGAACCAAGGGCTCAAACAGGACACGCCGAGTCAAAGGTAGGGCCCAGTCCCTAGGCGCCTGGCCCTGTGGTCCACATCGGCTTGGCGTGCTTGGGGCGTGTGGTGTGCTCGGCCTCGTGGAGTTCGGCGAGTGCCTGTGCAGACAAGCTCGCCAGCACCATTGCCGGTATGCGATGCACGGTTTCCAGGTGTCGCACGAAGTCACGCTCGTTGGGTGTACGAGTCACAATTGCCTCGCCGCCCACAGATGCAAACACCCGGCTCAGCCTGCCTAGCCGCCTCATGCGGCCATTATGTCCCAGGCCGGCGGTTCAAGACCAAAGCGTTTGGATCGCCGTCCAGGCGACCTCCGTGTTGCTGACCTTCTCCCAGACTCGGAGGGTGGATGTGCGCTTCCTTCCGGATCAGGCGGTCGGGAGCTCGGGAGTGCCTTACGTTTGTTTGACGCCGTGGTCACGACCAAACCGTGCAGAGGAACTGTCGATCAGGGCCGGGAGTGCCTCCGCCTCCTTGGGGTGCGACAACAGGTATCCCTGAAGGAGGTCACAATCAAGGTCAACGACGGCGGCAAGTTGCCTGAGAGTTTCGATCCCTTCGGCGATGACCGTGATGTCGAGGCTCTTGGCAAGCGAGATAACGGCAGCCACGATGGCCGCTGCCTCCCTTTCAGTCTCCATCGTACGAATAAACGACCCATCGATCTTGATGATGTCGATCGGGAAGGTGCGCAGGTAGGTCAGCGACGAGTACCCGGTCCCGAAGTCGTCAAGCGCAATGGAGACACCCTGATCGCGTAGATCGCGAAGAATCGCTTGAACGCTTATGGCGTCGTCAATGAGCGTGGTCTCTGTCAGTTCCAGGGTCAGCAGGGTAGGATCAAGTCCGCTGATGCTAAGTGCATCGCGGACGATCTCTACGATGTCTCCTCTGAGGACTTGTCGGCTGGAGATGTTGACGGTGACACAAAGACGCCGATCAGGCCACTGTGCCATCCACTGTGCCGCCTGTGCACAGGCCACGTTGAGCACCCACGAGCCGATTTCGACGATCATGCCGGTCTCTTCCGCCACTGCAATAAAGGATCCCGGGGCGACGAGTCCGAATCCCGGGCGGTCCCATCTGACAAGGGCCTCGAAGCCCACAATCGCTCCGGAATCAGCAGCGACGATCGGCTGGTAGAAGACCCGAAGTTCGTTTCGCGAAACGGCCTGACGCAGTGACGTCTCGAGCTCCATGCGTGTTGCAATCTCGCGTTGCATGATGTCATCGAAGAACTCAAACCTAGCTCTGCCGGCATCCTTGGCGCGATACATGGCGGCATCCGCGTCTTGCACGATCACCTCAGCCGTCTTGCCACCATCGCCGGAGAATGCGATGCCGATGCTCGCACCTACTGAGACATCGCGTTTACCGAGAGAAAAGGGGACCCCGAGGCTGGACAGAACGCGAGTGGCTATTACAGCAGCGCCATCTTGGTGTTCAAGGTCTTCGCAGAGAATCGCAAACTCGTCACCCCCGAAACGTGCAACGTCATCACTTTGACGAACGAGCTCCCGGAGGCGAGCTGCCGCTTCGATCAGCAATTGGTCGCCTGCGGCATGGCCCATCGAGTCATTGACCTGCTTGAATCGGTCCAGATCGACAAAGAGCACCGCCAAAGAATGTTCGCCCCGCCTCACGCGTGCCAACGCTCGCTCGGCTCGCTCAATGAACAGCTGGCGGTTGGCCAAGCCCGTGAGTGGGTCATGAAGACTCCGATCAAGTTCGAGCCCGACGAGATTGGAGACGCGTTTCGATGACCAGGCCATGACCTCACCGAGGACAGCCGCTGCAGGCATGGTGACGATGACGCACTGCAGGCCAATTGATCCGTGGCCTCCCTCGGTCAGAATGCCGCCCAGGGCCAGCCCCGAAAGACACGCCGCCACGGTGGGGGCGCCGCGGATTTGGATCAAGCCACTCCACGCCACAACCATGATGAAGAAGATGGGATAGACGGCAACGGCCGACTCGGAACGTGAGAAATGATCGAACTGATCACTGAGAGCCAGGTATCCGATCGCAACGAGGACCAGGCCGCTTGCAACGAAGCGCAAGTGCCGGGACCAGGGTAACAACGGCACGAACAACGCAGTGAAGATGGAGACGAACCCGGTTATCCGAAGCGCGGAGACGTTGACTCCGGGCAGGGCGGAAAGAAGGGTGTTCGCAATGGTCACACTCCCGGCGCCGAAGAACAAGAGTGCGGCAGATCGACCAAGGAGGCGAGGTTCGCTGATTCGTGGGTCACTTGCCCGCCTAGCACGAGCCGGCGCGGGAGAAAGTCCTCTTAGCGTGCGTTGCGACTGCTCGAGCGCCAGCTCAAAATGCCGCTCACGAGTGATGTCTCGGGTGAGGACCGTCACTGTGTCGTCGTCGACGGGGACAACGGTGACCCGACGCCAACCCCCCTTGCCCGCTGGGAGGATCAGTTCGAAATCGGTTTCTTGCCGCTCCCCGGTATGCACGGCGGCGCTATACAGGCCCCAGAGGGCGGAGTTGTCGGCTGCTGCATCCAGGTTACTCAATGGTACGCCGACAACATCCCCCACAACCCCTTGCCACCGATCTTGCACAAGCCCATTCGCATCGATGACAGTCCAGTCGATGATCGTCTCGCCGGTGCGCACCGCACGAAGCACGGCGTAGCCGTCACCACAAGCATCCAGGGTGGCGATATGACAGTGCTCCCGCATGGCGGAGGGAGAACCCGAGTGCTCGGACCTGTCTCTGGGCGCGGGTGTGACGCCAGACGGCAGATTCCTTGCCTGCGCTCGGGGCGTCATAAGGGAAGAAATCGGCACTTTGTGCCCAGGCCTAAAGCTCCCAGGCTGCGCCTAGCATGGGGAGTTTCGAAGCGGGGACAAGCCCAGTGTCAGACGACTCGTGGCGGTTCGCACATTGCGACTCAAGCGGCTCCTCTGAGGAGGCCACCTGAGCTGCATCGGAGTCCGGCTCGAGCCGCCTGCACCCGATGCCGGTCCGACGAGACCAGGTGATCACACCGGCACCCAGTGACTTGATTGGCCATGGAGGCCGCTCACACATGTCGGCTCTGCTCGCGCTCGCGGCACCTGGGTTTGCAAACGGGCGATCCAGTGTGCCGGGCACGACTTACGTGACCGTGTCAGCACGAGAAGGATCGACTCCATCGTTGGCGAGAACGCGTCGCACTTCTTGTACGAACCTGTCGTAAGCATCCTGTATGGCGAAATGACTGGCGTCGTCGAGAACGACGAGGTGGCTCTGAGTCGCGTCGTCCGGGACCTATCGGCACGCTCGGGTCTCACGTTGGAGGACCGAGGAAACCATTGTCTCAAAGGCGTTCCCGACGAGTGGCAGATCGTTCGAGTCCATTGACCAATACCGCGCATCGCTCTCCGAGCATGAGCGCTTCGGCGACATGCCTGGCGACTGCCGAGCGAGGAGTGACCAGAGCGCGCTTGCTCAACGGCGGCGGGTGGCGAGAAGCAGCATGAACGCGGCGGGGCGGCGGTCGAGTACGTCGAAGCCCGCGCCGTCGAGGAGCCCTTCCATCTCGCCGCGGGCATAGATGCGCAGTCCACTCGGCCTCATGAGCGCGGCGGTCGTGGCCCCGCCGAGGCGAGGTTGTTGCGACACCATTAGTGTGAAGCGCCCGCCCGGCCTAAGTGCGGCGGCGATGCCGGTAAGGACGCGGGGCGGGTCGGAGAACAGATAGAAGGCGCCGGCGCAGTTCGCCGCGTCGATGCTGCCGGGTTGAAGCGGCAGCCGGTGGGCATCGCCACGCGCGTACCCGACTGTCGCTCCTGCGTCCCTGGCCGAGGCAAGGGCCTCGCGCAGCATTGCCGTCGAGAAGTCGATCCCAAGCACTCGGCCAGCGGAGATGGCGGTGGCGATGCTCCTCGTGGTGTTGCCGGGGCCACAGGCGAGGTCGAGGACGGTGGCGCCGGGCGCAGGATCGAGCCGATCGAGCGACCAGGCGCGCTCGGCGTCGTGGCTCATGCCGGTGAGCAGGCGGGTCAGGACTGGGCGCCAGGCTCGCTCGTACACTCGGGCAAGCACCCGGGACTCCATGATGCGGATGTTGGGCGTCTCGGCCTGGCCGGAATCAGGAGGGACGAGGTCGGCGAGGCCGTCCGTGACCGGGTAGCGCGCACCGCAGGCCGCGCAGGCGAGCGACCCATGCTCGGCCGCGCGCAGGCGGCCGTGACACAATGGACAGCCAAGAACGTCCGCGAATGCTGTGGCCACGGACAATCTCAGGACCCCGCCTTGCCTTCTCATGCCGCCATTCTGTCGGATGGAATGAATTCACCGCCGGCTGGTGAAAGTGCCGGTAGGTGACCGTCCGTGGTGGCCGCCACCCGTGGCAAGACCGCTCCCGGCCGGGAGTAGTGCGATTCAACGGAAGGTTCGGGCTAGGTCCAATCGTCGGCAATCCTCCGAGGAGGCTGTGACATAGATCAGTTGAACCGCCACCCGAACGCAGGTTCGTCGAGCAAGACGACTCCGGTTCGGGCGATGTCGCCAGAAGTTGGAGCTGGCTTCATCCGTTCTTCACGGTTCTCAGAGAGGATTGGAGAAGTGGGTCCTCCCTCACGGCAATTCGTCCAGGGACCGTGCGGGACAGTTCCACCGCCGCTCCCGCACGGTCCTCGTCTCTTGCCGCTCGGGCGACGTTCGTCCCGACCGCCGACCGAGGAGTCGCTGGTTAGCCCCTCCTGTCACGGTCATGGACCCACTGCACCACACTCGTCAGCGAAAGGAGACCTACCGATGGAGAGCGGCGCATTCGGGTGGTCGGCGAAACACCAAGACGTACTCGCCGGGGTCACAGTCGAAGTTCGGACTCGGTATTTGGCTGGGCAGTGGGCACACGGATACGAGGTCGCTGAGGTTCTGCCCGATGGGTACCGCGTTCGCCGCCGCGGATCGCAAGAGGTCTTAGCCGAGGTCTTCCCGGCCGGCGACGTGCGACCGGAGGGCAACAGGTAGATGGGTCAAGACTCGGAGGGGCCGGGGCTGGTCACGTCGTGGCCACTGGGGGTGTGGCCAAAGCACCGGTGTCCCCAAGCGGAGGCGCGTTGTCGATCGGGTGAGGTGGCGCTCGGTTAGAGAAACTGGGGCGCCGGAACGACGCTTGCGGATGCCCCATAGACGATGTTCGTCCCGTCGGCTTGGTGAAGACACCGCCACCCGTCGCTTTGCACGCCGTTGGGGAATTTGAGGGACGTGCCTGTGGCTGTCGTCACTCGGCGTGCGACAAGGCTGCGCATCGTTGATCGAAGTTCAACTCCAAAGCGCCCGATTGCTCACAGGGTGGCCCGCATCCGCTGATAGGTGCGGGGGGCCACAGTCCGCAGGATCGGTGCAACGAGGGGCAACAAGGCAGCGTTGATCTCCAGCCGCGGGTCGAACATCCGGCGGAGCACGAGCGACGAGACCTGTTCCTCGGTGCGCCGGACCGCGCGCGGCGGCATGGACAGTCCGCCGTCGCGGACGGCCGCCAGTCCCATTTCAGTCGGCACCCATCCCGGGTACACCGTGTGGAGGAACACGCCGTCGGGCCTCGCGTCATAGGACAGACTCTCCGTCGCCGCAGACAGGGCGGCCTTGCTCGCTGAGTAGTCGGCTGCTCCAGGACCTGGGGCGCGCCCATCGTCCGAACTCATGTTGGCGATTGCACCGAATCTCCGTTCCCGCATCCCTGGTAGGACGGTGACCATGCCGGCGAAGGGAGCGATGAAGTTGACCTCCATGATGGATCGAAGTGACGCCGCGGTTGCCGGCTCGCTGCGAATGATCCCGCCGACGCCGGCGATGTTGGCCAGGATGTCGATCCGGCTGTGTTCGTCCTCCAGTTGTTCCAGCAGGCCGACGAAGGAGGCGGCGTCGGAGAGGTCGCAGACCCGGTAGCACGACTCCGGACTGTGCCTCCGCATCTCGTCGACGAGGGCCTGCAGCCGCTCCTCACGCCGCGCCACCCCGATGACCACGGCCCCGGCTGAGGCCAGGTCCAGCGCGAGGTGACGACCGAGGCCTGCGGAAGCCCCGGTCACGACGGAGACCTTCCCCCGGTAGTCCCACACAAGTCGGCGGCTCCTCAGTCCCACCCCACCACCGTACCGAGCAAGCCTCGCCGATGATCACCCCCCGGAACAGGCATACACCTCCGGGCGCGTCACTTCGAGACCTTTGAGGGCGACCTCGTATGTCCCCGGCGGCGCTGCTTCCGGCGCCCAAGACCAATGGTCCACGCTTGGCAGCCTGGAGGCGGCCGCCAGACACCTTAGGATTCCGGTAGTGCAGTTTGTGAGCGATGGCATCGAGATTGGCTACGACGATTCCGGTGGTGCAGAGCGTGAAGCAGTGGTGCTCCTCCACGGGTTGGGTAGCGCTCGTTCGACGTGGGACCCCATCGTGCCGGCGCTGACAAACCAGTGGCGAGTGCTGGCATTCGACCAACGGGGCCATGGGGAGTCCTCCCATGCACCGGATACGTACACGTTGGAGCACTACGTCCCAGACGCCATCGCCTTCTGCGAGAGCGTCGCGGCCCACCCGGCTGTGTTGGTGGGCCATTCACTCGGCGGAGTCGTTGCCGCCTCCGTGGCCCGCATCCGTCCCGACCTCGTGCGTGGCTTGTTGCTCGCAGATCCCCCGATGTATCGGGGTGAGTCCGGCGAGACAGACGGGAATCCGTTCCTGGCGGTGTTTGCCCTGCTCCACCAACTGGTGAGTGACATGCAGGCCCGGCAGGCAAGGCTGGAGGAATATGAACGCCTGCTGCGCTCCAGCCCCAGCCCCAACCGCGCCGGGTCGTTCGCCGACGTGCTTGGCGTTCGCGGCACCCGGGCTCGTGCGCGGGCACTCGCGAGCCTCGATCCCGACGTATTCCTTGCCGCCGTCGACGGCTCCGGATTGGCCGGCGCCCAGCCTGACGCAGCCCTCCGAGGTCCTATTCTCGTTCTCCGTGCCGACCCAGCGTTGGGCCCGGCCTTCACCGTCGAGCATGAAGCTCGATTCCGCTCAACGAACCCTCATGCCGACGTCCAAGTGATCCACGGCGCGAGCCACTTCATCCACGACGAGCAACCAGAGCGATTCCTTCTCAAACTTCACAGGTTCCTAGATGAGCTCTGAGCGGCTCAGGGAACCTGGTGCGTTCGATCAGGTCATCGGGGAATCCCGGATGCCCCCGTCCCCGAGCTAAGAGGATCGAGGCTCGCGCAAATCTATGCGTACAGGATGTTCTCTCACTCCGATGATGAGGGACAGCCTGCCCACGCCGAGTGGCGAGCCCCAGGAGGGGAGAAGGTGGCCAAGGCTGTGTGCACTCCCAAACCTCACTGGGAGGACGCAGCGAGGTCACACCGTGGCTCTAAGCGTGGGTGAACTCTGTCATCGCTCACGGCTCGAAAGCACGAAGCGTGGCCAGTCTTACACGGCACGTCGAGTCCCCTGACAAGACAGTCGAGGTCTTGACGCGAACAGCAACGACAAGACACCGAAACAACCCCATTGACATTACGGGCGTCGACGAGAAACATGTTGCCACTGTGGCTTAGGTGGTTGACGTGATTCTTGGGCTATACGGTGGTTGTGAGACGACTGCGCTCAAGCTGTTTGCGGGCCGGGGCGTCTCGGCGCGTCCTCTGCGGTCGCGGAAAGTGGGGCACGTCGACCTGACCCAGGGTCACGGTGGTTTCGGACGCATGTTTGGCGGTTCGGTTTCGCCGTCCCACGATCCCTGCGGTGCAGCGTGATCAAGGATTCGGCGGCTTTGCGTCCGGCGCCGCCGTTTCATGTTGGCCTTGGGGCCAGTCTTCAGACGGAGTCGCACCAGGGTCCGCAGGCTGACCCCAGCAAGTCCCTAATCAAAGGAGGGGAGTCCGATGCGGGATGTTCAATCCATCGGGACGAGTCCAAGGCCCGTTCCCTCGTGGATACGCCGGAACGTGATCGACGTCGCTCCGTTGTGGCTCCAGTTCTTCCGAAGCGCCCTTGCGAACGTTCGAATCCATTAGGTGCGGCCATGACCACCACGCTCACTTCACCGTTGAGACCGAGTCGTCACATCGAAGCACTCTTAGGGCTCGCTCCCGACGAACCTTCCCTAAAGGTTGCCTCAAACTTGACGCCGGCTCCCGCTACAGAATCGCCGGGTGCCGACTGGCCGCCCGATCATTGGGATTGAGGCGAGAGAGAAGCGCAGCGGTTCGATCAGACCGCAGTGGTGAAAGACAAATGGATTCGAATGGACATATCCCTCTTGCCACGAGTGTTGGAGGTGAACCATGGAGGTAGCCATCGGTGATCACTTCGTGATCAAAGGCAAGAAGTTCGGTCAAGCACGCCGAAACGGAGAGGTGGTTGAGGTTTTGGGGTCCCTGTTCTCACCCCGACAACACTTCCGCGTGCGATGGGGTGATGGCCAGGAGACCATCTATGTTCCGGGTCCCGGCGTGACAATACATCGCAAGGACGGAACGGATAGGACCATAGCTAGACAAGGACTCGTTCAAACTAGACCTGATGTGCGCCTTCTATTCGACCACGGCGGCGGTCATCGGCGTCGCAGGCTTCCTCGATCCTCGACTCTGCGAGACCGCGCGCGCATATTGCAGGGACTACTGCCCCGGGGGAAGGTCCAACCGGCCGGACCATCCGGAATCCCTTGGCGTCGTGAATAGCACGCGGTCGCGCCTCAGCGTGGACCGAACTACAGGGCACTATGTGCCCGCAGCGCCAGGCGAAAGGAGTGCGATCACCTGCTGACGCACACGTGCCGGGCCGGCTCCGAGGCTCATGAGAATTTGGGCGGCGACGCCCTCACCCTCGCGGACGAGACCGAGGAGTATGTGCTCGGTGCCGATGTCGTTGTCGCCGAGTTGCAGTGCCTCGCGCAGCGACAGTTCCAGGACCTTCTTCGCCCGGGGGGTGAACGGCGGAGAGTCGGTGCGATCGGTCGGCGACCGCCCAACGATCTCCTCAACCTTCTGGCGCGCGGCCTCCAATGAGATGTCCATCTGGGTAAGCGCTTCAGCGGCGAGACCCTCACTCGCCCGGACGAGGCCAAGAAGCACGTGCTCGGTGCCGATGTAGCTGTGGTTCAAGAGGCGCGCTTCCTCCTGAGCCAACACCAGGACGTGCCGCGCCTGATCCGAGAACCGCTCGAACACGCGACGAGCGTAAGGGACGCTGGGGTCAGGCGCTCGCCCTCTTTGCCGCCTTCTTGGCCGGGGTCTTCTTGGCCGGGGCGGACCCGTGGAACTGCCTTGGGACTGTCGGCCCTATCGCCCGGCGGGCCGATGGGTGAGGCTGACACGGTAGAGGAGGAGGTGCAGGCAGTGGGCCGTAGCCGCGACCTCGAAGCCGACCTGCGGAGGGTCGTCGCCGACTCCACGGTGGTCGTGACGGGTGCTTCTTCCGGCATCGGTGAGGCGACCGCCCGGAGGCTGGGCGCGGCCGGGGCCAGCACGGTGCTGGTGGCGCGATCCAGGGAGCCTCTCGGGGCGCTCCAGCAGGAGATCGAGGGCGCCGGCGGCCGGGCCTGTTCGCACCCCGCCGACCTGTCGGATCCTGCCGCCGTGGCAAAGCTCGTCGAGAGCATCCGCCAATGCCACGGAGACGTCGACGTGCTGGTCAACAATGCGGGGCATTCCATCCGGCGCTCGATCGCCCTGTCGTACAACCGCTTCCACGACTTCGAGCGCACGATCGACGTCAACTACCTCGGGCCCGTGCGCCTGGTGCTGGGTCTCCTGCCCGGCATGCGTGCACGG
>Ga0116217_10006566_pt1 | contig 10071 bp, 9 predicted proteins | sample Sb_taG_6_FD_89697 | JGI IMG/M metagenome (GOLD analysis project Ga0116217, IMG submission 89697) | Peat soil microbial communities from Weissenstadt, Germany - Sb_50d_4_PS metaG | ecosystem: Environmental > Terrestrial > Soil > Wetlands > Peat | place: Germany: Weissenstadt | collected 2010-09-21 | reverse complement strand
GTGACCGATCATAGCCAAATGGGATCGCTCCTTGACCTCTACCACTGGGCAAGCCCGAACTTATCCAAGCCGGCCGTATCTGGCGGTCAGCGCAGCCGTCTTTCGTGACGGGCGCGTGCTGATCGTGCGCCGGGCGCAGCCGCCGGCTCATGGCCTCTATACGCTGCCGGGCGGCGGTGTCGAACTGGGCGAGACGCTCGAGCAGGCGGTGATGCGGGAGGTCCGCGAGGAAACGGGCCTCGACATCGAGCCGGTCGCGCTCGCCAGCTATCGGCAGATGATTGCGCGCGATGCCGCCGGACGGATCGAGCGCCATTTCGTCATTCTGCCGTTTGCGGCGCGCTGGCTCGCCGGCGAGGTTTCGCTGAACGCGGAAGTGGCCGAGGCGAAGTGGCTTTTGCCCGCGGAGATCGGGGCGCTCAATACCACCGAGGGGCTCGCCGAGATCGTCGCTGCCGCCTGGCAACGGATCGCCGGATAACCGTCTCAACCATGCCGCGTGGTGATGCTTGGCGCGCGGCCCGCTCGACCGCTATCCTCGCTCCGGATTCCAATGCCGCGAACCCCGCTCATCCTTTCGCTGCTGCTTTGCCTTGGCGCCGGCCCCGCCGCGGCACAGCTTCCGCTACAAACCCAGCCGCCGCAGGCTCAGCCACGGCCGCCGGCCGCGCCGCAATTTGCCCCGCAGGCGCAGCCTCGGCCGCAGGCTTCGCCGCAATTTGCCCCGCAAGGGCAGCCGCGGCCGGGCCAGCCGCACGCGCAGCCGCAGACCCCGGCGCAAAACACGCCCGCGCCCTATGACCGCGATTTGCAGCGTCTTTCAGAGATCCTCGGCTCGCTGCATTTCCTGCGCGCCATCTGCGGCACGAACGAAGGCCAGAAGTGGCGGGACGAGGCGCAGACCCTGATCGACGCCGAAGCGCCGGCTGGCGAACGGCACAATCAAATGGTGGCGAGCTTCAACCGCGGCTATCGCGCCTTCCAGCAGAGCTACCGCACCTGCACGCCGGCGGCCAATTTCGCCATTCGGCGCTATCTCGAGCAAGGGGCCAAAATCGCCCGCGAAATCACCGCCCGTTACGCCAATTGAGGCCCCGTTTCCGCATAGCAAAAACCACCTATCTAACGGAATAAGCTTTCGAATTAACCCTTCCTCAAGGTTCGACTTAGCGTCCGCCGGGGCCGTGCTAACGTCCGCCGGACAGGGACGCTGCCGGGCTGCGGCGACATTAGAAACTAATGACAACGGCGACGCAAACTCCCACGGCACACGAAGCCGTGCCGGACCACGAACAAAAGCGCCTCGCGCTCGGTTATCTGCAGGATGCGTGGGCGGAAGCGCATCACGAAGGCATCGACGGCGATTGCCTGGCGCAAACCGCGCTGTTTCTCGCGCTTGCCGAGCTGATTTCGACCTACGGCGAGGAAGCCACCGCCCGCTACACCGAAAATTTTGCGCTGCGTATCCGCAACGGCGAATTCTCCGTCGAGCTGTCGCGGCAATAATGGCCGCAGCGCTTTCGGCTTAACGCCGCACTGTCGCTACGAACCCTTGAGGGGAACCGGCCGGCGTCTTAGCTTGCGCTGGTGCCAGGAAACTTCCCATCAAGATTCCCGCTATGAAGGCCGCCCTCCTCCCCGACCGCGGCGTGGTCAAGGTCGCCGGCGACGACGCGCGGAACTTTCTTCACGGGCTCGTCAGCGCCGATATCCTCAAGCTCGCGCCGGGAGAAGCGCGTTTTTCCGCGTTGTTGTCGCCGCAAGGCAAGATTTTCGCCGATTTTATCATCGTCGAGGCGCCGGCGCGGGACGGCGGCGGTTTCTTCCTCGACGCGCCGCGCGCGCTCGTCCAATCCCTCGTGGCCAAGCTCAACATGTACAAGTTGCGCTCCCGGGTGATGATCGAAGATCTATCCGAAGTTCTCGGCGTACTGGCGGCTTGGGACGGCAGCGGCAAAGGCACGTTTGGCCTCGCCTACGCCGATCCCCGCCTGCCGGCGCTGGGGGTTCGCGTGATGCTGCCGCCGCATCGCGCCCCCGACGCGGCCACGGGCCTCGGCGCCACACTCGTCGATGCGGGCGCCTACGACGCCCATCGCATCGCGCTCGGCATCCCGCACGGCGGCGTCGATTTCAGTTACGGAGACGCCTTTCCCCACGAAAGCGACATGGACCAGCTCGGCGGCGTCGATTTCGCCAAGGGCTGCTATGTCGGCCAGGAAGTGGTTTCGCGCATGGAGCATCGCGGTATCGCGCGCACGCGCGCCGTGCCGGTTCGCTATGAGGGCGTCATGCCCGAGGCTGGTGTCGCGGTCACGGCCGGAGAGCGCCAGGTCGGCACGATGGGATCGGCGGCCGGTGGCCGCGGGCTCGCGCTTCTTCGCCTCGACCGCGTCGCGGACGCGTTCACTCACGGTGAGCCGCTCATTGCCGGCGGCATTGCCATCCGGCCGGTCAAGCCCGACTGGGCGCGCTTTGCCTTTCCCGACGGCTCCAAAGCTGCCGAGTAAGCCGCCGCATGACCGCCGCTCCTTCTCCTGTCGTTGCCGATGCCGGGCTCGTGCGCTGTCCCTGGCCAAAGAATGACGCGCTTTATTGCGACTATCACGACCAGGAATGGGGCGTGCCCGAATTCGATGACCGCGCGCTTTACGAAAAGCTCGTGCTTGACGGCTTCCAGGCCGGTCTGTCGTGGATCATCATTCTGCGCAAACGCGAGAATTTTCGCCGCGCCTTCGGCGGATTTATGCCGGAGAAAATCGCGCGATATACGCCGAAGAAGATCGAGCGGCTGATGCAGGACGCCGGCATTGTGCGCAACCGGGCCAAGATCGAAGGCGCCGTCCTTTCCGCGCGGGCCTTCCTCGCGGTGATGGAGAAGGGGCCCGGCTTTTCGCAGCTTTTATGGGATTTCGTCGACGGCAAGCCGAAGGTGAACCGCTTCCGCAGCATGCGGCAGGTTCCGGCGGAGACGCCGGTCTCGCGCGCGATGTCGAAGGAGTTGGCGCAGCGCGGGTTCAAATTCTGCGGGCCGACCATCGTTTACGCCTTCATGCAGGCGGTCGGCATGGTCAACGACCATTTGATGACCTGCCATCGTCACGAAGCGGTGCAGAAGCTCACTGGGAAAGTTTGAGATTGTCATTCCGGGGCCGGGCGCAGCGAGGAGCCCGGAATGACGCTTACCCGCTCGCGGCGCGGCGTCGCGCGATACTGAAGAAGATCGCGGCCAACACAGTCAGCGTGCCGATGACGGTGTAATGCACCGAAGAATTGGCGTTGATGTAGGAGGAGGCGCTCGATGTCGCCTGCACCAAAGCCGCACCAAAAAGGGTGCTGACGAATGAGCCTCGCCCGCCGGCGACGCTGGCGCCGCCCAAAACCACGACGGTGATGCTCATCAGCGTGTAATCGGTACCGGTCGAGGGTGAGCCGATGCCGACCTGGCCGGCGAGCATCAGCCCGCCGATGCCGGTCAGAAGGCCGGAGATCGCAAATGCGAGCCAAGTCAGGCGCCGGCTGTCGATGCCGAGCCGATGGCTGGCGAGCGGGCTGGAACCGACGGCGCGGAAGTTGCGGCCGAAGGCGGTGCGGAAGAGCAGCCATTCGGCTCCGGCGACCATCAGCAAGGTCAGGGCCAGCCCGGCCGGCAAGAACCAGATCCGAAACTGCGCGGCGTCCGAGATTGCGTCGTCGATAGAGCCGGCCGCGACCGGGCGCAGCAACAGCGAGACGCCTTGCAGCCCGATGAAGGTCGCGATTGTCACCACGATCGCCGGCAACCGCAGCGATGTGATCAGCAGGCCCTGCAACAAGCCGAAGCCGACGGTGAACAGCAAAATGAGAATAAGCCCGGCGACCAGCGGCCCGGTGGTGACGCCATCGGGCGCCAGAAATGAAGCCAGCACGACGCAGAGTCCGGCCAGTGCGCCGATCGAAAGATCGATGGCGCCCACCAGCACTGTCGCCAGTTGCGCGCTCGAGAGGAACCCCAGGATGGCGAGAAAAGTCAGCATGCTCTTGATCGAGAATGCCGATAGAAAGTAGCCGTTCAACGCTTGCGTGCCGCCGAGAATGATGACGGTGAGGACGGCGAGCAGCAAAGCGGGAAAGTGGTCGCTGGCGTAAAATTCGCGCCACCGGTGGTCGGCCCTCGCGGCGGGCGCCTTGGCGGCGCGCGATACCGTGGCGGTCAGATTGGCTTCAGTGATGGCGGCGTCGGTGACCGCGGCGCCTGACAATTCATGAACGATGCGGCCGCGGGCGAAGATCAACACGCGGTCGCACATGCCTTCAAGCTCGATGCCGTCGGACGACGAAGCCAGGACCGCCAAGCCCTGATCGGCGATAGCCCGCAACCGCTGGTAAATCTCGCTGCGCGCGCCGATATCGACTCCCTTGGTCGGCTCGTCCACCAGCAGCACCGTCGGCCGCGCCGAGATTTCGCGGCCGAGCAGCGCCTTTTGCTGATTGCCGCCGGACAGTTCGTTGAGCGTGGATTCGATCGAGGCGGCGCGTATGCGCAAATCATCCATGATTTTCTTGGCACGGCCGGCTTCGGCAGCGCGGTCGATCACATCGAAGCGCGAGACCGATTCCAGGAAGCCGAGACTGAAATTCTCGCGCAGCGTGAGATTGAGAAACACGCCTTCGTCATGACGGTCGTCGGTGATGAAGCCGACGCCGGCCTGGCGAAAAGCGCCGGGGCTGTCGCCCGAAATTTTGACGCGAGCGACCGACACTTCGCCGCCGGCGCGGCGGTCGATGCCGGCGGCCGCGCGGATGAATTCGCGCTGGCCTTCGCCTTCGATGCCGGCCAGGCCGACGATCTCGCCCGCATGGACGACGAGATCGACCTGGTCGAAACCGCGCCCGCTCAGGCCCTCGACCGCGAACAAGGGAGCGCCGACAAATTTCGCCTTGGCGGGAAAAATCTGGCCGAGCGGCCGGCCGGCGATCAGCGCCACGATCTCGGCCGGCGTGATCGAACCGGCGAGGCGGCTGTCGATAATCTCGCCATCGCGCATCACCGAGATGCGATCGGCCAACTCGTCGACCTCGTGCAGGCGATGCGAGACATAGACGATGCCGACGCCGTCTCGTTTCAACGCGCCGATCAGGCCGAAAAGCTTGCGCACGTCGGCTTGCTGCAGCGGCTCGGTCGGTTCGTCGAGGAAGAGTACTTTCGGATTGGTGGCAAGCGCGCGCGCGATCTCGACGACGTGGCGCTGCGCCAGCGACAGATCCGCAACGCGCTTGTTGAGCGGCATGCGCAGCTCATCGGTAGCGATCCGGGCCAGCACGCGCTCGGCTTCGGCGGCGCCCCCGGGGCCCGCCAATGACGGCGCCGCGAGTTGAAGGTTCTCCAGCACGGTGAGGTCGGGCGCCAACGCCGGATGCTGGTAGACGACCGCCACACCGTCCTCGCGCATCTGGCGCGGATCGGGCGCATCGACGTGCTTGCCGTCGTAATAGATGGCGCCGGCATCGGCATGTAACACGCCGGCGGCAATGCCGATCAGCGTCGATTTACCGGCGCCGTTCTCGCCGACTACGGCATGGACCTCGCCGGGATAGATCAGGACGTCGACGCCTTTGAGCGCCTGCACCGGACCGAAACTCTTGCGCAGGCCGACGAGCGACATGACCGGCACGTGCGCCGTGACTGGCGTCGACGGGGCTGCATTGACGACGTCATGCATGGCGCAACCGCCGTGTTATTTCGGGAAGCGCCACGCCGCTGAGCACGATGATCGCATCGGCCAGATCCTCGGCGGAGCCGCCAAACCCGAGCGCGGTCACCAGTTGGGCAAGATAGGTGAGAAAGAAAGCGCCGATCACGGTCGCCACGACGCTTCCCTTGGTGACGCCGCCGAGCGGATTGCCGCCGACGACGACCGCGGCAATGGTGCCGAGCAGATAAGGCAGCCCGCACAGGACGGTCGGCGAAACCAGATATCCCGAGAGCATGATCGCCGATATGGCGTACATCAGCCCCGCAATGGCGTAGGTCAAGATGCTGTAGAGCTTGAGCGGCACTCCCACCGCATGCGCCGCCGGCGGGTTGACGCTGACCGCGATGAAGCGGCGCCCGATCGTGGTGAAGGTCAGGACGAAGACCGTCGCCCCCGCCACCAGCAGCAGCACCCAGACCGTCGTCGGCACGTAGAGAAACCGGTCGACAAAGAAATTGACCATCATCATCGGCGACTGGACCGAGGCGCCGGTCGAGACGAAATAGGTCAAGCCGAACAGGATGGCGTTGATGCCGATCGTGGTGACGAGCGGCGGCACGTCCAAAAGCGTGACGATGAGGCCGGTCACGGCGCCGATCGCCGCGCCGACGGCAAGTCCGGCCGCGACATAGAACAGCACCACGTGGAGATCGGTGCTGCCGTCCGGCAGCTTGGTCACGACCACCGCCACAAACGACATGATGCCGGCGGTGGAGAGATCGAGGCCACGCTGCTGGATGACCAGATGCTGACCGATCGAGGCTACGGCCAGGATCGCGAAATACGGCAACGTCGAGAGGATCGCCGCCGAATTGACGGTGGAGGGCGCGGCGATGCCGCCGATCACCACCAAGAGCGCGGTGGCTACCAAGGCCTTCGTCGCCAGCGGGAGTTCGGTCAAATCTCTGCTAGGCCACGGCACCCGCAGAACGATCGTTCGATACTCCATCTTGCATTCCCGCCCCTGCGTCGGCGCGGTGGCGACAACCGGCCGCTGATCCTGCGCCGCCCTTGCCGCAGCCCGCCGACCTTCCGCCGGCTTCAGCCCGACTTCAACTCCGCCGAAACCCGCGTGCGCGGCGGAGAAGAAATATTCAGTAGCGAAACTTTAGCCATCAAACAACAGCGCAAAAAGATCGCCCGGACCCTTTTGGGGACCGGGCGATCGGTAGGCTTGAACGCCTTTGGCTTACTTGCCGCCGAGCGCCTTGACTTGTTGCTCTTTCGTCAGCATCGCCGACGGGATCGAGTCCGCCGGCATCGACTTGTCGCACTTGATCGCGAGCTTCGGATCCTTCGAGGTGTTGTCCTCGGTGAAGGGCAGCGTGATCAGGCTGGGCTCCGGCTCGTCGATGCCCTCGGCCGCCGCCACCGCTTTACGCAGCGCCAGCCGCACCATCCAGGTATGAGCGTCCATGCTCGCCATCTTGAAGTTCGGATGATCGGCGGCGAGGCAGCTCAAATCCATCAGCGACTGCCCGACATAGGCAGGAACCGGCTTGCCGGCCGCGAGGAAGGCGCGGATCGGGCCAGTGGTCTCGCTGTAGATGCCGTCGATCTCAGGATACTTGGCGATCAGCGCCGCGGTCTTCTGCTGCGCCATGGCCGGATCCCAGTTCGTCGGCACCGGCTCGGCTTCCAGGACCTTGATGCCCGGATACTTGGCGAAGGTCGGTTTCCAGCCGGTGACTTGGGCCGCCGTCATCGGATTGCCCGGCGTGCCGCCGAACATGATCACGGTGCCCTTGCCGTTAAGCCTCTTGCCGAGCCAGTCGGCGAACTGCTCGCCAACTTCCTTCTGGCTTTCGGTGACGCGATCGACATAGTCCTTGCCGATCACGCCCGGGAAATTGTCGCCGACGGAGTAAGGTACCACGGCGATGCCGGCCGCGGTCGCTTCGCGCGTCGCTTTCAGGATCGCCGGACCGGTGTCAAGAAAGGCGACGATCACGTCGAACTTCTGCGCGATCAGGCCTTCGATGTCGGCGATCTGCTTCTCCGGCTTGAACTCGCCGTCGGTGTAGCGCGTCTCGGTGATGTTCGGGCACTTCGACGCTTCGTCTTCGAACTCGGCACGCGTGATATGGCGCCAATAATTGCCGCCCCAACCGTCGGACAGAGCGACCTTGATCGGCTTGGTGCCGCAGAACTTGCTCATCGGCAGTAAGTCGGCAACAGTTCCCTTCTTGTCCGGATAGAGCTTGGCTTTGGTAATGTCGGCGGCTTGGCCGGACGAGCCGAACGCGAATGCGAGGCCCAATGCGGCAACGCCGACAGCTAGACTGCGTGGTGACAACATGAACTCCTCCCCTGTGCACCCGAAATTGATCCGGAAGATTGACGCAGTGTGAGGCGGCATCGCCGCCACCATGCGTTCATGTCAGCCGGGAAATCCCAGGTGACGTTGTGCGAAGGAAGCATACCCTTTTTACGGCCGCCGCCACAAGCGTCGCGACCAATTCAGCGATATGCCAAGCAAAAAAGTCTTAATTTGGTCGTGGGACGTGGCCCCGCGCCCGCGTGGGCAGGCAACCCGCATGCGCATCGTGTATATTCACACGCCGTCTTTCACGACGCCGCATTTTTCAGCAGTCTGATCGGGGACAGCGCGTTGCGCGAAAACGCTCGTCTTGCACGGCGCGGCGAACGACTGGCATACTCAGCCAATAGCCTCAAACAGCAAATTGAGTGATCCGGAGGGAAACGATGAAAAAGAGCACCGATTACATAATGACGACGCACACCGGCAGCATTGCGCGCGGCCAGGAACTTAACGATCTTTTGATCGCCGACGAGGCGGGCGAGAAAGTCGACAAGGCCAAACTCAACGACTTGGTCGACAAGCGCGTCGCCTATGTGATGGAGAAGCAGCGCTGGGCCGGCATCGACATCGCCAATGACGGTGAGCAGGGCCGGGTGGGCTTTCAGACCTACTTGCCGAAGCGCATGTCCGGGTTTGGCGGCGAATCGAAGCGGCCCTACGGCCAGGAATGGGTTCAGCTCCCGCTGTTCACCAAGATGTTCATGGCAAGAATTCCGAAAACCGGAAAAGTGTTCGGCTGCCCCGAAGCGATCGCCGACATCAAATATACCGACAAGGAAGCGATCAAGAACGAGCTGGCGCGTTTCAAACGCCACGCGGCGGAGATCAAGCCCCCATTCCCGGAACTGTTCTTTGCCGAACCGTCCCCCGGAATTATCGGCTGCACGATGCTCAACGCGCATTATGCGACTTACGAGGCTTATCTCGACGCGATCGCCCGCGAGATCAACTACGAATACAAGGCGGTGGTCGATGCGGGTTTCATCTTGCAGATCGATGCTCCGGACCTGGCGATGGAGCGCGTGCTGCTGTTCCAGGACAAGACCGACAAGGAGTTCGTCGCGCTAACCGAGCTGCATATCGCGACGATCAACAAGGCGCTGCAGGGCATTCCGCGCGACCGCGTGCGGTTGCACATCTGCTGGGGCAACTGGGAAGGCCCGCACATCTTCGATATCGGTCTCGAGCCGCTGCTCCAGGCTTTCTACAAAGCCAATGTCGGCGCGCTTTCGATCGAGTTCGCCAACGCGCGGCGCCAACACGAATATGCGGCGTTGAAGAAGCACAAATTCCCCGACAACATGATCCTGATCCCCGGGGTCATCGACTCCAAGATCAACCTCGTCGAGCACCCGGAAGTGGTCGCGCAGCGCATCGAGACCGCGGTGGCGGCGATCGGCGACCGCCAGCGGGTCATTGCCGGGGTCGACTGCGGCTTCGGCACTTTCGCCGGCTGGGAATGGGTCGCCGAGGACGTCGTATGGCTCAAGCTCAAGACTTTGCGTGAGGGCGCCGACATCGCCAGCAAACGCCTGTGGGGCAAAAAGGCGGCCGCCTGACGCGGCCGGCTATTGGTCAAGCCCGTTTGCGAACGGCCGGGAGCAAGCTAGCCTCCCGGCATGGCCAGAGACCCGCGCGCGCCCTCGCCTCGCGCCTGGCAGCGCATGCTGTCGGGCCGCCGGCTGGATCTGCTCGATCCGTCCGCGCTCGACATCGAGATAGAGGACATCGCCCACGGGCTGGCGCGCGTGGCGCGCTGGAACGGGCAGACCGGCGGGGCGCACATCTTTTCCGTGGCCCAGCACTCGCTCCTGGTCGAGGCCTTGGCGCGCGCGCGCGTGCCGCGGCTCGATCGCAGCCGGCGGCTGGCGGTGCTGTTGCACGACGCCCCCGAATACGTGATCGGCGACATGATCTCGCCATTCAAGGCGGTGATCGGCGACGCCTACAAGGCGGTCGAGCGCCGCCTGCTCGCTTCAATCCACCGCCGCTTCGGGCTGCCAATAAAATCCG
>Ga0116217_10006562_pt1 | contig 10073 bp, 5 predicted proteins | sample Sb_taG_6_FD_89697 | JGI IMG/M metagenome (GOLD analysis project Ga0116217, IMG submission 89697) | Peat soil microbial communities from Weissenstadt, Germany - Sb_50d_4_PS metaG | ecosystem: Environmental > Terrestrial > Soil > Wetlands > Peat | place: Germany: Weissenstadt | collected 2010-09-21 | reverse complement strand
TTGATCGCATTCTGCCTTGTCGCAACTTGGCCGAGGCGGATGCCGTGTTGCCGGGCGGGGTTCTCAAGTTCCGCCAAGCGAAATTCCATCCGAATCATGATCGGCGAGAGCGCTTCGCGGAAACGAATGGCTTGCTCGGCCGATTCCCAATAGCTGAAGTCTGACTGGGGACTTGTGGCGTTTTGGACGACAACATACTGGGCCCGCTCTTGCAGTCGATTGGCCCATGCAAGGACACTCTCAACGCTTGCCGGGTCTGGCGTGACGACACCGACAGCAGTAAAACGTGCGCCAGTGGCCGAAACATCCTCATACATCGCGTCGAACCAGTCGCTCGCTATCTGCCCGGAACCGGCTCCCATGTCGGCGAGGATGATCGCCGCGCCCGATTCGAGATGATCTACGAACGCATCGAGACCGGCGGGGGTGTGAATATTTACCTTGGCCACCGACCCGTTGAAGAAGTGCTTCAACGACCCACGAGCTTTGTTCTCGGTATCGAGATCGAGCAATGTAAACGGGATCTCGTGTGCTTCGAACCATTCCGCCAGGGCAACGATCAATCCTGTTTTGCCCACTCCGCCCTTACCGCCCATGGTGAAGACAACGCGTTTATTTATCTTTTCGGTGTTCATCGCGATCCTCCTTGATTGACGAGCTTCAGTGGTTCGCTCTCTTCGAAGTGAAAGTGTTTGGGTTTTGCCTTCGGCTCGGCTGGCTTAGCTTTGAGCGCTGCAATTCGGGAGGCAACATCTTCGGGATTCACGCGGACGGTTACGGGCGATTGCGGTTCGAGTGGTGGCAGTTCGTACTGCACCTGTTTTCGGTGTTTGGCCCGAACCTTGATGAAGGAGTGAATCGTGCTGACTGCCACGTCGAAGCCGACACGCTCGTGAAGAATGCGAACGATGTCGCGATAGGTGCAACCTTTGCGCCGCAGTTGGCGGATCAGTTCGCGGTGAGTTTTGAGTTTGGAGCGAGGAGGTTTCTGCGGAATCGTTTCCAGCAGGGAAAGAAGTGTTCGGGTCCATGATTTTCAGGCTCCTTAGCACCTGGCCATCACAGTCCGTTAACAGTCCGATAACCCGTCTCCACAGTCCGATAAGTGTCCTAGAGCGCTATCCGTACCGTTTAATTTCAATCGGTTACGAACCCTAGGACGACTTTCACGGCGGTAACACGGGTTCAAGTCCCGTCGGGGACGCCAACCTTGACATCATCATCCGTATCAAGCCAAGAGGCCCGTAAATCCTGCATAATCGACGTGTTCGGCGAGTTCAAAAACCCCATTGAGTGACACCACACCAAGCCTTACGGAAACAGCATCGAGCATAGCTCTCGTCGCTCGCTGAGTCCGGCCTAGCTCGATCTGAGCTAACGACACAATCGAAAATGTGCTGTGTTGTCCGGTACTGGACAATCCGGTCCGGCAGTGGACACCCGCCTTCGTTCGAAGCGTTGGTACCCCGGCCTATCTTGCTGTCTTCTCAGCACTTAGATACTTCCGAGATGTGGAAGACGAGTTGCCATAGAGTAGCGTGATGGATATCGCCCGCCCAGAATTTAAGCGTCAGAGACTTCGCCGCATGATTGTGTGGGGAGTAATCGGAGTGGTGGCCGTGGCAGCAGCGACGATTGAGATCTGGCGATTGAAGCCGGCGGCACCCGAGGTCGAGCGCGGGACGGTGTGGCCCGACGTTGTCAAACGCGGATCGATGCTGCGGCAGGTACGCGGACCGGGCTCGCTGGTCCCCAGCCAGGAAGCGGTTCGCCAGATTCCCGCCGAGACCGAGGCTACCGTGGTGCGCATTCGCATGCTGCCGGGGTCGCAGGTCAAGGCCAACGACATTCTTCTGGAAATGAGCAATTCCCAAGTGGAGCAGGCGGCCGTCGATGCCCAACTGCAATGGAAGGCGGCGGAAGCCGAGTACCAGAGCCTGAAGGTGAAGCTCGAGAGCGATCTGATGACCCAGAAAGCGGGCGCTGCCACGGTGAATGCGGACTACAGCCAGGCCCAACGACAGGCGGATACGGACAAGGCGCTTTACGACCTCGGCGTGATCTCCGGTCTGGCCTACAAGTCTTCCAAAGGCAAAGCTGACGAACTCACAACTAGAAACGATTTGGAAGAGCAGAGACTGGTGATCAACAAGAAGGCCATCGAGACTCAACTGGCCCAGGAACAGGCTAAGGTCGACCAGGCGCGGACGCTGGCCGGTCTCAAGCAAAAGCAATTGGACGCTCTGAAGGTCCGCGCCGGGATCGATGGAGTTCTGGTGGATCTGCCTCTGCAGGTCGGACAACATGTGCAGCCCGGAGCGATGCTCGCAAAAGTCGTCGAGCCCAATCATCTGATGGCCACCTTAAAGATCGCCGAGACCCAGGCCCGCGATGTGCAGTCTGGCGAGCCGGCGGCGATCGATACGCACAACGGAATCATCAGCGGGACCGTGATGCGCGTCGACCCCGCGGTACAAAACGGAACCGTAACCGTGGACGTCAAACTGACGAGTGAACTACCCAAGGGGGCGCGGACGGATTTGAGCGTGGATGGGACCATCGACCTGGAGCGGCTGGATAATACCCTCTATGTGGGGCGTCCAGCCTTCGGACAGGAAAACAGCACGATCAGTTTGTTCAAACTGGATGCAGATGGCAAAGAAGCGTCGCGCGTCTCGGTGAGGGTCGGACGCGAGTCGGTGAACTCGATTCAGATTCTCGAAGGCCTTCACGAGGGTGACACCGTTATTCTTTCCGACATGTCACGTTGGGATAAGACGGATCGTATCCGTCTGGATTAAGCAACGAAATTAGAAGCGACAAAATTAAGACAGCGAGGCCGAAGCCATGACCGAAGCAGGGCAGCCGTTGATCCAGATCCAGGAGATGACAAAGGTCTTCTATACCGACGAAATTGAAACTCACGCGCTTTCGGGCGTGCACCTCTCTATCGCGAAGGGGGAGTACGTGGCCATGTCGGGGCCGTCGGGCTGCGGCAAGTCCACGTTGCTCTCCATCATCGGCTTGCTGGATACGCCGACCGAGGGCCGATACTCGCTGAACGGCAAGACGGTCGAGAATCTCGATTTTGCCGAGCGCTCCCGCATCCGCAACCAGGAGATCGGGTTCATCTTCCAAAGTTTCAACCTGATTGGCGATCTGACGGTTTATGAGAACGTTGAACTGCCGCTCACCTACCGCCAGAGAATGCCTGCCGCCGACCGGAAGGCACGGGTCATGGAAGCGCTGGAACGGGTGGGCATGGCGCACCGCGTCCGGCACTACCCGTCGCAGCTCTCCGGTGGACAGCAGCAGCGCGTCGCCGTGGCGCGTGCTCTGGGCGGGAAACCCTCCATCCTGCTGGCGGACGAACCCACCGGAAATCTCGACTCGCGCAACGGCGAAGCGGTGATGGAGTTGTTGCAGAACCTGCACCGTGAGGGCGCGACGATCTGCATGGTGACGCACGATCCGCGCTTCGCCAAACACGCCCAGCGCGAAGTGCATCTGTTCGACGGCAAGGTCGTGGCGGAAGAAGAACTGAAGAAACTAATGGCGGATGTGCACGCATGACCGGGCTGGTTCAAGATTTCCGCTATGCCCTGCGGCAGCTGCGCAAGAGCCCGGGGTTCACCGCCGTGGCGATCATCACTCTGGCACTGGGCATCGGTGCCAACACAGCGATCTTCAGCACCGTGAACGCGATGTTGCTTCGGCCGTTTCCCTTCCCGCATCTTGATCAAATTGTGAGTGTCTGGGAAAACGTACCCAAGCAGAACGACTACCACCTGAGCGCAGCTCCGGCAAATTTTCGAGACTGGCGTGAGCAGAACAAGGTATTCCAGCGACTAGCCGCTCTTCAGGGTTGGGACGTCAACCTCAGCGGCGGTAATGTCACCCAGCATGTGGAGGGCTTCCGAGTCACGAGTGATTTCTTTTCGCTGCTAGGCATGCCCATGCACCTTGGACGAAGCATCGGGAGCGCAGATTGTCAGCAGGGGGCGCCGCCGGTGGTAGTTATCGGGTACGGTTTCTGGCAGCAGCATCTGGGGTCTGATCTCGGGATCGTCGGCAAGCAGCTGCAATTAAATGGCGAGAATTTCCCCGTGTCTGGATTTCCTCCTCCGGATTTTGTTTTCCCACCCGGACCTCAGATTGGGCCCCCGCTGAATCTGACCGACAAGCAGACAACTGACCGTGAAAGCCATTCGCTGAACGTCATTGCACGGCTTGCCGATGGCGTTTCCATCTCTGATGCGCAGGCAAACCTTCAGGCGATCGCTGCCCGGTTGGCACAGCAATATCCAAACACGAACACCGGCCACGAAGTCAGCGTAAAGAACACCGTCGAGGACCTTATGTACGGCACGCGGCAGTTCGTCCTGCTTCTAATGGGGGCGGCTGCCTTTGTTCTTTTGCTTTGCTGCGCCAATGTTGCCAACTTGCAGCTGGTACGCGCCTTCGCGCGCCAGAAGGAAATCGCGCTGCGGACCGCGCTGGGAGCGACCCGGTGGCACGTCGGTCGGCAGTTATTGGTCGAGAGTGTGTTGCTCGCTCTGCTTGGGAGCGCAGGGGCCGTCTTGCTGGCTCGTTGGGGAATCGCTCTCATGCGGCGCAACTTGCCGCCCTTTATTGTGGAGCACGTCGCGGGGCTGAAGCACCTGGAAGTGGATTCACGGGTTTTCCCGTTCACGCTGGCCGTGGCGGTCGCAACCGGCATTATCACCGGACTTGCACCCGCGTGGCATCTGTCGCGCCCCAACGTCAATGACACGCTCAAGGAAGGCGGACGCAGCAGCAACCTGAGCGTTGCGAGGCACCGCCTCCGCACGCTGCTCGTGGTTTCCGAAGTGGCCCTCTCTTTGGTCTTACTGGTGGGGGCGGGAACGATGATCAAGGGCTTCCAGGCCATGGTGGCGAGTGACATGGGCTTTGATCGCAGCCATGTGCTGACATTCCGCGTTGCTTTGCCGGAAGCGAAATATCGCGACAAAGATCGGATCAGAGAATACTACGATCGCGTCCTGCGCGACACTAGCGTTCTGCCCGGTGTTGAATCTGTCGCATGTGCGACGAGTTTGCCATCGGGGTGGAATTGGAACTGGGTGAGGTACGCTGCCGAAGGCAAGCCTCCGGCGGCTCCCGGAGAAACTCCATCGGCGATCTCGCAGGTCGTAACTCCCGGTTTCTTTTCTGCCTTGCGCGTTCCCCTGCGGCGAGGGCGGCTCCTTTCGGAGCAAGACGGGCGCGATGCGCCCGCGGTTGCAGTCGTCAGCGAGGATATGGCGCGTCGGAATTGGCCCGGCGAGGACGCGCTGGGCAAACGCATCCAGATGGGCGCGGGAACGGCGGCGCCAATGCGCACGATTGTAGGGATCGTCGGAGATGTGAGTCCCAATCCCTTTGATCACGACCCTGCCCCCACAGTGTATGTGCCCCTGGCGCAGCAACCCGAACTGACTTCGGCGTTCGTTGTGCGGACGGCGGGAGATCCGCTTGCCCTCGCGGGTTCCATCAGCGCACAGATGCGCAATGTTGATGCGGACCAGCCGGCCTATGACGTGCGCAGTCTGGAACAGATCCTTTCGGACAACCTCAGCGGTATTGAGCAGACCGCCCAAATGATGCTGGTGTTCGGCTTCAGCGCGCTCTTGCTGGCGGCAGCCGGAATCTTCGCTGTCATGGCTTACTCGGTGACGCAACGGACTCACGAGATCGGAGTGCGTATCGCACTGGGGGCTCGGCGCGTTGACGTGCTCCGCCTGGTCGTCGGTTTTGCCATGAAGATGGCCGTAGTCGGATTGGCGATTGGACTGGCGTTGGCCACGTTGTTGACTCGAGCGCTCTCGAGCGCACTCTTTGGAGTAGTTCAAACCGATGTTGCGACGTTTACGGTGCTGACCTTCTTGTTGGCCGCGGTTGCGGCCTTGGCGGCCTACATACCCGCGCGATGGGCGACGAAGGTCGATCCCATGGTGGCATTGCGCTACGAGTGAGGAGATCCGATGATCGGCCTACTCCAAGATCTTCGCTATGCGGTGCGGCAACTGCGCAAGAGCCCGGGGTTTACGGCCGTGGCTGTGGTGACCCTGTCCCTCGGTATTGGCGCGAATACGGCCGTCTTCAGCGTCATGAACGCGGTCTTATCGCGGATGTTGCCGGTGCGCGATCCGCAGCGGCTTTACTATCTGCAGATCGCCAGTGGGAACCAGCCGCCAGGCGCGGGGAATACTGGCAACGGCAATACCTCTTTCTCGGAGCCAGTCTTTGAAGCGCTTCGCCAGCGCAATGATGTCCTGGATGACGTCATCGCTTACGTTCCCCTCGGCATTGGCAAAGTCGCGGTGCGGTTCGGAAGCACGCCGGAAGAGGCCGAAGGCGATGAGGTCAGCGGAAACTTCTTCTCCGGCTTAAGCGCGGAAATCGCCCGAGGCCGCGGTTTTTCTCTCGAGGACGAGAAGGCTCACTCGCTCGTGGCCGTGATCAGTTACGACTACTGGACGCGGCGTTTTTCCCGTGATCCGGCCGCTCTTGGCGCGACGCTGTTCGTCAAGAATGTGGCCTTCACCATTGTCGGCATTGCTGCGCGGGGGTTTCACGGAGTCGAGGCCGCCAGCGCAACAGATTTCTGGATTCCTCTTCAAAGCCGGGCGGAGTTGAATCCGTGGGGAAATCCCGCGAGCATCAACAGCCTTTATGGCACGCCGAAATGGTGGTGCCTCCCGCTCATGGCACGCCTCAAGTCGCATGTCACGCCTGAGCAAGCGCAAGGTGCCCTGCAATCGACCTTCGGGGAAGCGGCGAAGATCGGGGTCGGCACCATTGACCCGAAGGAATGGAAGCCGTTGCTGAACTTTGATCCCGCCAAAGGAATTCAAGGCTACAACCAGCAGTACCGCGAGCCGGTGCGGATGCTGATGGGTCTGGTGTTTCTTGTGCTGCTGATCGCCTGCACCAACGTTGCTCTGTTGATTATGGCGCGCAATGAAGCGCGGCAACGCGAGTTCAGCCTGCGAATGGCGGTGGGAGCGGAAAGGTCGCACCTTTTTCGGCAACTGCTGACCGAGAGTTCGCTGCTGGTCCTGGCGGGAGCGGGACTGGGCTGGGTATTCGCCCTGTTCGCGACACGCGCTTTGGCCGCCTGGTCGGGAATCGAGACGGGTCTCGATCCTGACCGTAACGTGTTGTTCTTCACCCTTGCGATTTCGGTGATCAGTGCGATCGCCTTCAGTGTTGCACCGCTGTGGAGTGCGTTGCGGGTCCCGGTTTCGGGCGTTCTGCGGGCCACCGCAACAAATATCACTCAGGACCGGCGCCGTGCTCTGGGCGGCCGCGTGCTCATGTCGTCGCAGGTGGCAATTTGCCTGTTGCTGCTGGTCGCTGCCGGACTTCTCCTGCGTACTCTGCGAAATTACGAGACTCAGGACCTGGGAATGCGCGCCGACGGCCTGCTGGTTTTTGGAATCACTCCGCAGCACGCGCAGAGCGCCCAGGAGACGCTGGCTCTTTATCGTGCTTTGCTCGACCGCATTCACGCGCTACCGGGCGTGGAATCGGCAACGCTCATGGACAATCGCATCGGCTCTGGCTGGAGCAACAACAACGACGACGGTCTGGACGGCGCCAGCCTGACGGGTAAATTTGGCGAGAGCGCCATCGTGCGAAGCAATGACGTAGGTCCGGATTTTTTCCATGTGCTCGGAGTCCAGATTCTCGAGGGCCGCGATCTGGCCGACAGCGACACTCCCACCTCGCTCCCGGTCGTGGTGGTGAACGAGACTTTCGTAAGGCGGTTCTTGCCAAATGCGGATCCGCTTGGCCACAAGGTTCGCGACAACAGAACCATCGTCGGTGTGGTGAAGGACAGCAAATACACCAGCGTCGGCGAGTCGCCCATGCCGATGGCCTATTACCCCGTTTTCCAGAATCTGAGTGCCGGGCAAACCATGCATGTCGAGGTGAGAGTGAGCGGAGAACCGTTGAAGCTGCTGCCCACGATTCGCCAGGTGGTTCACAACATCGACCCCAACATTCCGCTGGAGAAACCCATGACCCAGCGGGCGCAGTTTGAGGAATCCTATGCAGAGCCGACGATGTTTGCGCGACTGGGCGGATTCTTCGGCGGGCTGGCCGCGCTTTTAGTGGCCACCGGACTGTATGGAACTTTGTCTTTTCGAACCAACCGCCGCACTGCCGAGATTGGAACGCGCATGGCGCTGGGAGCTCAACGCAGCCGAGTGCTGTGGATGATCATGCGGGAAAGCCTTCTGATCAGCTGCTCCGGTACAGCGATTGGATTCTTTTTGGCGTTCTTCTGCGCCCGCCTGTTGGAGTCGATGCTTTACCAGTGTTCTCCACTCGATCAGGTCAGTTTCGGGCTCGCAACCGGTTGCGTCGTCATGGTTGGAGGCATTGCGGCATTTCTACCCGCATGGCGCGCGGCCAAGATCGATCCGATAGTGGCCCTGCGCTACGAATAAGGAGATTGCGATGACTGGCCTACTGCAAGACCTTCGTTATGCGGTGCGGCAACTGCGCAAGAGCCCCGCGTTTTTCCTGGTCGTGGTGTTGACCCTTGGGCTGGGGATCGGGGCGAACACGTCCATTTTCAGCATGGTGGATTGGCTGATCCTGCGGTCTCTGCCCATCAAGGATCCGCAGCAGCTGCATGTCCTGGTTTTTGCTAGGCCTGGCGGAAATGGCGAGCTTCAATTCTCTTATCCGGAGTTTGCAGACCTTCAAAAGCAAACCACGGATGTGTTTTCGGATATAACGCCCTTTATTTTTGGCGGTCTGGCGGGCCAGCAAAACTCGCAAAGTGGCCTGACCGCGGACGGTACAACCAAACCGGTTCAGACGGCTTACGTAGGCGGCGATTTCTTCTCGCTGCTGGGCATTGCCCCGGCCGCGGGACGTTTCATTTTGAGCACGGAAGGCAAGGCCGCAGGTGCGGACCCGGTGGTCGTTCTGAGTTACAACTACTGGCAGACTCGCTTCGGCGGTAACCCCGCCATTGCCGGGAAAGCCGTCTCGATTAACGGTCATCCCGTCACGGTTATCGGTGTGACGCGCAAAGGGTTTCTTGGGCCGACTCCTCTTCTCGAGATCCAGGCTTATCTTCCGCTGAGCATGTTCATGATCGAAAGGGGAGTGGCTGGCGACTTCCTGACCAATCCCAGCACTCGCAGCATGCTAGCCCTTGCGCGAGTGAAGCCCGGAGCGAATGTCAAACGAATCCAGCCCGAGCTTGCTGTCGTGGGCCAGCGATTACTGAAGCAATTTCCCAGAGACCGCGGAATCGGCGATTTGCAGGCCAATCCCTTGCGGCCACCCGGAATCATAGGCGGGCCGAATCCTTTTCCCAAGCTGGCGGCCTTGTTCCTGACTCTAGCTGCCCTGGTGCTGGCCCTGGCCTGCGTAAACGTCGCGAACCTTTTTCTTGTGCGTGCGGCCGCACGGCAGCGGGAGATGGCGGTCCGCGCTGCTCTGGGTGCAGGGAGTGGCCGGTTGGTTCGTCAGTTGCTCACCGAGAGTCTGTTCGTGGCAGCTCTCAGCTGCGGGGTTGGAGTTCTACTCGGCTTGAGCGGAGCCCGCCTGTGCGGATCTCTATCACTGCAAAGTGAGTTGCCGATCGTTCTTGATTTCGCTTTTAACTGGCATGTTTTCGCGTATGCTTTCGCTGTCGCGGCGGCAACCGCGGCGTTCGTCGTTGTTGTGCCTGCGGCCCGCGTCTGGCGTGGCAATTTGCGGGAAGTGCTGCACGAAGGCGGACGCACTTCAACCGGCGGGCGCCAGCGTTTGCGGGACATCCTGGTCGCCGTCCAAGTTGGCGGGTCGCTGACCTTGCTGATCGTTGCTGGACTATTTGTGCGCAGTCTTCGCGGCGTCCAGAGCAGCGATCTGGGGTTCGATCCCCAGCATGTCCTGAACCTGACGCTCGACCCGAACGAGATCGGCTACACGGAGGCACAGGGCCGGGCTTTTTATAACTCGATGCTGGAGCGTACGCTCGCTCTGCCCGGAGTACAGTCTGCCAGCCTCGCATCTGTGGTTCCGCTAAGCGATTCCGTCCA
>Ga0116217_10006561_pt1 | contig 10074 bp, 8 predicted proteins | sample Sb_taG_6_FD_89697 | JGI IMG/M metagenome (GOLD analysis project Ga0116217, IMG submission 89697) | Peat soil microbial communities from Weissenstadt, Germany - Sb_50d_4_PS metaG | ecosystem: Environmental > Terrestrial > Soil > Wetlands > Peat | place: Germany: Weissenstadt | collected 2010-09-21 | reverse complement strand
AGCGATCACGTCTATGCCCACGCTGCGCGCCGTTCGGCGCGACCGCTTGGTGTGTGAGCAGGGACCGTGCTGCAGCGCCTGCAAACGCGTCCGTGCCTTTGAGCAAACATGCCTGCCGAAACGGAACGGAGGCCGAACGGGGGCGCGTCGGCCCCCGCCCTTTGCGAGCAGGCGGAAGGGGTTAATCCCGCCGCCGATGTGGTCTGCAGGCCCAACAGACCAAGCGGTCGTGGCGGCGGTCGGAAGGGAACACAATCGGGGTCGACGAACATCGGATTGACCTCGCTGTGCCTTGTCCTTTAGGTACCCGCTCGCTACATCAACGACAAATTCCGCACATCGGCGCAGCGCGCCCAACGATTGAGGCAGGGCGGTTGCGCCCGGACCAAGAATGGCCCGTCAATTTATCTACCACATGCAGGAACTGTCGAAGACCTATCCCGGCAACCGGAAGGTCTTGGACAACGTCCATCTGTCGTTCTATCCCGACGCCAAAATCGGCGTTCTTGGCGTTAACGGCGCCGGCAAGTCGACGCTTCTTCGCATCATGGCCGGGCTCGACGACGAGTATTCCGGCGAGGCCTGGGTCGCCGAGGGCGCCCGGGTCGGCTATCTGGCGCAGGAGCCGCAGCTCGATCCGGCGAAGTCTGTGCGTGAAAACGTCATGGAGGGCGTGGCGCCGCAGAAGGCGATCCTCGACCGCTACAATGAATTGGCGCTGAACTATTCCGACGAGACCGCCGACGAAATGACCAGGCTCCAGGACGAGATCGAGTCCAAGGGGCTGTGGGATCTCGATTCCAAGGTCGATCTGGCGATGGACGCGCTGCGGTGTCCGTCCGACGAGGCCGACGTGGTGAAGCTGTCCGGCGGCGAGCGGCGGCGGGTGGCGCTCTGCCGGCTCCTCTTGGAGCAGCCGGAACTGTTGTTGCTCGACGAGCCGACCAACCATCTCGATGCCGAGTCGGTGATGTGGCTCGAAGGCCATTTGCGCAATTACCCCGGTGCCATCCTCATCGTCACCCACGACCGCTATTTTCTCGACAACGTGACCGGTTGGATTCTCGAGCTCGATCGCGGCCGCGGCATCCCCTACGAAGGCAACTACTCGGCCTGGCTCGCGCAAAAGCAGAAGCGTTTGCAGCAGGAAGGGCGCGAAGAAGAAGCGCGCCAGCGGACGCTCGCCCGCGAGCAGGAATGGATCGCCGCGTCGCCGCGCGCGCGGCAGGCCAAATCCAAGGCGCGCTACGAGCGCTATGAGGAATTGCTCAAGAAGGCCGGCGAAAAGCAGACGCAGACCGCCCAGATCGTCATCCCGGTGGCCGAGCGCCTCGGGCAGAATGTCATCGACTTCGAGCATCTGAGAAAAGGATTTGGCGACAACCTTCTGATTGACGATCTCACGTTCAAATTGCCAGCCGGCGGCATCGTCGGTGTGATCGGACCGAACGGAGCCGGCAAGACGACCCTGTTCCGCATGATTACCGCGCAGGACAAGCCGGACAGCGGGACGATCGAGATCGGCGAGTCGGTGCAGCTCGGCTATGTCGATCAATCGCGCGATACGCTCGACGGCAAGAAGACCGTGTGGGAGGAGATTTCCGGCGGTCTCGATCAGCTGCAGCTCGGCAAGCGCGAGGTCAATTCGCGCGCCTATTGCGCGGCGTTCAATTTCAAGGGGGCCGACCAGCAGAAAAAGGTGGGTCAGCTTTCCGGCGGCGAGCGCAACCGTGTGCATCTTGCCAAGATGTTGAAATCCGGCGCCAACGTTCTCCTGCTCGACGAGCCGACCAACGATCTCGATGTCGATACGCTGCGTGCGCTCGAGGAAGCGCTCGAGGATTTCGCCGGCTGCGCCGTGATCATCAGCCACGACCGCTGGTTTCTCGATCGCATCGCCACCCACATCGTCGCCTTCGAGGGCGACAGCCACGTCGAATGGTTCGAAGGCAATTTTCAGGACTACGAGAAGGACAAGATGCGCCGGCTCGGAACCGACTCAATCGTGCCGCAGCGAATCAAGTACAAGAAATTTTCGCGGTAGCATGGTCCGGGCGACGCCTCGTCGGGAGCGTTGTTTGTCCGCACATCGAAGACTTTGGCTCAAAGCCGAAGGCTTGGCTCAAAGCTGAAGGATGGAACCACGGGAATCGACCGGTCCAGCAAACAGATCGAGAGTGTAAAACTCTGGTCAAATCGACCCTCGCTTCGGTTTTCACGCAATTTCATTGAAGCAACTTTATTAAGTATGAAGAAGCAGTTGCCGCTGGGCCGCGGCGGCGCCAGTTCCTGCGCCTTCCATTTCCGCTGCCCGATACCCATATAGATGTAAGTTCGCTCGCCATAGAGCGCGAAAGTCCATTTCAGAAAGGCGTGTTTGCGCCGTTTGCGTTCCATCGAAAGGAGAGGACTTTGGCTACGAGATCCAGCGAGGCGCGTTCGACCGAGGCACGGACGCGCGCCGAGGCAAGTTTCAAAAAAGAGGAACGCGCTAAAGAGGGCGCCCAGGCGATGATGGAATATCTCGCCAATGGCCGCATGATCCGCGAGAGGACGGAGCGGTTGAGGGCGCTTCGCCTCGCCAAGGAGGAAGCCGATAAAAAGGCGGCGCTTACCAGCAAACCGGCCCCTGCCAAGCGGGCGCAAAAGGCATAAAGGCACAGAGCGTGTCGAAGGAAGAACTCCTGCAATTTGAGGGGCTCGTTCTCGAGATATTGCCCGACGCCCGTTATCGCGTTCAGCTTGACAATGGTCACGAGCTGATCGCCTACACCGCCGGCAGAATGAAGAAGAACAGGATCAAGACGCTCGCCGGCGACCGGGTAACCGTCGAGGTTTCACCGTACGATCTGGAAAAGGGGCGGCTGGTGTTTCGCCACAAGGACGAGCGCGCCGGTTCTGTCAGCCGTTCGCCGCAGCGTGCACAATTCCGTCGCCGCTGATTTTTGTTGGTCGCGCCGCTCGTTCTTGGATCGGTTGAGCCGACGCCTCAAAGCGAACGCAAGATTGTCTTACCGCATCAGCTGGTTCGCTGACGCTCACGCACCTACGCCGGCTTCGCCAGCAATCCGTTGAGCACCAGATCGAGGTGAGCGTCGAAGTAGGTTTTCAAATCCAGCGGATAGCGGTCGTCGAACATCATCATCCACATGTCGACCAGCGCGATCGGCGCGATGATCACCAGTGGACATTCGGTCACCGCAGACTTTCGGATTTCGCCGCGGTCCACGCCGCGCTGGATCGCTTGCTTGAGCAGATCCACGCAGGGGCGGTGAATCTCTTCGTGATAGCGGTCGGCGAGCGCTGGAAAGCGCGACGCTTCGGCGATCAGCATGCGAACGACCTCGCGCCGGCGCCGGTCTTCGACAATGTGCTGATAGATGAAGCTGAACTGCGCCCGCAACAGATTTGCGGTGGAGCCTTCGTGGCGTACGAACATGTCCTGTACGGTGTCGAGCGTCACTTTCATGAGCTCGCGCACCACGGAAATGAACAGGTGCTCCTTGTTCTCGAAATAGACGTAGATCGTGCCCTTGGTCACGCCGGCGCGCTCGGCGATCTGGTCGAGCGTAGTCATCGCGTAGCCGTTGCGGGAGAATTCCGCGAACGCGGCTTCGATGATCTCATGTGGCCGCTCGGCCTTGCGTCGGCGACGTGCGTCAGCCCGCCTTTCGATCACCTCAGCCATGGACGATCCCAGCCTCCGCCGAGGCGAGTATAGTTATTGACTGACCGGATAGTAAATAACTAATGTCGGTCCTGGTTTGAGGGTGATGAAGTGTGGACGTCGGGGACATATCCTCCTCGCGGTGGCCCGTATGCCGGTGCGCGGCCAGCAAAATGCCCGGCTTCGCTGGGCATCTGCCGGCCGAAGGTCGCCGCACTTGCGCGGCCGACCGGCCGGCGGCGTGAACGCCTGCCCGCTGACCGGCGGTGCTGGCGGCGCGGCAAAATCGGGCCGGGCTGCCAAAGCGGCGCGCTGGTGGACAAAGCGGGAGCCATTGGCAGGTACGGCTCGCGCTCGTTCAACTGCGGGCTTCTGCCATTCCTGCCATCGTGTCCCCGATGTTCGGTGGCGAGCGCCGGAACGACCTCGACGTCGTGTCCGGCCCACGCGGCCCCCCAATCGCAAATCGTGCAAGCCGCGAGCGGTCCGCCGCCTGCTATCGGAGTGAAATAGATGATCAAGCGCATGGTGATCATGCTTGTGGCGGTTGCCGTCGTGTTCGGCGGGATCTTCGGATTCCAGGCGTTCAAGGCGGCGATGATCAAGAAATTCATTACGGCGCTGAGTAATCCGCCGCAGACCATCTCCGCTACCACGGCCGCGACCAGCGAATGGCAGCCGAAAATCGAAGCCATCGGCTCGCTGCGCGCGGTCAGGGGCGCCGATTTGTCGCTCGAGGTCTCCGGCGTGGTCGAATCGATCTCCTTTAATTCCGGCGACGACGTCCAGGAGGGGGCGCAGTTACTCAAGCTGCGCACTGCCGACGACGTCGCCCGGCTCGAATCGCTGAAGGCCATGGCCGAGTTGAACGAGATCACTCTCGATCGTGCCCAAAGGCTTTTAAAGACGCAGGCGGTCAGCCAAGCACAGTTAGATTCCGATGCCGCCAATCTGAAGAATGCCAAGGCGCAGGTGGCGCAGCAGCAGGCCATCATCGACAAGAAGGTCTTGCGCGCTCCCTTTGCCGGACACCTCGGCATCCGCGCCGTCGACATTGGGCAATATCTTGGAGCCGGCACTGTGATCGTCACGTTGCAGGCGCTCGATCCAATTTATGTCGATTTTTTCGTGCCCCAGCAGGCGGTGGATCAGATCCAGCTGAGGCAGTCGGTCTCGGTGAAGGTTGACGCTTTCAAGGATCAGACCTTCACCGGGGAGATTGCCGCCGTCAATCCGAAGGTCGATGTTAGCAATCGCAACGTGCAGATTCGCGCGACCTTGAAAAATCCCGACCACAAACTCCTGCCGGGAATGTATGCGATGGTGGACATCGCGGTCGGACGGCCCGAGACCCATGTGACGCTGCCGCAAACGGCGATCACCTACAATCCCTATGGCGACACAGTCTATGTCGTCGAGCGCAAAGGCAACGATGCCGAAGGCAAGCCGCAACTTTCCGCGCGGCAGACCTTCGTCACCGTCGGGCCGACGCGCGGCGATCAAGTGGCCATCCTGAGAGGCGTCGAGGAGGGCGACATGGTCGTGACCGCCGGGCAGATCAAGCTGCATAACGGGACGGTGGTTCTGATCGACAACTCGGTGACGCCGACGGCCGAGGCGGCGCCCGCTCCGGTCGATCGGTAGCGTGCCCGCGCTATGAACTTCACCGACATTTTCATCCGCCGGCCGGTCCTCGCCTCGGTCATCAGCCTGTTGATCCTGGTGCTCGGCGTGCGCGCGTATTATGCGCTGCCGGTGCTGCAATATCCGCGCACCGAAAACGCGGTCGTCACCGTCACCACCACCTATTACGGCGCCGATCCGGACGTGGTCGCCGGCTTCATCACCACGCCGCTCGAAATCGCCATCGCTCAGGCCTACGGCATCGACTACATGACGTCGACCAGCCAGAGCAGCACCTCGACGATCACCGTTTATCTGCGGCTCAACTACGATGCCGACAAGGCGCTGACGGAGATCAACACCAAGATCAGTTCGGTCCTCAACCAATTGCCGACCGGAACCCAGCAGCCGGTCCTGACCGTCAAAATCGGTCAGACCATCGATGCGATGTATCTCGGGTTCAACAGCGACACGCTCGCGCCCAACCAGATCACCGATTACCTCACCCGCGTCGTGCAGCCCAAGCTGCAGACGATACCCGGCGTGCAAACCGCAGAATTGCTTGGTCAGAAGGTTTTCGCGCTGCGCGCCTGGCTTGATCCTCAGAAGCTTGCGGCATTCGGGCTGACCGCGACCGATGTCAGCCTGGCGCTGGCTGCCAACGACTTCATTTCCGGCATCGGCACCACCAAAGGGCAGATGGTGCAGGTCAATCTCACGGCATCGACCGGCCTGCATTCGGCGAGCGAGTTCCGCAATCTCGTCATCAAACAAGTGAACGGCGCGGTCGTCCGCCTGCAGGACGTCGCCAACGTCACGCTCGGTTCCGAAGACTACGAATCCGAGGTCGGCTTCGACGGCAAGCAGGCGGTCTATATCGGCGTTCAGGTCGCTCCCGCCGCCAATCTCTTGGAAGTCGTCCGCTCGGTGCACAAGATATGGCCGGACATCCAGGCGCAATTGCCGCGCGGGCTGAACGGCGAGATCGTTTACGATTCGACCGAATTCGTGAATGCCGCGATCTACGAAGTCGTGCTCAGCCTGGTCGAGGCACTGGGCATCGTCACCCTCGTGGTGTTCATGTTCCTAGGCTCGGTGCGTTCGTCGCTGATACCGACCGTCGCCATTCCGCTGTCGCTCGTCGGCACGCTCATTATCCTTCTGGCGCTCGGCTACTCGATCAACCTGCTGACGCTTCTGGCGCTGGTGCTCGCCATCGGCCTCGTCGTCGACGACGCCATCATCGTGGTCGAGAACGTCAACCGCCATCTCGAGGAAGGCGTGGCGCCGGTGCCGGCTGCCATCAATGCCGCGCGCGAGCTCGGCTGGCCGATCATCGCCATGACGGTCGTGCTGGGCGCGGTTTACGTGCCGATCGGCTTCCAGAGCGGGTTGACGGGCGCGTTGTTCGCGGAATTCGCCTTCGCCCTTGTCGGCGCCGTGACCGTCTCCGGCGTGGTCGCGCTGACGCTGTCGCCGATGCTGTGCTCGCGGCTCCTGAAGGCGCACGATCCGCAGCATCGCGGCTGGGAGGAAAAGCTCACCTATTATATCGACCGCAGCTTCAATTGGCTGCAGGGCGCCTACGAGCGGCGTTTGCGCGGCAGCTTGAATTATCTGCCGGTCACTGTCGTCTTCGCGCTGATCGTGCTGTCGAGCATCTACTTTCTCTTCATCACCGCCCATACCGAACTTGCGCCGCAGGAGGATCAGGGCGTTATCCTCTCGCTGTCGAATGCCGCCCCGAACGCGACGCTCAAGCAGCGGCAACTTTACGCGCACGAAGTCTATCGGATTTTCTTCGAGCATCCGGAAACCGAACACGTTTTCCAGATCGACGTTCCAGGGCAGTCGATTTCCGGCATGGCGCTGAAGCCGTGGGGGCGCCGCGCCGCGTCAAGTAACAAGCTGCAGCCGATCGTGCAGCAGGAGCTGGCAAAAATTCCCGGCGTGCGCGTGGTCGCCTTTCAGCCGCCGCCGCTGCCTGGAAGCATCGGCCTGCCGGTTCAGTTCGTGATCGGCACCACCGAGCCGTTCGAGCGCCTTTACAATATCGCGCAGGACTTTCTGCGCGAGGCGCAACAGAGCGGAAATTTCATCTTTCTCGATTGCGATCTGAAAATAGACAATCCGCAATCCAACATCGTGATCGACCGCGACAAGACCGCGCAGCTCGGCTTGAAGATGAGCGACGTCGGCGGCGCGCTCGCCTCCATGTTGGGAGGCGGCTACACCAACTATTTCAGCATGAGCGGTCGCTCGTATAAAGTCATTGCGCAAGTACAGCAGCGTTTTCGCTTGAATGCGCACCAGTTGCTCGACTACCACATCCGCGCTGCCGACGGCACGCTCGTGCCGTTGTCGACCATCGCGACGGTTTCGACCAAGACGGTGCCGGAATCGCTCAATCACTTTCAGCAGCTCAATAGCGCCACGATTCAAGGCGTCGCCATGCCCGGCGTGGCGCAAGGCGACGCGCTGGCCTATCTGCAGGAGCTCGCCACCCGCAAGCTGCCGCGCGACTATTCGATCGATTACGGCGGCCTGAGCCGGCAATATGTGCAGGAGACGAGCGGTTTCGTCACCACGTTCGGCTTTGCCTTGATCATTATTTTCCTGGCGCTGGCCGCCTTGTTCGAAAGTTTCCGCGATCCGATTATCATTCTTGTCTCGGTACCGATGTCGATCGCCGGCGCGCTGATCTTCGTCAGCGTCGGCATCGGCGGCGCTTCGCTCAACATCTATACCGAGGTGGGCTTGGTCACGCTGATGGGGCTGATCTCGAAGCACGGCATTCTTATCGTGCAATTCGCCAACGATCTGCAGGCGGCCGGGCGCTCGAAGCGCGAAGCCATCGAACAGGCCGCCTCCATCAGGCTTCGTCCGATCCTGATGACTACGGCCGCCATGGTGCTCGGTGTCTTGCCGCTGATCACTGCCGCCGGCGCCGGCGCCGTCTCGCGTTTTCAGATGGGTCTTGTGATCGCCGCCGGCCTGTCGATCGGCACGGTGTTTACGCTGTTCGTTGTCCCGGCGGTGTATATGCTGATCGGTGCGGACCGCTCCAAAGCGGTTGCGCGCGTGGCGTCCGCGCACGCCGCTCCCGCCGAATGAACGGATGTAAAACGAGGAGGCGGGCGGACCGGCGGCAATGGAAGACTGGAGCGCACGCCAATATCTGAAATTCGAGGACGAACGCACCCGCCCGCCGCGCGATCTGTTTGCGCAGGTGCCATTGCAGCATCCGCGGCTGGTGGTCGATCTCGGCTGTGGTCCTGGCAACTCGACCGAGCTTCTGCTCGAGCGTTTTCCACAAGCCGAGGTGATTGGCCTCGATTCCTCGCCGGATATGCTGCGCAAGGCGCGGGAGCGCTTGCCGCAATGCACGTTCGTCGAGGCCGATATCGCATCCTGGGCCGCAGACCCACGCACCGATCTTCTCTTTGCCAACGCGTCCTTCCAGTGGCTGCCGGATCATCCGCATGTGTTGCGGCGGCTCCTTGAGGCGCTGCCCGCGGGCGGGGTGCTTGCGGTGCAAATGCCTGACAACACGCGTGAGCCGTCTCACGTGTTGCAGCGCGAGGTGGCAGCGAACGGCCCGTGGACGGATAATCCGGAGGTGAAGGCTGCGCCGCGCAGCGATCTGCCGGCGCCCGAAGAGTATTACGATCTGCTGGGGCCGGTCTGTTCCCGGATCGACATCTGGCACAGCATCTATAATCACGTGATGGCGACGCCGCCGGCGATCGTCGAATGGTTCAAGGGCTCCGCGCTGCAGCCCTATCTGTCGTCGCTTGACGCTGCCGCGCGCGAAAAATTCCTCGCCGCCTATACTGAAAAGATCGCGGCGGCCTATAAGCCGCGCTTCGATGGGAAAGTGTTGCTGCGGTTCCCGCGGCTATTCATCGTCGCGGTTCGCTAGAAATCCTGGCCTCGTCGACCGTGCCTTTTTGCCGGCTTGACGGATCGCGCCGCCACATTATACTTAACCATAAGGTAAAGTATTAGAGGTCGGGCCTTAAGCGTGCAGCATGGGCCTGACCCGACGGCTGTCGATCAAGGGAGGCGAACATGCCGGACGTTGAAATCATCGGACCTGCGCCGTCGACTTACACGCGGACCGCCCGCATGGTCTGCGAGGAAAAGGCGATCCCCTACGCGCTCAGGCAGTCGCTGCCGCATTCGCCGGACGTGGATGCCATTCACCCCTTCGGCAAAGTGCCGGTGATGCGTCACGGCGATTTCGAGCTGTGTGAGTCGAAAGCGATCGCCACTTATCTCGATCTCAGTTTTCCGGGTCCGAAATTGATTCCGACTGACCCGCGCCATGCCGCGCTTACCGAGCAATGGGTGTCGTTGGTCAACACCAAAATGGATGGGACCTTGGTTCGCACCTACCTGTTCAACTACATTTTCCCGAAAACTAGTGATGGTGCGCCCGACCGCAAGGCCATCGATGCCGTAACTCCTGCGGTCCAGGAAGAAATCGGCCTATTGGATCGCGCGGTCGCCAAGGGTGGCTTTCTCGCCGGCCACAGCTTCACCTATGCCGACATCAACTTAATGCCGATTTTGGCCTATCTGAAAAACTTTCCGGAAGCCGGCAGTGCGATAGCAGCGACCAAGTCGCTCTCGGCTTATTTCGAGCGCCTTGCCGCGCGGCCGAGCTTTCAGAACACGGTACCGCCCCCGCCGCCCCAGCGGCAGGCCAAAGCCTCGTAACAGATTAGCGTTTAGCTCGCTGATGAAGGCGAAACTGCTTGGGAGAAGTCCCTAGGGCGTTT
>Ga0116217_10006558_pt1 | contig 10076 bp, 13 predicted proteins | sample Sb_taG_6_FD_89697 | JGI IMG/M metagenome (GOLD analysis project Ga0116217, IMG submission 89697) | Peat soil microbial communities from Weissenstadt, Germany - Sb_50d_4_PS metaG | ecosystem: Environmental > Terrestrial > Soil > Wetlands > Peat | place: Germany: Weissenstadt | collected 2010-09-21 | reverse complement strand
CGAAAACCTCGATTTACATGGCTACACATTGGACGGAACAAAACGTGATATTGCCGAGATATCAATCACTTGATCAGGGGTGAAAGAGGGAAGCTCCGGCTAGAGTCCCGCCGCCTTGCGCAACGCTTCGTTGATGCGGCTCTGCCAGCCCGGGCCGGTCCTGCGGAAATGCTCCAAAACGTCCGCATCCAGGCGCAGGTTGACGGCCTGCTTCGGGCTGGCGGATTTTGGTCTCCCCCGACGAACCATCTTGTCGCCGTGGTAAAGGTCCGCCCGCTCGAACCATTCCCTGGTCAGGTGTGGCGCGTCGTCGGGGTCAACCCATTCGCTCTCGGCGCCAGGCTTCTTCGTCTGCATGTCCGGGCCTCATCGAAATGATCCGCCGAGTGTAACGGGGTGTCCACACCAGCACGACGAAGCGGCTGTCCAACCATCCCGCCGTGATGTATCTCAATTCGCCGTAGTCGCGCCGGTCGTCGGGTGTTGTGAAGTGGTCGCCCGCGAACACCTTGTCGGCCTCGGCGAAATCGAGCCGCCGGTGGGTCAGGGTGGCGATCCGCTTCGCTTCATCCCAAGTCAAACGCATATTATCGTATCCACAGAAAATCCGCCAGAGCAGATCTATTCCGTGCAGGTAGCACGCGATATATCCGGTCTAATTAGCGGCTCGCCTCAGCTTCGCCGCATCTTCGGGTCGAGCGCGTCGCGCAGGCCGTCACCGGTGAGATTGATGGCGACGACCGTGATCAGAATCGCCAAGCCGGGAAGCGTCACGATCCAGGGATCGGAGCGGATGAATTCGCGCGAGTCGGCGAGCATTGTGCCCCATTCCGGCGTCGGCGGCTGGGCGCCAAGGCCGAGGAAGCCGAGACCCGCCGCCTCGAGAATGGCGTCCGACACGCCGAGCGCCGCCTGCACGATGAGCGGGGCGAGGCAGTTGGGCAGCACCGTCGCATAGGCAAGCCGCAGCGGCCCGACGCCCGCGACGCGCGCCGCGGTCACATAGTCCTTGTTGAGCTCGCCAAGCGCGGAAGCGCGCACCAGGCGCACGTAGCGCGGCAGATAGACGATCGTCACCGCGACAATGGTGTTGGCGAGGCTCGGCCCCAGAACCGCGACGACCAGAATGGCGAGCACCAGGCTCGGCACCGCCATGATCAAATCCATCAGCCGCGTAATACCGACATCGAGGATTGGGCCGGTCATGGCGGCGGTGAGGCCGAGCGCGACGCCGATGACGAACGACACGCACATCACCGAGAGGCCGATGAACAGCGACACCCGCGCCCCGAAGATGAGACGCGAGAGCATGTCGTGACCGTCCCCGTCGGTTCCCAGCACAAAATGCCACGATCCGCCTGCCTCCCAGACCGGCGGTGCCCGCACGGCGTCGCGGAACTGCTCGATCGGCGAATAGGGCGCGACGACGTTCGCCGCCAAGGCCAGGAGAACGACCAGACCGAAGACGGCGAGGCCGAAAACGGCGCCCCTGTTTTCGCGGAAAGCGGCCCAGAAGGACGCGAACGGCGAGGGTTGGGCGAGGACGGCCGCCGATTCTTCACCGATCGAGGTTTGCAGCGCGGCAACGTCAGCGGCCATGGCGGATCCTCGGATCGATGACGCCGTAGACGAGATCGACCATCAGATTGACGCAAACGACGATGGCCGAGATGAGCATGACGCCGCCCTGAAGCGCCGGATAGTCGCGCCGGCCGATCGATTCGATCAGCCATTTGCCGACGCCCGGCCAGGAGAAGATCGTTTCGGTGAGCACAGCGCCGGCCATCAGGCCCGAAACGGAGAGGCCGATCACCGTCACCACCGGCAACAGCGCGTTGCGCAGCGCGTGAACCCCGACGACCCGGCTCGGCGACAGCCCCTTAGCGCGCGCCGTGCGCACATAATCCTCGCTAAGCACCTCGAGCATGGAGGAGCGGGTCATGCGGGCGATTATGCCGAGCGGCACGGTCCCGAGCACGATCGCCGGTAGGATGAGATGGCGCAACGCGTCGAGGAAAGCGCCTTGCTGACCCGACAGGAGCGCGTCGACGATCATGAATCCGGTCGGCCCTTCGATGTCGTAGTTGATCGGGTTGATACGGCCCGAGACGGGCAGGAGCCCGAGCCAGACTGAGACGAACATGATGAGCAGCAAGCCCCACCAGAAAATCGGCATCGAATAGCCGAAAAGCGAGACGGTCATCAGCGCCTGATCATAGAAGCTGCCGCGCTTGACCGCCGCAATCGCGCCGGCCGGGAGCCCGATCGAAACGGCGAACAGCATGGCGAAAAACGCCAGTTCGAGCGTCGCGGGGAAGAGGGTCAGAAACTCTGTGAGAACTTTCTGCTGCGTCGACAGCGATACGCCGAAATCGCCGTGCGCGAGACGCCAGACGTAGTCGAGAAACTGCTTCCAAACCGGCTGGTCGAGCCCCAGCTCAAGGCGAAAATACGCCAGCCTCTCCGGCGACATGCCATGCTCGCCGACCCTTACCTCCACCGGATCGCCCGGCACGAGACGGATCGCCGCGAAGGTCAGGAACATCAACGCGAGAAATGTCGGGATCGTGAGCGCGACGCGGCGAAGAAAATAGACGAGCATGGCCGATCCGAAAACGTCGGGCCCCGCCCTCTTCGAAGACGACGGGGCCCGGACCGGCCTTTACTTAAGATCGACGCCTTCAAACGCGTGCGTACCGAGCGGGCTCTGCTTGTAGCCTGTCACGTTGGAGCGCATGGCTTCGAAAACGATCGAATGAGCGATGAGCAGCGACGGGGCCTCGTCGTGCTCGATCTCCTGCATGTGTTGATAAAGCTTGGCGCGCTCGGCCTGATCCGGCGTCACGCGCGCCTTTTCCAGCAGGTCATTGAATTCGGCGTTGCACCACTTGGGAATATTGTTTTGGGCCGCTTTGCCTTCCGGGCATCCCAGAAGGAAGAAGAAGTTGTCGGGATCGCCGTTGTCGCCGGTCCAGCCCATCTGTCCGGTCGTGTCCTCGCCGGCTTGCAAGCGCTTGCGATATTCGCCCCACTCATAGGTGACGAGCTTGGCGTTGACGCCGATCTTGGCGAGATCGGCTTGCATCATTTCGCCGATGCGCTTGCCGTTCGGATTGTAGGGGCGCTGCACCGGCTGATACCAGAGGTCGATGTCGAGCGGCGTCTTGACGCCGGCCTCAGCCAACATCGCCTTCGCCTTCCCGGGGTCGTAAGCGATGTCGGCGATCTTGTCGTCGTACGACCACATGGTCGGCGGGATCAGCGTCGTCGCCTTGGCCCCTGCGCCGAGATAGACGTCCTTGATGATTGCGTCGCGATCGATCGCCATCGACAGCGCCTGGCGGACCTCTTTCTTGTCGAACGGCGGCTTCGTATTGTTGAAAGCCAGGTAGGCGACGTTGAGGCCAGGCGCGTTGATCACCTTGAGAGTGGGGTCCCTCTCCATCTCCTCGAGGTCGGCGGGCCTTGGATAGGCGTTGACGTGGCACTCGCCCGCCTTGAGCTTGGCGTAGCGCGCGGTTGCGTCCGGGGTGATGGCGAAGACGAGGTCGTCGACGAGCGCCTTCTCGCCATAATAGTCCTTGTTCGCCTTGAAGCGGATGACGGAATCCTTCTGATAGGCGACAAACGAGAACGGGCCGGTTCCGACGGGCGCCTGATCGAACTGCTCGGGCGTGCCCTTCTTGAGCAGGAAGTCGGCGTATTCGGCCGAGCCGATCGCCATGAAGTCCATCGCGAGGTTGGCGAGGATGGCGACATTCGGCGTCTTGAGCTTCATGACGACTGTGTAATCGTCCTTCTTCTCCACCGAATCGAGAAGGATCGGCATGTCCATATCGTTGAAGTAGTCATACTTGCCGCCGGAAACCTTGTAGTAGGGGTTGTCGGGCTTCCACTGCCGATTGAACGAAAACAGCACGTCGTCGGCGTTGAAGTCCCGCGTCGGCTTGAAGTCCTTCATCGAATGGAACTTGACGCCCTTGCGCAGATGGAAAGTGATCGTCTTGCCGCCGTCCGAGACCTCCCAGCTTTCGGCGAGGCCCGGAACGACTTCGGTCGTGCCGCGTTTGAATTCGGTGAGGCGATTGTAGACGGGCCGGGCCGCGTCGAAGCTGGTGCCGGTCGTGTTGATCGCCGGCGTGAAATTCTCTGGGCTGCCTTCCGAGCAATAGACCAAGGTCTTGGCCGAAAGTGCGCCAGCGCTCGCTAGCAAGGCCGCCAGTCCGACGCCGGCAAACGTGAGGGCTTTCATGGATCTCCTCCTGACAAGAGCTCGATGAAACGAGCGCATGAGCCATCGAAGCTCTTTTTCGCTTTCAGCGCAATGGCCGTCGCGTGATACTGCCTGTGTCAACCGCAGCTCGCAGCCAGCGCTTCGAGCCTTGCGATCAAGGTCGCCGGATCGCCGGATACTGCGACTTGCTTGAGCCGGCTTTTTGCGCCCGCTGCCAGCCGCACGCGCGAGGCGGGGGCGCCGAGCCGGTCCGCTAGAAGCGCGCAGAGCGCGTCGTTGGCTTCTCCGCCTTGCGGCGCGCTCCGCACGCGCGCCAGCAACACGCACTGCCCGTCGGACAGCGTCGCGACGCCATCGATCGCGTCGCGCCCACCCCTCGGCGTCAATCGGCAGGAGACGACGACGCCCTCCAGTGTTGCGCGCCAAGGTTCGCCCCGCATCATCACCCGCCGTCTCCCTCATCGTTCAGCGGATGCAGATCGCGCACCATCGCCTTGGCGCGCTCGTCGAGCACGTGCGTATAGATCTGGGTCGTCGAGATGTCGGCGTGGCCGAGGAGGTCCTGGACGACGCGCAAGTCCGCGCCGTTCTGCAAGAGGTGGCTCGCGAAGGCGTGGCGCAGCACGTGCGGGCTCACGCGCGCCGCCGCAATTCCCGCCGCTGCGGCGACGCCCTTGAGATCGCGCGCGAAGGCCTGACGCGTCAGGTGGCCGCTCGCGCTCAAGGCGGGAAAAAGCCACGGGCCCGTCGCCGCGCCGGGCAAGGCTTCGTCGAGCAGGGCGCGAAACGTCTTCATCGCGGCGCGGGCGGGCTCAGAGAGCGGCGCGAGGCGTTCCTTGTTCCCCTTGCCGCGCACGGTAATGAGCGGGGCCTTGCCGTTCGCGACCGACTTCTTGAGGCTCAAGACTTCAGACACGCGCAGGCCCGAGGCGTAGATGAGTTCGATGAGACAGGCCATGCGCGCCGCCTGCAGGCGCTCGCGCAAGGGGCGTTCGGCGGCGTCGAGCCCTTCGCGCGCGGTCGCGAGCAGGCGTTCGACCTCAGCCACGCTCAAGAGCTTGGGAAGCGGGCGCGACCGGCGGGGGCCTTCGATGGCGAGCGTCGGGTCGTCGCGCCGCCACCCTTCAGCATAGATAAACTTGTGAAATTGACGGATCGCGGACAGGCGGCGCGCCAGCGACGCGGCGCCGAGAGACTGCGCGCCGCGCGCCGCGAGATACCCCTCGAGATGGCTCGAGCCTGCCTTCAGCGCGTCCGCGCCCTCTGCGCGGAGATACGCTTCATAGTCGGCGAGGTCGCGCCGATAGGCCTCGATCGTATTGGCGCTCGCGCCGCGCTCGGAGGCGAGAGCCTCCAGGAAGCCGACGACGAGAGAAGCTGCGCGCGCCTTCATTTCGCCCGCCTATTCCTCCTCGAACAGGGTGGGCTGCGGACCCTCGCGCTGCGGCTCGCCGAGTCCCAGATGGCGGAAGGCGTGCGACGTCAGCAGTCTGCCGCGCGGCGTGCGCTGCACGAAACCGAGCTGGATGAGATAGGGCTCGATGATGTCTTCGATGGCGTCGCGGGGCTCGGAGAGCGCGGCGGCGATCGTTTCGACGCCGACCGGCCCGCCGGCGAACTTGACCGCAATCGCGTCGAGATAGCGCCGATCCATCTGATCGAGGCCGATCGCGTCGACGTCGAGCAACAACAGCGCGCGGTCGGCGAGCGCGCGCGTGACAACACTTGCGCCTTCGACCACGGCGAAGTCGCGCACGCGCCGCAAGAGGCGCCCGGCGATCCGCGGCGTGCCGCGCGACCGCTTGGCGATCTCGTTCGCGCCGTCGTCGGCGAGCACGAGGCCGATCACCCTGGCACTGCGCGCGACGATGCCTTGCAGTTCCTCGGTGGTATAAAAATTGAGCCGGATCGGAATGCCGAAACGGTCGCGTAAGGGAGTGGTGAGGAGCCCCGCGCGGGTCGTCGCGCCGATGAGGGTGAACCTGGCGAGGTCGATCTTCACCGAGCGCGCCGCCGGCCCGGCCCCGATCATGAGGTCGAGCTGGAAATCCTCCATTGCCGGATAAAGGATCTCTTCGACCGCCGGATTGAGGCGGTGAATCTCGTCGATGAACAGGACGTCGCGCGGCTCGAGATTGGTGAGCTGCGCCGCCAAATCGCCCGCTTTGACGATGACGGGTCCGGAAGTCGAGCGGAAATTGACGCCGAGCTCGCGCGCCACGATCTGCGCCAGCGTCGTCTTGCCGAGACCGGGCGGACCGAGGAACAACACGTGATCGAGCGCCTCGCCGCGCGACTTGGCCGATGTGATGAAGATCCCGAGATTCTTGCGCGCTGCTTCCTGGCCAGCGAAGTCAGCGAGGAACTGCGGGCGAATCGCCGCCTCGTCCTCGGGACGTTTTTCGGCGGAGACGAGACGGCGGGGCGCGTCCGCCATCATTTGGCGCCTTCGCTCGGGGGAGGGACGGGAGCCGCTGGCGTCGGGATGAAGAACGGCCGCGCCCGCTCGGTCATTGCGCGCCCTTGGCGAAATAGACGACGCGCGGCAGTTTGGCGAAATGCGCGTCGCATGTGAGTAGGTCGGCGCCATTGTCGATCGCCGTGGCGTAGATGATCGCGTCGGCCATCGAGAGCGCGCGATCCCGGGCAATTTCCGCCGCCTGGACCGCAATCCGTGTGTCCAAAGGCGTCACGACGCAGCGAGTGGAAAAAGCAATCGTGTCGTCGGCGGCGTCCTCCGAGACTTCCCGCGCCAGGCATCGGGCCAGTTCATATTGCACGATCGTCGGCACGATCCACGCTTCCGTCTGCGGGAGCTCCAGGCCGACTCTACGGCCGAGCAGACTGTCGCTCAGCCACTCGAGCCACGCTGAAGTGTCAACGACGCGCATCAGTAGCGATCATTGCGGTCGCGATAATCTTCCACGTTGGCGCCGCGAGCTATGCCGACGAGCGCCTCGCGCTCCGGCACGGGGATCATCAAAACGCCTTTTCCCTTGGCGATGAACGCAAGCTTCTGGCCGGGTCGCCAATTCAACTGCTGGCGCAAGGCTTTTGGAATCGAAACCTGATATTTCGGGGACAGCGTCGATCCTAAGCTCATTTTTTTACCTTTCTTTCATCGATCCTTATACGACAACGCCGTTTCACTGCGCCAGTTCCTTCAAGCCCGCGCGCACGAGCGCGGCGGTCTGCGCTTCATGGCCGAGCTGCGCGGAGATCCTGGCGACGGCGGCGGCGGCTTGCGGATGAGCGTAGCCGAGGCCGACGAGGGCGAGGATCGCGTCCTCCGCCGCCTTTGGCAACTTCGGCGTCCGCTCGGCGCTGGCGTCCGCGCCGGCGAAATCGGCCGCGCCAAGGGCCGGCGCCTTGTCCTTGAGCTCGAGCACGAGCCGCGCGGCGAGCTTCGGGCCGACGCCGGGCGCGCGGGCCATCATCGCCTTGTCGTGCCTGGCGACGGCCGAGCTCAAGGCGTCCGCCGACAATGCGCCGAGAATCCCGAGCGCGACCTTGGCGCCGACGCCCTGGACGCTTTGCAGCAGGCGAAACCATTCGCGCTCGGCGGTCGTGAGGAATCCGTAGAGCCGAATCGCGTCTTCGCGCACATGCGTCTCGATCAGGAGCTCCGCCGCCTCGCCGACCGCCGGCAGCGCACGCAAGGTGCGGGCCGACGCGGAAACGAGATAGCCCACGCCGTTGACGTCGATGATCAGGTTCTCTTCGTCCACGCTGTCGACGACGCCCTTGAGTTTGCCGATCATGCCGCGCCTCTTGCGCGCGCCGCGCGATGCTGCGCGTGGCAGATGGCGACCGCGAGCGCATCGGCGGCGTCCGGCGTCGCGGCGGTCGAGGCGGGCAACAGCATCCTGACCATCATCGCCACCTGTCTTTTTTCCGCGTGGCCGACCCCGACGACGGTTTTCTTGACGAGGTTGGCGGCGTATTCGGCGACCGGCAGGCCGCTCAGAGCCAGCGAAGCGAGCGCGACGCCTCGCGCCTGCCCGAGCTTCAGCGTCGATTGCGGATCGCGATTGACGAAAGTCTCCTCGATCGCCGCCTCGTGTGGCCGCTCGCGCTCGACGAGTCCGGTGAGCGAGCGATGGATCGACGCCAGGCGTTCGGCGAGCTCGCTCCCGGTTTCGGTCTGGATCGAACCACAGCCGACGAAGCCCAGCCGCGACCCGGCGGCCTCGATCACGCCCCATCCCGTCAAGCGCAGGCCGGGGTCGACGCCGAGAATGCGAATCGCGCCGATGATCATGCAATGCCTCATATACGAACTCCCGGCCTCGCGCATTTCGGCGCGTTCGAGCCTAGCGCGTCGCCGCGGCCAGGCGCGTGAGTTCGCGTTCGATAGACCTTAGCTCCGCGAGCGCCGCGTCGAACGCGCACATCCCCACCGCCCGCCACACGCGCGCCGTGCGCTCGCTCAATCCGGAAATCGTCAGCGGCAGCCGCGCCGCTGCTTCGAGCGCGCCCTTCTCGTTGAGGAGGTAGCGTCGGTTGAGGGCGAAGAGAACTTGAGCGACGCAGCTCAGCGACCGGAACGCGCATCCCGCGATGTAAGTCTCATCGCCTCGGAGAACGGCGGTTTGCGCATTCTCGATGCTGAACAACGCTTCCCACTGGGAGCGGCGGACAAGCGCTTCGCGCAGCCGGTCCGGGTAGGGGGCGGTCAGCGCCTTTAAGCCGGCGATGACGCCCTGAGGGTCGTGCAGAACGCGGCAGACGGCGACTTCGCCCATCCAGATCGCCGAGCAGAAGCCATGCGGATGCCCGGCCTGATAGTCCATCACGACGCGGCCGTCCCGAATGACCGTCTCGACCGGCTCGATCGGCCGATAGAGGAGATCCACCTTCCTGCCGGCAATCGACTGCCAGCCGCCCCCGACAATCCACGGGCCCCAGCCGCCGACCTCGGTCACCGCCGCGGCGCTCGGATCGTCAACCAGACCCTTTGCCGCCTCGAGCAGGCGCCCGACCTCCAGTCCGGCGTCCTCTCTGAAGTACAGACCGAGATCATAGTCGGAGCTGGAATGAGCCGCGCCGCTGGCCCGCGAGCCGCCGAGCACGACGGCGACGACCCCGGGAACGGCGGCGAGAACCGGCGAGACGCGCTCCAGAAGCGGGTCGGGCGTTTCCATCTTGCAAACCCCCGCCGCTCCTATAGGTCTGCTGTTGTTTACAAGCGATAGGGGGCGGTGAGGTGGAGCCATAGGGTCAAGACCATTCTTGACCGGTCTTGTGAAGCGGTCGTTCCAGACCACCTCCGTAGACGTCGCCGTCGGGCGGAGAGCGGACTTTTTTGCGCCGGGCATTGTGAGATACTCGCAGGCATGAAGGGCTGGCGCCCGTCCGCGAGCCAAAGGCTCTAGCCGGATCGAGCTCTTTTCAGCGGACGTATTCTTGCCGGACATCGGATCGATCGCACTGTCTTTTCCCCCGTCCTCGGGCTTTTTGCTCCGTGGACGCCACGGTTCCCTTTTCGCGCAATCAGGCTCGCGGCCGGCAGGTCGGCGCAAATGGCGTCCAAGCGTCTCACAAGGACGCAATTCGCGATCGTAATGGCGCCAGCCCTTCACTTGCTCGGGAAGACCGGAGGACCCCGAAGCAAAGACAGAAGGAACGACAGACAACCCGGTCGAACAAGCAGCGCCTACACTGCCTTAGCCGCCTTTAATTCCGGAAGGGGCGCAAAAAAGGAAAAGAGGCCGTGAGAGTGTGAGAGCGTAACTCCCAAGCTGGGGTGAGTCTGATTGGCAACAGTCTTCGTGAAAGAGCGTGAAGGGCCACGATTTTTTGGGACGCGGGATGGGGAAGTATGAGTCAAGGTATGGATGAT
>Ga0116217_10006553_pt1 | contig 10087 bp, 9 predicted proteins | sample Sb_taG_6_FD_89697 | JGI IMG/M metagenome (GOLD analysis project Ga0116217, IMG submission 89697) | Peat soil microbial communities from Weissenstadt, Germany - Sb_50d_4_PS metaG | ecosystem: Environmental > Terrestrial > Soil > Wetlands > Peat | place: Germany: Weissenstadt | collected 2010-09-21 | reverse complement strand
AGCGCTCGACGTGAAACTCCTTGGCATAGCCGAAGCCGCCATGGGTCATGACCGCTTGCTGGCAAGCTTCGAACCCTGCCTCACCGGCGAGATATTTGGCGGCATTCGCCGCCGCGCCCGCCGGCATGCCCTTGTCGTATTGCCAGGCCGCCGAAAGGGTCATCAGCCAGGCCGCCTCAAGCTCCATCCAGTTCTTGGCGAGCGGATGCTGGATCGCCTGATTCTGACCGATGGGACGATTAAAGACGATGCGCTCGCGCGCATAAGCCGCCGCGCGCTCAACCGCCAGCATGCCGAGCCCCACCGCCTCGGCGGCGATCAGGATGCGCTCTGGGTTCATGCCGTGGAGAATGTATTCGAAACCGCAGCCTTCCTCTCCGATGCGATCGGCAACCGGGATTTCGAAGCCTTCAATAAAGAGCTCGTTCGAGTCGACCGCCTTGCGACCCATCTTTTCGATCTCATGAATCTGGATGCGGCTGCGATCGAGATCGGTGTAAAATAGGCTTAAGCCCTGCGTCGGGCGTTTCACCTCTTCGAGCGGTATCGTTCGCGCCAGCAGCAGGATCTTGTGCGCAACCTGGGCGGTCGAGATCCACACCTTGGTGCCGTCGACGACATACCGATCACCCTTGCGAACCGCACGGGTTTTAAGCTGCGTGGTGTTGAGCCCGGTGTTCGGCTCGGTGACCGCGAAGCAGGCCTTTTCGCGTCCTTCAACCATTCCCGGCAGCATGCGTCGCTTCTGCTCTTCGGTGCCGAACACGACGACTGGGTTGAGGCCGAAGACGTTGATGTGAACCGCCGACGCACCCGACATGCCGGCGCCGGATTCGGCGATGGTCCGCATCATGATCGCGGCCTCTGTGACACCGAGGCCGGAGCCGCCATAGTCCTCGGGAATACAAATGCCGAGCCAACCCTCCGCTGCGAACGCGGCATGGAAATCGTCGGGAAAGCCGCCGACGCGATCCTTCTCCAGCCAATAGCTGTCGTCGAAACGCCGGCATATGGCGAAGACGGAATCGCGGATCGCTTGCTGTTCCGAAGTGAGCGCAAAATCCATCAGAGCGGATCCGGGTTTTCGAGCGCCGGTGCTGCCGCCTCCGGGCCGTGAACGATGCGTTTTGCGAACAAGTCTTCTATCGAGTCCTGCGGCAATCCCAGTTCCTCCAGGATTTCGCGGCTGTGCTCACCGAGCGCCGGCGCCGGCCGGTGTGGCGGCGCCTTGCTGTCGCTCCACGAGGTCGGCGCCCGCATGGATTTGATCCTGCCTTCGGTCGGATGCTCGACGTCCGAGAAAAAGCCGGTTTCGGCGAGATGGGGGTCCTCGATCAGATCATCGATGCTGCGCAGCGGCGTGTACGGGAGATCGGCCTCCTCCAGGAGGCTAATCCAATCCGCGGTGGTGCGCGTCGTAAAGATTGCGGCGACTTCGGCATAGATTTCGCGGACGTGCCGGGTGCGGCTGGCGTGATCGCAGAAGCGCGGATCCCGCAGCATGTCGGGCCGCTCGATGGCGTGAAAGAAACTGCGCCACTGCTTATCATTGTAGATAAGCGCGCAGATATGCCCGTCCTTCGTGCGGTACGGCCGACGCTCGGGCGCAAGCAGGCGAGCATAACCGCCACGGTCGAGCGGCGGGTCAAAAGTCAGGCCGCCGAGATGATCGATGAGCACGAAATTCGCCATGGTCTCGAACATCGGCACGTCGATACGTTGTCCGCGACCCGTGACGTCGCGGTGGCGCAGCGCCGCGAGTATGGCGTTCACGGCGAACAGGCCGACGATGCGATCTGCGATTGTCAGCGGCGCGTAGCGCGGCGATCCATCGCCGGCGCGCGCGAGCAGCGTGGGAATGGCGCAGGCACCTTGAATCAAATCGTCGTAAGCCGGCCGCGCGGCATAGGGCCCGTCCTGCCCGTAACCGAATACGCCGGCATAGATGATCGCCGGATTGCTGCTCGCCAAATCCTCGTAGGCGAGACCCAGGCGCGCCATCGCCTGCGGCCTGACATTATAAATGAACATGTCGGAGGTCGCGGCCAACTGCAAGAGCAGCTCACGACCGGCCGCCTGCTTGAGATCAAGCGCGATGCTCCGCTTGTTGCGATTGACGTTGAGGAACATCGGCCCCATTCCGGGATGCCGGCCCGGACCGATCTGGCGCACGATATCGCCTTCGAGAGGCTCGACCTTGATGACATCCGCGCCCATGTCGCCGAGCTGCAGGGTGGCGTAAGGCCCCATCAGCACGGTCGTCATATCCAAGACGCGGAGACCATTGAGTGGGCCCATCCCGCGCGTCCTCCCTGCAAGCTAATTCATATTGTTGGCATCAGAATTCATATATCGGAACGTGTCAAGGAAGCGGGCCAGCGGAACGGCGCGATCGTCCATGACATGACAACCTTCCCTGTGTCATTCACGGATGTGTACTTTTCGTCCAGATGCCTGGTTGCCGCGCGCGGACGCAAGCCCGCTTTGCAGAGACCGCGCTCTATTCAGATTAATCACCGGCTAGGCCTGCATTCCTCGGCTTGATGCGGGCCCACGGCAACATGGCGGTCCGCTAAAGCCGGAGGACCGCAAACTCATCCGATCCGCTTGCGGCGTTGCCGCGCTCGCCGGCGGCGCAGCGCTCGCTTTCTGCCGCATGCAGCGCAACGGCAACCGCCATTCTCTTGAAAGTACTTCAGGTACTCCCGACCGTAATAGTAGGTGATTTCCTCCCCTGGCTCGATTCGCCGCGACGCGACGATCACGATCCCGCCCTTTCGTCCGACCGGCTTTGCATTCGGACGACAGGAATGATTGATGTAACGGGCCACATTCCATCGCGGCGAGCCGTCGATCGTCCAGCGCTTATTGAGCTCGAACAAATATCGTGCGCCGCAAGCCTCGCGTCGATCCGCTTCCTCGGTGGTGATCCGGCGGCCGCGGTAGGTCGCGATATAGGCTCCTCGTTTGATCGGCTTTGTCGCGAAGAGGCCCAGCCCTGTCACGGAACGGCCAATCCGGAAGATTCGCGAAGACATGCTCCGCGAATACCGGCAAATCGCCCCGATGTCATGCGCGACTGTGAAATTGCAAACAATCGTTTTACGTGCGCAAGAGGTCCGCAATTACCGCCTGAGCCGCGTTGTGCCCGGGCGCTCCGGTCACGCCGCCGCCCGGATGCGCCCCTGAGCCACACAGATAGAGTCCGGCGATCGGCATCCGATAATCGGCAAATCCCAGCATGGGGCGGGCGGAAAAAAGCTGATCCAGCGTCATGGCGCCATGGAAGATGTCGCCCTTGGGCAAGCCGAAAAGGCGCTCTAGATCCAATGGCGACAGACTTTGCCGCGCGATCACGCTCGCCTTGAACCCTGGCGCATAAGCCTCGACCGTATCCATCATCAAGTCGGCAACCGTTTCGCGGTGCTCGTCCCATGTCGAGCCGTCGGCGAATTGCGGGGCAACATGTTGACAAAAGAGGCTGGCTACGTGGGTGCCCGGCGGAGCGAGGCTGTCGTCGAGCGTCGAGGGAATGACCATCTCGACAATAGGCACCCGGCTCCAGCCGGAACTGACGCAGTCCCGATAGGCCTGGTCCATGTAGGCGAGGCTCGGCGCCAGGATAATGCCGGCAGTGTGATGATCGCCCATGCCGGGCAGTGCGGAAAAGTCCGGCAGCTTCGAGAGCGCGACATTCATGCGGAAAGTCCCGGAACCGGCCTTCCACGCCTTCATTCGCGCAGCGGTCGCCGCCGGCACCGCGTTCTGCGGCACCAGCACTTGGAAAAGCTGTTGCGGATTGACATTGGCGACGACGGCGCGCGCCCGCACCGCCGTGCCGTCCTTGAGCACGACCCCCGCAGCGCGGTTCGTTTCGACGAGAACTTCACGCACTTCCGCGCCCACATCGATGCGGACGCCGCGTTTCCCGGCAGCACTCGCCATGGCCTGGGTGATCGCGCCCATGCCGCCGATGGCGTGTCCCCAGACACCTCGCTTGCCGTTGACCTCGCCGAATGTGTCATGCAACAGCACATAGGCGGAGCCCGCCGTGTAAGGACTCGCCAGATTGCCAACCACCGCATCGAAGCCGAGCACGGCCTTGATCGGATCCGACTCGAACCAGCTATCGAGCATATCGCCCGCCGATTTGCGCAGGAGCTGAAACGCTGCCGAGAGGCTATCGCCTTGCCAGAGCTTCTTGCCGATTGCCGCAAGTTTGCCGAGCTCGCGAGCGGCTCGGCGAACGTCGCCCAGTACCAGATTGGGCGGTGCGTTCAACGCAAGGCTGCGCAGCAGGTCCGCCAAGCGGCTGATCTCCGCCTGATAGGCGGGATAGCGGGTCGCGTCCTTCGTACTGAATTTGGCAATCTCACCTGCGGTGCGACCTTCCCCCGTGAGCAGGTAGCGCCCATCCGGAAGCGGGAGAAAATTCTGTGCGCGCCGCTCGACGATGCGCAGTCCGTGGTCGTGCAGCTTCAGGTCCGCAATGACCTTGGGCTGCAGCAAGCTCACGGTGTAGGCGGCGGTCGAGTTGCGAAAGCCCGGATGGAACTCCTCGGTGACGCAAGCGCCGCCGACCACGCCACGCCGCTCGAAAACGCGAACGCGCAATCCCGCCATCCCTAAATAGGCCGCGCAGGTGAGGCCATTGTGGCCGGCACCGACTATGATCGCATCGAGATCCGGCATGGCTTTGCGTTTTGGTGGAGCGGCAGTGCGGATTCGCGACTTCCGCTATCGCGGCATCAGGTCCGCTCAAATAGCGCCGCGATGCCCTGACCTCCGCCGATGCACATCGTCACTAGTGCATAGCGCGTACCGGTCCGGGCCAACTCATACACCGCCTTGACCGTACTGATGGCACCGGTGGCGCCGACCGGATGGCCGAGCGAAATGCCGCTGCCGTTCGGATTGACCTTCCCGGCGTCGAAGCCGAGTTCGCGCGACACGGCGCAGGCTTGCGCCGCGAAGGCTTCATTCGATTCAATGACATCTATCTTATCGATATCCAACGCCGCTTTCTTCACCGCCAGCCGCGTCGCCGGAATGGGACCAAGCCCCATATAGAGCGGCTCGACGCCCGCGTGCGCATAGCCGATCAGGCGGGCCAACGGCTTGAGGCCGAGACGATCGATGGCGGCTTCGCTCGCGAGCACCACCGCGGCGGCAGCGTCATTGATGCCTGAAGCATTGCCGGCCGTCACACTGCCGCCGTCGCGTTTGAAGACCGGCCTTAACGTTTTAAAGTCGTCAGCGGTAGCGTCGTGACGCACGTGTTCGTCGGTGTCGAAAACCGCGCTGCCCTTGCGGCTTTTAACCTCGATGCCGAGGATCTGCTCCTTGAAATAGCCGGCCTTGCTGGCGCGCGAGGCGCGCCGGTGACTTTCGAGCGCCAGCGCGTCCTGGTCGTCGCGCGTGATGCCGTGCCGTTCGGCCACATTTTCCGCGGTGACGCCCATCAGGACGCGATGAAAAGGATCGCGCAGCGCATTGTCGAGCACGTCGACGATCGGAGCGCTCCCCATTTTGGTGCCCCACCGGAACGACGGCGCCTGGAACGGCGCCCGGCTCATGCTTTCCACGCCGCCCGCAACCGCGACATCGCAGTCGCCAAGCCGGATGCTTTGTGCAGCCGACACGATCGCCTGCAGCCCGGAGCCGCACAGGCGGTTGACGGTCAATGCCGGCGTTTCCACCGGGATGCCGGCATCCACGGCCGCCACGCGTGAGACATACATGTCGCGCGGTTCGGTTTGCCGAACACGACATGCCCGATTTCAGCCGGCGCGACCGACGAGCGGCGCACCGCTTCCGCGGTCACACGGCTCGCGAGCTCGGTTGGCGGTATATCCTTTAAACTACCGCCAAAGGTGCCTATCGCGGTCCTAACGGCGGAAACGACGTAAACTTCATTCATGGGGCGTCTCCACAAGCACATATCGAATTATCAAACGCGGCCGCGCTTAAAACAACGCATCGGCAAACTGCACGGCCTCGTCGTTGAGGGACCTCACCAGCGCGAGTTGTTGCCGGGCCTTTGGCAGCTCAGTCAATACGAAGTACCGGCAGGAACGGAAGCGGCTGTCGCGCAAGTTGCCCGAGCCGGACGCCGCCGCCAGCGCCTGATCGAGCCAAAGCCACCCCGCGACTACATGGCCAAATGCAGACAGAAACACCGAAGCGTTGTAAAGCGCCCTGTCCGCAGGCTGTTGCCGCAAGCCCGTGACGACGTCGAGCACGTCAATCCACGCTTGATCGATTGCAACTGCGTCGATTGTCAAATCTCCGTTTTTGCTGGCGCGCGCAATCGTCTTTGCTATGCGCTGCCCCAACAGCGCCAATGCGGCGCCGCCGTCGCGCAGGATTTTTCTTCCGACTAGATCGATCGCCTGAATCCCGTGCGTGCCTTCATGAATCGGATTAAGCCTGTTGTCGCGATAAGCTTGTTCGACATCAAAGTCGCGCGTGTAGCCATAACCGCCGTGAATCTGTATCGCGAGGTCGTTAGCGGCCAGGCCGAATTCGGACGGCCAGCTTTTGGCCACGGGCGTGAGCAAGTCAAGCAATGCCGCAGCGTCGCGCCGGTCGGAATCGGAGGGCGCATGGGCTGCCTCGTCGACAAGCCGGGCGCAGTAGAGCACCAGAGCGAGCGCCCCTTCGGCATAGACTTTCTGCGTCAGCAGCATGCGCCGAACATCGGGATGCCCGATGATCGGTAACTGCGGTAGCTCGGCGTTCCTGCCGCGCCCGGTCGCAGGGCGCCCCTGGGTGCGTTCGCGCGCATAGGCGAGCGAATGATGATAGCTGCGAGAGGCAAGCGCCGCAGCACCTACGCCGACGGCGATGCGCGCCTCGTTCATCATCCGGAACATGATGGCGAGGCCCTGCCCCACGTCGCCGACGCGAAAGCCGACGGCGCCAGGGCGTCCGGCCGGACGGTGGCGCGTGCCGTCACCGAATGCGAGCAAGCAATTCGTCGTCCCGCGGTAGCCCATCTTATGATTGAGCCCCATCACGGTGACGTCGTTGCGCTCGCCAGGCGCGCCATTCTCCTCCGGCAGCTGTTTCGGGACGACGAACAGCGAGATTCCGCTCATGCCCTGAGCAATGCGTCCATCGTCGCCGGGTACTTTGGCAAGGACCAGATGGACGATGTTGTTGACCATGTCGTGGTCGCCGCCCGAAATCCACATCTTGTTGCCAAACAGCCGATAGCGCGGCCCGAGGAGCGGGTCGGCGCCGTCGCTGACGGCCCGGGTCGTAATGTCGGCGAGTGAAGAGCCCGCTTGCGGCTCCGACAGACACATCGTGCCAAACCAACGCCCTCGATCAGCGGCCGCGCAAACACTTCGATCTGACTTGCCGAACCGAAGGTCGTCAGCAGGCGTGCATTCGCGACCGTCAGCATGGGATAGGCGGCAGTCGCAACGTTCGCAGCCATGGTCAACGCGGTCGAAGCGGTTTGGATGAGGGCCGGAATTCGCGCGCCCCCGAGCGCTTCATCGAACGAGGCGGCAAACAAGCCGGCTTCGGCGTAGGCCGCCAACGCAGCCTTTATTTCCGGCAAAACGCGGACTGTTTCGCCGTCGAAAACCGGCTCGTGTTGATCGGATTGTTTGGCGTGCGGCGCAAAATGGTGGTCCGCGAGGCGCGCGCTCAAATCGAGCACCGCGTCGAAGGTTTCGCGATTATGGTCCGCGAAACGCGAAAGCCTGGTCAGACCGGTCGCGTCGAGCCAATCGTAGAGGAGAAAATCAAGCGTTGCGCGACTGATAAATGGCATCAGATGACGCCCGCACCGCCGTCAACAACGAGGATCTGGCCGCTGATATGAGCTGACGCGTCGGACGCCATCAGCAGGGCTGCGCCCTTGAGATCGTGCGGACCGCCGAGTTGTCCGCGCGGCGTACGCGCCACGAGATCGGCTTCGAACGTGCCGAGGATGGCTTGCGCCATCTTGGAGGGGAAATAGCCTGGTGCGATCGCATTGACCGTGATCCCGTAGCAACCCCATTCTGCCGCGAGCGATCGCGTCATATTCACGATACCGCCCTTCGTCGCATTGTAGCCGACCGTCCCCGGCATATCCGGTGGGTGTCCCTTGAGACCCTCGACCGACGCGATGTTGATGATGCGGCCCTTGCCAGCTGGAATCATCGCGTGCTTGGCGGCGGACTGCGCCAACAGAAAGGGCGCGGTGAGATTGAGCGCCACGACTTTGTCCCAGCCCTCGCGCGGATGATCTTCGGCCGGCGCGCCCCAGGTCGTGCCGGCATTGTTGACGAGAATGTCGAGCCGCCCATGACGAGCGATGACCGCGTCGACTACGGATGAAGGTGCGTCCGGTTTAGCCAGATCCACGGCCACCGCCCAGGCGGCGATGCCCTGCGCGCCGAGGCATGCAATTGCCGCGTCGAGTTCGTCCTGCTTGCGCGCCGTGAGGGCCACGGTCGCGCCGAATTCGCCGAGCGCTTCGGCAATCTGAAAGCCGAGTCCGCGCGAGCCACTGGTGACGAGCGCGACCCGGCCCGAAAGGTCGAACAAATTCCGAAGCGTATCCATGCTCACGACGTGGCTGCGGCTGCATCGAGATCGGCGAAACGACGCCCGGAACGCGCCAATTCGCCAAGCAGAGGCGCCGGCGCCCGATTATCATCATGCCGCCTGTGGAGCGAGACAATCGCTTCGTGAACGCGGTCGAGGCCGATACTGTCGGCCCAGTGCATCGGTCCGCCCCGCGCGGCCGGGAAACCCATGCCGTGAACGTAGCAGAGATCAATATCGCTTGGACGCTGGACGATGCCTTCTGCCAACAAGCGTGCGCCTTCGTTAATCAGGATATAAAGGCGGCTAAGGATCTCTTCGTCGGCGAGCGGCCGGCGCGCGATGCCGCGGCGGCGCGATTCTTCCGCGATCATTGCTTCGACCTCCGGGTTCGGCTGCGCGGAGCGCGGACCAGATGGATAGCGGTACCAGCCGGCGCCGGCTTTGCTGCCGAAGCGGCCGCGTTCGTAAAGAAGATCGGCAAGCCGGGAGTAACGCATGTTCGTCGGCCACGTTTTCAGCTGGCGCTGACGGACGAACCACGCCACGTCCTGTCCCGCCATGTCGAGCATCGCGCATGGTCCCATGGCGAAGCCGAATGACCTCAGCACACGATCGATATCCTGCGGCAACGCCCCTTCTTCCATCGGACAATAGGATACAGCATGCGATTGGCGCAGAAGCCGTCACAGACACCGACAGTGACGCCGATCTTGTCGACCTCCCGCGCCAGGGTTACGGCGGTGGCAAGCACCAAAACATCGGTCTGACTGCCGCGCACGATTTCAAGAAGCCGCATCACGTGCGCCGGACTAAAGAAGTGCAGTCCGATGAAATCCTGCGGCCGCGACGTCGCTGCGGCGATTGCGTCGACATCAAGCGCCAATGGTGGCAAGCGCCCGCGCATTGCAACTCCACATTATCTTGACCTCGCTTCCTCGGCCAGCCGGGCTCTCATTCTTCATTCGGTGACGTTCCGCGAATTGTGGGAAGCGTCAATGGTGCTGGAGCCGTCGATCGCCGAACGCGCCGCCCGCAATATAGATGACAGCGGCCTCGCCGACCTGGGCGCCAATCTCGCGACGATGGACACGGCGGTGGCGGAGATTGACAGCGGCGCCCCGGCCGACGTCAACAACTTCGTCGAGATCGACCGTGCTTTCCATGAGATTCTCGCCAAGGTGGCCGGCAATCGCGTGCTCGCGCTGGCCCACGAACCGGTCACTTCGCTCTTTATCCCGGCGGGCCAGATCATTTTGCCGCGGCTGAAAACGTATCGTCGCGTGCCCGATGCTCATCGTTTTATCTTTGACTGTCTGCGGTCACAAGATCCTGCGGGCGCGCGCGACTGGATGCACAAACACATGGACGATTTTCGCCGCGCTTACGAAATGACGCAAATGTCTCTCGATGATCCTCTCGACATCGCTTGCCTCGGGCTTAGCCAAACAACCTCACTTGCGCGGAACCGGTAATTGGCCTCGGCCCGCCGTACCCGCATAAGCCGTCAGAAGCGGTTGTCAGCGCGCCTTCCACGGCT
>Ga0116217_10006551_pt1 | contig 10090 bp, 8 predicted proteins | sample Sb_taG_6_FD_89697 | JGI IMG/M metagenome (GOLD analysis project Ga0116217, IMG submission 89697) | Peat soil microbial communities from Weissenstadt, Germany - Sb_50d_4_PS metaG | ecosystem: Environmental > Terrestrial > Soil > Wetlands > Peat | place: Germany: Weissenstadt | collected 2010-09-21 | reverse complement strand
TCTCGATCCTTCTGAGTGCGCTCACTGCGACATGCGGTTGGATGTGGTCTGGCCACATAAACAGACGCATAGCCAAACGCACTGTGGCTATAGAGCTTTTGTTACATTTGCGAGGTAAAGAAATAAACGACTGGAAATCAAAAGTGTATAAATATATATCTGACGGCGGAGGCGAAGTGCCGGATGAAGATATACAAAAGGTCCTTGGCTACTACGAATTTCTTTCTATCTCTGTGATGAGAGGCGCCGCCGATGAGGCTATGATTGAACAATCACAAAAATATGTGTATTATAGGCTTTATAGCGGGCTCAAGCCATACATAGACAAAGCTATAGAGAGACATAAGGATAACTATTGTCATTTTATATACTATGCTAAACGTTGGAATCCAGAACATTTCCAAACGACACCTCTAAGGCCCCCAAATTATGTTCCGCCTGATACCGAATTCTAGGGTTTAGAAACGCAATCCGAGTGAGCGGCATGCGCTCAGGCGGCCGTTAAAAGCGACTTATGCCGTTGCTGGTAGCCGCAGAAGTCGACTGACGGCTTATTCCGCATAGCAAGCCGAGCGATGGCCGTCTCGTGGCGGATGCGCCATAAGAGCGGCTTCTTCGGGGTGCGACAAATGTCCTAAGAGAAATGAGCCGTCGCCCAAAAGTGCGAAAAATTCTGGACACTACCAAGGTTCCAGATACTGCGAGCGCCTCGATCGACGAATCAATCGTTATCGAATCGCGCATCATTCGCGTCCAGCGGTTGCGCCCCACTCGTACAAAGATGCGACGTCCCGAGCAGAGCGCGCAAGGCGCATGCATGCCGAGGGGCGAGAAAGCGGAGGGCCCTGATTTTTCGCTTGTCGACACCAGGACGCGCGCTCAAAGTGACAAGAGCTGTCGTGCAGGAGAAGCGATGAAGCGGAGTCTCCTTGCGGCGATCATGATTGCCGCCGGCCTGGTCTTGATGGCCGCTCCTGGCGTCGCGGCTCCCTGCGACGTCGAGATGCTAAAGGTCGAGTCGCGATTGCAACACGTCTTGGATCCCGGACAGCGACAAGCGATCGAGGCGCTGCTCGATCAAGCCAAGCGCGCGCTCACTTCGCGCGAGCCTGATCGCTGCATGGCGGACGTGAAAAAGGCGAAGCAAGCGCTGCGCATGAGGTGAGCGAGGCCGCAAGGTAGGGGCGCTTCGCTCCCCAGCGCACTGTTGCAGGATCGCCGCGCGCTCCTATCTCTTGGGAGAGGACAACCAAGGACGAACGGAGCCAGGAGATGCCGGACAAGCTGCCGCAGCCGGAGACGGCGGAAGTCGAGAGCGAAGAGGAGATCGCAGTCCCGCCGATCACCTTCGGCCAGCGGATCCGCGCCTATTTCCTCGCCGGCGTGCTGGTGGTCGCCCCCATCAGCATCACCTTCTATATCGCCTATCTCATGCTCAACTTCGTCGACTCGCACGTGACGCCGCTCATCCCGGCCCATTACAACCCGAACAACTACCTGCCTTTCGGCATTCCGGGCCTTGGCCTCATCATCCTCCTCGTCGTCATCACGCTCATCGGCGCCATCACGGCCGGCTACATCGGCCGCGTCTTCGTGCGCCTCTCGGAGATGCTGCTCAAGCGCATGCCGGTCATCCGCGGCATCTATGGTGCGGTGAAGCAGCTCGTCGAGGCGGTCTTCTCCCACAAGGCCAGCGCCTTCCGGCAGGTCGTGCTGCTCGAGTGGCCGCACGAGGGGAGCTGGACGATCGGCTTCGTCACCGGTGCGGTGGCAGGCGAGATCCAGGCCCGGCTCCCGGCGGAGCTCATCAGCATCATGGTGCCGACGACGCCCAATCCCACGGGCGGTTACATCGTCTTCGTGCCGCGCGAGAAAGTCATCCCGCTCGAGATGAGCGTCGATGCGGCGATGAAGATGATCCTCTCGAGCGGCATCGTCGTGCCGCCCGATGCCGCGGCGCTTGCGGCGGCGGCTGTACGGGCGGCACCGGCGCGCGCGGAGAAGGCGGAAGTCCGCTAAGTTGCGGCCGTAGCGTCATCTCAAGCGCTGGGCTATTCTCCGCCACCATGGAAGACCCCTACAAGGTCCTGGGCGTTGAGCGCACCGCCTCCGAAGACGCGATCCGTGCCGCCTACCGCAAACTGGCGAAGCGCCTTCATCCCGACCTCAATCCCGGCAAAAAGGACGCGGAGGAGCGCTTCAAGACCGTCTCCGCCGCCTATGCGCTGCTCTCCGACCCCGAGAAGCGCGCGCGCTTCGACCGCGGCGAGATCGACGCGAGCGGCGCCGAGCGGCCGCCGGAGCGCCGCTTCTACCGCGACTTCGGAGATGAGGTCGTGCACGGCAAATATCGCGCGCAGTCCTTTGGGCCGGACGATCTCGAGAGCATCTTTGGCGCCGCCTTTCGCGACCGTTTCGGGCATGGCTTCGCGGCGCGCGGTCAAGACGTGCATTATTCGCTCACGGTCGATTTTCTCGAGGCCGCGAATGGTGCGGTGCGCCGCCTCGGGCTGCCGGACGGCCGCACGCTCGACGTCACCATCCCCGCCGGGCTCAAGGACGGGCAGGTCCTCCGCCTCAAGGGCCAGGGCCTTCCAGGCGGGGATGAGGCACCGGCAGGCGACGCGCTCATCGAGGTCAGCATCGCCCCCCATCCGCTTTTCCGGCGCGAGGGAAACGACGTGGTGTTGGAGTTGCCCGTGACGCTCAAGGAAGCGGTGCTTGGCGCCAAGCTCGAGGTGCCGACCGTCAAGGGGCCGGTCACGCTGACAATCCCGCCCAACTCGTCGAGCGGCACCCGTCTTCGCTTGAAGGGCAGGGGTATTTCGGGCGGGCACCAGTACGTCGTGCTCAAGCTCGTCCTGCCTCACGACGGCGAGCCCGAGCTCGCCAGCTTTCTCGAGCGCTGGCAGCCGCGCCATCCCTTCGATCCGCGCAAGGGGATGAGGACGCCATGATGCGCTTGGATGCGATCGCAGCGCTCTTTCCCGACCTCGAGACGGTCGAGCTGATCACCTGGGTCGAGCGCCGCTGGGTCGAGCCGGAGCCGGCCGAGGACGGCGGCTGGGTCTTCCACGACATCGACGTGGCGCGGGTGCGCCTCATTTACGACCTGCGCCGCGAGCTCGAGGTGGCGGAGGAGACGGTACCCCTCGTGCTCTCGCTGCTCGATCAGCTCTACGAGCTCCGCGCCACGCTCAAAAGCGTAATGCATGCGATCGAGGGCCAGCCGCCCGAAGTGCAGGCCGCCGTCGCCGCAGTCCTCGAGGAGCGCTCGATAAGCGGCGATGCAAGCCGCGAAGGATCGCCGCGGTGACGGCGTTCCTCATCCTGACCGCCATCGGCAAGGATCGGCCGGGGCTGGTGAGCGCGCTCTCCGAAGAGATCGCGGCCCATGGCGGCAACTGGCTGGAAAGCCGGATGGCGCGCCTGGCCGGCGAGTTTGCGGGGATCGTTCGCGTGAGCGTGCCGGCCGCAAATGCCGAGGCCCTCGTGACGGCACTTCGCGGTCTCGAGGCCCGGGGCTTGCGCGTCACGGTCGAAAGGGGGGCTGGCGAGGTGGGGGCAGCCGTCCGCTCAGGGCTCAAGCTCGAGCTCATGGGGCAAGACCATCCCGGCATCATCCGCGACGTCACCCATGCGCTGGCAGCACTAGGCGTCAACATCGAGGAGCTGACGACCCAGATCGAGAGCGGCTCGATGTCGGGCACGGCGCTCTTTCGCGCAAGCGCGCGCTTGAGCGCGCCGGCCCAAGTGAAGGCGGCCGAGCTGCGCGAGAGCCTCGAGCGGCTCGCGGGCGATCTGATGGTCGAGATCTCCCTGGACGAGGCCCCGGCAGCGGGCGAAGGCGGGAAGTAGGACGCCGCTCCCTCACCCGGCTCGCTACGCTCGCCACCCTCTCCCGCTTGCGGGAGAGGGAAGGGGCCCGTCGCGAAAGCGACGGGAAGGGTGAGCGAGCGCCCGGACGTTGCATCGATCGCTTCCGCCCCTCACCCCGATCTCAAATACTTGATCGCCGCGTCGCGCTCGAAGAGGTAGAGGAGGGTGCGGATCGCATGTCCGCGCGGGCTCTTGAGCTCGGGGTCGCGCTCGAGGGCAAGCCGCGCATCGTCGCGTGCCGCGGCGAGGAGCTCCTGGTGCGCCGCGAGATCGGCCAGGCGGAAGTCGGGGAGGCCGCTTTGCCGCGTTCCGAGGATCTCGCCCGGCCCGCGCAGGCGGAAGTCCTCCTCGGCGATGCGGAAGCCGTCGTCCGTCTCGCGCAGGATGGCGAGGCGCGCCCGCGCCGTCTCGCCGAGCGGCGTGGCGTAGAGAAGGAGGCAGGTCGAGGCCGTTTGGCCCCGCCCGATGCGGCCGCGCAGCTGGTGGAGCTGGGCGAGCCCGAAGCGCTCGGCATGCTCGATCACCATGACGCTCGCCTCGGGCACGTCGACGCCGACCTCGATCACCGTGGTGGCGACGAGGATGCGGAGCGGGCCGCGCTGGAAGGCCTCCATCACCTTATCCTTCTCGCTTCCCTTGAGGCGTCCATGGACGAGGCCGACCAGCCCGGGAAAGATGCCGGAGAGCTGGTGATAGCGCTCGGTCGCGGCGGCGAGGTCGATCGCCTCGGACTCCTCGACGAGCGGGCAGACCCAATAGATTTTGGCGACCTTGTCGAGCGCCCGCCTGAGGGCCGTGATCACCTCCTCGAGGCGCTGCAAGGGGAGCGTGCGGGTGTCGATCGGCTTGCGGCCCGCCGGCTTCTCGATGAGGCAAGAGACGTCCATGTCGCCATAGGCGGCCAGCATGAGGGTGCGGGGGATGGGAGTTGCCGTCATCACCAGCATGTCGACGACGCGGCCCTTGGAGGCGAGCAGCAGGCGCTGGTGCACGCCGAAGCGGTGCTGCTCGTCGACGACCGCGATCGCGATGTTCTTGAACGCCACCTCCTCCTGGAAGAGGGCATGGGTGCCGATCGCGATCTCGATCGAGCCGTCCTTGAGGCCGGCGAGGACAACCTCGCGCGGCTTGCCCTTGTCGCGCCCGGTCAGAAGGGCCAAGCGCACGCCCGCCGCTTGGGCGAGGGGGGCCATGGTCTGGAAGTGCTGGCGCGCAAGGATCTCGGTTGGCGCCATCAAGACACCCTGCGCGCCCGCCTCGACGGCATTGAGCAACGTCAGGAAGGCGACGATCGTCTTGCCGCTGCCGACGTCGCCTTGCAGCAGGCGCAGCATGCGCGTCTCCCCGGCCATGTCGGCGAGGATGTCGCGCACGGCCGCCTCTTGCGAGCGGGTGAGGGCAAAGGGGAGGGCTGCCAACGCCTTCGCGCGCAGGCGGCCATCGCCCTTGAGCGGACGGCCGGCGAGCCGGCGCTGATGCGCGCGCACCAGTGCCACCGCGAGCTGGTTGGCGAAAAGCTCGTCATAGGCGAGGCGCGCGCGGGGCTTGGTCGAGTGATCGAGGTCGGCCTCGCTCTCAGGCGCATGGGCCTTCATGAGCGAGGCGTGCCAGTCCGCCCAACCTTGGCGCGCGTGATAGGCGGGGTCGATCCACTCGGGCAGCTCCGGCGCGCGCGCGAGCGCTGCGCGCACGGTCTTCCCCACCATCTTGAGGGTGAGCCCCGCCGTGAGCGGGTAGACCGGCTCGACTCGCTTGAGGCTTTCGAGCTCTGCGAGCGTGCCGATGTGGTCCGGGTGCGTGATCTGCAGGCGGTCGCGAAAGCGCTCGAGCCGGCCGCTCACCACGCGCTCAGCACCCACCGGCAGCACCTTCTCGAGATAGTCGGCGCGCGCGTGGAAGAAAACGAGGAAAAGAAAGCCGGTCTCGTCGCGGCAGCGCACGCGATAGGGGAGACGCGGATTGCCGGGTGGCTCATGGCCATCGATCCAAAGGGTGAGCGTCGCGATCTTGCCCTCTTGCGCATCGCGGATCTTGGGCGCATAGCGCCGGTCGATGAGTCCGCTCGGCAGGTGCCAGAGCAGCCCCACGACGCTTCCGCCGGCCAAGCGCTCGTAAAGCTTCTTAAGCCGCGGGCCGACACCCGCGAGCGAGGTCACGGGTGCAAACAGGGGATAGAGGATTTGCGGGCGCATCTCGTATGGGCGCTATGCTCACGTGGCTGCTGACAGGAGGCACTCGAGGCCTTATATCCTACACGCGGCCAACCTCGGATGAGAGAATGCCTGATTCCCGCGCCCCTCGCTTGAAGCGCCTTTATTTTCGCAGCTGGCACCGGGGGACGCGCGAAATGGACCTGTTGTTGGGGCGCTTCGCCGAGCGTCACCTCGACGCGTTGAGCGAGGCGGAGCTCGGCCAGTACGAGGCCTTGCTCGAGGCCGCCGACCCGGACATCTATGGCTGGATCGCGGGTGAGACGGTGCCCCCGCAGGCTTTCGACAACGCTGTCCTGCAACTTATCAGAAACTTTAAGATATCTCGTGTAGGTGATTGATTATTCTATATTTTATGCTGACAGAACCTGGCCAAGTCACGATCGCGGGCGCGCCTGAAGGGGTGGATGCGCTGCTGCTCGGCGAGCTCGCAGAGGGCGCAAGCCCGCGGCGGTTCCTCCACGTGGCGCGCGACGATGCCGCCATGGGCCGCATGGCCGAGGGACTCGCCTTCTTCGCTCCCGCCCTCGAGGTGCTGAGCTTGCCGGCATGGGACTGTCTTCCCTATGACCGGGTCTCGCCCAACGGCGAGATCGTGAGTCGTCGCATCGACACGCTTACCAAGCTCGCGCGCACACCGCGGCCGGAGTCGAGCCGCGTCGTGATCACCACCGTCAACGCGCTCCTCCAGAAGGTGCCGCCGGCCGAGACCTTCCGCGATGCGGTCTTCGAGGTCGCGGTCGGCGGTCGGCTCGCGCGCGAGGATCTCGGCCGCTTCGTGGCGCTGAACGGCTACCGACGCGCGGAAACGGTGCGCGAGGCGGGCGAATACGCGCTCAGGGGCGGCATCGTCGACATCTTTCCGCCGGGCACCTCCGAGCCCGTTCGCCTCGATCTCTTCGGCGACGAGGTGGAGCGCATCCGCGGCTTCGACCCTCTTACCCAGCGCACCACCGGCCGGCTCGACCGCCTCGAGCTCAAGGCGATGAGCGAGGTGCTGTTGGACGAGACGGCGGTGCAGCGCTTCCGCATGGGCTACCGCGAGCTCTTCGGCGCGGTCAAGGAGGGCGATCCGCTTTACGAGGCGGTCAGCGCCGGCCGCGCGCACGTCGGCATGGAGCATTGGCTGCCGCTTTTCTATGAGCGCCTCGACACCATCCTCGATTACCTCCCGGATGCCGCCGTGACCTTCGATCATCAAGCCGAGCAGGCGATCGCGACCCGCCTCGAGACCATCCAGGAGTTCTACGGCGCGCGCAGGAGCCTGGCCGATGCCGATCGCGCGACCCTTTATATGCCCGTGCCGCCGGACACGCTGTTCCTCGACCGCGCGGCCCTCGATGTAGCACTCGCCACGCGGGCGATCGGGAGCTTCTCGCCCTTCAAGGCCCCGGCGGGAGCCCGCACGATCGATGCCGGCGGTCAACCCGGCAGGGACTTCGCCGATGCGCGCGCACACCCCGAGGTCAACCTTTTCGACGCGGTGCGCGAGCACATCGCGGCCGAGCAGCGTCGCGGCCGCCGCGTGGTGGTGGCCGGCTACAGTCCGGGCGCGCGCGACCGGCTGCAGACCCTTCTGCACGAGCATGGCGTGAGCAATTCCGTAACACTTCCGAGCTGGCGCGAGGTCGGCGCGCTGGCGGGCGATGTCGTGGCTCTCATCGTGCTCGGCCTCGAGCACGGCTTCGTGCGCGACGGGCTCGCGGTCATCGCCGAGCAGGACATCCTCGGCGACCGCCTCGTGCGCCCGGCGCGCCGGCGGAGCCGTGCCGAGAATTTCATCTCCGAGGTCTCGAGCCTGACCGCGGGCGACCTGGTCGTCCACGTCGAGCACGGCATCGGCCGCTACGAGGGCCTCGAGACGATCGAGGTCTCGGGTGCTGCCCACGATTGCTTGCGCGTGCTCTACGACGGCGGCGACAGGCTCTTCGTGCCGGTCGAGAACATCGAGGTGCTCTCGCGCTTCGGCTCGGAGGAGGCCGGCGTGCAGCTCGACCGCCTCGGGGGTGCGGGCTGGCAGGCGCGCAAGGCGCGCGTCAAGAAGCGCATCCGCGAGATCGCGGACGAGCTCATCCGCGTCGCCGCCGAGCGCCAGCTCAAGCCGGGCGAGGTGATCGCGGCCGAGGGTTCTGATTACGCCGAGTTCTGCGCGCGCTTCCCCTATCCCGAGACCGAGGACCGGCTGGGTGCGATCGACGAGACGGTGCACGACTTGGCCGAGGGCCGGCCCATGGACCGCCTCATCTGCGGCGACGTCGGCTTCGGCAAGACCGAGGTGGCGCTGCGCGCGGCCTTCCTCGGGGTGATGTCCGGATTCCAGGTGGCCATCGTAGTGCCGACCACGTTGCTCGCGCGCCAGCATTACCGCACCTTCAGCGAGCGCTTCGCCGGTCTGCCGGTCAAGATCGGCCGGCTCTCGCGCCTCACCGGCGCCAAGGAGACGGCGCTAGCGAAGGCCGGCCTCGCCGCGGGCACGCTCGACATCGTCATCGGCACCCACGCGCTTCTCGGCAAGCAGATCGCCTTCAAGCATTTGGGCCTCCTGATCGTGGACGAGGAGCAGCATTTCGGCGTCAAGCAGAAGGAGCGGCTCAAGCAGCTCCGGAGCAACGTGCACGTGCTGACGCTGACGGCGACGCCGATCCCGCGCACCCTCCAGTTGGCACTTTCCGGCGTGCGCGACATGAGCCTGATCGCGACCCCGCCCGTCGACCGCCTCGCCGTGCGCACCTTCGTGCTGCCCTACGATCCGGTGGTCGTGCGCGAGGCGCTTCTGCGCGAGCATTTCCGCGGCGGGCAGAGCTATTACGTCTGTCCGCGCATCGAGGACCTGCCCAAGGTGCACGAGCGGCTCAAGGAGCTGGTGCCCGAGGTGAAGATCGTGACCGCGCATGGACGCATGGTGGCAGGCGTGCTCGAGGACGCCATGGCGGCGTTCTACGACGGCAAGTTCGACGTGCTGCTCTCGACCAACATCGTCGAATCCGGCCTCGACATCCCGGCCGCCAACACCCTTATCGTCCACCGCGCCGATATGTTCGGGCTGGCCCAGCTCTACCAGCTGCGCGGACGGGTGGGGCGCGCCAAGCTGCGCGCCTATGCCTATCTGACGCTGCCGCCGGGAAGGGCGCTGAGCGAGGCGGCGCAGAAGCGCCTCCACGTCATGCAGACGCTCGACACCTTGGGGGCCGGCTTCACGCTTGCGAGCCACGACATGGACATCCGAGGGGCCGGCAATCTCTTGGGCGAGGAGCAGTCGGGCCACGTGCGCGAGGTCGGCATCGAGCTCTATCAGCAGATGCTCGAGGAGGCGGTCGCCGTGGCGAAAGGCGACGGCGCGGGGGTGGCGCAGCCGGACTGGACGCCCCAGATCAACCTCGGCACGCCCGTGCTCATTCCCGAGAGCTATGTGGCGGATCTGGGCGTGCGCCTCGGGCTCTATCGGCGCATCTCCGGCTTGGTCGATCAGGCGGAGATCGACAGCTTCGCCGCCGAGCTCGTCGACCGCTTCGGCCCGCTCCCTGCCGAGGTCGAGAACCTGCTCAAGATCGTGGCGATCAAGCGCCTCTGCCTCGATGCCGGCATCGAGAAGCTGGACGCCGGTCCCAAGGGTGCCGTGCTCGCCTTCCGCCGCAACCGCTTCGCCAACCCGAAGGGGCTCATCGAGTTCGTCACGCGTCAGGGACCGAGCGTCAGCTTCCGCCCGGACCAGAAGCTCGTCATCCGGCGTGGCTGGGAAGCGGAGGCCGCCCGCGTCCAAGGCGTCGTGCAGGTCCTGAAGAAGGTGGCCGAGATCGCCGCCAAGGTGGAGAAGGCGGCGTAGCACCTTTTCCCTCTCCTCCTTCAGGAGGAGAGGGTCGGGGTGAGGAGGTGGCTGGGCGAGACACGTCGCAACTGGAAAGCGCTCGCGGCGCTCGCCCTCCTCACCTTCCCATCGCAAAGCGATGGGCCCCTTCCTATCCTCCTGAAGGAGGAGAGGGTTAACTCGACTGCTCGGCCGC
>Ga0116217_10006549_pt1 | contig 10092 bp, 6 predicted proteins | sample Sb_taG_6_FD_89697 | JGI IMG/M metagenome (GOLD analysis project Ga0116217, IMG submission 89697) | Peat soil microbial communities from Weissenstadt, Germany - Sb_50d_4_PS metaG | ecosystem: Environmental > Terrestrial > Soil > Wetlands > Peat | place: Germany: Weissenstadt | collected 2010-09-21 | reverse complement strand
CCCCTGGGAGAGTAGGTCGTCGCCGGGATTTTTCATGACGAGATCCCCTCAGAGCTCAGGCTCGGGGGGATCTCGTCGCGTTCGCGCTGAGAGGTGGGGGTCCGGAGCGGAGCTGAGGCGGCTTGCGACACTGCCGCCCATGCCGCTTCGGGCCCGCTTTCATGACGTTGGCCATCTTGTGGATCCAGCAGCGCTGGTGCAGCGTCTCGGAGAAGACCTCCGAGAGAGGTGCCCCAGAACCCGAGGGCCCCGTCGCCGACAGCGAGCACCGGGGCGGTCATGCCCCGGTGCTTGAGACCGCGCAGCACGTCGGCCCACGACTCGGTGGACTCGCGATGCCCATCTGAGATCGAGACCAGCTCTTTGGTCCCGTCGGAGCGCACACCCACGATCACCAGGGCACACAGGCGTGCCTCCTCGAGGCGCACGTTGAAGTGAATGCCGTCCGCGTACACGTAGACGTAGTCGACGTCTTTGAGCGAGCGGTGGGCGAACTGGTCACGTTCGCGCTGCCAGTCGGTGGTGAGGCGGGTGATCACCGAGGCCGAGAGCCCCGCGGCGGAGCCGAAGAACTCCTCGAGCGCGGGGACGAAGTCCCCCGAGCTCATCCCGTACAGGTACATCAAGGGCAGCACCTCGGCGACCTTGGGGGACTTGCCGGGCCCACGGCGGCAGGATCGCCGAGCGGAAGCGGTTCCGTTCGGCGGTCTCCTCGTCAACCCGGCGGTCGTCGCCATTCTCGGCGGGGCGTTTCAGCCCCACTCCCGAGCAGAACCGGTCGATGGTCATGCTCTCCGCCGGTACGAGATAGGCGAGATCGACGAGGCGCGGGTCGAGGCGGAGACACCAGCTGAGGCCAAGGTATAAGGTGATTGCTCGACTGGCACGCGGCGGCGTGACGTGGTGGGTGGCGGCACCCCTAGTGCTCTTTGCAGTGGGCGGGCGGTGCACGGCGTCAGCCATCTCTGGCCCGCAGGTCGAAGGAATCGTGCAAGTGACCTTGACGGAAGCTCCGGAAGTGAAGCCCGGTGAGCCCGAGGTGGCTGCATCGCGCAGCGTGCTCGACACAGCCGTGCAGATGGCGCCGTACGCCGCCATCTGGATTGTGCTCCTGGTGCCGACCTTGCGCACCATGGCTCGCGGCTGGCGCCCCGTCGGCGACGACGCCTCCATCGCGCTCCAGGCGTGGAACACGTTCAGCCTGCACGCACCGTTGGTGGGCCAGGGCACCGGCGCGGCCACGGGGACCGGCGGGGTCCAGACCACCGGCGACCCCGGTCCGCTCGGGTTCTGGCTCTTGGCACCGTTCGTGCACATCGACCCGGGCCAGGGGGCACTCATCGGTGCCGCGTTGCTCTGCGGCGCCGCCCTCTCGTTGGGTCTGTACGTGCTGCAGAAGTCAGCTGGCCCGTGGGCCGCCGTCGTCTTTGCCCTGGTCGTTGCTGATCTGGCCATCGTCTCACCGTTTCCCTTCGTCGACCCGCTGTGGAACTCCTCCTTCTCCTCCTTCTGGTTCCTGTCCTTCCTCGCGGTGGCGTTCGCTGTCGGGCTCGGGAACTTGCGCTACCTGCCGTTGCTGGTCTTCATAGGGTCGGTGACAATCGACTCGCACCTGCTCTTCCTCCCCTGCGCCGCGCTGACCCTGATCGCGGCGGTGGTTTGCGGGCTGCTGCTCAAACGGCCGGCAGGCTACCGGTGGCTGTGGTGGACGATCGGCGTCGCCGCCGTCTGCTGGGTCGCGCCCCTCGGCCAGCAGCTGTTCGGCTCACATCCGAACGGCACCGCCCTCCTCCACAGTGTCGGGCTGGGGTCGGGCCCACCGATCAAGACCGTCAGTTCGATGATGGGGCTCCACGCCCTGGCCCGCGCCGCCTCGCCGAAGGCGGTATGGGCGACACCGAGGCCGCTTTCGCCCATCGCCTCCTACAGCGACGTCCTCCACAACGGAACCCTGGTGTTCTGCTTCGCGTTCGCGGCCCTGGTGGCCGTCCTTGTCCTCGCGTCGCGGCACAAGAAGACGTATCTCCTCAGTCTCTCGGCGGTGACCATCGCGTCTGCGATCGGCCTGGTGGTCCTGTACGCCCGTGTCCCGGCGGATTACAAACTCTCCTTCGGCTGGATCAGCCTGGCCGTGTGGATCGTGGGGATCTGCATATGGGGCACCCTCGGCTTTGCCGTGGTGACCTGGGCACGGAGTCGCCTCCCGGTGGGACGGGGGTTCAGGGTCTCTCAGAGCGCGGTGAAGACCTGCGTCCTCGTGCTGATGGCGATCGCCACGGTTGGTGCCACCGCAGTCGTGATGTTCCCCTACGGCGGGAATGGGCAGCGGCTGGACTTCGCTGCCATGCGGCGCGTGCAGAGCGAGGCCGCGTTCGTCGAGAAGGAAGTTCCCCGGGGAGAAGTGGGAATAGCCGTCCGCTCCTCGAGTCTGAGCTTCTTCCAAGGCATCGAAGACGAGCATGGCACGGCCTATCTGCTGCGGACAGTCGGCTGGGTCCCCGGGTTGCCTGTGGGAGCAGACGGTCTGCTCGACTACCCGATCCATTCCGACAAGCCCTTCGTCGTGTTCAACGAGCACGAGACGTCTCTGACGGGCTTCAAGCGGTACGACCACTACTCACCGTCAGAGCTTCTTCCTCCGAAGAACTTGAAGAACCTGAAGAACCTAAAGAACCTGAAGAACCTGAAGAACCTAAAGAATCTAAATCAAAATCAATTGAATAAGCTAAAGAACCTAAAGAATCTAAATCAAAATCAATTAAATAAGCTAAAGAACCTAAAGAAGAAGGGCGCCTTGCCAGGCTAGCTGTCCGATCGGCACCGTTTCGCAGGCCTCGACGGTGTCCCCTGCACTGAGGACAACCTAGAGTCTCTATCCGGGCGAGGATTGTTTCGCCGGACCGTCGAGAGTACCGGGGGCGTGCAGGCGCTCCCGGCGGCCGGGCGTCGGAGCGGGAGAGCGACCGTCCCGGCATCGCCGTGTACCTCGTCGTGACCGGTCTCCTACAGGGGTGGCTGGGCCGACAGCTGCCGGGCCGGGATGGCCATCGTGACCGGCGCCGGAGTTCTGGTCCTCCTCCTCGGCGGCCTCGCGAGCGGGGTCGGTGTCGGCACGGCCACGCTCCCCATGGACATCGTGGTCGCTGCGCTGGTGGTGGGCGACGAGGTTCGGAAGGGGGCCGGAGGTCGCGGCCACATCCTGACCAATCGGCCGACGGCCAAAGTCCGTCGTGCCCGGCCACGTAGAATCGACAGATGCCTCCGAATTCTCCGCGGCCGAATCGTCGCGCCCCCTCGGCGCGCCCGGCGCGCCCGGGAGGCTCCGGCAAGCCGGGAGCCCGCTCGGGTGGGGCCGGAGGCGCAGGCCGGGGGAGTGCGGCGCGCGGCCGACCCGGAAGCGGGCAGGGGCGACCCTCGGCCCGATCGGGGGGCGGAGCAGACCGGCGACGCCAGGGGGCCGGGGGTGCGGGCGCGGGAGGCCAGACGTCGGGCACCGGCGGATCGAGCAGCGGGGGAGTGACGCGGGGCAAGGGTTCGGGACCGGCTCGGCCCCGCACCGGCGCACCCCGCACCGGCGCACCCGGTGCCCGTCCCAGCCGCGGCGCAGGGTCATCGCCGAGCCGCGGCGCAGGTCAGAGGGCCGGCGGCGATCGCAGCCGCAGGCCACAGGGGAGAACGACCGGCAGGCCGGGCAGCGAGGGAGCTCGCGAGACGGAGTACCCGCGGACTCGTGACGACGAGCGCCCGCTCCCGAGCCAGGCCAAGAAGTGGGGCAACGTGGCCCGCCGGGGTGCACGCGAGGTGACGCGGCGTGACGAAGGCGTCGACGCGGCCGCCGCCTCCGGATCCCGACCCCGCTCAGCGACCGGCTCACCGCGGGATGCCCGGTTCCCCGACGAGCGGGAACGCCGGAGGGGTGCGGCGCCTCCGAGCCGTCCCGCCGCGTGGGTCCGAGCGGACGGAGCGCGTGACGAGTGGGAGGACTCGGCGCCACCGCGGAGCAGGACTCGCAGGCCCGTCGAGAGCGAGGGCCAGGACGACAACCACAACCTCAACAAGGCCAAGACCAAGCCCAAGCCAGCCTCGAGCACCACCGCCGGTGAGGCCATCGCCGCCCTCTCGAAGCGCTACACGCTCCCGCCCGAGATCGCCGCGGACATCCGCAACGCGGCCGACGTCGCCACCGCCCTGCAGAAGGAGCGGCTCGTCGAGCGGGCCGAGTCAGCCTACGGTGCCTATGAGCGGGGCCGCTACCAGGATGCGCTGCGGGCGATCAAGCCGGTGGCGGACGTGGCACCGGGCGTGGCCGCCGTGCGCGAGCTCGCCGGGTTGGCCGCCTACAGGAGCGCCCGGTGGCGCGAGGCGACCCGGCATCTGCAGGCGTTCGGGGCCCTCAGCGATTCGAGGGAGCACCTGCCGGTGCTGATGGACTGCCAGCGGGCGCTGCACAAGCCGAAGAAGGTGGCCCAGCTGTGGAGCGAGCTCCGGCAGAGCTCGCCCGATCCCGACGTGCTCGCCGAGGGGAGGATCGTCGCGTCGGCGTCCCTCGCCGACACGGGCGACCTGAGCGGCGCCATCTCGATGCTGGCGACCGCGGGCGCGACGAAGGCGTTGCGGAATCCCTCCGACCGCCACGTCCGGCAGTGGTACCTGCTGGCCGACCTGTACGAGCGTGCCGGTGACGTCCCCCGGGCACGCGAGTACTTCGAGCGGGTGCTCAGGGCCGACCCCCAGGCCTACGACGTGGCGGAGCGCCTGGGCGGCCTCGGCCCCGAGCGCCGATCCCGAGCCAAGAGGCCCAGGGCAGCGAAGCGACCCGCCCCGGGCCGCTAGCCCGGGGGATCAGCGGCCCGGGGTCACCCCGCTGTCGTCGTCGTGGTGGCCACCGGGGGTGCGGTGGTGGTGGTCGTCGTCGGGGGTGGGGCCGAGCCGTAGTTCGGTCCCTCGACCGTGACGAGCGTGCCGATCGGAGTCAGCGGCCACACGAGCACGGCATCGGCGTAGCTCATTTCGACGCAGCCGTTGCTCTGCGGGGACCCGTAGGTGGCCCGGATGAAGCCGTGCAGCGCGTCGCCCCCGTTGAAGTAGCTCGCGTAGGGGACATTGGGGTCGTTGTAGGTGCTGCCGTCGGGGTTGGTCCCCTTCATGTCCGAGAACCGCACATGCTCGAAGACGGCGTAGGTGCCGTCGGTCGTGTCGGCGCCCGGTGCGCCCGTGTTGACGGCGATCCCCAGGTACTGCGCCACGCCGTTGTTCCACAGGGTCAGGTTCTCGGGTTCCACCTTGTTCACGAGCACGTACACGTACGGCGTGGCGTCGGTCTTGGCGTTGATGGTGTCGTTGATCAGGGCCGCCCAGACGGCGGGCCCCGCGATGCCGTCGACCCCGAGGTTGTTCTGCGTTTCGAAGGCCTCGACCGCGGCCTTGGTGATCATGTTCGCCGTCCCCTGGGTCCACTGCGAGGTGAGCTCCGTGGGCAGTCCGGCCCAGCGCCACGAGAAGCTGCCGGTCTGGTCCTGGGCCAGGTCTGCCCGGGTGGGCGGCGGGCCGGTCGCGGAGAACGCGAGCGGGAGGAAATTGAGCCCGGCCAGGAGCTGTTGCAAGCGCAGCGTGTCGCCCGTGGCGACCTCGAACGTCACTGAGTGCGACGTCGCCAGGATGGCGCCGTCGGTGCCCCGAACGCCCGCAGTGCCGCCCGGGATGGTCAGCACCTCCTGGGAGGAGGGGATGAGAGGGGAGTCGAGGTCGTAGGACAGGGTGGCGGCGCTCGTCTGCACCCAGGTACCGGCGATGCGAGGTGACAGCACGGGCATCGCCTTCTTCAGCGAGACCGGTGCGGAGAACGTGACCGAAATCGTCGTGTTCGGCGCCACGCCCTGCGCCCCGGGAGCGGGGTTGGTCGCCTTGAGGAACAGGCCGGATGCGAACGAGCCACCCGAGCCGGACCGGGATCCTCCGCTGGAGGTGTTGGCGGAGTCCGGGTGCTTCGGCAGCGACGAGCCGCTGGTGACGAGCAGCACCGCCGCCACGATGACGGCGGCCGCCACGAGGAACACCCAAGGGCGCAGGCGCAACGGCCTGCCCGCCGTTGACTCGAGAACGTTCATGACCTCCGCTCGCTCAAGACGTCTTCGCCGACTCCAATCCGGCGGGTCCCAGCGTATGGGTCCGATCCCGCGGAGATGCGTCAGGGTTGACGAAGTTCCTCGACGACGTGTCCCCCAGAGGGCCCCCGCTGCCCCTCCGGTAGGCTCGCGGGCATGAGCACGAGCCTCGATCTCCACGCGCTCCTCGGCGAGGACGCGGACACCCTCCTCGGCTACACGGCCAAGGCCTTCCCCTCGGAGAACCTGGTGCTTCCGGGCCCCGACTATCTCAGCCGCGTCTTCACCGACAGCGATCGAAGCCCGACGGTGCTGCGCAACCTCGGCGCCCTGTTCGGCCACGGACGGCTCGGCGGCACTGGATACGTCTCCATCCTCCCGGTCGACCAGGGCATCGAGCACTCCGCCGCCGCCAGCTTCGCGAAGAACCCGGCCTACTTCGACCCGCTGAACCTCCTGGAGCTGGCCCTCGCCGGCGACTGCAGCGCCGTGGCGACCACGCTGGGCGCGCTCGGTCTGGCCTCACGCAAGTACGTGCACCGCATCCCCTTCATCGTGAAGCTGAACCACAACGCGTTCCTCCACGTCCCCGACACGTACGACCAGATCATGTTCGGCTCGGTCCGCCAGGCGGCCGATCTGGGGGCCGTCGGGGTGGGCGCCACCATCTACTTCGGCTCCGACGACATGGACCGCGAGCTGCAACAGGTTGCGGAGGCCTTCGCCGAGGCGCACCGGCTCGGCATGTTCACCGTGCTGTGGTGCTACCTGCGCAACTCGGCCTTCAAGAAGGACGGCGTCAACTACGAGGTCTCGGCCGATCTGACCGGCCAGGCCAACCACATGGGCGTGACGATCGAGGCCGACATCATCAAGCAGAAGCAGCCGGAGAACAACGGCGGTTACACCGCCGTCGGCTTCGGCCGAACCGACCCGCTGGTCTACGACGAGCTCACCACCGACAACCCGATCGACCTCACCCGCTGGCAGGTCGTCAATTGCTACGCCGGGCGCATCGGGCTGATCAATTCCGGTGGAGAGTCCAAGGGCGACGGCGACCTCGCCCAGGCCGTCCGCACGGCCGTCATCAACAAGCGTGCCGGCGGCATGGGCCTCATTGTGGGCCGCAAGGCCTTCCAGCGCCCCATGGGCGAGGGCGCCGCGCTCATCCAGGCCATCCAGGACGTCTACCTGAGCGACGAGGTCACCATCGCCTAGCCCCCTGGCGGGGCAGGCATGAAGGGGTCCCCCCGCGCACCGGGGGTAGGATCGCGCGGAACGAGCGATTCGGACGGAGAGTGCCGCGCGCCCTGCAAGCGGGGGTGCAAGAAGGCCCGCTGCAGTGAGCCAGGACTCTCGTATGTCCATGACATGAGACGAGGCAGCCCGTGGCATCGGGAACGCAACACGTAACGGAGCAGTTGGACCAGGTCATCGTGCGCTTCGCCGGTGACTCGGGTGACGGCATGCAGCTCACCGGGGACCGTTTCACGACGAGCAGCGCCCTGCTGGGCAACGACATGTCCACCTTCCCGGACTTCCCGGCCGAGATCCGGGCCCCCGCCGGCACCCTCAACGGCGTGTCGGCCTTCCAGGTCCACATCTCGGACCACGACATCCTCACGCCCGGCGACTCGCCCAACGTGCTGGTGGCCATGAACCCGGCCGCCCTCAAGGCCAACATCGACCTCATGGCCAAGGGGACGATCCTCCTGGTCAACAGCGATGCCTTCGACGAGCGCAACCTGACCAAGGCGGGCTACGCCGCCAACCCCCTGACCGACGGCTCCCTCAGCCCCTACACCGTGTACGAGGTCCCGATGACCTCCATCACCCAGGAGGTCTGCAAGGAGGCAGGGGTCAAGCCCCGCGACGCGGAGCGGTCAAAGAACTTCTTCGCCCTCGGCCTGGTGAGCTGGCTCTACACCCGGCCGGTCGAGTCCACGATCAATTGGATCACCGAGCGCTTCGCCGCCAAGCCGCAGGTGGCGGAGGCCAACACCCGCGCCCTCCGTGCGGGCTATGACTTCGGCGAGACCGCCGAGCTGTTCGAGTCCAACTACGAGATCCGGCCGGCGAGCTTCGAGAAGGGCGAGTACGTCCAGGTGACCGGGAACCAGGCGCTCGCCTGGGGCCTGATCGCTGCCTCCCGTCTGGCCGGGCTGACCCTCTTCCTCGGCAGCTACCCCATCACCCCGGCGTCGGACATATTGCACGAGCTCAGCCGCCGCAAGGAGTTCGGGATCCGAACCTTCCAGGCGGAGGACGAGATCGCCGGCATCGGCGCCGCCCTGGGCGCGTCGTTCGGGGGCGCCATCGGGGTGACGACGACCAGCGGCCCGGGCCTCGACCTCAAGTCCGAGGCCATCGGACTGGCCATCAACCTCGAGCTGCCCCTGGTCATCGTGGACGTCCAGCGCGGCGGTCCCTCGACGGGGCTGCCGACCAAGACGGAGCAGGCCGACCTCCTCCACGCCATGTACGGCCGCCACGGCGAGGCGCCACTGCCGATCCTGGCGCCCAAGACGCCGAGCGACTGCTTCGCCGCCGCGATCGAGGCGACCCGGCTGGCGGTGAAGTACCGGACGCCCGTGATCCTCCTCTCCGACGGGTACCTGGCCAACGGGGCCGAGCCGTGGCGCCTGCCCGACCTCGACACCTTCGAGCCCATTGAGCCGGGCTTCGCGGCCGAGCCGAACCACGTCGACGACGACGGGAACCCCGCCTTCTGGCCCTACATCCGCGACCCCGAGACGCTGGCCCGCCCCTGGGCCCCACCCGGGCTGCCCGGGCTCGAGCACCGCATTGGCGGCCTCGAGAAGGCCGACGGCAGCGGCAACGTGTCCTACGAGGGCGTCAACCACGAGCGCATGGTCCATCTGCGCCACGACAAGATCGCCGGGATCGCCGCCGACATCCCCCCCGTGGAGGTGAACGACGAGTCCGGCGACGCGCAGTTGCTCCTCGTCAGCTGGGGCTCGACGTACGCCGCCGTGGCCGCCGGCGTGAAGCGGGTGCGTGCCCGCGGCATGAAGGCGGCCCACGTCCACCTGCGCCACCTCAACCCGCTGCCGGCCAACCTGGGCGAGGTGCTGAACCGCTACCCGCAGGTGCTCGTGCCCGAGATCAACCTCGGCCAGTTGAGCCGCATCCTGCGGGCCGAGTACCTGGTCGATGCACAGACCATGTCCAAGATGCAGGGCGTGCCGTTCCGCGTCGGAGAGATCGAGGCGGCCATCACCGCGCTGCTCGGAGGGAAGTCATGAACGAGTCCAACGGCGCCACCGCCACCGCCGCCCCCGTCACCACCCGCAAGGACTGGAGCAGCGACCAGGAGGTGCGCTGGTGCCCCGGCTGCGGCGACTACTCCATCCTGGCCGCCGTCCAGATGCTCATGCCCGAGCTCGGCGTGCGCCGTGAGAACACGGTGTTCCTCTCGGGCATCGGCTGCGCGGCGCGGTTCCCGTACTACATGAACACCTACGGCATGCACTCGATCCATGGTCGGGCCCCTGCCATCGCCACCGGGCTCGCCACGACGCGCCCCGATCTCGACGTCTGGGTCATCTCGGGCGACGGCGACGCGCTGTCCATCGGTGGCAACCACCTCATCCACGCATTGCGCCGCAACGTGCGGCTGAACATCCTGATGTTCAACAACCAGATTTACGGGCTGACCAAGGGTCAGTACTCACCGACCTCCGAGGTGGCCAAGGTCACCAAGTCGACGCCCTTCGGCTCAGTCGACACGCCGTTCAACCCGGTGTCGCTCGCGCTGGGCGCCGAGGCGACGTTCGTGGCCCGGACGCACGACATGGACCGGGCCCACATGCAGGAGACGTTCCGTCGGGCCCATCAACACAACGGCGCCGCCTTCGTCGAGGTCCTGCAGAACTGCAACGTGTTCAACGACGGGGCCTTCGAGAAGATCACCGGCCGCGACGTCCGGGCGAGCATGCTCATCCCGCTCGAGGACGGCAAGCCGATT
>Ga0116217_10006542_pt1 | contig 10096 bp, 7 predicted proteins | sample Sb_taG_6_FD_89697 | JGI IMG/M metagenome (GOLD analysis project Ga0116217, IMG submission 89697) | Peat soil microbial communities from Weissenstadt, Germany - Sb_50d_4_PS metaG | ecosystem: Environmental > Terrestrial > Soil > Wetlands > Peat | place: Germany: Weissenstadt | collected 2010-09-21 | reverse complement strand
GCTCGGAAAAGAAGCCGGGGGGATACGATGTTATATCCAGGCTGATATCGGTTGCCGAGCCGTGTTTCTCACGGTGGGCGGACCGGATCATCCCAAACTCCCAGGCCGGCGCAGCGGCGGCCGTGATATCGGGCTTTTCGAACCATAACGTTTCCGTCATTCCCAACGGGATCGATACAGATTGCTTTGCTCCAGACCCGGATGCACGGCTGCGCCTGCGCGCGGAATGGAACATCAGCCCGGGCACGCTATTCATCGGACGAATTGGGCGGTTCCATCCGATGAAGGATTACCCGACCTTTTTGCAGGCCGCCGCGAAGTTCCGCAGCAGTCATCGAGACTGCCGGTTCTTGTGCCTGGGCGCGGGGGATGTCCAATACATCCGTGCGATGCGAGGGCTGGCGCACGGCCTTGGTATAGACGATGCGCTCACCATCGCCGCGCCACGAAAGGATATGCGGGCCGTATACAACAGCCTGGACATCGTGACTTCCACATCGGAGTATGGCGAAGGGTTTCCAAATGTGATTGCCGAGGCCATGGCCTGCGGAGTCGCTTGCGTGGCAACGAACACGGGTGATTCGGCGGCCGTTCTCGGGCGCCCGGAGCTGGTAGCCCCTGTCAAGTCCCCAGATGCGATCGCGGAAGCCTGGCGAAAACTGGCGGATGGCAGGTATGGCTGGGATCCCGAGCAGGCCCGGAAACGTGTGATCTCGGCCTTCGGTATCGATGGTTTGGTCCGGCGAACCGAAGAGGTTCTGCTCGAAACGGTCACGGCAACGGTGTGAAGCAGCCAATGCAGGAGTAACGCGCTTCGATCATGATAACGATCTGCCATATCATCACCACACTGGAGATCGGTGGCGCTCAGATGATGCTTTGCAAGCTACTCGAGGCCACTGACCGCCAGCAATTTTCCCACTTCGTGGTGTGCCTCGGGGATGAGGAACCGATGGCGCCGCGCATACGGGCGCTCGGATTTCCGGTCCATTGCCTCGGCCTGCCTCGATCGAGCCTGGCCGGCGGGATGGGTCTGGTAGCCCTGGTACGCCTGCTACGACAGAAGCAGCCTTCCGTCGTCCAGACGTGGATGCATCATGCCGACCTGCTGGGTGGTATTGCCGCCCGGGCGGCCGGAATCCGGCGCGTGCTGTGGGGCATCCATCACAGCAACTTCGATCCCGCCGTCACCAAGACCCGCACGGTGCTGGTTGCCAGGGCGTGCGGCATCCTGTCGTCCTTCGTGCCCTCTAAGATCGTCTGTTGCTCGGAAGCTTCACGAGTCAGCCATGCGGCCCTGCGTTACGACACGCGGAAAATGGTGGTGGTGCCCAACGGGTTCGACCTGACGGCATTCGAGCCTTGCCCCGAGGCTCGCGCGAGCGTCCTGCAGGAATTGGAATTGCCGGCCGACGCCGTTCTGATCGGCCTCTTCGCACGGTATCACGGCATGAAGGACCACCGCACATTTGTCTCCGCGGCGAGCATGCTGGCCCGGCGCCATCGCGACCCGCACTTCATTCTTTGTGGGAAGGGTGTCGATTGGTCGAACGCTCAACTTCGCTCGTGGATCGAGGACGAAGGGATCCAGGATCGTTGCCGGCTCCTGGGTTGCAGGGAAGACATGCCGCGCATCACCGCGGCTTTGGACATTGCAACGTCCTGCTCCTCTAGCGGCGAAGCCTTTTCAACCACCATGGGAGAGGCTATGTCGGCGGGCGTCGCTTGTGTCACCACGGATGTAGGCGATTCCGCCGCCATCGTCGGCGACACCGGTATTGTGATCGCTTCCCGGGATCCGTCCGCGCTGTGTAACGCCTGGTGGAGCCTCATCGAAAGAGGACAGATCTATCGCCGTGAGCTGGGGTCCAAGGCCAGGGCGCGTATTCAAGGTCAGTTCAGCCTGCCACTCATGACCGCGAAATACCAAGGTCTGTACAGGAGTTGCAGTGACGCGGTGATCGAACAGTAGGAGCCTAACTGGAAAGCATATGGATGGGTGCTGCGCGGGTATCCAGGTGGACGCTCCGGCGGTCACGTCCAGAGTGCCGTGGCCGTTGAAGATGGCGGCGAAGCTTTTGTTGTCCCGCCTCCCCATCCGGCATTCCTTTTGGAAGCGATTGGGGTGCTTCAGGCTTGGCAGGATGGAAGATCCGGACTACGCTCTGGCGGTATGGAACCAGCACTCAAGGTATGCAAATCCAGGCGGTCGCGGCTTTGCCGCATTGGAACTGGGACCGGGCGATTCGCTCGCAGCAGCGATCATTGCCGCTGCCTCTGGCGTGAGCCGGACTTACTTTGTCGATAACGGAGATTTTGCGTCACGCGATGTCGCCGTCTACTCGCGCATGGCGCAGCGCCTGCGGACAATCGGGCTCAGTGCGCCCGACATCCATAATTGCGACAGCTTCGCGCAGGTTCTGCGGGCATGCCATGCCGAATATCTTACGAACGGCCTCAGCTCGCTCTGGAAGCTGCCGGACCACAGCGTGGATTTTATATGGTCTCATGCCGTTCTGGAGCACGTCCGGCTTTCCGAGTTTGAAGGTCTACAGAGAGAGCTGCACCGGATCCTGCGGCCAGGCGGCGTGTGTTCTCACGAGGTTGATCTGCGCGATCATCTGAACATGGGACTGCAGCAATTGCGGTTCCCACGCCGTTTCTGGGAGTCGGCGCTCGTTGTGGGCTCTGGTTTCTACACCAACCGTTTGCGCCGTTCCGAGATTTTACTCCTGATGGAACGGGCGGGATTCCAATGTTCGGTCGTGAGCACCACTTGCTGGGAGCACCCGGTTATTTCGCGGCAGTCGGTACATCGGGATTTCCAGATGCTCGACGATCGGGAATTCAGCGTCTCCGGTTTGCACGTCGTCTGCAAATGACTCCTTTGTCCTTGTATAGCCGTTCGGCGGCGAGCGGCGGCCCGCTGCGCGTCCTGATGGTCGTCGAGGCCTTTCTTGGCGGCGTCGCGACACACGTCTCGGATCTGTCGGTGGCGCTTGTCGCGAGCGGGCACGATGTGCACGTGCTGTACTCCGACCTGCGCGCCGATGGTCACGCACGGCGGCAGCTTTCGCGAATGGGCGACTCCGGTGTAAAGTGCGTTCCGTTGCCGATAGCGCACGCGCCGGCTCTGACGGACGTTCGGTCCGGAGCCGGCCTTCGCCGGTATGCTGGGTCCTTCGGACGCTTCGACATCTTGCACGCGCACAGCACCAAGGCCGGTTTCTTGCTGCGACTGTCGGCATTCGGTTTGGGTGCGCCTGTAGTCTATACGCCGCATGCGTTCCTGACGCTGGATCCGCAGCTTTCCACCTTAAGACGACGCTTCGCTGCGATCTTGGAACGAATCCTGGCGTCCGTTACGAGTGCCGTGGTGGCCGTCTCTGAAGCGGAGGCCAGGCACGCTCTTGCTCTGGGACTTAGTGCCGACCGGGTCTTCGTTGTCCCGAATGGCATTGCGCGAGTGCGCACTTCGCAGGAGACGTACACCGTGCGCGAAGCCGTCCGACGGGAATGGAACGTCTTGCCGGATGACATCTGCGTCGGTTTCGTGGGCAGGCTCACGCCGCAGAAGAAGCCGGAGAGGGTCCTGGGGGCGTTCGCCCAGTTCCGGCGGCGGTGTGATCGAGCGAAACTGATCATGGCCGGGTACGGTCCCCTCGAGAAACCTCTCCGGCAGCGGGCTGAAGCGTTGGGTATCGGAGACCAGTTGCGGTGGCTGGGGGAAGTACGCACGACAGAGGTCATGCCGGGCCTTGATGTCCTGCTGCTGACAAGCGAGTATGAAGGGTTTCCATATGTTTTGCTGGAAGCGATGGTGGCCGGTGTGCCAGTTGTAACCACACCCGTCGGGGGTGTGGACATGCTGGTCGTGGACGGGGAAAGTGGATTTGTAGCCGATTCCCGGGAGGACTTTGCCGGCGCTCTCACTCGCCTTGCCGCGGAGCCCTCTCTCCGGCTCAAAATGCAAACCGAATGCTCGCGGCGCGTGGAAGGCTTTAGCGTCGAGCGCATGGCCTCCGGCACGTTGGATGTGTATCACCATTGTCTGGCGCTGCATTTCCGGCGAGTAATATGCCAACCCCGGTGGCCGCGGCTCGGAGCGGAACAGTAGCGCCGCATACTGTGCCGAATTTAACTTGAATGGCATCTGAAACAGTACTTCCCTTCGGAGTTGACTCGCAGGCACCGGCGGCTGCTCTGGAGTTCGAAGCCGATTCGCGCGTTGCAGATCCGCTGGCGTTTCGAGAGCGGCTTTCTGTCCCCTGGCTGATGGTGCTGGCGGACGTTTGCGGCGCCCAAGTCGCACTCGCCTTGGGGATATTGGCCCGCCACATAGCCGCGCCGTGGCTGCCGAAGAGCATCGGCCCAGAGAGCTACCGCGGTATCGTCCTGGGGCTGTTGGCATTGCCGCTCGCAAATTGGCTCATGGGCCTGTATCCCGGGTACGGAGTGGGTCCGGTAGAGCGGCTGCGGCGACGGGTGATCGCAGCGGCGGTCACGTTTGCAGGGCTGGTTGTGTGGGACAACCTCGTTCTCAAGGGGGGATGGTCGCGCGCCATCGAGCTTTCCAGCTTTGCTTTCGCCCTGGTTTTGTCGCCGCTCGTGGAGGTAACTGTCGTTACGATACTGATGCGCTGCCGCTGGTGGGGGACGCCCGTGATCTTCCTCAGCTCCGACAACGCCGGTTCACGGCTCGTGGAGTCGCTGCGCGGCAGGCGGGAACTGGGCCTGGTTCCGATCGGGATGCTGAAGAACCGTCCGGAGATTTGGGGCAAGAGTGTCGCCGGAGTGCCGGTGCTGGGAGCGGTATCGCTAGCGCCGGAACTGGCCGCGCACGCGCGCATAGCTATAGTCGCGATGCCGAGCTTGCACCGCCCGCAACTGGCTGCGCTGGTCGCAAGGCTGCCGTTCCCGAAAGTCATCTTCGTGCCCGATCTTCCCGGAATGCAATGCCTCTGGATTACCGCGCGCGATCTGGGAGGCACGCTGGGAATCGAGTTCCAGCGGAACTTGCTGCTCAGAAGGAACTACTACTTAAAGCGAGTGCTGGATTACGCGATCAGTGTGCCTCTTTTCCTGGCAAGCGTCCCACTGATAGCGGTTTTTGCGCTGTGGATCAAGCGCGTAAGTCCGGGGCCGGCGTTTTATACGCAGGAACGTGAAGGCCTCCGTGGGGGCAAAATCCGGGTATGGAAGCTCCGCACCATGTACCCCGACGCCGACAAGGGCCTCATGAGTTTCCTCGCGGAGAACCCGCGGGAACGCGATGAGTGGCAACGGTTCTTCAAGCTGAAGCACGACCCGCGCATCCTGCCGGGCATCGGCAGCCTGCTGCGCAAGACCAGCCTGGACGAACTGCCACAACTGTGGAACATCCTGAAAGGTGAGATGAGCCTTGTCGGTCCGCGTCCGTTTCCCGTGTACCACATGGACGGCTTCGACGCGGAGTTCCGCGAATTGCGCCAGAGCGTACCGCCGGGCTTGACCGGGTTCTGGCAGGTTTCCGAACGGAGTGACGCGGACGTCAAGCTTCAGGAGCACTTGGACACGTACTATATCCGTAACTGGTCGCTTTGGCTCGATGCATACATCCTGGCGCGCACGGTCAAGACCGTCCTCATGCCGCGCGGCGCCTACTGAGATTCGTAAAGTCCGAACACGATTACACGCATATTGGAAGAGCTCAATGTGTACTTTGCGACACTGACACCCTGTCCGCGGCGGCGGGCATTCGTCTCCAGTGTTTTGCTCCACAGCACGGCGGCGGCGCTGTTGACCACTTTGTGGGTGTCGTCGCCGGCCGTCCAGTTGCGAGTGCGGTCGTCTGTGGCCGTCCTCGTTCCGGTCTCTGTGAAACCGCCGGCCAAGCACCCCGGACCGCGTGTGGAACTGGCATCCCGTAGGACAGAGTTCGTACCGCCGCGGGTTGTTCCTGGCGACCCAGCCCCGGCGCTCCCGGCGGCTCCGCCTGCGACGCCTCAACCCCCTCCCGCCATACTTCAGGCCCCGCCGCTTCCCGTCGCCTCGCCCACGCCTCCGCCGAGCACTGCCGCCCGGACCGAAGTGTTCGCCGGCATCTCCCCGGCTCCAACCTTGAATCCGAAGCCGGCAGTGGTAGTTGAGGCGGGAACATTTGCGGCAGTCACTCCCCACGAAACGGCGGTCTCCCGGGATGCCCCGCCCAGGACCGGGATGTTCGGCTCCGCGGAGGCGCGTAAGCAGCCCGCAACGGCGTCGGCGCCGAAGATCGGTCCGGCCGGATTCGGTGCGCCCCAGCCGGTTGGCGCGGGGCCGGAACGGCATGTTCCGAGCAGCGGTGCCGGATTCGAAGCTCCGGCCGTGTCCCCGCCCCAAGATGAGGCCAAGCCGGTAGTGAAGGCGGGGGGGTTCGACAGCGCGTCCGGGCAGGCGGCTTCCGCCCGGCGGCAGATCGAGCAGGCGCGCCAGTCGGATGTGGAGATCCTCTATAAACCCAGGCCGAATTACACGGAAGAGGCCCGGAGGCTGAAGATCGAGGGGGAGGTGCTGGTGGAGGTGATCTTCGCCGGGTCGGGTGAAGTGAAGGTGTTACGGGTACTGGAGGGACTGGGGCACGGTTTGGACGAAGCTGCCGTCACGGCGGCCGCGAATATCCGCTTCAAGCCGGCCGAGCGGGTTGGCCACGCGGTGGATTCCTCGGCCATCGCCCGGATCACGTTCAGCCTGGCGTACTGAAAGGTGTGACCATGCGAAGTCGTTTGTCTGCTTTATCGATGCTTTCCGCTTTCCTGTTGCCGGGCGCCGCGGTCTGCCAGGAATCGGACCCGGCGGCGCGCATCGTCGAGCGGATCGTTGCAGGCGAGCAGGAGTTTCTCGCCAAATTCAAAACCCTCCAGCCGTTTATCGAGACTTACATTCAGGAGTTTGGCGACGAGGAAGATAACGGCCTGACGTTCGATCATTACATGCTGGGAAGGCTGGACCTGAGTAAGGGAATCGGCCAGAATGGCATTGCCCTGAGCGCCGGTTTTCAGAAGCGGTCACGGGTGAAGAATGCGATCACATTTTTGCCTACCGGTTGGGCCCAGATGACAGTGCCCGATGCTTACGAATTCAACCGCACCGTTTACGGCTTCGAGTATTCCCGAAGAGAGTTCCTGGGCGACATTCGCTGCCTGGTATTCGAGGTCTCGCCCAAGGACAAGAAGGCCGCGGGCAAGTTCATGGGAACCATCTGGGTTGACGACCAGGAGTTCCGCATTGTACGCTTCAACGGGACGTACACGCGGAGCAAGTCCTCCTGGCTGTTTTTCCACTTCGATGGTTGGCGAGTCAATGTCGCGCCTAGTCTGTGGGTGCCTGCCTTCGTATATGTGGAAGAATCTCCCGAACCTGGCCAACCGGCGGCCAAAATCCGGTTCAAGGCGCAGACGCGGCTCTGGGGCTACAACGCGGTGCGCAGCAGCAAACTGGACGAGCTTTCCGATGTTCAGATCGAATCCAAAGAGCCGGTGCTGGACAAGTCCGGATCCGAAGACGTTACGCCGGTGGAAAGCCAGCGGCTTTGGGAGAAGCAGGCCGAACAGAACGTCATTCTGCGCCTGGAAAGAAGCAGCCTGCTCTCGCCCAAGGGTGAACTGGACCAAGTGCTGAACACGGTGGTCAACAACCTGATGGCCACCAACCATATCAACCTGGACGTGCAGTGCCGCGTCCTTTTGACGACGCCGTTCGAGACGTTTTCGATCGGGCAGACCGTTGTGATCAGCCGCGGCCTGGTAGACGTCCTGCCGGACGAAGCCAGCCTGGCGATGGTCTTGGCCGAAGAGTTGGCGCACATCGCGCTGGGCCACCGGACGGCGACGGCGTATGCCTTCGGGGACCGGATCATGTTCAACGACACGGAATTACTGCAGAAACTCCACCTCAACCGCACCCCGCAGGAAATGGAGGCCGCGGGAAACAAAGCAGTCGAGTTCTTGTCCAACTCGCCTTACGCCGACAAGCTCGGCAACGCCGGACTTTTCCTCAAAGCTCTGACAAGCCGCATGGCCAATCTCCCGAGTCTGGTTCAGGCCAACCTTGGAAACCAGTTCGCCAACGGCAGCAACATGGCGCGATTAGAAGACCTGGCCAGGAAAGCTCCACCGCTGGAGGAAAACAAGATCGAGCAGATTGCGGCCCTTCCCCTTGGCTCGCGAATCAAGCTGGATGTGTGGACCAACCAGATCACCCTCATCAAAACCGGCGCCATCACCTTCCTCTCGGCGAGAGAAAAGATGCCATTCGAGGTAGCACCGCTCGCGCTCCATTTGACCCGTTTCGCGGCGAAGACCGGAGCACAGGGTCTATCGACAGCAAAGGACTAGAGTCACGCCCGGACGGCCCTTTTCGCTCCCTTAGAGAGACTGCCGAGCTCTCTGGCTGCCTTCCGTCTTACGGTCTGGAGGCTGCATGAGATCATTACAGTGAGGGTTGCTGATAGCCGCCGTGGCGGCTGTTACAGGCAAGTGGCCGGGCACGTTCACATCCGACCGCGGCGACAGGAGCGGCGCCTTTGTTGAATCTGGCGTTAGGCGTGCTTATCCGGAAGGGTCTTTGCTGATTCCCCGATAATCTGTAAACCCAGGGTAGTGACCAATGGGGCCGGAGGTGTGTCCTCACTAAAATGGCCGGGCAGCCGCACACCGAACAGCCGTTCGAACTGGTAACTCCGAAGTATAGCTATTACGACTACGAATTCGAACGTACTGGCACTTCTTCCAGGCTTTCGGAAGGCTGAGCTATTGTGCTGGTTCAGCGTGAAATGGAGAGCGCGCGATCCCTGGTAGCGAGTATTATAGCGATTTCGAGGGTCCAGTTTGGACGACACCGCCCAATGTAGTCGCGGGGCAAGCTGCGCTGCTGAAAATCTGCAGCGGAAGCAATACGCGCCGGAAGAGAAGGTCTGGTTTCAAAAAGAAACCAGGTTGGCTGGTCCCCGCCGATTCATGCCCCATTGACGCGCAAAACGAGACTGGCTAGGAAAACAATCAATCACCACTCAATTCCGAGGCTGCTGCTGCGGCGGACAGTTTTTGGTATACGCTAGTCGACCAGGCAGGATCTATCGCTCAAGAACGGCCCGGATTCCTGCCGACCCGGCAGGGGCGAGTTCCGAGTCGACGTTTTCGTTCACCTGGTTTACATCCTGTTCTCCGACGATCGACATTTGTTGACACCCGAGTCAAACGGGATGCAGAGCCGATAGCGGTCGCGTTTGTTACGATGGCGTGATGCACGCTCTGAAAACCCCGCCAGGAGCCTCGCATTTCGCATGCAGCACATTATTTCTGGGTCTGGCCGTGTGGGTGATGGCCGGAACTCCGCTGTCGATGAACGCCCAGCCCAAGTACACGATTGCGTATTCCGGATTGGCGCCCCTCAACACTGATATCTTCATCGCCGATGCCGATGGCCGCAACCCAAAACCCTTTCTGGCAAGCCCCGCGCTTGATTTCAACGCATCATTTTCGCGCGATGGCAAGTGGATCGCCTTCACTTCCGAGCGCAACGGTTCCGCCGACATCTACCGCGCGCACGTCAACGGGACGGGGCTGGAACAGTTGACCAATGACCCCTCCTTTGACGATCAGGCCGCTCTTTCACCAGACGGCCGCACGCTGGCATTCATTTCCACCCGCAGCAGGCATGCGGAACTTTGGACGTTAGATCTCCCAGCCAGAAAGCTTCACAACATCACGAACCACGCGGGAGGTCATTTTCGGCCTGCATGGATCCAGCGGCAACTTCCGAAGACCAGCGTAATCGAGCCGGCGAAGCTGGTAGACTTGAACTTCGGGGCGGGCGAGCGCCTGCTTCGAGATTCAATTTCGAGTACCCTATGTGATGAGAGAAGGGACCGAAGTCCAGACTACTAGTAGTTTTAGTGACGAAAAGGAGAGTAAATGTCCATAGAAGAAAACGCAATTGGGCGACGTTCGCTTCTGAGGAGGGGCGCGACAGCCGCGGGGCTTGGTCTCTTGGCTGACCTCGAAGCTTATCCCCAGAATGTCAACCGGAATTCACTTCCGTCGGACTTGAAAGTCACTGACATGCGCATCGCCGTTCT
>Ga0116217_10006541_pt1 | contig 10096 bp, 8 predicted proteins | sample Sb_taG_6_FD_89697 | JGI IMG/M metagenome (GOLD analysis project Ga0116217, IMG submission 89697) | Peat soil microbial communities from Weissenstadt, Germany - Sb_50d_4_PS metaG | ecosystem: Environmental > Terrestrial > Soil > Wetlands > Peat | place: Germany: Weissenstadt | collected 2010-09-21 | reverse complement strand
GACGCGCTTGCTGAGCAGCTCGTAGCCCCAGTTGTCGCACATTTCGCTGTGCAGGAAGTATTGGTTGAGGGCTCCTAATTCCTCCTCCAGCATCTCTTGCAGTGCTTTCAAAACTTCCGGTTTGCCTTTCATGAGTCCTAGCCTCCTGTTATGAATCAACGTACCCTTAAGCTCTGTCATTCTGAGCGAAGCGAAGAATCTCGGCAGTTGTCGTTTCAACGAACTGCGGAGATCCTTCGTCGCCCCGACCAGATCGGGGCTTCTCAGGATGACAATCAAGTGGGTTTTTCCTTATGCTGTCTAACCCTTCCCCGGTTCGTCACGACGCGCCCGGCGGCTTCGAGTTTTCATCCTTCTCCTGCACATGGGCCAGCAGTTTGCGGACGCTATTCGTAAGCTGCACGACCTCGCCTTCCCCTTCCACATCAAACTCAATAGCATAATTCCCAACCGCCGCGCGATCGACTGCGGCTTTGAGGGCCACCAGCGGTTCCACGACCGTTCGAGGCAAGACGAAGCTTACCCAGATGCTCAGAAGAATCGTCATCAAAGAAACGGTGCTCAGCACCCACTCCGCGCGCCGCAATAACAGCCTCGCTCTCTGGTGGTCCCGCTGCACGCGCTGCCAGCTTCGAGCCTCGAGTTCCGCCGACTCCTTCACGATCGCATCGCTCGAGGAGCGGAGGTCGGCGGAGATTTGGCGGAAAGCCGGATCCTGGGCCTCGAGCGAAGCCGCCACCTGTTCGTCCAGTGAGCCCAGGCGGTTGTGGAGTTCTGCCATCAAGGTTGAGCGGTTGGTGCCGGCCGAGCTTTTGAGCAGTTTATCGAGGTCTCGGGTGTAAGCCTGAATCACCGCGCGAACGTGCTGGCCCGGCGCTTCGTTCACCTCCGCCCGCTGCGCCACGGCCACGGCCATGCGCTGTTGATAGAACTGGCCCTGAGCTCGCATATGTTCGAGGGTCGGGCGCTCTTCCGGCTGTAGCTTGAGGCACGAGTCGATGATCTGCTGCATCGTGGCAAGAGCCTGCCGGTTGGCTTCGAGCTCCGCGGGGTCATAAAGGAGAAAGTAATTCCGCTCCGCCCGCAGCGCCTGCAGCATTTCGAGGGAGATCTGTTCCGCTTGCGTGGCCATAGGGGCATCCACGCTGACGATGCGGTCCACGATCCAACCCATGGCAAAAATGTAGTAAACCGTCAGGAAAATGACCGGCGCCAGGATCAACCGAACCAGGCCCAGGCTATACGCGACACGGCGGCGTAAAGACGTGCCGCGGGCAAAAACGGTAAACGGTTTTCGGGCGATCCATGTCATCCTCGGTGCTACGCGCATAGTCTTCTGGTACGTACCAATGTGGATTCTCCTCAACTCTCATTAGACTACGATGACTCGGATTGTAACGCAAAATAGGGCTCCCAGCCACGAATTCTGTTGGCCGCTCAATGAGAGTCGTGGCGGCGCCTCGGGCAACAACCGGGAATGGAACTTCCGCGCCCCCAAAGGCGTATACAAGGTTGAAGGAAGATCCCGACCAGGAGGGTGATATGTTCTGCCCACAATGTGGAAAAGAATATGCCAACCGGGTGAACTTCTGCTGCCAATGCGGCACGGCGCTTTCGAAGCCGCCCGCGCCCAGAAAACCTCTCTCGCGATCCCGGACCGACCGGAAGATCGCCGGTGTCTGCGCGGGCTTTGCAGACTACCTGGACATCGATCCCAGTTTGGTTCGGATTCTATGGGTCGCCTTGGTGGTCATCGGCGGTTGCGGATTGCTCGCCTACATCATCGCCTGGATCATTATGCCCGAGGAGAAGCTCCCGCAGATCAGCCCTGCCCCCGCGCCAGGGGCTACACCGCAGCCTGTGGCGGGACAGTAGTGGTTAATGACGGAAATCGCCGTCATTACGTGGCGCTTGGGAAGGGCGGGGCTTCAGCCCCGCCGTCTTCGCGAACGTGACGGGTTGGGCCTTTAGGCCCTGAAGCCACGTGGCCTCAGGGGCTAAAGCCCCGTAATTACCTCGCGAGATTAGCGGCGGGGCTGAAGCCCCGCCCTTCCGCTTCCGACGAATAAGCTCGCTTACCACTTCGGACTAGGCACTAGTCCTTACAAAATTCCCTTTTCAAATGGCACTCATAATGCTGGACCATATCGTGAGGCCTCGGACAGTCCTTATGCCCATACTCACGTCACGGCCGACTTCCCCGCCCTTCCTTAGATTCGGCCTCGAATGGTGCTCAGCCTTGCCCTGACAGGCTAATCAACTCGAAAACACGGGGAACAAAGCGAGAATGTCTATGAAAACAAAGGACCGCGCTGGAGAACGGACGAATCGGGGCGAGTCGACCAGGTTTTTGGCGCGGAAGCGGAACTGTCGCTTTTCTCGTCGGCCTGTGACATTCTGGGAACTCCAAGGCGGGAGCTTCGAGCCCTCACTCCAGAATCGCGGGAACAAAGCGAGAATGTCTATGAAAACAAAGGGTCACTGTGGTAGCGTGCTGATTTGGCTGGTAGCGCCGACCTTTAGAGCCTGCCCTGAGCGGAGCGAAGGGTCGGCAGATGCTGGCCTAAAGGCCAGCGCTACGCGGAAACCAGGACACCTCCAAAGTACTGGACAGTGCCGACGCTCCTAAGGTAGAATGCTGTTGTGGCCCAAAATTAAGGCGAGTAGCTGGAGAACGCGGTGTTCTACGATGCGCCAGTGCCCTGCCGGGCTGATACTTGTTCCCGGGCCGACCGCGTAGGCTCGCGCGTCAAGAGTCGAGGGTTGGCGAGTCACCGACGACCCTGGTTGCATCTACTCGTTTGTAGGCCTCTCTAGTCCGACAAGGCTTAGGCCGCTAGGCGGCTGCCCGAGCTTTCAAGTCCTGGCTCCCGCGCCTCAAGCTGATTCTCTTATGGACTATTTGCTTCTACTAACCTTGCCCTTTCACTCAAGCCTGCTGGGGCGGTATTTTAGCTCGATATTTCACAAAGACCCTTTCCGAGGCATTTACCATGTGAATGCCTTCGATCTCTCCATTCTGATACCGTACTTCACCGTTCTCAGCATCTTGTCGATTTACGGGATTCATCGCTATTTCCTGACTTACCTTTACGTTAGGAACAAGCGGAAGGCCCCCAAGCCGGAAAAGCGTACGGGGCCGCTCCCGCGGGTGACCATTCAACTGCCGATTTACAACGAGCGTTACGTGGTTGAGCGGCTGCTTGAGGCCGTCACGCGCGTCGATTACCCTCGCGCTCAGCTCGAAATCCAGCTTCTCGACGATTCCACGGACGAGACCCGATTTGTGGCCTCGCGCCTGGTCAGTGAGTATGCGCAGGCTGGCTACCCCGTGTCCTACTTCCACCGCGATAACCGCGAGGGCTTCAAGGCGGGCGCGCTGGCCGAGGGCTTGAAGCATGCGAGCGGCGAGTTGATCGCAATCTTCGACGCGGACTTTGTGCCTCCCCCTCCCATCATCCGCCAGATGGTTGAGTACTTCGCTGATCCCCAGGTGGCGGTGGTTCAGGGCCGTTGGACCTGGGTGAACCGCCATTACTCGACCCTCTCGGAAGTCGAGGCCATCCTGCTGGACGGGCACTTCGTCATCGAGCACGGCGGGCGTAACTACTCCGGCCGCTTTTTCAACTTCAACGGCACCGCCGGCATGTGGCGGCGCGCCGCCATCGAGGACGCGGGCGGCTGGCAGCACGACACGCTCACGGAAGACACCGATTTGAGCTATCGGGCGCAACTGAAGGGTTGGAAGTTCGTCTATGACCCGAACATCGAGTGCCCTTCCGAGCTGCCTGTAGAGATGAATTCGTTTAAAACGCAGCAGGCTCGCTGGGCCAAGGGCCTGATCCAGGTGGCCAAAAAGCTGCTCCCCCGGATCTGGCGAAGCCCCCAGCCGCTGCACATCAAGCTCGAGGCTACATTCCATCTCACCGCGAACATCGCTTATCCCTTGATGGTGGTCTTTTCGGTCATTCTCCTGCCCGCCATGATCGTGCGCTTCTACCAGGGCTGGTTCCAGATGTTGTACCTGGATCTGCCCATGTTCCTAGCCTCCACGTGCTCAGTCTCGAGCTTTTACATGGTGGCTCAGCGGGAGCTTTACCCGAAAGATTGGTGGAAGCGCCTAAGATTCATGCCGTTCCTCATGGCCACGGGCATTGGCCTTTCCGTTACCAATTCCATTGCGGTGATCGAAGCACTGCTAGGCAGGCAGTCGGATTTCGTCCGCACTCCCAAGTACCGAGTGGAGTTGAAAGAAGAAGGCTGGGAGCACAAAAAGTACGTGCGCCGGGGCGGCGGTTGGAAGCCCTACGTCGAACTCGGCTTGGCGGCCTATTTCGTTTTTGCAACCGCCTACTCATTCCGCGTCCAGAACTACCTGACTGTGCCTTTTCTGCTTCTCTTCGTTGTAGGCTATTCCTATATGGGCATGATGTCGCTGTTCCAGACGCCTCTGCGCCGGCTTTGGAATGCCCTGCCTACCCTGGGTCGATCTCGTCCCGCCTCACAGGAAACGTAGTCTTTGGACTCGCTTTCAGCTTCCCGAGTGTCGTGTATCAATACCATTCGGCAACGCGGCAGCAGCCCCGTCAGGGGTGCCATCAATTAGCCCAGGGCGTAAGCCCTGGGTGGGACGGCCCTCACCCCGCCTGCGGCACCCCTCTCCCGCCCGAGCGGGAGAGGGGACGGGGGTGAGGGAGGGCCTCGTGAACCCACGGCTTACGCCATGGGCTACTCGCTTACGCCCGTCGGCTGACGGGCTGACATATTCAGCGGACTTCTGAGACACGCCACCAGGCCTCAGCATCCCTGCTGTGAGAGCCATTCTGTAGACTATGCTACACTCGTGAATCTGCGGAGGTCTTCTTGCTGATGCGCCGACTGCGCTACCTGTTGTGTCTTCCAATCTGGGTTCTGGTTTCCTTGCTGCCAGCGCTGGCCTGGGAGCGCGAGCCGTTGCCGGTTTTTCACGAGCGGCGCGTGCGCCTGGTGCGCGAGACGGGCGGTGACGGGGTCATCGTGCTGTTTGGTTACAAAGATGCCGATGTGGCCGCCAGCGTGACGACCTTCCATCAGAATGAGAACTTCTACTACCTCACCGGCTGGAATGAACCCAACGCCGTGATGCTGCTGGTCCCCAAGGCTCCCAAGGCCGGCGCAGCTTCCGAGCTTGATAAGGAGATCCTGTTCATACCGGCGCGCAACCTAGTCGAAGAAAAATGGAACGGGCCGAAGCTCGGACCGGACGACCCCGACGGGAGTGCGCGCACGGGTTTCCCCGCCGTCAAGCCGGCTTTTCTCTTCCGTTCGGACCTTCTCGAAGCGCTCAAAGCGTTTCCCAAAATCTACTCCGAACTGACTCCCCAGCCTGAAAGCGGCGAAGATTACTTCCAGGCTGAGGAGGTGTCCAAGCTGCGCGAGATCGCCCCGATGGCAACCCTTGCCGACGTGCGCCCTCATGTGGAGCGGCAGCGCGCGGTCAAATCGCCGGGTGAGATCGATCTGCTTCGGAAAGCCATTGATGCTTCTGTCGAGGCGCATTTGGCGGCTATGAAAACGGTTCGGCCGGGCGTTTGGGAGTACGAGGTTGCGGCGCGCATGGAATACGAGTTCCGGCGGCGCGGATGCGAATGGCCTGCCTACCCACCCATCGTCGGGTCGGGTTTCTTTTCAACCGTTTTGCACTACGATGCTGACGATCAGCAGATGAAGGACGGCGACGTAGTCGTGATGGACGTGGCGGGTTCTTATAGCGGCTATGCCGCCGACATTACACGTACCCTGCCGGTGAACGGGCACTTTACCCCACGCCAACGCGAAATCTACGAGATCGTGCTGGGCGCGCAGAATGCCGCGATAGCCGCCACCAAGCCGGGCATGTATATCGGACATGGCAAGAACAGCCTGCAGGAGATTGCCTTCAATTACATCAACACCCACGGAAAGGACATGCACGGAAGCTCTCTCGGCGCCTACTTCATCCACGGCCTGGGCCACTCGATCGGTCTAAACGTGCATGACCCCATGAGCTACAGCGTGCTTCTCCAGCCCGACATGGTAGTTACTATGGAGCCGGGCATTTACGTTCCCGACGAGAAAATCGGCGTCCGCATTGAGGATGACGTCCTGATCACCAGGGATGGCAACGAGTTGCTCAGCAGGCGCCTGCCGCGCGCCGCGCAGGATGTTGAGAAGCTGATGGCCGGGCAGTGAGCGCCACCTCTCACCACGACTGGGGAAGATCGGAAGGCGGGCTAAAGAGCCTGTGTGAGAACTCTCTTCGCATGTCATTCCGAGGAGCCGAAGGCGACGAGGAATCTCGCAGTGCCTTGAAAATACTAAATACTCAGGGCGAGATCCTTCGCTGCGCTAAGGATGACAGCGAAGGGCTCGGAATGACAGTCCAAACGTGGTTTTTGCGCAAAACCCAAAGCCCCGCCCTTCCTGGGGCGTGCTGACGAATCCGAGTCGGCGCTTCGTATCGCCGACGTTTAGGTCCGCACTTTCCTTGTGTTGACCTCAAGGTCAGCGCTACCAGATAGAAACATGCTTCCTTTAAGATGTTTACAGATGTACAATAGGAACTTAGCCGAGTGAAAGAATCAGCTCGAGCGGATCAGGGCCAGTTGTCTGCCCAACAATATGTTTGACGCTCTTCAAAGTCGTTTCCAGAAAGTTTTCAAGTCCTTGCGCGTGCAGGGAGTTCTGAGCGAGGACGTAGTCGACGAAAACTTGCGCGAAGTGCGGCTAGCCCTGCTCGATGCCGATGTCAGCCTGAACGTGGTCAAAGCCCTGCTCGAGCGGGTACGTGTGAAAGCCCTGGGCGAAGAGATTCGCTCCAGCCTCTCGCCCGGCCAGGAAGTGATTCGGATCGTTCGCGATGAGCTGATCGAGATTCTGGGGCGCGAGGCCTCGCTTCTGACGTTTTCGAAGGAATACCCGACGGTCTTCCTTCTTGTCGGGCTGCAAGGTTCCGGCAAAACGACCACGGCAGGCAAACTGGCGCTTTGGCTTTCCAGCCGCAAGCGGCGGCCGATGTTAGTCTCTACCGACGTTTACCGTCCCGCGGCCCGCGAGCAACTGGCGGTGATTGCCAAAGCTATCCAATTGCCCTGCTTCGCCGCACAGGGGGTTGACTCGCCCATCGATTTGGCGCTGGCGGCCCGTAGAGACGCGGCGGACCGCGGACACGATGTGCTGATCGTCGATACGGCAGGACGCCTGCACATCGATGAAGAGATGATGCGGGAAGTCAGCGACCTGCGCACACGCCTTCGCCCCAGCGAAGTGCTCCTGGTGGCCGACGCTATGGTTGGCCAGGACGCCGTGCGCAGCGCCCAGGAGTTCCACGAGCGACTGGGAACGTCCGGCGTGATCCTGACCAAGCTTGACGGCGATGCGCGCGGCGGCGCCGCCCTCTCCATCCATCACGTGACAGGACAGCCGATCAAGTTCATCGGGGTGGGTGAGAAATATGACGCGCTGGAGGTCTTCTACCCGGACCGGATCGTTTCGCGAATCCTGGGCATGGGCGACATCCTGTCGCTGATCGAAAAGGCTGAGGAAAAGATCGACAAACAGAAGGCCCTGGAGGTTCACCGTAAACTCCAGACTGATACTTTCTCCCTCGAGGATTTTCGCGATCAGCTTCGCCAGGTGCGCAGCCTGGGGCCCATGGACCAGATGCTGGGCATGCTTCCGAAGGTGGGCATTTTTAAGGATGCCGCCAAAGCCAACGTCGACGAGAAGGAGTTGATTCACATCGAGGCGATCATCAACTCCATGACCCCGCAGGAACGGCGCAACCACGAGATCATCAACGGGCGGCGGCGCAAGAGGATTGCGAAAGGCAGCGGCAGAAGCGTCCAGGAAGTAAATCAGCTCTTGAAACAGTACTTCCAAATGCGCAAAATGATGAAATCCTTCAGCCAGAACTTTTTGGGGCGGCAACTCAGCCGGCTGAAGATGCCTGTTGGGGAAGGCGGGGTGAAGGTTTGAAGGACGCTATCGTGAGGAGTGTCATTCCGAGCGGTTATAGGCCTGCTGAGCATGTGCGGCGACCAGAGTCGCTGTCATCCTGAGCGAAGCGAAGGATCTGCAGTTCCGGTTCGAGGCGAGCTAATGCAGATTCTTCGCTTCGCTCAGAATGACAGACTTTCAAGCGAGCGGAGCTGAGGAAGGTCGCTCTGGGTAGGGGAAAGCAAGGCGAGATTCCTCGCGGAGTTTACCCTGAGCAGCCAGAGCGAGATTCCTTCACTCCGTTCAGGACAGGCTCTTCGCTTCGCTCAGGATGACAGCGAAGGGCTCGGAATGACAGGCTTGGCAGTCAGTGAAACACTGCAGGGCTTCTCAGCCCGCAAAACTTGGATTTCAGGGGGGGACGATTGTTAAGGATACGTTTGGCTCGGACGGGAGCCAAGAAAAAGGTCAGTTATAGAATTGTGGTCATCGCCGGTGAGAAAGCGCGGGACGGGCGCTTCTTGGAAATACTAGGTCACTACAACCCGCGCCGACATCCCCCAGAGGTAGTCTTTGATAAAGAACGCGCGAATTATTGGATCAGCCGAGGCGCCCAGCCTTCCGAGACGATTCAGACCTTACTCAAGAAGGCGCCGGAAGTGCCGACTTCAAGCTGACGGCGCTCGGGAGGGCCACCGGGTCATGCCGGTGCGACTTGCACTCATTTGTTCTGACACAGCCTTTCTGTCTGGAGATACAACTAGCAGTCGCGCGCGAGGGAGGGCCACATGAAGGAACTGATCGAAGCAATCGCAAAGGCACTGGTGGACAACCCTGACCAGGTAACAGTGCGGGCCATCGAGGGCGAGCAGGTGACGGTGCTGGAACTTCGCGTACACCCTTCTGACCTGGGAAAAGTGATCGGCAAGCAAGGCCGCACTGCGCGTTCCGTCCGCACGATTCTCAACGCCGCCGGGATGAAGTTGAAGAAACGATTCACCCTGGAGATCCTCGAGTAGAGGGGGGAATTGCTCCCGCTGCGGTTCGCAACACCTTTGATGCCCGCCTCAGCCAGCACAAGATGAAAAACTGTGCGGAGGAGCGACGTCGGGGGGGCCGGTGCGAACTTTTGGGGGAGACGTGGCCGAGAACGTTCCTGATCGTTTCCTTGCCGTTGCGCGCGTAGTTCGCCCCCAGGGGCGCCGCGGGGAAGTTCTGGCTGAACCGCTGACAGACTTCGCAGCTCGCTTCAACGAACTCCGCGATGTCTTCCTGGAGAGTCCTGGAACGGATCCTCAACCCATTAAGGTCGAAGACGTTTGGCCCCACAAGGGCCGGGTGGTGATCAAGTTTTCGGGAGTCGACTCCATCTCGGACGCTTCTGGTTTGAGGGGCCGGCACGTGCTGATTTTGGCGGAAGACCGAATGCCGCTTCCCTCGAACCATTATTACCTCTGGGAACTGGAAGGTTGCCGGGTAATCGCGGAGCGCAGCGGAACACAAGTGGAAGTGGGCACAGTCACAAGCATCGAGCCGACGGGTGGCGTGGACGTCCTGCATGTGGCGACGGCAAAGGGAGAAGTACTGATTCCTCTGGCGCAGGCCATCTGTACCAAGATCGACACCGAAGCAAGGACTATCGTGATTGACCCGCCCGAAGATTTGCTGGATGTGAACGCATGACTTTTGATGTCATCACAATCTTCCCGGATTTCTTCCGGAGCGTGCTCGATTACGGCGTGCTCAAGCGCGCCCTGGCCGGCGGCCAAGCCAGCATTCGCTTGCATGACTTGCGAGACTTCACCGAGGATCGACACCGGAGCGTGGACGACCGGCCGTTTGGCGGCGGGCCCGGAATGGTCTTCAAACCCGAGCCCATCTTCAAGGCTGTCGCCGCGCTCGAATCCGAATCGCCGGGACATCGCCTTCCAGTAATCCTGCTCTCGCCGCAGGGCAGGCTCTTTACCCAGGCGCTGGCCGAGGAACTGGCGAACGAGGAACGCGTGGCGTTGATCTGCGGCCGATACGAGGGTGTGGATGAGCGCATTGCGGAACACGTAGCCAGCCAAGAGATTTCGATTGGCGACTATGTGCTAAGCGGCGGAGAACTGCCCGCGGCGTTGATTATGGAATCGGTGAT
>Ga0116217_10006540_pt1 | contig 10097 bp, 8 predicted proteins | sample Sb_taG_6_FD_89697 | JGI IMG/M metagenome (GOLD analysis project Ga0116217, IMG submission 89697) | Peat soil microbial communities from Weissenstadt, Germany - Sb_50d_4_PS metaG | ecosystem: Environmental > Terrestrial > Soil > Wetlands > Peat | place: Germany: Weissenstadt | collected 2010-09-21 | reverse complement strand
TTAGAGAGACGGAGCCACCATCGTCATTTTCCCACGCAATCGAGCCTGTCGCCATGATTAAGAGGAAGAGGCAGATGCTCCGTCAGAGTGAGAGGATGGTACCCTCGAAGGGCAGCCGTCCCTCGCGGGCCTGGACCGGCGCCGGCCCCGGATGCTCGGACCGGCGCGAGGCGGCCAAGCGAAGCACGTGTTGCCATTCGGCGAGCCGTGCCGCCCTAAAGGCTCACGCACTCCTGAACAGATTGCCGAGCCGCTGCTTAATGAACGAAATGGCAGACCCTACCGTTTGATCTGCGGCATTTGCGAGAGCCGATGCTTGGTCAGAAAGATCGTCGAGATGATCCTCAAGATACGCGGCGATATCCCCTTGCACGGGAGCGGTTGGAAGGTACCCGGCAAATGTCAACAGGCTCCGCTGCATGTCGTTGAGCGGCTTGGCTTGCGCGTGCGCGACGTCCGCAGGACTGGCCACAAACGGCAACGGCTCGATATGGTCCGGGCCCAGATTGTCTGGGTTGGCAAGCGTCAAAGCTAAGTCAAGAGTCGGGGCCGAGCCGTCGCGGTCGGTCAAAGGCGCCCCCAGCGCAAAACGCGCGCGGAGCGTGGCGATGATCGAGGTATGGTCGAAGGGAACGGCCCCGGAAGGACGGAGCACCGTGCCCTGCGGAACATAGGGCGACACGATCACTGCCGGTACCCTGACCCCGTAGCGGTCAAAATTGAACGGCGCTGTGGGGCCCGGGCCCGGCGGCTGCGCTGCCGGCGGAGACACATGGTCGTAGCAGCCGCCGTGCTCGTCGTAGGTGATAACCAACAACGTGCTTGTCCAATGCGGACCATTGCGGAGAGAGTTGTAAACGTCCGCGATCAGCTGTTCGCCGAGCGTAACTACGTGCGGCGGGTGCTCGTCGTTCGGCAGATCGCTGTCGGAAAAGTACCGAGGCTCGATGAAGGAATAGGCCGGAAGCGTGCCCATCTTGGCGTCATGCTGGAATTCCGCATAGCGGCGAAACTGGCTGAAACGCGGCCACAGGCGCCGTAGCGTCTTTGCCTGCCCGATGTCGTGGAAGTAGACCTTCCAGCCCCCGGGCGTGTTGAAGGCATCAAGGCGATTGAAGATAGTCTCCACATCCGGGAAATGAATCGGCGTGTTATTTTCGTGGCCATCAGCCGTCCCCGAATGGACGAAGAATCGGTTCGGCCAGGTCTGGCACGGCGCCGAGGCGAACCAGCGATCCGAGACCGCGAACTGTCGGGCCAGTTGGCTGATCACCGGCACCTGCTCCGGCACAAAGTAGTGCATTATACTTTCAGGAGGGTAGCCGAGGCCCGTTTTGGCTGCCTGATCGAGGTAGTTAATCACGAAGCCGGACATGTCCGGGTCCGGGGGTACCGGCACGTCGGGGCGGCCAGACAGCTGGAAATTTATGTCCGTCCACAGTTCGCCTGGGTCGGGATCGGGTATGGTCATCGTTACTCGATCCGTGAGCGGTGGTGCGTTCCAGACCTGATGCGGCAGCCGGTCGCGATCGAAATTCGTTTCGGTGCCGCTGAGCCCGTCGAACCCGGCGGATTTCGGATAAAGCTTGCCGAGGATGTTGTCGAAGGAACGGTTCTCGAGCATCAATACGACGATATGCGCGATGCGATCGAGCATGCCCATGGGGATCCCCTCACGTTGCCTCTTCGCCCGCCGGCAACTCGCCGACGCCTACGACTCCTCGGTTTTCTTGGGCTTGGCGCCCGTACCTCGCAGGTTCACGAATTTTGACAGCGTGTCGAACCAAAAAGGTGCACCGAGAGACAGCGCGATCGCGGTCAGCGCCAGTCCGCCCAATTTCAGGAGCCAGAACGCCCAACCCTTTCCGACAGACGAGAAATCCCAGCCGATCGGCAACGGCCTGAGATCAGTCTCAGCGGATTTGACGCTGTCGAGCAAGCATGACACCGTCGATTTGTCGCAATTCGGCACCACGGTGTTCATACCGTTCGTTACGATCTTGTTGGCGGCTTCCACCATTTGGGCCCGCAACGCCGCATCTTGCCATAGGGACTTGCCGACCGTGATGGTGTCTGCATTGACGATCGCCGCAATTGCCAGACCGACCCCGAGAGATATCCATTTGAGTCGGCGCTTGTAGACTCCGCTGACCCGGTTCATCGCGCCGTCGAACCACGTCGCCACGCTGTCGCGCAGATCCTGCAGATTGTTCTGGGCGGTCGCGAGGTGAGCCAAGAGGGTATCGCGAATATTGCTGTCGGGCAGATTCTTCACGGAGTTCGCGATGTCCGCTATTGCGGGAATCGGCTTGGTAGGGTCGAGGCTCCCGAGAAGAGCCATCGCGAATGTCCGTCCCGTCATGTACGACACGTGCCGCTCTGTGAAAATGTGGCGGCCTCTGATGGCGGCGTTTCCTCCGTCCACCAAGCCGTGGTTGTAGAAATCGTTCTTCAGGGTCTGCACGTCGAGAATTTTCTCCAGCCCGCTTTTGAGCGTGCGGGCGCGCAGCCCAAGAACAGTAGCGACAAATTCATTGAAGGTGGTGCAAACCAGACTCAGCACGAGATACATCAAGACGAGTCCGATGGCCACATCGATCGCCGCATTCGTCGTCATGCTCCTCCCTCCCCTTCTTCTGTTACCGCACTTCCTCCTGTTGCCCCGCCGTGGCTTCAATGGTGACAACCGGGGGCACGCAGAATCTTCTCGACCTCTCGTGCAAGAGCTCCCGAGGTTGACTTCCGGCCTGCCACGCACTTGGCCACGGAGCCGCTCTCGCTTCGCTTGCCGGCCTTTTTCGCCTTTCGACGCGCTGCCATCAGATTCTCCCAACCTCTTAAGAGGTTGGTCTGCTGACGCAGAAAGCGGTTGAAACTAGATAAGTTTATTCACTATTTTCAGGTCAAGCAAGCGCGCCTTTCTCCCAGCACGTGTTCTCCCTCCGGGGGCTGTCGTATTCGGCGTAACGCCAACTGTCAGATCGCGATGATGTTCGCCTCGAAGGGCAGCCGTCCCTCGCGGTCCTCGATCTCGATGACCCAGAGGTCGGGATCGTATTTGCGGTTGCGCGCGATATAGTCGTCGGCCGCCGCTTCAGCCACGGGCTCGGCACCCGTCCCTCTGATCCAGGCGCGCATGCCGCGCGCGTCCTGCGTCTCGGCCAAGACCGTGCAGCCGCCGCCCAGGCGGTTGAGCTTGACCAGCACGCTGCCGCGCGTGGCATCGCCCTTGTGCACGACCGTGACCGCGATGCCGGCCGCATTGCCGCGGCGGATGCAGGCCTGCACCCAGAACTCCGTCTTGAGGCGCGCCTCCCTCATGCGCGCCTGCCCTCGCGATCCGGGCGTGGCGGGGTCGCGCGAACGGGCCCCCCTCAGTCGGCACTCGCCGCCGCGGGCCGCGGCCGCGCCGTGCGGCGCCGCACCTGCATGACCGTGGGGGCTGCCAAGGCAAAGGCGACGGCGGCGGCGACGAACACGCCATGGGGTACCTGATGGTCGATGAGCGCGCCGAAGAGGAGCGGTGCGGTCGAGGAGCCGAGATCGAAGCCGGAATAGACGAAGCCGAAAATGCTGCCCATCCCGCTCCCGGCCGCGGCACGGCGGATGAGCACGTCGCGCGAGGGTGCCGTGATGCCGTTGGCGACGCCGGCGAGGGCCATCATCGACGCGATGAGGGCGGCGGGGCCCGCGACGAGGGCCACGACGAGAATGAATGCCGCCGCCGTCACCATGCCGGCCATCGCCACCCTGTGCTGGTTCTCGGTGCGGTCCGCAAGCAGGCCGCCCAGCGCCGTACCGCCGGCCAGGGCGACAAGATAGGCGGTGAGCGTGAGCGTGGCCGTGCCGAGTGCGAAGCCGTAGCCCGAGCTCAAGGCCGCGACCGCGAACGTCTGCACCCCGCCTCCGGCAAAGGCGGTCAGGACGAAATAGGCAAAGCCCATCATCACGACCGGCGAGCCGATGACGGAGAGATAGCCGGAGAGCCGCGGCACTCGCGCGGCAGGTGCCGCCTCCACGCGCCGAGCGTAGGCGAGGTGCGCGCGGTTGGCATAGACGAGCGACGCGGTCGCCAGCGCATAAAATCCGATGGCAAGGAGCGCCAAGCGCCAGCTGCCGTAGGCGGCGACCGCGGTGACGAACACGGGTGCGGTCGCGAAGCCGAGCGTGCCCGAGAGGGCGTGGACGGCAAAGGCGCGGCCGAGGCGCCCTTCGCTGACGCGGTGGCTGAGGATCGAGAGATCGGCGGGATGGAAGACGCTGTTGCCGAGGCCCGCGAAAAGGGCGAGCGGCAACAGCATCCAGTAGGAGGTGATCAAGCCGGCGAGCGCGGTGCTGACGCCCATGGTCGCGATGCCGGCGACCAAGAGGCGGGGCGCGCCGAAGCGGTCGACGAGAACGCCTGCAAGCGCCTGGCCGAGACCAGAGGCGCTGTAGAAGACGGTCATGACGAGGCCGAGCTCGGTGAAGCTCACCCCGAATTGCGCGTAAAGGATGGGAAAGAGCGGCGGCAGTGCTAACTGCATCAAGTGGCTCGAGAAATGCCCGGCGCCGACGACGGCGACGATCCGCACATCGCGATTGCCGCGCGCCGCCGATGCGATCGCCGTCATCCCGCTCCCTCCGCCTCGAGGCGGCATTCTAGCGCGGGCGCTCGGGCGATGCCCAGTATTGCCGGAATGGCTGCCATGCGCCGCCCCTCAGCCTAAAAGTCCTTGGCCAGGCGCAGCGCGTCATAGACCGCGGCGTGGATGTTGCGCGAGGCGACCGCGTCGCCGATGCGGTAAAGCGCGTAGGTGCCGGCCGGATTGCGCACGAGCGCCTGGGGGCGGTTCGCGATCAGCGCGTCGTGATCGATTTCGCCGAGATTGCGCGAGCCCGGCTTGAGCGCGAAGTAGAGCTCGTCGAGCGGCAAGGTGCCGTGCTCGACGACGATCTGGTCGACTCTGCGCTCGCGGTGCGACTTGTCGTATTCGTTGAAAAAGATGGCGACGAGGCGGTTGCCCTCGCGGCGGATGCGCTCGAGCCGGTGGTTCAAGGTGATGGCCACGTCGTGCTCGGCGAACGCCTTGAAGTAAGCGGGATAATTGGTGCCGCCAACCTCAGGGGCGAGGATGCGCTCGGGGGTCGCGATCTCGAGCCGCGAGCCGGCTTCGGCGATAAGCTCGGCCGCACTCATGCCCGGGTGCGCGCCGTTGTCGTCGAAGAGGATGACGCTCTCGGCGGGCTTGGCCGCACCCGAGAGGATGTCCCAGCTCGTCGTCGCCAGCTCGGCCCCCTCGTCGAGGAAGGACGTGTTCGGGACCCCGCCCGTGGCTACGACCACGATGTCGGGCTCCTCGCGCAGCACGTCCCCCACCTCCGCGTAGGCGTTGAAGCGCATCTCCACGCCGTCGCGCCGGCACTCGGCCATGCGCCAAAGGGCGATGCCGAGGATCTCGCGCCGGCGCTTGAGCCCCGCCGCGAGAACGAGCTGGCCGCCCGGCTTGTCCGCCGCCTCGAAGAGCACGACCTCGTGGCCGCGCGCAGAGGCGACCCGTGCTGCCTCCAATCCGCCGGGTCCGGCGCCGACGACCACGACCTTCATCTTCGCTCCAGGACTGCGCGCGACGACATGCGGCATCGTCGCCTCGCGCCCCGTTGCCGCGTTGTGGATGCAGAGCGCCTCGCCCGCGAAATAGATGCGGTCGATGCAGTAGCCCATGCCGACGCAGGGCCGGATCTCCTCCTCGCGCCCCTCCATGACCTTGCGCGCGATGTGCGGATCGGCCATGTGGGCGCGCGTCATGCCGACCATGTCGAGCTTGCCCGAGGCGACCGCGTGGCGCGCGGTGGCGACGTCCTGGATGCGCGCGGCATGGAAGACGGGAAAGCGCGTCGCCGCGCGCACCTCGCCCGCGAAATCGAGGTGAGGTGCGAGCCTCGTGCCCATGCCGGGGATGACGTGGGAGAGCGCCTCGTCGGTCTCGATATGGCCGCGGATGACGTTGATGAAATCGATGCCCCCACCCGCGGCCAAGCGACGCGCGATCTCGATCCCCTCCTCCCTGGGGAGGCCGCGCTCCCAATCCTCGTCGCAGACCATACGCACGCCGACGATGAAATCGGGACCGACGCGCGCGCGGATCGCGGCGAGTGCGGCTAGCGAGAAGCGCAGGCGGTTCTCCAGGCTGCCGCCGTATTCGTCGTCGCGCTTGTTGGTGGCCGGCGACCAGAACTGGTCGGCGAGGTGGCCGTAGCATTCGATCTCGAGGCCGTCGAGGCCGGCCGCCTTGCAGCGCTCCGCGGCGTCGGCGTAATGGCGGATGACGCGGGCGATGTCCCAATCCTCGACCGCCTTGGGGAAGGCGCGATGCGCGGGCTCGCGCACGGCCGATGGGGCGATGACGGGGAGCCATTCCTCCTTGCTCCAAGAGGTGCGGCGGCCGAGATGGGTGATCTGGATCATCACCGCGGCGCCGTGCCCATGCACGTCGTCCGCCAGCTCCCTCAACCAGGGCACGACCTCGTCCTTGTAGAGGAGGATGTTGCCGAAGGCCTGGGGACTGTCGGGCGAGATGACGGAGGAGCCGCCGATCATGGTGAGTGCCAAGCCGCCCTTGGCCTTCTCGGCGTGGTAGAGGCGGTAGCGCGCCTTCGGCATGCCGTCCTCGGTATAGGACGGCTCGTGCGCGGTCGACATGAAGCGGTTCCGGAGCGTGAGATGCTTGAGCCGGAAAGGCTCGAGCAGCGGGTCCTTGGTGGCCATCTCGCAGCACCTTTCGCCGTGGTCCCGGCCTTATGTTAGCCGAACGCGGGCCCGGTGGGCAGCGCCGAGGCACGCAGGCCGATTGCGCTTGCCCCTCACTCGGCGGAAGATAGGCGGGCGGCGCGCAAGCAGGGGGCCGCGCGCGCCGGGGCACGGGGAGTGCTATGGGTCTCGTCGAGCGGCGAGAGGGCTTTCGCTTCGGCTTCTTGACACTTGCCAACTACTCGATGATCGCCTTCGCCAACGCCGTCGAGCCGCTCCGGATGGCGAACCGGCTGAGCGGGAAGGCGCTCTGCGAGTGGTCCGTGCTGAGCCTTTCCGGCCGGCCGGTCCCGGCGAGCAACGGCCTCGCCGTGGTGCCGACGATCGCGGCGGCGGCGCCCGATCACCTCGACATCATCTTCGTCTGCGGCGGCGTCGACGTGCGCGCGGCGTGCGACGAGGCGACGCTTGCCTATTTGCGCCGCATCTCGCGGCAGAGCACCGCACTCGGCGCGCTCTGCACCGGAAGCTACGTGCTCGCGCGAGCCGGCCTGCTCGACGGCTATCGTTGCGCCATCCATTGGGAGAACATCGCCGCCGTGCGCGAGGAGTTCCCCAAGGTGAGCTTCACCAACGAGCTTTTCGTCGTCGACCGCGAGCGCTACACGGCCTCGGGCGGCACGGCCCCGCTCGACCTCATGCTCAACCTGATCGCAGAGCGCCTGGGCCAGGAGCTCTCGGTCGCCATCTCCGAGGAGTTCCTCCTCGAGCGCATCCGCGGCTCCCAGGACCAGCAGCGCATCCCGCTCCTCGCCCGCGTGGGTGCTAAGCAGCGCAAGATCATCGAGGCGGCCTCGCTCATGGAGGCGAACATCGAGGAACCGCTCGCCCTCGATGCGGTGGCGCGTCGCGTCGGCCTGTCGCGGCGCCATCTCGAGCGGCTCTTCAAGCAGCATCTCGATTGCCGCCCGGCGCGCTATTATCTCGAGCTCAGGCTCAACCGCGCGCGCCAGCTTCTGCTGCAGACCGACATGTCGATCATGGACGTGACGGTCTCGTGCGGCTTCCAGTCCCCGCCCCACTTCAGCAAGTGCTACAAGGAGCGCTTCGGCCATCCGCCGAGTGCGGAGCGGAACGCGGCGCACCGCACGCCCGCGCGGCGGGCCTAGCGGAGAGAGCCTGATGGACGCGATGACAATGTCGATGTGTTCCAAGGCCACGGGGGTATCGATATCATCGACCAGGTAACGGATGTTGACCATTGTCGGGGAAATATTTTGCTCCGATTTCGTTGTGGCAGTTCACTTAGCCGCCGCCGCGTTGGGCCGATCATGTTTCCCCGGAATCAGCAGGAACAGCCCGAGGCTGCCGACGACGGCGAAGACCGCGCCGTAATAGAACACCGCCGCATGGCCGATCCGATCCCACAGCAGCCCGGCGACGACGCTGGCCACGAGTTGCAGCAAGCCGACGGTGGTGCTGTACCAACCGACGCCGCTGGCGCGCAGATGCTCCGGCACGAAATCCGCCGCGAACGCCTTGCCGACGGCGCGGAATATCCCCTGATACAATCCGTAGAAGACAAACAGCGCGGCGATCAAAAAGATGTTTTGCGTCAGGGCAAAACCGAGATAGGCGATGAGAAAAACGACGAACGAGACGAGCAGGACGTTTTTTCTGCCCCACCTGTCGGACAGAGATCCCGCCGGGTAAGAAATCAGCGCGGCCACCAGATTGAACGCCGCATAGATCAGGATGGTGGTTTCCAGAGAAGCGCCGATGTCCTGTGTCCGCAAGATCAAAAACGCGTTGCTGGAGCTGCCGAGTCCGAACAAGGCTGTTACCAGTAGATAATTCCAGTAACCCCTTGGAAACTGCCGCAAGCTGACATCTATCTTCGATTTGGCGGCCACCGCCGCCGGATGTTCCTTCACCAGCAGGACCATGAAAAACGCCAGCAGGCCGGGAATGATCGCCAGATAGAAAACGGCGCGCATGCCAATATGCAGCGCGTAGAGGAGGAAGACGGCCAGCAGCGGTCCGAGGAACGCGCCCGCATTGTCGCCAAAGCCCTCAAGCCCGAACGCCCTGCCTCTGTCTTTCTCGTCCACTGAAGACGCGATGAGCGCATCGCGGGGTGCCGAGCGGGTGCCGGTGCCAAACCGGTCCAGCAACCGTGCGCCGAACACGCCTTGCCAGACCGTGGAAAGCCCCATCAGCGGCTTGGAAACCGCCGCCAGCAGATAGCCGGCCAGCGCGATGGATTTTCGTCTTTGCAGCTTGTCCGACAAGGCGCCGGAAAAGCCCTGCACGATATTCTGCGTGGCCTGGGCAAAGCCGTCCACCAGACCAACGATACTGCCGCTTGCTTTCAGCGTTTGTGTCAGAAAAACCGGCAGGACCGGATAGAGCATCTCCGTCGAGATGTCAGCGAACAGGCTGGCGAAGGCGAGAAGAAACGTATTCCTCGAAAGCCCGATGAAGTATCGCTGGATCGCCGGCGTGGCCATGGACGCCTCACCTTGTCATGACATGGCGTGCGCAAGGGCGATATCGCCGGGCGCCTCGCATCCCATCGGCGAGCGGCAGTGCCGCGATGCCAATCCATGACGCGACAGAACCCTTCGGACGATGTGGTCGGCAACACGGCGGGGCTCTTCGCCGTTGTCGTTGAACAGCCCACCAAACAGCCCGCTAACCTTCAGCCTCGCGAATCGGAACGCGCGCCGACCCGCTGGTGTTGCACGGTAGGTATCGTGCACCGTACTCCGCCATTCCTAATCGCGTGACGTTATCGAAAAACGATATTATCCTAGCGACTCGCCGGAAAATAACAAGGCCCTTTCAACGGGCGAGCTTGCGCCCAACAGTGCGCGGGGGCGCGAGATACGGGATGCCGGCAATGGCAACGGGACTCTCGCCGGAGCAGCAGGGCAGCGGTGCTGTGCTGCGCGTCGCTGCGCCGATCCTGCGGAGAAGTTAGGATGACGCGGCTCGATACTTGTCAGCGGTTCCGGCTTTCCTGCGTCCACGCCCTCCCGCGTCCTCCAAGAGCTCGCCGAACAGCTCGCTGACCTTCACCTTGGCAGATCGGAGCGCTTGTCGGCCGGCTGGCGTTGCCCGATAGACGCGGCGAGTGGTCCTGCCGAAGCGGCGCTCCACGGACCTGAGGTAACCCTTTTCCTCCAGGCCATGGAGGATCGGATAAAGCGTGCCGGCGCTAAGCCGGTATCCGTGCCGTGCCAGCTCCTCGATCATCGCGAGCCCGTAGATCGGCTCCAGCACCGCGTGGTGCAGCACGTGAAGCCGAATGAGGCCTGCGTACAGGAATCGATCGTCCATGGGCCTATCCGCTGTCCGAGATATA
>Ga0116217_10006538_pt1 | contig 10098 bp, 8 predicted proteins | sample Sb_taG_6_FD_89697 | JGI IMG/M metagenome (GOLD analysis project Ga0116217, IMG submission 89697) | Peat soil microbial communities from Weissenstadt, Germany - Sb_50d_4_PS metaG | ecosystem: Environmental > Terrestrial > Soil > Wetlands > Peat | place: Germany: Weissenstadt | collected 2010-09-21 | reverse complement strand
TCGCGCTCGTCCTCGGCCTTGAGGTCGGCGCCCGCGCAGAACGCGCGCGTGCCGGCGCCGCGGATCACGACGACGCGCGTGGCCTCCCGCCGCTCCAGCTCGTCGAAGGCCACCGCGATCGCCTGAAGAAGCGGAAAGGTCAGAAGGTTGAGCGGCGGGCGGTTGAGGACGATTCTCGAGACCGCGTTTCGATGGTCGACGATGAGCTCGGTCGTCATGGCAACTCCGAACGTTATCTCGGCAGGCGCTTGAAGGCGCCGGCGAGGTTGGCGAGGAAGACGAGACACAGCGAGACCAGCACGACGAGGGAGGAGACCGCCGCCACCGTCGGATCGATGCGATCGGTCAGGTAATTGTAGATGCGGACCGGAAGCGTCTGCAACGCCGGCCCGGTCATGAAGATGGTCATGGTCACTTCCGAGAAGGACAACAGGAAGCAGAAGAGGAACGCGGTCACGATGCCGCGCGCGGCGAGCGGCACGGTGACGCGGCCCAGCATTCTGAGCCGCGTGGCGCCCAGCACCATCGCCGCCCACTCCATCTCCTCGGGCACCGCTTGAAGTGTGGCGTGCAGCGTGCGGATGGCATAGGGTGTCACGACCACGACATGGGCGAAGAGCAGGCCGGTGAGGTCGTTGTAGAGCCCGATGCGGTTGACGAACTGCAGCATGGCGATGCCGAAGACGACCGCGGGCACCACAAGGGGCGAGGTGAAGAAGCCAAGCAGGAAGCCGCGGCCGGCGAGGCGGTAGCGCACGAGGCCGTAGGCCGCGAAGAAGGAAAGCGCTGTTGCCATGAGGGCCGCCAGTGCCGCAAGCTTGGCGCTCAGCACGAACGCATTCACGAAATCGGGATAGGAGAGCGCCTCGCGATACCAGCGCAGCGAGAAGCTGTCGAGCGGCACGCGGAAGAAGGCCTCGGGCGTGAAGGATATCCACACGACCAGCACTATGGGCGCCAGCATGACCACGATCATGGCGGCGTTGAAGGCGCGCATCACGGCCGGGTCCTCCCGCTCCGCACGGCGAGGAACGCAAGCCGCTGCCCGCTCCACACGACGGCGAGCGTAAAGACGAGGAGCCCGACCGCGATCGCGCCGCCGAGCGGCCAGTTGAGCTGCTCGAGGTTGACCTGGAAGGCGAGAAAGGACACGGTCCGCGCCCGCACGCCGCCCAGGATCGCGGGTGCCGCGAACGCCGTCATGTTCATGGTGAAATTGATCACGAGCCCCGCGATGAGCGAGGGCAGCGTGAGCGGCAGCGTGACCCTCAGGAAGATCTGCCACGGCGGAGCGCCCAAAGTGCCGGCCGCCCATTTGAGGTTCGGATCGAGCCCGCTGGCCGCGGCCCAGAGCGGCAGCAGCACGAACATGAAATGCCCGGGAACGAGCGCTATGATGACGCCCGTCTCGTTGAGCATCAGGTGCAGCGGCGCGTCGATCAGGCCGAGGTGCTGAAGGGTCGTATTGATCACGCCGTTCGAGCGGAGCAGCAGGCTCCAGCCGAAGGACTTCACCACCGTGTTGACGAGCCAGGGGCTGACGTAGACGAGGATCAGCCAGGGCTGGACCTTCGGCTTGAGGCGGACGATGAAGAAGGCGACCGGATAGGCGAGCACGGCCGTGATCGCGGACACTATCAGGCTTATGCGGAGCGTGCGCTCGAGGATCGACTGGTAGAGCGGGTCGAGGAGCTTCGCGTAGTTGGCGTCCGTCCAATGGCCGAGGTCGATGCCCTCGGGCGTGTTCAGATGGAAGCTGTTGACGCCTGCCTGAAAGAGCGGCCAGACGTAGCCGGTCGCGAGCACGAGGGCGAGCGGCAGCACGAAGAGCCACCCCGCGCGCTCCATGCGCGATCGTGCGCGAGGTGCCGCCTCAGCGGTCATGGCCGATCACGCCGTCCTCGGCGCTCCAGCCGACCGCGACTCGTACTCCCGGCGCGAGCCGCGCGCCGATCGTGCTCGGCACCGCCGCCATGAGCCTCAAGTCGCCGATCGCAAGCCGGCAGCTCGTGGCCGCGCCGAGATACACGACGTCCTCGACGAGCGCTTCGTAACGATTGTCGGTCTCGCCCTCGGCCACGAAAAGCCGCAGGTTCTCGGGACGGATCATGAGCCACGCTGCCTTGCCGCCCGCATCCGTGCCGGGGCGTGCCGCCACCTTTATGGCGAGGCCGCCCGACGTGGTGGCGAGCGTCCCATCCCCGACCGTGCGGATCGCCGCGAGCGCCACCTCGTTCGTCGGACCCACGAAGTTGGCGACGAACCGGCTCGCGGGGCTCAAGTAGAGCTCGGCCGGCCGGCCGGTCTGCAAGATGCGCCCGGCCTCGAGCACGGCCACGCGATCCGACATGGCGAAGGCTTCCTGGATGTCGTGGGTGACGAGCACCGTGGTGACGCCGAGACGGCGCTGCAGCTCGCGGATCTCGCCGCGCATCTCCTCGCGCAGGCGGGCGTCGAGATTGCTGAGCGGCTCGTCGAGCAGCAGCAGGTCCGGACGGATCACGAGCGCGCGGGCAAGCGAGACGCGCTGCTGCTGGCCGCCCGAGAGCTGGTCGGGGTAGCGCTCGGCCAAGGTGCCGAGGCGCACGAGCTCGAGCGCCTCCCGCCCACGCCGGCGGATCTCCTCTCGCGCGAGCCGGCGCATCCTGAGCCCGAAGGCGACATTCTCGAACACCGTGAGGTGCGGAAAGAGCGCGTAGTTCTGGAACACGAGCGCCATGTTGCGCGCGTGGATGGGCGCTTCTGTGACATCGACGCCGCCCAAGCGGACCCTTCCCCGGTCCGCCGGATAAATCCCGGCGATCACGCGCAGGATCGTGGTCTTGCCGCAGCCGGAGGGCCCGAGAAGGGTGAAGAACTCGCCGTGCCCGACCGCGAGGTCGACGCCGGCCACCGCGCGCACGTCGCCGAAATGCTTCTCGAGGCCCTCGATCTCAAGGGACATGATGCTGTCGGTCGCGAGGTTGATCGTCAGGGGTCGCTGACATCGCTTCGAGCACCACCCTCCCCCATCGAGGGGGGCGGGTCCGGGAGGGCGCTATCTCAAACATCGACGCGTGCTCGTACTCGACGCTAATGCAGCGTCGCGACCTCCTTCTCGAAGCGCTCCACCCAGGCGGGGCGTTGCTCGTTGACATAGTCGTAGTCGATGGTCGTGAGCTTGCTGAGCTGCTCGCCGTGGGGCACGCGCTTCGCCGCCTCGGGTGAGAGCTGCACCTCCTTGTTCATCGGGCTCTGGCCGTAGGTCTCCGAGCGGTAGCTCAGCACCTTGGCGCTGATCCACCAGTTGAGGAAGGCGCGTGCGCCCTCCGGATTGGGTGCGTTCTGCATGATCCCCGCGGCGGTCGGACTCATGTAGACGGGCTCGGGGACCGTATAGGCGACGTGCATGCCGCGCCGGATCATGTCGGCCGCGGCGGAGGTGTTGAAGACCGCGACGGAGGCGGTTTCCGCCTGCAGCAGGTCCGACATCTTGGCGAAGGTGTTGCTCCAGTCGACGACGCCGGGCGCCATCCTCTTGAGTGCTGCAAAGCCGGGCTCTATGTCGCGCTCGCTGCCGCCGTGGGCGCGCGCCTGGATGATGAGATTGTAGATCCCGTAGATCGCGTTGCCGGGCGGCATCAGAAGCTGGCCCTTGAACTCGGGCCGCTCGAGGTCCGTCCACTTGGCCGGCGCCGGCCAGCCCTTCTTCTTGAAGACGTCGTCGTTGTAGATGATGCAAAAGATGTCGGCGTAGGTGACGACACCCACATCCTTCCCGCTCTTCGCGTCCTTGATGTGAGCGGCATCGAGAAGCTTGTCGAGGTTCGGCACGCCCTTGTCGTCGATCGGCGCGAACAGGCCCTGCTGCACGCCGGCGAGGAACGGCAGCATGTCGGCCATCACCAGATCGACCTGCGGCGAGGCCTTCTGCGCGAATGCCGTCGCCATGATCTCGGGCGCGGTCGCCTTGGGCACGAGGATGACGTTGTAGCCCGCGTCCTCGGCGAACTTCTTGGCCCATCCGTCGCGCTCGAGCATGGCCTGGATGGTGCCGCCCCAGGTGAGGAAGTAGACGTCCTTCTTCTGCGCCATGGCCGGCGCGGAAGCGCTCGTCGCGACGCCGAGCGCCAGGCACGCAAGAATCGCGAGCCGGGCAAAGCGCGAATAGCCATATCTGACGCTACGCATCTTTCCCTCGATCTTGCGCCCATCGCCCTGAGATTGCCCTCGCGCAAGCGCTAAGGCATGTACGAACCGGCTTCGCGGGCGGCGGGTGCAACAAATTGACCGGCTTTTCCCCGATGACTGGTCTTGCACGTGTGAGAATGCACCTCTTCGGCTCATGTAGCAAGGCGGAGCCGGTCGCGGGCGAGCTTGGGTACCTGATTGCGCGATGGAATGGCGCAATCTCGCTGCTCGATGACCGCGCTGCACCATCTCGCCGCGCAGCCCGTGCTCGCACGAGTCCCGTGCTGGAAAAAAGACGTGATCCGGATCATTCGCTGACCCTATCTTCATGGCATACTTGCACTGGCGGCTTCGCGCGGCGCGGCGCCGCCACGTGTGGCCGCAGGCCTCAGTGCGCTCCTCTCGAAACACCGCAGAGCTCGTCCGGAATTCGTTGAATTTCGCCCGATTGGGTGAGACGCTCCCTATTCCTCGAGCCGAAGCGAGGCATCGGAATATGTTCGAGCGCCTGCCTCTCCTCTTCCGCTCCGCGATGTATGCGCTGCGCGGCGGCTTCCTCATTCGCCCGCTGGTCATTGCCGTGCTCCTCGGGATTGCGGGTGCTGTGCTCTCCTCCCTCGAGGAGCAGGTTCCGGCAATCAGCGCCTGGATCCCCGAGACCCTGTTTCCCTCGCGCGCGGATCCCCAGGTGGCCCAGGTGATCCTGAGCGGCATCGCCACCTCGATCATGACGGTCGTGTCGATCGTGTTCGCAATCCTCTTGATGACGCTGACGCTCGCATCGACGCAATTCTCGCCCCGCATCCTCATCAACTTCGTCAGGGACCACACCACGCAGTGGACGCTCGGCGTCTTCCTGGGCACGTTCTCCTACTGCATGGCGGCACTGCCCGCGGCGCGCTCTCTTCCCCACCCATTCGTGCCCGTCGCGACTGTGACGGGGGCGATGCTGCTCGCGCTGGTTTGCGTCGGCTGGCTCGTCTACTTCATCAACCACATTTCCCTCTCGATCAGCGTCAACCACATCGTGGACCGGATCGCCCGCGAGGCCGAGCTCGTGATCGACGAATTCATGCCTTACCCGAGGGGTCCGTTCCCATTGCAGGACCGCAACGAGCCCTCTGCGGTCGCCGGCGGCTCCCCCATCGCCAGCCCGGAGTCCGGATATATCCGCTACATCGATATCAATCGCCTCGTCGCGCTCGCGAAGGCCTACCGCATTCGCGTGCGGCTGGAGCGCCGCGTCGGCCACTTCGTGCCGGCTGGCGTTCCCCTCATGAGCGTATCGGATGTGGAGCGCGTGCCCGCCGACCGCGCCCTTCATCTCCTCGGCACCTTCGATATCGGTCCGACGCGGACCATGCAGCAAGACGTGGAGTTCGGCATAATCCAGATCGTCGACATCGGGCTGCGGGCGATCTCGCCCGCAATCAACGATCCGAGCACGGCAATCAGCTGCGTCGACCAGCTGAGCCGAGTCGTGATTCGCTGGATAGGTCGTGTGCCGCCGCCGTCTCATTACTACGCGCCGCCGCACGTCCTGCGCCTCACGGTACCGTGGCTCGGCTTCCAAGGCCTGCTCGATACGGCATTCGAGCAGATCCGGCACTATGCCGTCTCCGACGTCGCGGTGAGCCTGCGGTTGCTGCGCGCCTTCGACGACATCGCAAGCACCACCCCGCACGCCGAGCTTAAGAGACCGCTTCTCGAGCGCGCCCGTCGCGTTGTCACCGGATGCGCGGACAGCCTGCCGGAAGACGAGCTGGCCAAATTGCAGCAGCGTCTCAAGGCGTTCGAGGCCAGGGTCGCGGCAGAGAGCTGAGAGGCGGGGCAAAGGCGCCTTGCCGGACACCGCCCTTTCGTTACCTCATCTTCCACATGGCCGAAGTCTCGGTGCCGGGCGAACTGTTTCAGATTGCCGCATGGAGCCCAAATGGCGACCCTGACGCTCGGAGCCCCGGCTATCCGCGGAATATCGGCTAAAGACAATTTTACACTATAGCACCGATCCCAATTGGGCATCAATGCGATGGCCCAGCGACCGGGTGCGGCCGGATGTGCAAAGAAAGCGCTTTACCGCGGCGCTCAAGGTCAGTCCGATGCAGCAACCCGAACGCCGGCTCCGCGCGCGAAGCGAGGCGAGCCCGGCCGGCCCGCTCTCGCTCGTCTTGCTCGCCGGGCTTGCGCTCCGGCCCGTCCCTCTGCCCATGCTCCAGCCGCTGCTGCGGCTCGCGGCGGGGGCGGTGGTGCGGCGTCATCCAGCGCTGCTCGCGCGGCTCGACGGCTTCGAGGATGCGCGCTTCCTGGTCGATCCGGTGGACCTGCCGATCGCATTCCTGCTGCGCCTAAGCGGCAGACACTTCGAGCTTAGCGCGGTCGGCAAGGATCCCGGCGCTCAAGCTGCCACGGCCGTGGTGCGCGGCCCGCTGCTCATCCTGCTCGATATGCTGGAAGGCCGCATCGACGGCGACGCCGTCTTTTTCACGCGCGACTTGACCATCGAGGGCGATACGGAGGCGGTGGTGGCCCTGCGCAACGCGATCGAGAACGCGGAGATCGATCTGGCCGGCGACATGGCCGCCTTGCTGGGGCCGCTTCAAGGGCTCGGCCGCGCCGGCTTCGGCGCGATGACGGGCCTGCTGCGCGCCGCGGCGCGCGATCTCGAGACGCTGCGCGCCGCCTTCTTGGCTCCGCTCGAGCGGCAAGCGCGGCGGCAGGCAACGGAGGTCGAGGAGCTCAAGGCCGCACTCGCGGCACTCAAGGGCGAGAAGCGGAAACACCTCGCCGCCCGCCCCACGGGCGGGGAGTCCTTTTAAGATGCCGCAGGCCCTCGAGCTCGTTTGTCCCGCCGGCACGCCCGCGGCCCTGCGCGCGGCGATCGATGCGGGCGCCGACGTGGTCTATCTCGGCTTCCGCGACGAGACCAACGCGCGCAACTTCCCGGGGCTCAACTTCGATCGGGCCGAGCTGCACGACGGGCTTGCCTACGCCCATGCCCGTGGCGCGCGGGTCTATGTCGCGATCAACACCTATCCCGCGGTCGGCAATGCGCGGCCTTGGCACGCGGCGGTCGACGACGCGGCGCGCCTGGGCGCCGATGCGCTCATCCTCGCCGACATCGGCTTGCTCGACTATGCGAGACGGCACTATCCCGAGGTGCGCCGCCACCTCTCGGTCCAGGCTTCGGCCTCGACGCCGGAGGCGATCCTCTTCTACCACGAGGCCTTTGGGGTGAAGCGCGTCGTGCTGCCGCGCGTGCTCACCCTGCCGGAGATCGCCGCACTCAATGCCGCCATCCCGGTCGAGACCGAGGTGTTCGCCTTCGGCGGCATGTGCGTGATGGCCGAGGGGCGCTGCGCGCTCTCAGCCTATGTCACCGGCCGCTCGCCCAACATGCACGGGGTGTGCTCGCCGGCGAGCCACGTCCGCTACGAGCGCGAGCGCGAGCGGATGGTCTCGCGCCTCGGCCGCTTCACCATCAACCGCTTCGAGGCGGACGAGCCCGCGGGCTATCCGACGCTGTGCAAGGGGCGCTTCGCCGCGCAAGGCGAGGTCTCGTATCTCTTCGAGGAGCCGGTCTCGCTCAACGCCATGACCATGCTGCCCGAGCTTGCGGCGGCCGGCGTGCGGGCGCTCAAGATCGAGGGCCGTCAGCGGGGGCGCGATTACGTCGTGCGCGTGGTCTCGGCCTTCCGGCGCGCGGTCGACGCGGCGGCGCGCGGCGAGCCGGTTCCGCCGGGGCTGCTCGCCTCGGTCGCCGAGGGCGGCCGGGATACCACGGGTGCGTACGAGAGGGGCTGGCGATGAGGGCTGCTTCTTCCGCTCCGGCGCGCTTAAGCCTCGGCCCGCTGCTGTTCAACTGGGACGCAGCACGGCGGCGCGACTTCTATTTTCGCATTGCCGACGAGGCCCCCCTCGACATCGTCTATCTCGGCGAGGTGACCTGCTCGAAGCGGACCGTCTTCTTCGAGCAGGACCTCCCCGCAATCGTCGAGCGCCTTGCGCGCGCCGGCAAGGAAGTGGTGCATTCCACCTTGGCACTCGTCACTAGCGCGCGGGAGTGCTGTGCGCTGCAGGCGCTTGCCGCCGAGGCGAGCCTCATGGTCGAGGCCAACGATATGGCGGCCGTGCGCTTGCTCGGCGGGCGGCCCCATGTCATCGGACCCTTCGTCAACGTCTACAACGAGGGCACGCTCAGCTATCTCAACGAGCGGGGTGCGGTGCGCGCGGTGTTGCCGGCCGAGATGCCGCGCGATGCGGTCACGGCGCTCGCAAAGCGCGCGAACGGCGTAGAGATCGAGCTCCAGGCTTTCGGGCGTCTGCCCTTGGCGCTGTCGGCGCGGTGCTATCACGCGCGGGCGCACGGGCTGCACAAGGACGGTTGCCAATATGTCTGCGGCCTCGACGACGACGGCATGACGGTCGAGACCCTCGACGGCGAGGGCTTCCTCGCGGTCAACGGCACGCAAGCCTTGTCCATCACGGCGCGCAGCCTGCTCCCCGAGCTTCCGCGATTGAGCCAGGCGGGTGTGGACATCTTCCGCCTGTGGCCTCACGCGGTGGATATGGTCGTGGTGGCGACGCTGTTCCGGGACGTGCTCGAGGGGCGTGCTGAGCCCGCTGCCAGCGCGGAGCGCCTCGCCGCGGCCGTCCCCTTCGCATCCCTGTCGCGGGCGGTCTTCGAAGGGGTCGGCGTGGGCTGATCCGCGCGGACGCGACCCACCCTTACCGGACTCGCCGTCACCCGGTTCAGCGCTTCGGCACGATCAGGCAGTCGAGCGCGCTGCAGCCCTCGCCTTGGGCGAAGACGGCAAGAGGATTGATCTCGACCTCGGCGATCTCGTCGGCGAAGTCGACGATGAAGTGCGAGAGTGCCACGATCGCAGCACTGGCCGCCGCGAGATCGCCGGCAGGCTTGCCGCGCCAGCCGGCAAGTAGCTTGCTGGCCCGCGTCTCGGCGATCATCGCACCTGCGGCGGCCTCGTCGACCGGCGCCAAGCGGATGGCGACATCGTTGTAGAGCTCCACTAGCACCCCGCCGCCGCCGGCAACGACGATCGGCCCGAACTCGGGGTCGACCCGTGCGCCCACGAGGAGCTCGGCGACCGGTGCCGCCGTTTCCTGGACCAGGAGGCCGAGCACCTCGCCGCTCTCGAGCCGGGCGGCGCGGTCGAGGAGCTCCTCGGCCGCGTGCCGGGCTTCGTCGGCCGAACGGATGCCGATCTTGACCAGTCCGGCGTCGGATTTATGGACGAGGTTCGCAACCACGCCCTTGAAGACGACGGGAAATCCAATTTCGGCCGCGGCAGCCGCCGCCGCCTCCGCCCGGGTCACGAAGCGCTCGCGCGGTCCCGCCAAGCCATAGCTTGCGAGAATCGCGCGCGCCTCATGCTCGGCGGGGAGGCGGTTTGCCGGCAATGCCGTCCACTCGTTCCGCGCCTTCGCCGCGGCGGCTTTATCCGCGCCGACGGCTCGTTCGACGCTCCGAGGTGCTGCCCAACGCGCGAAGCTCGCGACGGCAAGGAGCCCTTCGCGGGTGCCGCGCAGATAAGGCACCCCCTCCTCCGCTGCCGCGGCGGCGAAGCCGGGATGGGGATCGCCCGAGAGATTGGACACCGCGACGAGCGGCTTGCCCGCCTCGCGGGCACCTTTCGCCACGGCCCTCAAGAGGTTCGAATAGCGCGTCGCCTGCTGCGTGCCGAGCCCGCGGGGTGCATCCTGCAGCAGCACGAGCGTGCCGACGTCGCCTTGCCCGCCTATCGCCCGCGCGATGCGCTCGGCGATCGTGGGATCGTAGAGGCCCGCCCATGTGAGGTCGAGGGGGTTGGCAATGTGGGCGAATTCCGGCAGGAGGGCCGCGATTTCCGCCCTCGCCTCGGCGATCGGCGCCAGCGTCAATCCGACCTCCTCGGCAACGTCGAGGGCGAG
>Ga0116217_10006537_pt1 | contig 10098 bp, 10 predicted proteins | sample Sb_taG_6_FD_89697 | JGI IMG/M metagenome (GOLD analysis project Ga0116217, IMG submission 89697) | Peat soil microbial communities from Weissenstadt, Germany - Sb_50d_4_PS metaG | ecosystem: Environmental > Terrestrial > Soil > Wetlands > Peat | place: Germany: Weissenstadt | collected 2010-09-21 | reverse complement strand
GCATCCGCAGCCTCTCGGAGACGATCCAGGAGTCGTTCGCCGCGGCCCAGCAGATCGCCGCCTCGGCACAACAGCAGAGCGTCGGCATCGAGCAGATCTCGCAGGCGATGAACCACGTCAACGAGGGCACCGCCCAGTTCCTCGACGGCGCGCACCAGTCCCAGATGGCGGCCGAGACGCTCAACGAGCTCGCGGGGCAGCTCGCGGCGGTAACCGAGCGCTACCGCGTTTGAGCGGCGCGCCGCGTCGGCTCGCCTCAGTCGGAATCGGGCGCCCGGACGTACAACGTGCCGCCGGGTCCGGATGTGCGGATGCGCAGTCGGGGCGCTCCGGGCGGCGGCGGCAGCGACGGCGGCTCGATCACCTGGCTCGCGAACGGCGCGGTGCCCTCGACGTCGAGCTGGATCCCGGCGGGGACGAGCACCGTGACCGTGCCGAACGTGTTGCGGATGCCGAGCTCGACCGCCGGCCCGGCGAGCCGCGCCTCACGCAGGTCGAGCACGATCGTGCCGAACAGCGAGCGCCAGGACGACCGCTCCGGTATCTCCCAGGAACCCCGGCGAACCAGCTTCGAGCAGATCGCACGATGCTTCGCATGGGGAACCAGCGCCGGCGCCAGCGCGTGCGCCGGCAGGTCGACGGTCAGCTCCGCCAGATCGCGGTCGGTCCGAGCCAGCTGGGCGCGGCCGACGCGCTCGCTGAACTCCTCGAGCGTCAGGCGGCCGCTGACGACGGCATCGCGCAGCAGCACGACGCTCCGCTCGCGCTCCTCGTCGCTGACGCGGATCGCCGGAAGGTCGGACCGATCGTCCATCACCAGGACGGTAGACGACCGCGTCGGTCGGTCCAGTTCCGGAGCGGTCCGCGGTTACTCGGAGTCGAGGTACGTCACTACCGCCAGCACCCTCCGGTGGTCGTCCGGCGTCTGCGGCAGCTGCAGCGTCCCGAAGATGTTCTTGATGTGCTTCTCGACGGTGTGTTCGGAGACGAACAGCCGCTCGGCGATCGCCTTGTTCGAGCGGCCCTCGGCCATCAGCGCCAGCACCTCGCGTTCGCGGTCGGTGAGGTGCTCGAGCGGGTTGTCGGCCTGCCGGCGCCGCCCGACCAGCTGGCTGACGACCGCGGGGTCGAGCACCGAGCCGCCCTGCCCGACGCGGCGCACGCTCGCCGACAGCTCTTCGAGGTCCGCGACGCGTTCCTTGAGCAGGTAGCCGACGCCGTCGGTCCCGCTGGAGAGCAGCTCGATCGCGTAGCGAGCGTGGACGTGCTGGGAGAGCACCAGGATGCCGATCGCCGGGTGCGCCTCTCGGATCGCCTTTGCCGCGCGCAAGCCCTCGTCGGTGTGGGTCGGAGGCATCCGGATGTCGACGATCGCGACGTCCGGCTCCGAGCGGTCGACGAGCTCGAGTAGCTCCTCAGCGTCCGCGGCGACCCCGACCACCTCGAACCCGGCCTCCTGGAGCAGGCGCGCCAGCCCCTCGCGGAGGATCACCGCGTCGTCGCCGACGGCTACGCGCATGGGATCTCCGCCTTGAGTCGCGTGCCCCGCCCGGGGGGGCTCGACACCGTGAACTGCCCTCCCAGGGCCTCGACGCGGTCGGCGAGCCCGCGCAGACCGGATCCGGACCCCGCCCACCCGCCCCCACCCCCGATCGCCGCACCTCCGATCCCGTCGTCGGCGATCTCGACGGTCAGCGTGGCGCCGTCGTAGCCGACGTTGACCCGCACCTCGTTTCCGTGTGAGTGTTTGACGGCGTTGCTCAGCGCCTCGCTGACGAAGTAATAGGCGGCGGTCTCGACCTGGTCGGGAAGGCGGACGTCGAGGTCGACCTTCAGGTGAGCGGGCAGGCCGGCCCGCCGGCACAGCTCCTCCAGGGCGACCGGGAGGCCGCGCTCGACGAGCAGTGTCGGATGGATGCCCTGAGTCAGCTCGCGCAACTCCTCAAGCGCGAGCGTCAGCGCGGTCCGTGCCTCGCGCACGATCGGGGCCGCGTCGCTCTGGCCAGGGGCCAGTCTGGACTCGAGCAGACCGAGCGACATTGCGATCGACACCAGCCGCTGCTGCGTCCCGTCGTGCAGGTTGCGCTCGATCCGGCGCCGCTCGGCGTCCGTCGCCTCGACCAGTCGTCCCCGTGACGCGTTGAGCTCGACCAGGCGGGCGCGCAACTCTGCCTGGAGTCGCTCGTTCTCGAGCGCGAGGCCTGCGGCGGCGCACACCGACTGGACCAGTCCCGAGTTGTGCTCGAGCGCCGGATCGTGCAGCAGCATGGCGATCGGCGTCCTGTCCCGTTCGACGAACGTCGAGCGCCGGCCGCTGTCGGCGCCGGGCACCTCGACCGGGCGGCCGTCGCCGGTCACGTAGCGAGCCTCCGCGGGGAACCAGTACGCCAGGTCGAGCGTGGGGTCGCCGAGCGCCCGAGCCAGCGCCGCCCGGAGGTCGGCGGGCTCGGTCGGGCCGCCGAGCTGGACGACGAGTCCCGCCACGCTCCCGCGCGCGAGCCGCCGCCGCACGAACGTGGCGACAATCGCGATCGGGACGAGGGCGAGGGTGAAGAACCACACCTTCGCCGGGGTCGACTTGAGCGGGTTGCCGACGAGGTCGTCGACCACGGTCACCGCCAGCGCGAGCAGCATCGCGTTTCCCGCCAGCAGCACCCATGTGAGCTCGCGCCGCTGCGCAGCGCTCGCGTTCAGCCAGCGAGCGGTCAGCATGACCACCGCGGTCAGCGTGAGAACCGCGGCGATGAGTCGTTCGACGTTGAGCAGGGTGAGCGCGAGCCCGTTGTCGTGGAACAGCTGGATCAGGTTGTCGCCGCAGCCCCCGCCGCACCGCAGCCCCGACCCGCTCCCGAACAGCATTGCGACCACCTGGAGGCCGAGCGCCGCGACCGCGACCGCGACGATCGTTCGGTCGAGCGTATCCCGCAGCTGGCCTGACGGGAACGAAAGCACAACATAGATGAAACCCACGACGAATACGTACTCGACGGCGACGCCGACCGTGTACAGCGGTGCGCTCGTGGCCTCGCTCAGCAGCCCTGCGAACCAGGCAAAGCCGGTCAGCACCATCACCGGGCCGAGCCGGTTGTCCGGCCTCGCCTGCCACGACGCCAGGCCGCTGCCGATCAGCGAAACGCCGACCAGCAGCGTCAGGTACGCCCCCGGCTCGGTAGGTCGATCGGCGCCGGCGTGAGCCGCCAGCCAGGTCGCGGCCGCCGCGGCGCCAACCGCCGCCGCCACGAGCAGGAACAGCTTCGCCCTCATCCTGGGACGGAATTGTGGCGTCAATCGACCACCGAGGCCAGAGCCGGTTGCGGGTCGGGTCGGGGACCGGGGGCGGCGGCGACCGCGCCTTCGAGGGTCTCCCCTTCGAGGCTCGCCCGGGGTAGCCAGGCGAGCCAACCGGGCAGGTACCAGTTCCGCTCGCCAAGCAGCTTCATCGTCGCCGGCAGCAGCACGCCGCGTACCACGGTCGCGTCGAGCAGGACAGCGACGGCCAGCCCCACGCCGGCCTCCTTGAGGTCGAGCGCGCTGGCGGTCCCGAACAGCGAGAACACGCCAACCATCACGAGGGCTGCCGCACTGACCACGCCGGCGGTCCGGGAGATCCCGTAGCGCAGGGCCTCCTCGGTGCGCATCCCCGAATCGACGCCCTCCCGGACCCGGCTGAGGATGAACACGTGGTAGTCCATCGACAGCCCGAACAGGACCACGAATAGGAACAGCGGCAGCCACGAGATGATCGCGCCGTCAGACCGAAAGTCGAGCACGCCCTGCGCCCAGCGGTGCTGGAATACGAGCACGAGCACGCCGTAGGAAGCGCCGACCGACAGCAGGTTGAGCACGATCGCCTTGATCGGCACCACGATCGATCGGAATGCGACGAGCAGCAGCACGAACGCGAGCGCGAGCACGAATGCGACCACGTACGGGACCCCGTGTCGCATCTGGTTGGTGAAGTCGGTGTCCTCCGCGGTGTCGCCGGTCACCGCCGTGCGCACGCCGGGGACCCGCCCGAGCGTGTCCGGCACCAGCACATCGCGCAGCTCGCGGACCGCGTTGCGGCTCGCGCTGTTGTCGCCGAACCCGGTCAGCGGCAGGCCCAGCGCCAGAGAGCGGCCGTCGAGGCCTGGCCCGATCGAGAACGGTGGGTGAGCGATGCCTCGCGCCGCCGCGAGAGCCTCGAGGCGGCCGAGCGCCTGACGCACCGCCGCGGTTTCACCGGAAGGCCAGGTCGCGACCACTACAGCCGGCGAGGACGTGCTCGGGAACTCGCCCGTGATCTGCGCCGCCAGGTCAGACTGACTCGCCGAGGAGAGCGCCTGCGAGCTCGGCTTCGCCACTTGCATCCCGAAAGCGGGCACCGCCAGCGCGACCAGCAACCCGCCCGAGAGGCAGGCGGCGAACACAGGCCGGCGCATCACGCGATCGACCACGCTCGCCCAGAAGCGAGACCCGCCCGCGGTCGCGAGCCGCGGCAGGAACGGGATCCGCCCGCGATCGATGCGAGGTCCGAGGAGCTGCAGGAGCGCCGGTAGCACGGTGACCGACCCGGCGACCGCGCACGCCACCACGACGATCGTGCCGGCCGCGATTCCGTTGAAAATGTCCGAGCCGACCACGAACTGTCCGGCCATCGCGATCGCCACCGTGGTTCCGGCGATGAGCACCGCGCGGCCGGAGGTGCGCGACGCCCGCTCGAGCGCCTCGCGGGTCGAGGCGCCACGGAGGCGCTCCTCGCGCGAGCGTACCACGTAGAACAGCGCGTAGTCGACGCCGACGGCCATCCCGATCAGGAGCACGACGGTCTTCACGCTGTCATCGAGCGGGAACAGCTGGCTGATCGGCCCGAGCAGCCCGAACGCCGCGATCACGGCCGTTGCCGCGAGCGCCACCGGCACTAGCGCCGCCACGAGCGCGCCGAACGAGATCAACAGCACGAGCAACGTGACCGGAATGGACAGCTCTTCGGCGCGGTGCAGGTCGTTGCCGCCGCCGGAGGTCGGGTCCGCGACGATTGCGCTCACGCCTGTATGCGCAGTCCCCACGGCCTCGACCGCAGCGTTGAAGACGGCCTCGTCGAACGGCCTCGTGACGGTGGCGCTCACGAGCGCCGAATGCTGGTCACGCGACACCGCCACGCTCACGCCGCCCCCGATCGCGTCGCGCATCGCTCGGTCGACCGCTTCGATCGCCGCCTGGAATGTCGGTGAGCCGTCTCGGAGCGAGTCGCTGTGCAGATAAACGTACTCATGCGGGGGAAGCCCGAGCCGATGCGAGTCCATCAGCGCGTAACCGCGCGCGGATTGCCCGACCGCGCCGTTCTCGAGTGGCTTGGAGCCGGTCAGCGACAGGGCGAGCACGGCCGCGAAGACGAACGTCAACCAGACGGTGATCGCGAGCACGGGCCGGCGCGTACTCCAGCGACCGATAGCGGTGGGTGAGAAGCGCTTGATCATGGAGCGCAGCCTGAACCGGATGGGCCACGCTGAACAGCCGGAAAGCCGGAGTCTCGAGGGGTACGGCTAGCCGGTAGGGGTGCTCACCAGTAGCCGGTCATCAGCTCGTGCGACCACTCGGGCTGGCGCACGGTGGCGCGCGGCGCGAACTCCGTCATGTACGGCTTGAGGTCGAGGACCGGCGTGCCGTCGATCGCATCGAGGCCGCGGACCGTGAGCACCGTGGCCTCGAGCGCCACGAGCTCGCAGGTGCACACGCCGATCCGGTTCGGCCGGCGTTTGTTGCGCTGCGCGAACACGCCGACCTCCGGCAACCGGGGATTGCCGCGCGGCCGGCGGGCGGCGGTCTCATACGAGTCCTCCCCCACCTGGTGGATCACGTACACGACATCGACGTGAGAGAACTCGTCGAGGCCGCGCAGGGAGTCCGCGGCGAACCGTGACTCGTCGAGCTGCACGGTGGCGACGATCTCGCCCCAGTCGTCATCGATCGGCTCGGTGCGAGCGCTCCCGACCCAGCCGATCGGCTCCATCGTGAAGGTGGTCATTCGTAAGATCCAGTGATCGTTCCCGAGGCCCGCCTTGAAAGTACCGATGCCGGCCTGGTGCCGACGGGCGACGGCTGGTTCGTGCTCAACGCGCGCGAGGGCCGGTGGCGCGTGTCGGACGGGCTCGGCGCGCGCCTGTCGGTCGACGGGGACACCGACTTCCCCCAAGTCGGGATCAACCTGTATGTGCTCGGCCCCGGTGAGCCGATCGGGATGTATCACTGGGAGGCCACGCAGGAGGACTTCCTCGTGCTGTGCGGCGAGGCGCTTCTGATCGTCGAGGGCAAGGAGCGCCGCCTGCGGCAATGGGATTTCGTCCACTGCCCCCGGCTGACGAAGCACATCATCGTCGGCGCCGGCGGCGGCCAGTGCGCCGTGCTCGCGGTCGGCGCGCGTGAGCACCGGCCCGACGAGGTTTGGGGCGGCTATCCCGTTGACGCGCTCGCGCGGCGGCACGGCGCCGGCGTCGATCGTGAGACCAACGACGCGGACGTGGCCTATCGGCACCTGCCGGCCCGCGAGTGGGCCCGCTACCGCGAGGGCTGGCTCAGTGGTTGACGGCCGGTCCCGGCTCCGGTCGGCCGGAGCCCGCGCGCTCAGGGCACTCGGCTACGAGCTCCGCCGGTCCGATTCGATCGGCCACGCTGACCTGAGTCCCGAGCAGCGCGCGCTGTTTGCGCGGGTGAGCCCGTACACCCAGACCTCGCTCGAGCGCGTCGCTGCGCTCGCCGACGCGGTGAAGTACGTCATACGACGAGACATCCCCGGAGACTTCGTCGAATGCGGCGTGTGGCGCGGCGGCAGCTCGATGGCGATCGCGTTGACACTGGTGCGCCTAGGTGTGAGTGACCGACGGCTGTGGCTGTACGACACATTCGGCTCGATGCCTCCCGCCGGCGAGCACGACCGTGACTACGCGGGCAGGCAGATGGGTGCCGGTGCACTCGACGACGTCAACAACTCTTTGCATACGCCCGGGCTGTCAGTGTCCGAGGTACGGCGGGCGATGGCCTCGACCGGCTATCCACCGGAACACGTCACGTGTGTCGAGGGCCTAGTGGAAGAGACGATCGCTCGCTCCGCTCCGGAGCGGATCGCGCTGCTCCGGCTCGACACTGACTGGTACGAGTCGACGCGTCACGAGCTCGTCGAGCTGTACCCCCGCCTCGAGCGTGGCGGCGTCCTGCTCGTCGACGATTACGGTCACTTCGCCGGCGCGCGCAAGGCGGTCGACGAGTACTTCGCCGCGAATCCGGTTCTCCTCAGCCGGATCGACTACACCGGCCGGATGGCGGTCAAGGTCTGAGCCCGCCGCTCAGCGTCGAGATCTTCAACCCGAGCTCGCTCGTGCGCGCCTTCACCGTTCGCAGCTGCCTCAGCCTCTCCGTCTTCGTGTTCCACCGCGGATCCGACTCCGAGACGATCGGCGTCCCTCGCCCCAGGTCGCGCGAGTTGAAGTCCATGCCCCGACCGCGCACCACGATCCGATGCACGAGCGCCGGATCGATCCGCCCCGGACATCCCACCAAGCGGGTTCGCATGATCGACTCGGCCAGATCGCCGTGAACGAGCAGGCGATAAGGGCAGCCCGTGATGCGAGGCGCGAGCTCGGCGTCGGTCTCGGTCGCGATGTCGCCCTCGCTGCTGCACATCAGCGCCTGCACGTGGTCGTCGCTGACGTCGGTGATCAGTACGAGCACGCCCGTGCCTTCATCGGGGGCCGCGATCCAGATCTGCCCGACGTCGACCTCGGGACGCGGCAGCTCTTGCGGCGCGACGGGTGGCGCCACGTTGTCAACGACCTTGACGAGCCGGCGGGGTATTTCGTTCGACATTGCCTTCCTTAGCGCTTGGGCACGATGCGACCGCGTCCGTACAGCACGCCTTGCCGAACTCGCGACGGTCGGGATCCTGCGCAACGACGCTTTCTGATCGCCGTCACGAACGGAGCAGGTCCCGAAGCCCCGCGACACCTGAAACAACGACGCTCGGTCAGAAGTCTTTCGCGCCGCACCCGGAGTCGAGGCGCCGGGCGAACCCGGCGCCTCGGCTCTCGTCGGTCTGGAGCTACGTCGTCGCGCAGATCACGTTGACGGTGAGAGTGCTGTTGGCGCCCGAGGTGTTCTCGCCGGTGACTGTCCAGCCGGTTGGCGTGCCGCCATTGGCCGGGGAGGGCTGGCTCTGCGAGAGCACGAGTCCGGCGACGCCTCCAGTGCCCACGATTCCGCCGCCGCCGGTCGCGACCGTGCCCGCCGGGCACGGAGCGGTAAGGCCGACCGCCTCGCCGTTGGGCAGCTGGATCTGCTCGGTCACCTGCTTGACGCTCGCGAAGCCCGCGGGCCCCGGCGGCCCGGCGGACCCCTGCGGCCCGGCGGACCCCTGCGGCCCCGCGGGTCCCTGCGGCCCTACGGCGCCCTGGGGCCCGGCGACGCCTTGCGGTCCGGCGATGCCCTGAGGGCCCGGAGGACCCTGCGGTCCGGTCTGATTCCACGAGATCGGGATCTCGTCGTGGTGGCAGTTCTTGCTCAGCCGCAGCGCGCCATCGTCCCTCTTCGCGCAGGCGTTGATAACCGTCGGCGTCTGGCTGACGACCGCCGCCGCGGCCACCCCGCCGCCGGCTAGGCACAGCACGACCGGGGTCGCCACCAGCGCGGCCCGTCGAGTGAAGAAGCGCCGGAGCCCTACCCAGCGCATGTCGGTCCCGTGCATTGCGTTCTCCTTTCCTCGCCACTCCTCGGGCGGGTCGGTCCGGGCCTTGCTCACCGGCTGAGCAAGATCGCCGCAATGCCATGCTCGGCCTAGATCGCTCTCACCACATCGGGTAAACGTGCATTCATCCGCGGGGGCTGTTTACCAGCGCGGTCATGCTCTTTACGGCGGGCCCGCGCACCGACTTACGCGGCGCCGGCAATGCGAAGCACCGCTCCAGAGGCGTATGCCGCTTCGGAGCTGAGCAACCAGACGATCGCGGGAGCGATCTCCTCAGGCTCGGCCAGCCGACCCATCGGAATGCGAGAGACCACTCGCTCCGCCCGGCGCGGATCACCGGCAGCGGCGTGAATGGCGGTGTTCACGATCCCGGGCGCGACCGCATTCACCCGGATACCGTCGTCGGCGACCTCTTTTGCCAGGCCAACGGTCAGCGCATCGACGCCGGCTTTCGCAGCGGCGTAATGCACATACTCGTGCGGGGAGCCAAGCGTGGCGGCGGCCGACGAGATGTTGACGATCGCGCCGCCGCGTCCGCCGCGCCGGGTCGACATGGCCCGGATCGCCTGACGAGCGCACAGGACGACGCCGACTAGGTTGACGTCGATCACGTTGCGGATCACCTCAACCGGCGTGTTGGCGAGATCGCCCACGTGGGCCGTGAGCCCGGCGTTGTTGACCAGGCCGGTGACCATTCCGATCTCGGCGGCGGTGCCGAACAGGCGCTCCACGTCCGGCTGCTCGGTCACGTCAGCTTGGACGGCCACGCAGCGGGTGCCCGTCTCGATCGCGGTGGTCCGGACGCGGTCTGCGGACTCCGCGTCGGATCGGAAGCTGAACACCACGTCGTGGCCCTCGCGTGCGAGTGCGAGCACGGTCGCCGCTCCGATCCCTCGGCTGCCGCCGGTGACGACCGTCAGTGCGCCGCTCATGGGCTGATGTTCCCAGCTGTGGCGAGCTCCATGCCCTGTGGGCGATTAATCGTGGTGATGGGTGGACTCGAGTCGCGGGAGCCGGCCGAGCCGCGGTCGCTGGATGTGCAGCTGAAGGCGGCCGGGGTCGACCGCGCGCGAGTGCTCAGCGGGTTGACCCGGCGGCAGCTGCTCCGGCGGGCCGCCGTCGCGATCGGCGTGGTGGCGGTCGTCGCGCTGGCGATCGCGGAGCTCCCAGCGCTGCACGCAGTGCGCGCCCGGTTGGCTGACGCTCACCCGGGTTGGATCGTGGCCTCGGCCGTCATGGAGGCCGTCTCGGTCGCGTGCTTCGCGCTTGCGCTGCAGCGAGCGTTCAAGGACAGGCTCGGGCCTCGCGGCGCGATCTCGCTCGGGACGACCTCGCAGGGCGTCAACGCCGTCGTACCGGCGGGCGGGACTGCGGGATTCGCG
>Ga0116217_10006536_pt1 | contig 10099 bp, 10 predicted proteins | sample Sb_taG_6_FD_89697 | JGI IMG/M metagenome (GOLD analysis project Ga0116217, IMG submission 89697) | Peat soil microbial communities from Weissenstadt, Germany - Sb_50d_4_PS metaG | ecosystem: Environmental > Terrestrial > Soil > Wetlands > Peat | place: Germany: Weissenstadt | collected 2010-09-21 | reverse complement strand
CGGCGTCCGGGTCGAGAACGACGAGGTCATCCGAGCCTGTGGCCTCGACGCCTTCGACGTCGAGAAGGTCGAACGGCGCGAGCGCGCCGAGCTCGAACGGAGGGCCCGCCAGTACCGGGGCGATCGCCCTCGCCTTGACCTCCGCGGTCGGTGTGCCGTCATCGTCGACGACGGCATTGCCACCGGATCGACGGCCCGCGCTGCCTGCCAGGTGGCCCGCGCCCACGGCGCGGCTCGAGTCGTCCTGGCCGTCCCGGTCGCCTCACGCGGCGCCGTGGCCGAGCTGCGCAAGGTGTGCGACGAGGTGCTCGTGGTCGAGGTGCCCGAGCCGTTCTACGCGGTCGGGGAGTGGTACCGCGACTTCGCACAGACGACGGACGATCAGGTGGTCGAGCTCTTGCGTCTTGCTACCGCGGGAGACGATGGCGAATCGGGCGACGCCACGCGGAGTCGCGAAGTCATCCGTGACGAGGACGTCGAGGTGCCCTGCGGGGACGTGACGCTGACCGGGAGGCTGACGGTGCCCTCCGATCCGATCGGCACCGTGGTCTTCGCACACGGGAGTGGGAGCAGCCGTCACAGCCCACGAAACCGCTATGTGGCGACGGTCCTCAACCAGGCCGGCCTGGGCACCCTCTTGGTCGACCTGTTGACCACGGAGGAGGAACTCGATCGTTCCTGCGTCTTCGATGTCCGGTTGCTGGCCCGCCGGTTGGGCGACGCCACGCTGTGGACCGTTGTCCAGCCGCAGATGCCGTCGACGGGTGTCGGCTTCTTCGGAGCGAGCACGGGTGCCGCGGCCGCGTTGTGGGCGGCGGCACAGCCTGACTGCCATGTCGCGGCGATCGTCTCGCGGGGCGGACGTCCCGACCTGGCTTCGCCACTGCTCTCCGCGGTCACGGCGCCGACGCTGCTCATCGTGGGAGGCAATGACGAGGTGGTGTTGGACCTGAACCGCAAGGCGCTGGCCGAGCTGCGCTGCGAGAGCCTTCTGACCGTCGTGCCGGGTGCCACGCATCTCTTCGAGGAACCCGGCGCTCTCGAAGCTGTCGCGCGTCTGGCTCGCGACTGGTTCGTCGAGAAGCTGGGAGCGACGTCGAGAAACCCCACCGCCTAAATGTCATCGCTGCTTCCGGACGACGCCCAAGGCGGACTCCGGCTCCACCGCTGGACGGATCGAACCGTCGTCGCGATCGCGATCATGGCGCTGGCGTCCGGCTTCGGTCAGTTCGGAGTGGTCGCAGCGCTCGGGGACGTCTCCACCCAGCTCGGGCACGTGGGGCAGGGCGCGACCATCGCAGACAAGGTCGGTCTGTCGGCGACCAGCCTCGGCATCGGCTTGGCCGTCATCCGCCTGGCCTCGTTGGGCAGCCTCCCGCTCATCGGCATCGCGGACCGGTTCGGGCGACGCCCTGTGATCCTCGCGGTCACCACGGTGGGCTTGGCGCTGACCGTCGTGGCTGCGGCAAGCCCGACCTATTGGTGGTTCGTCGCGATCTTCGCCTTCGGGCGCCCTCTCCTGAGCGCCACCAATGCACTGGCGGAGGTGATGGCGGCCGAGGAGACGGATGCGCAGAACCGCACCGCGGCCGTTGCGCTCATCGCAGCGGGCTACGGGGTGGGTGCCGGCCTCTCGGCGATCACCCACAGCCTGGCCTCGGGGGCATTGGGCTTCAGGGGGATCTTTGCCCTGGCGGTCGTCCCGCTCGTCGCCGTGTTGCTCGTGCGCCGTTGGGTCGAGGAGCCGAGCAGGTTCATGGTGGCCGAGGCGGCGGCGGATCATCCCACTCCGGTCCTCGGCGCGATCGGGCCCCGCTTCCGCGTTCGGGTGCTGGTGCTGGCGCTCATCGCCTGCACGATCTCCGTGATCACGGGCCCGGCGAACAGCTTCGCGTTCTTGTACGCGCAGGACGTCGTGCATCAGGCCGGCTACGTCACGGCTCTCATGGTCGCCTTGGCCGGCGTCACCGGGCTCCTCGGACTCCTGTGCGGGCGGTGGTTGGCGGACCACCTCGGGCGCCGCCCGACCGGTGCCGGCGCCATGGTTGCCGTGGCGCTCAGCGGCATACTCCTCTACTCGGGATCGCGCCCTGCGCTGGTGGTCGGGTACGTCCTCGGCGTGTTCAGCGGATCGACCTTGGCTCCCGCCGTGGGAGCGTTGTTGACCGAGTTGTTCCCGACCACGGTGCGGGCATCGGCCACTGGGTGGTGGGTGGCCGCCGGCGTCATCGGCGCGGTCGCCGGACTCGTCGCCTTCGGAGCCGTGGCGGACGTGGGGAACCGGTTTGCTTTCGCCGCCGACCTCACCTTCCTCCCCGCCGCGGCCGCTGCCGCGGCGCTGTTCTGGCTTCTCCCCGAGACGCGCGGTCGGGAGCCCGAATCGCTCTGGCCCGCCGAGGCCGTTCAACCGTAGGTGAACGTCGCAGCGTTCGACGTGCCGCCCGCGGTGGTGATCGTCACCTGGGCGGACTGGGGTCCCGACGATGGCGGGACGGTGACGGTGCAGGAGTTCTGATCGGGACAGCTCGTTCGCGAGACCTGACCGTTGAAGGTGGCCACGATCTGGCCGTTCGAGCTCAGGAAGTTCGAGCCGGTCACCTCGATGCCCTGCCCGGCGACCCCGCTCGAGGGGCTGAGCGCCGAGATCACAGGCGGGCCGGCCGGAGCCGGGGCCACCGTCGTGGTCGTGGTCGTGGTCGAGGTCGTGGTGGTGGTGCTCGATCCGGCGCCCGAACCCGACTGCTTGCCCGAGGTCACCGGTGGAGAGTGATGGGTCTGATGTCCGGGAATGCCCTGACCCGAGGTGGTCGCCGAGGACGACGCCGGCACCGGGTGGCCGGAGTCCTGGGCGAGTGACACGGCGAGGCCGATGGTGCCGGCGACCACCAGCGCCCCGACGATGCCGACCGCGGCCAACAGCCAGCGATCGGGCCGGGGGTCGGTGCCCGCCTCGGGCGAGGGATCGACGGGACCGGGCGGCCGGGGCTGGGTGGGCGGAGGAGGCCCTACGTCCAGTTCTCTCGATTCGCGGGCGCGCCGCACGGCGATCTCCATGGCTCCCAGCGCACGCTGACTCGGTCTGCCCTGGGGCGGCTTTTCCGTCGGCCCGTCCGTCATCGGATCCTCCGGCCGAATTATTTCCACGATGGCCGTCTCCCATGCATGCGGCGATCTGCGTCTGGTCGGGCGGCCGTGTTGGCGTCGGACCCCAATTCGTGCGACCCTGATCCGCGTGTCCTCGGGCCACCGGATCGTCGTGTGTGAAGGCGACGAGACGGGCCAGGAGCTGCTCGAGGAGGCACTGCGCGTCCTCGTTCCCGACGTGCTCGGGTTCGACCTCGATCTGGTCCGATTCGACCTGTCCCTGGAGAACCGCCGGGCCACGGCCAACGCCGTGGTCCGTGACGCCGCAGCGGCCATGTGCGAGACCGGACTGGGACTCAAGGCGGCCACCATCACTCCGGAGACGACCGGCGACGTCGGCAGCCCGAACCGCATCCTGCGTGAGGGCGTGGGCGGATCGGTCATCGTCCGGACGGGGCGCAGGATTCCAGGCGTCGCTCCTCTGGCCCCTGTCGTCCACCCGATCGTCGTGGTCCGCATGGCCGTGGGCGATGCCTACGGGGCGGACGAGGGGCGGACCGGCGAACCGGGCAGCATCAGGGAACGGGCCTGGCGGACCGAGCGCATCGACCGGTCGGTCTGCCGCTCCGTCGCCGAGTTCTCGTTCCGCACTGCGTCGCAGGTAGGGGCGACGGTCTACGGCGGGCCGAAATGGACCGTGTCGACCGTGTACGAGGGGATGCTGAAGGAGGAGATGGACAACGCCGCTTCCCGGTACCCAGCCATCGCGTATCGACCGACTCTCATCGACGCCGCCTATGCCGGTCTCCTCACCGAGTCGAGCGGGAGCCCCCTCGTGGTACCGGCGCTCAACCGCGACGGCGATTGCCTCTCCGACCTGGTGTTGGCGCTGTTCGGGTCGATTGCCGGTGCCGAGTCCGTGCTCCTGGCCCTCGACGACGACATGCGACCCGTGGTGGCAATGGCCGAGGCACCGCACGGGACCGCTCCCTCCCTGATGGGAAAGAACGTCGCCAATCGGATGGCGATGCTGCTTGCCTGTGCCGCGGTGCTCGACCATGCGGCCCAGGGCGATGCCGCGGTGGCCGGGATGGCCGACGCAATCCGACGAGCGACGCTCAGTGCGGCCTCTGACGGCGTCCGCACCTTCGACCTCGGCGGGGACGCCACTACGTCACAGGTGGTCGACGAGGTCGTGGCCCGGTTGCAACGCCCGCCTGGGATCTGACGCACTCGTTCGTGGGGGCGACAGCGCAGGAGTGGGCGGTCGCACGTCGCCGTTCCGTCGCCAAACGATCGCAGAGTTCGCGTTGAGGTCTCGCACCGCGTGCGTTGGTTCGGCTCCGCCAACAACTCCTCCACAGCATTTCCTCCGATGTGGATTGTCGGCGCGAGCACCCCTCTTGCGTCTTTCTCGGTCCCGAGGTTTGAAGAACGGCGTCGTTGGGGAATTAGGCGCCCACCAGGGGGCCGAACAGGTCGCCTTGCTCGTGCACCCGGTGCAGGACGTCGTCTGTCGTGAACCGAAGCACAGAGGGATCCTTCCCCTTCGCGCACTTGCGCACCTCGGCCTGCGTGACCGGCGTCGACACCGTGGGCTCGGCCATGGCCCGCACGGAGTACACCGCAATCGTCGTCTTGGCGGGATGGTTCTGACTCCAATCGATGAGCACACGACGATGGCGCAGCGACTTGCGCATGTTGGACACGACGAGGTCGCGGTGTTCTGACTCGAGCTTTCGTGCCAGCTCATAGGCGCGGTCCCTCAGAGCGTCCCACGTCGTTCTCGGCGCGACCCGCGCGTACAGCTGGAGGCCCTTGGAGCCGCTCGTCTTGGCATAGGCCTCCGTGCCCTGCTCGGCGAGCTCGTCGGTGATCCACCCGGCGACGACGCAGCACTCCACGATGGACGTACCCTCGCCCGGATCGAGGTCGAACACCATGAAGTCGGGGTTGGCGGGAAGCTTGCGGCGTCGTCCCACATGCCACAGCGGCACGTGGAACTCGATTGTGCCGAGGTTGGCGGCCCAGGCCAACGTCGGAAGGTCGTTGACCATGGCGTACCCGATGGCCTCGTGGCCGTCGGTCGACGGGACCGTGACGGAGCCGACCCACTTCGGAGCGTGCGACGGGATGTGCTTCTCGAAGAAGAATTTCCCTTCGACGCCGTCCGGGAACCGCTTCATCGTCAGCGGCCGCTCCTCTATGTGCGGCAGCATGGCGTCGGCGATGCGCACGTAGTAGTCGATGAGCTGCCCCTTGGTGAACCCGCGCGCGGGGAACAGGACCTTCTCGAGGTTGGAGACCGTGAGCTCTCGTCCCCCGATGGTGGTCCGGGTCGACGACCGGGCGGCGCTCACGGCGGTGACGTCTCGGAAGAGGCCATCGGGCGATCCCTACCCTGCATCCTCGACCGTGACCTCGTCCGGGGACTTGTCGGGGCGCAAGCCGCGCCAGGTCGGGTGGCGGAGCCGTCCGGCGGTGGTCCACTCACCGAAGGCGACCTCCCCGACGAGATCTGGTCGCACGAACTGCGCTGTGGCCGCGTCGGCGCGAGGCAGCGGGGTCGCGAAGGGGCTCGTGGGTTGCACCAGGCCCCGCAGGGAGCCGAGGAGGGCATGGCGTTCGCTCTCGCCGAACCCCGTCCCCACCTTGCCGACGTAGCGGAGCGCGTTGTCGGCGGGAATCCCGAGCAGGAGGGCGCCCAAGCTCCCGGCGCGCTCGCCCCGCCCTTCGGTCCAACCCCCGATGACGACCTCCTGGGCCCGGAAGGACTTGACCTTGACCCAGTCCGCGCTCCGTCGGCCAGGGCGGTACGGCGAGTCCCGCCGCTTCGCCACGACTCCTTCGAGGCCGTTCTGCACCGCTGCGGCGAAGACCTCTGGGCCCGGGACGTCCCGGAAGGACTCGGTCGTGATGAAGGTGTCGCCGGCCAGGTGCAGCGATTCGAGCGCCGCACGGCGCTCGTCGTAACTCTCTTCGAGCAGCGACCGCCCGTGGAGGTACAGGGCGTCGAAGGCCACGAAGGTGACGGGATGCGAAGCCGCACGCTTACGGGCTTCGCGTTGGTTCGCGACGTGCAACCGGTGCTGCAGTCCCGCGAAGCTGGGGCGTCCGTCCTCGCCGAGCGCCACGATCTCCCCGTCGAGCACACAGGTGGTCATCCCGAGGAACGCACCGAGTTCCGCCAGTTCGGGAAAGGCGACCGTCACGTCGAGGTCGTTGCGGCTCTGGGCCCGCACCCTGCCGCCTTCGACGAAGAGGATCGCCCGCACGCCGTCCCACTTGATCTCGAAGGCCCACGGGGTACTGTCCGCGGGCAGTTGGCCGGGCGTCGCGAGCATGGGCTTGAGGGACGTCGGCAGGGGATCGGTGCGCACCGACGGGCCGTGCAGATGGATCATCCAGTTCCGATCGTTCGTTTGGAAGAGGACGTAGCTGCCCGATGCTCTCGAACCGTGAAGGACGAACTTGACCTCGCGGTCCGACCACTTCTCGATGTCGTAGTAGCCGGTGTCCCAGACGGTCATCTGACCGCCGCCGTACTCACCCTGCGGAATCTCTCCTTCGAAGGAGAGGTACTCGAGGGGGTGGTCCTCGGTGTGGACCGCCAGATGGTTCTTGTCCGGAGCCTCCGGGAGCCCCTTGGGGAGAGCCCAGGAGGCAAGGACGCCGTCGCGCTCGAGGCGAAGATCCCAGTGCAGGCTGCGCGCATGGTGCTCCTGGATCACGAATCTGGACTTTCGCCGTCGCATGGCCGGACGACGACCCATGGGCTCGGGCGTCTTCTCTGGGTCCCTCTTGGCGCGGTACGTCTCGAGCGGATCGGACTGCTTCGTTCCCCGGGACCCTCTCGTCTTCGGTGTCACCGGCCTCCACGGTATCGAGTACCCGGGTTGGCTCGCCCTGCCGTGGCTCCCGGTCGACCCGGGCATCTGCAACGCGTGGCCGTTTTCCCGTTTCAGGCCTGGGTACCCATTGGGTACCGCATGATCGCGGGAGGGAGGTCAGCGACATCTGAGACCTTGAGGCGGTCTGAACCCGACACAGAGTCCTCGCGCGGCCCGCAGCCGTCGCCGAGTTCGGCCTTCTCGCGCGATTTCGCGTCCGACCCGGGCGTACGATGCTGACCGTCATGAACCGATGGACCTGTCCCCGGGCTCTGCTTCTCCACCTCGAGTTCTGGTTCATCGTCGCCGCCTGCGCCGCGGCGACGTGGTGGCAGGCAGGTCGGGCACTCGGGGGTAACGGGCTCAGCTGGTTCTACACGTTCGAGTGGCCGATCTTCGCCGGGATCGCAGTGGCCGCGTGGTGGCATCTCATCCACGAGGATCCGGAGGAGCGCGCGGCGCGGAAGCAGGAGAGGGCGGAGATCGACCCCGCGGAGCGAAAGGCGGAGTGGTAGCTCCTGCAGACCGAGGACCCGGTTCTCGAGTGTCACGCAGGGGCTCCACCGACCCCCGGCGGCGGAATCGGGCTGACTAGCCTGATCGTGTGGAATCGGGGGGACAATTGCCACCTGCCCCGTGGGAGACGCGGTGGTGACGGTGTCCGGCGTCACCGAGCGCCGCGGACGCTCGCCGGACAGGCTGTTCAAGTGGGTGGCTGCGATCGCTGCCGCCTGCCTCGTCGGATTCGTCGTCTTCGTCATCGTCCGGGGAGCGCGTCACCCCGCGCCGGCGGGGACCGCCGCCCTCAGGGCTGCACCGCCGCCGGTCTTGAAGGTGGGGGAGTTGGCACCGCTGTTCTCCCTTCCGGCGCTCCACGGCGGCGACCCCGTCTCGTTGTCGGCATTCCGGGGGGGACCGGTGATCGTGAATTTCTTTGCCTCCTGGTGCCCGGACTGCCGCGCCGAGCTCGCTGCCGTGTCGACCGTCGCCCGCGCCACGGACGGGCGGTTGACGGTGATCGGCGTGGACTCCAACGAGACCTCCGACGCGGCCGCCAGCCGGTTGCTCACCGCAGCCGGCGCCACCTATCCCGTGGCGGTCGACGCCCACGCCACGGTCGCAACGCGCTACCTCGTGCAGGCGCTCCCTGTCAGCTACTTCCTCGATGCGTCCGGACGCGTCGTGGGGGCTGCGCTCGGGCCCCAGTCCGTCAGCTCCCTCGATCGCTGGGTGACCCGCCTCGGTGTGCGCGGGTGAGCTCATGAGCGGGCCCAGTGACACGCAGGCAGGCACGCCGGGACCGGGACCCGTGTGGACGGGTCAGGAGCCCCCCGAACCGTCTCCTCCCATCGACCGGGCCGCGGCGCTGGCGGAGGGAGCACCGGGGATCCCCCCCAAGTTCGTCTACTGGGCGCTCGGGGTGGTCCTGGTCGTGAGCCTCGGTGGGTTCCTCGGTGAACACCTGTTCTCGTCGGCCGGGCTCAATCCCACGGCCGCACCCGCGCCCAGGCCGGCGGTGACCACCGTGCCCGTGACGACGCCGAGCGTCCCTCCCTCGGATCGATCGCTCAATGCGTCGCTGTCGTCGTTCATGGGTCTGAGTGTGCTGGCTCCGCGGCCGGCCCCACCGTTCACCCTGGTCGACCAGGCCGGCCGTCCGACGCCGGTGCCCGCGCCCCACGTCGTGATCCTCTCCTTCTTCAACGCTCCCTGCAACGACATCTGCCCGGTCGTGGCGCAGGAGATCGAACAGGCCGACGCCGATCTCGGTGCGACGGCCTCGGAGGTCGAATTCGTCACGGTCAACACCGACCCGAGGGCGCTGGCCCAATCGGCGGAGGGACCCGTGTTGAGCGAGACCGGACTGGGCGCCTTGGCGAACTGGCACATGGTCACCGGCCCCCTGACGACGCTGGACCGGGTCTGGAGGGCGTACGGCGTCTCGATCTCGGTGGACGAGAAGACGGGCTTGGAAGCCCACAGCGACGTCCTGGACTTCATCGACGGCCGCGGTGACCTTCGTTACCGGGCGACTCCGTTCGCCGACGAGAGCACCACGGGCGTGTTCAGCCTCCCCGCGGCGAGCATCGCCCGGTGGGGCCACGGCATCGCGTCCTATGCCCAGCGGCTGACGAGCCAATGACCGACCCGACACCGCCGATCAGCAAGGCCCCCCTCTGGCAACGGCACCGCGGCCTGCTCATCGGGCTCACGGTCTTCGTCGTGCTCCTCGTCACGGTGCTGACCGATCTGCCGGTGAGCACCTCGAGGGCCGACGACATCAACGCCGAGAGGAGCGTGATGAACGAGGTGAACACCGATCTCGCGCCGTGCGCCCTGGCCGTGCACCAGGCGACCGGGATCTGGAACCTCCAGGTCGCCCACGCGCTCACGCCGGCGGATCGCGCGCCGACGCCGGGGCTCCTGAGCGACGACCAGACGGCGTGCTCCTTCACGAATGAGAACATCTACGACCTGGCGAATATCCAGGTTCCCGGAACCCCTGCGGGCAAGCACGTGGGGCAGGTCGTGGCGACGGCGATGCTGTGGACGACGTCGGACTCGCTGCGAGCGATCGAAGACGTGCAGACGTTGATGAACAACTCCGCGAACGCCGCCGCGTTGCACAACCTCTCGACCGAGGAGGCACAGTTGGCCGCTGATCGCCGCAGCGCCCTCTCGGAAGAGCAAGCCGCGGACCGGGTGCTCGACACCCACCTCCCACCCGTGGACCTTCCCGCCATCGCGGAGAAGGCCACGAACTGAGGCAACGGTCAGGGGGTCTGCGCCGGGCCGCCACGGCCGCCGACGGGCGGAAGTCCCCTGCGGCGTTCGGCCCTGGCGAGCGCCAAGAGCTCGGCATCGGGGTCTTCGTCGGTCTTCAGCCACAGGAGGGCGTTCCAAAAGACCACGGGCAGGAAGGCAGCGGCGGCGAAGAACCAGACCACGGCGGAGGCGATCTGCTGATCGGCGGCCGCGCTGAGCCCACCGAGGACGTGGTCGAAGTTCTGGTAGAAGTCGTGATTCGCCAGGCCGACCACGTAGGCCAGGATCCAGAAGGCCCACATCACGAAGGCGGCGAGGACCGCCCGACGGAGGAATCCCGATCGCGGGACCAGCGGGGG
>Ga0116217_10006534_pt1 | contig 10104 bp, 7 predicted proteins | sample Sb_taG_6_FD_89697 | JGI IMG/M metagenome (GOLD analysis project Ga0116217, IMG submission 89697) | Peat soil microbial communities from Weissenstadt, Germany - Sb_50d_4_PS metaG | ecosystem: Environmental > Terrestrial > Soil > Wetlands > Peat | place: Germany: Weissenstadt | collected 2010-09-21 | reverse complement strand
TGGCGCTGGATGAGTTCCTGGCCGGCAAATGGGGCGGCGACAACGGCGCGGTACAGCTGGTGGTGGCGCCGTTGGCCGCCGACCACCGGTTCCGGACGGCCCGGGACCCGCAGGTGTTCACCGCCGTCCTGCGGACCATCCCCGCCTACGCGGCCTGGCTGGAGGTGATGGACCCGATCACCGGCGTGTTCCCGATGGCCGGGCTGCACAACACCCTGCGGCGCCTCGTGGCCGGCGGGACTCCCGTCGCCACCGGCCTGCACGCGATCGGCGACTCGGTCTGCACCACCAACCCGACCCTCGGCCGTGGCCTGGCCCTGGCCCTGACCGGCGCCGCCGACCTGACCGACACCATCGCCGAGCACCCCGCCGATCCCGCCGCGCAGGCCCTCGCCCTGGACCGCCTCGTCGGCGCGCACGTGGTGCCCTTCTACCAGGATCAGGCCACGATCGACGCCGGCCGGCTGGCGATGATGCGGCACACCATCTTCGGCGCGCCAGCCCCGCCGCCATCCCAGACTCCCGGCCGGGTCACCTATTCCCAGCTGCGCGCGGCCGCGCCCTACGACCCGATCGCCTTCCGCGCGTTCTGGACGATCAACGGGATGATCTGCCCGCCCGAGCAGGTCTACACCGACCCAGACGTCATAGCGTGTACGCAGGAAACGCTCGGGCGGCACGGCGCCGGGCCGCCCGTCACCCAGCCCACTCGCGAGCAGCTCCTCACCGCCCTCACCCGGTAGAGGCCTCCATCCTGGCTCACCTAACCACATGGCAACGATGCAACCTTCCCAACCACGGTTAAGGCCACCTGGCGACTGCCCAGACGGGAACATAGCGTCCGCATCTGTGCGCCGATCGTCCGCCCCGGTGGCAGCTACGAAACCGCACCGCAGGCGGATATCGCGTGGAGCGCCAGACACAGTGCGTCACCGTACGTATTCGGGCGCGCTGCCCATTTGCGCCGGTGAACCGGCTGCTCGCTTGGGCACGCATATAACGGCGGAGCACGCAAGCTATCGGGCGCCGGATGCTGGGCGAGGACGAGGACTGCCCCCGACACGCAGCGCTCGGCCCGTAATCTCGCCGAAGACCTGTGCGCGCTTGAACAAGTCCAGCCAGGCGCGTCCGGTTCGGTGACGACCGCATAACCTGGCCTGCGCGCGGCTTGCGTCCTCGCTGGCAGCTGCGCGTCAGCGAGGGGAAAGACGGCAAGTATCGCCCCACGCGCCATGACCTGAGGCTAACGACTGTTCGCCAAGCCGGGCGAGGAGCCAGGTCCCGGCACATGATCGCCGCCGAGGGACTGGTCGCGGTCGGCCGCATGATCGTGGCCCATCACCGCAGTGACGGCGCCGCGACCAACCACGAAATTGCCAGGGTGACTGCGGCGCTGCAGCACCTGACGGTCAGGGACGATGACTTGGCCCATAGATCCCGTGCACCGATAGCTGTGGATCCTACGGTTCGGCGGGCGGCAGCCCGGGCACGTAGCGACGCCCGCGTCCCTGCTGGCCTTGGCGAGCTGGCAACCTGGCAACCTGGTCACGGATCAATGCATACCCGGCCGACCCGTGATGGGAAGCGACAGCACGGTCTGCGGAGTGTGAGGGGCAGCGCGGTCCCGATAGCCGGGACCAGGACCGGCAGGCCTGACCCAAGGAGCCCGGAGTACGACCCGGAGTTCGCCGCCCAGGTCGAGTGGGAGGAGCACAGCTCCGACAGGGACGGACCAGAACTGGAACAGGGTCATGAGAGCAGCGCACGCTGGATGTTTTCTCGCCTTAGCGCACAACTTGGCTGCCAAATACACTGCCACAGCCTAACGATCGCCATCCCGAGATTGACCATCGAACTGGAGCCTAGCCGGGTCCAGGTCTGCCCAACCTGTTCGCCGACGTGCGGCGCTGCCGCATCGGAGAGTTGGGAGCCAACTTCTGCAGCATGGTACAGAGATTAGATCGGGAGACTCCCAGACTGAAACTAGGAGACTATGGAGGTGCCTGGTCTCGGAGAAGCACGGCCAGGGACCAGATCTTATACTTGGCAGGAGCAGTGTCTTTGTAGCTTTAGGTGAGAACGCATGCAACGTCGAAGCCTGGCCGTGCACCGGACGATAGTTGTTGTGGACATCGAGGGGTTCGGGGATCCGTGCCGTACTGACCGAAATCAGGTTGCGGTTCGTACCGGCTTGTACAAGGTAATGCAGGATGCGTTTCATCAAGCAGGAATCCCTTGGGCAAAGGATAGTCACGAGGACCGGGGCGACGGTATATTCATTCTTATTTCTGGCGACATACCTAAGATCCTTTTTGTGGAATCACTGCCCACCGCTCTGGTTATGGCATTGGGTGAACATAATGCCTCGCATCCCCAGGAAGAGCAGATTCGGCTACGAATGGTGCTTCACGCGGGAGAGGTCAATTATGATGAGCATGGGGCAACAGCGAGATCCATTAATCTGGCGTTCCGGCTACTGGAGTCCGAGGAACTCAAGACCTCTCTAGCCAACTCTGCAGGCCCTTTGGCCTTTATCATCTCGTCACGGTTCTACCATGAGGTGGTGCGGGATAATGCAGCGGACGCCGCCGCGTACCGCCGTATTCGGGTCCATGTAAAGGAAACCTATGCTGTCGGATGGATATATCCTCCGGAACGGATCATACCTGCAAATGAACCGACAATTAAGGGTGGAGCCACTATCGTTAGGTCGCCGCTCGCGCGACTGCACCTTGCCTACACAAGCGCGTTGACTAAGCCGATTACCTTGGCCGACGAGTTCGGCGACCTGCAGATTCCGACACTTAGAGATGGTTATATCGATCATCGAATTCGCATTGCCAAGCTGAATGTCTCGTCGGAACCGGCTCGTGAATCCTGGTGGGACACTATCCCAATCGATGATAGTGCTCTTGACTTTTTCGTACGTTATCTGAACTCGCCCGAAGCCCTAAAGGCGCCGCTACTCTTGCTGGGGCATCCGGGATCTGGCAAGTCAGTATTGACTCGTATTCTGGCTGCCCGCTTGTCGGTAAGCGGATTCCTGCCCCTCCGAGTTGAGTTGCGACAGGTGCCTGCTGAACTCGATCTGCAAGATCAGATTGAGTTCGCAGTACGCAACACCATCGGAGAACGGCTTTCGTGGTCAAAGCTTGCCGAATCCGGCAGCGGAACGTTGCGAGTAGTAATGTTCGATGGGCTTGATGAGTTGCTACAAGTGACTGGGCTATTGTGGAGTGACTTTCTAAGTCGCGTGCAAGCCTTTCAGGACCGAGAAGATACTCAAAAACGACCACTCGCGGTGATAGTTACCAGCCGGACCGCAGTCGCCGATCGCGCTCAGATTCCTCAGGGTACTACAGCGGTGCGGCTGGAACCTTTTAGCGATGATCAGGTAGCCGCGTGGCTAAACGCATGGGAGCGCTCTAATCGCGTAGAGCTGGAAGCGCGCGGCATGGTCCCACTACCTGCCCACATAGCCTTGAACCATAGACAACTCGCCGAACAACCTCTCCTGCTTCTGATGCTCGCTCTCTACGACGCTGAGACTAATACCCTTCAGGAAAAGCGTGCAGAAATCGGCCAAACAGAGCTGTACGGGAGGCTACTCAAAGAATTCGCCCGCCGGGAAGTGAGCAAACACACTGGAGTATTGCCTGAGCCGAAAATGGAATTTGCGGCGGAGGCTGAGCTTAGACGGCTTTCCGTGGTGGCATTCGCTATGTTCAACAGGCGCAGCCAATGGGTATCTGAGTCTGATCTAGACCACGACCTGTCAGTGCTGCTGGGCAAGAACGGCGACGTACACAGCCGCGAAGGTGAACGAGCTCAGCTCACTGCCGCTCAAGTGGCCATCAGTCGCTTTTTCTTCATTCATACGGCGCAAGCTACACGTGGCGATCGCCAGCAGCAGACCTACGAATTTCTTCATGCCACATTCGGCGAGTTTCTTGTAGCCCGCCTAGTGAGCCAAGTGCTCAATGAGATGCTTGTAGAACAAACGCCAACCGCCCGCACGCCGAGAAGTGAACCCAGCGATGAACTGCTGCACGCACTCCTCTCATTCGCCGCGCTGACTGCCAGCGGTCCAGTGGTGTCGTTCCTTGGTGATTTGATTCGCGATTTGCATCGCGGACAACGTGAGGCGCTCACTGATCTGCTTCTCCGGCTACACGCTCAGTCGCTCTACCAGCGTAGCGAGTCCGTTTACAGCGATTATGAACCGCTCTTGCTAACGGCGACTACGCGGTACGCCGCCTGGAGCGCCAACCTCATCGTGCTGGCTGTGCTTTCCACTGACGAGATTACCACCGCTGAGCTCTTTCCACAGGAACGTGAATCAGGTCTAGCCTGGCGCAACCACGCGTTGATGTGGCGTTCGCAGCTTGCGGGTCGCGGTTGGGAAGGCTTGTTCGAGACGATTGCATTGAAACGGACCTGGGATGGCCAGCGTAGAGGGGTACTTCTCTGGCGGAATGATGGAACATTCACTCCACCGCCTGTCGACACCCACTGGATTTACACCCTGGTACTCGGCCTAGGCGGCACAGGCCTCGGCCCCGCCGAGCGCCAGAAAATATTCTCTGATCAAGCTCATAATTCACTCTTGATGCAGCTTAAGACGAATTTCATATGTAATATGGCTGACGACATGATGAGTCATGGCTCTCTCCCGATAACTTCTTCGTTTCCTGCAGTCTCTAATGTTTTCGTCGTGGTGGAGGAGGGCCGCCCTGTAACCACCACACATGCATTGGTTGCAGCTCTCATGGCACCGTATCGGCCTCACGATGCAGCCGGTAGGGCTTACCATGATCTTGCTACCGTGGCAACTGAACTAGCCAGGACCCCCAGCACGGAGCCTGATCGTGATGCTTACGTTAAGATTGCCTTTGCGGTGCTTATTACGGCTGCAGAAAATGGCGCCCTATCCCCTGAGGTCCTCGAACCTCTTCTTGAGGCTATTGACGATCGGTTTGTCGGCGATACGGAATTTACAAATCAGTTGGCTCGCCTTGACGACCTGCGTACTCGCGGTCATTCGTTCGACGATCGCAACGAGGCGACATAGAATATAACCTAATTTGCGTTTCTGGAAATGCCAGAGAATACCGGGTTCGATAAATCAGGAGCCGCTAACCGACGCCGACGCCAACGCCAACGCCAACGCTAGCCTACCCAGTGAATCGCAGACAGCGGATAAATATGGTCAGGCCATGATAGTCGCTCGTCCATCTGCCATCACTCTTGCCCGCCACCTCACTAAAGACTCAGGAACGAGACCGACATAAACTTCGGGTTGGCGAAGCCCGCGCAACTTCTAGCAGAAGATCTTGTCCATGACCTCTGCGCCCTGGGTGAGCGCCGGCCGGATCTCGTGACGGTAGACCGACTCGGTGGTGGTCGAGCGGTCGTGGCCGACCAGCAACGCGGTGTTCTCCACGGAGACGCCGTTCGCGGATAGGACCGACACGAAGGTGTGCCTCATCTCCCGGGGCACCCAGTCCTCGCCGAGGCCTGCCTTCCTGGTGATGATGCGGAAGGCGCGCTTCACGTTGTCGGCAGTCAGGGGGGTGCCCATTCTGGACGCGAAGACCAGACCGTGATCCTGCCAGAGTTCTCCGGCCCTGAGCTGGTCTCTGTCCTGAAGCTCCCTGTGCTGCCGCAATGCTTCTACGCAGCGCCGCGGCAAGGCGAGGGTCCGCCGTGACTTCTCGGTCTTCGTATCGCCGCCATACCGCTCCGAGCGCCAGACGTAGATCGCATAGCGGTCGTCACCCGAGTTCGCGGCACCGAATCCGGCCGTGGTGACGGGCTGCCACCCGGTGACATCGTCGACCCAGGTGACCATGTGATCCCAGCGGAGCGCGCGGGCTTCCTCGGTGCGGATGCCGACCAGCAGGCTCAACGTGACGTACGCGTGCCAGCGGGTCCGCTCCGCCGCGGCCAGCAAGGCCTTCGCCTGCTCCAGGGTGAAGCTCTTGGACGGCCGTCCGGTGCGGCCGCGGGGCGACTTCACCAGGGCCGCGACGTTACGCCCGACCAGGTCGTTGGACTCGGCGTGCCGGATGGCCCGCTCCAGCGAGTTGCGGGTGATCTGGAGGGACCGGGTGGAGTAGCGGGTCACCAGCTGGCCGAGCGCCGACCGGACGTCGCCGGCGGACAGGTCGCGCAGTGGCCTGGCGCCGATCATCTCCACCACCGGGGCCAGCAGGCCCTCGTAGAGGGTGCGGGTCCGCTCAGAGGTGCCGTCCAGCCCCTCGCGCAGCCAGTCCTCGACGGCCTGCCGCACCGTGTAGGTGCTCGAGGACCTGACCGCTGCGTTCAGTTCCTGGTGCAGCGCCTTGAGCCTGTCCCGGACATCCTGCTTGGTTTTGCCGAAGACCTTGCGCCGGATTCGCTTCCCGTCAGGCCCGTAGCCGAGCGAGATCGAACCCACGTACCGGTTCTTCGCTGTAGCGAAGTAGATCGCGTCCTCGCCGTGCCCCCGACGCCGAGATGTGGTCTCGGTCATAGCAGGAGCGTAACACTTTGGCTCCCCGTTTGGCTCCCCGCGACACGCTCTGCTTGACCTCTGGGCCGCTGACCTGCGCCCCGACCGCGACTCGAACGCGGGACCTACTGCTTAGGAGGCAGTCGCTCTATCCGCTGAGCTATCGGGGCCCGACGTAAGCCTACCGGCGATCAAGGCCGATCGCGGCCTTCACCAGGTCGTCCGGCCGGGCCGGGCCCGGGTCACGACCTCGGCCACGTAGCGGACAAGGGATCTGGACGCGGCCGGCGTCGCTCAGGTGACGAGAACGAACCGGGCGCAAACCTTAGCCAGACCTGAACGTCTTCAAGGACAGGTCCTAGTAACTAGCCGGGCATGATCTATAGCAGAGTCCTTGCTCTGTACGTGGCCAACGTCCCTGCCGCGGCCGCGTGGGCGGCGTCGAAGGGTCCGCGTCGATAAGGCAACCCTGCAGCCTTATTCGCGCGGACCCTGGCGTCTGGCGGGCCGGGTTAGCGCGGCGTGCTCTGGTCCGGGCGGAACGCGGGCCCGTGACCGGGCACGATGAGCGTGGCGAAGGACAGCAGGCGGGACCGGCTGGCGTGCAGCGCGGCGGCGTCGGCGGCGAGCGGGTCCTCGGGGGGACCATCCGCGCCCCACCAGGCGTGCGTGCACGCGACCACGTCGGTGGCGGTGGAGGCCAGGGTGGAGATGTCCTCGTCGGTGTGGCCGGGGGTGCGGAGCAGCCGGACCGAGGGGGCGAGTTCCAGGCCGTCGGCGTCGCGGTCGACCCAGCGGTCGCCTACGTACATGGCCCAGTGATCGTGGATCCTGGCCGCGGGGAACAGGGCAGCGTTGACCGTGTGATCGGGATGGTGGTGGCTGAACACCACGTCGGTCACGTCCCCGGCGCCCGGGCCGTGCTCGGCCAGCGCGGCGAGCAGGGCGTCGCGGGAGGCCACCATGCCCGGGTCCACGACGATGACCGCGTCGCCGTCCATGATCAGGGTAACCGTGCCGGCCACCCGCTCGTCGTCGCCGTCGCGGCCGGCGTATCCCTCGTGCAGCACGTATAGCGAGGCGGATCCGCCCGGCGCGATGTTCAGGTCAGTCACGAAGCTGACCTTACTCATCTAGGGCAGGCGAAACGGGAGGGACAGGCCGTCCAGGGCGTGCGCGCACAGATCGTCTTCACGGTCGGCCGGGAGCGCGGCGATGATCCTGGTCACCAGATCGCGCAAGCGCTTGATGTTGGCGGCGAACACCTCGAACACCTCGGCCTGGGTGACGCCCTCGCCTTCCTCCACTCCGGCGTCGGTGTCGGTGACGAGCGCCAGCGGCACGTAGCAGAGCGCCAGCTCGCGAGCCAGGACCGCTTCGGGGTGACCGGTCATCCCGACCAGGGTCCAGCCCTGGGCGGCGAACCACAGCGATTCGGCGCGGGTGGAGAACCTCGGCCCCTCGATGACCACCAGCGTCCCGGAGCCTGCGGGAATCCAGCCGTAGTCCCGGGCGGTCTCGATCGCGACCGGGCGCAGGGATGGGCAATAGGGATCGGCGAACGCAACGTGGCAGGCGCCCTCGTCGAAATAGGTCTGCTCGCGGCTCCTGGTGCGGTCCACCAGCTGATCGGGGATGACCAGGGTGCCCGGCCCGTAGGAGAGGGTCAGCGAACCCACCGCGCTGGGTGCGAGCACCCGCCGTACGCCGACTGAGCGCAGCGCCCACATGTTCGCGCGGTAGGGAATCTTGTGCGCCGGGAACCGGTGGTCACGGCCGTGCCGGGGCAGGAACGCGACCCGCTTCCCGGCCACTTCCCCCACCATGATCGGGTCGCTCGGCGGGCCGAACGGGGTGTCGATCTTGACCTCTTCGGCGGCGTCGAGGAACTCGTAGAAGCCCGAGCCGCCCACGACCGCGATACTGGCCAGGTCGGCCATGCCGGTCAGGCGACCTTCTCGCTGGACTTGGCCGAACTCCCCGCGGTCTCGGACTTCTTGGCGGTCGTCTTGTCCGCCGACCCGTCACCGCCCGAAGTGGTGGGCGCCGACTCGCTGGGCTGCTTGTCCTTCTTGGCGTCCGAGGCCGAGACAGAGCCATTCCGGCTGTCCGTGCGGTAGAAGCCCGATCCCTTGAACACAATCCCGACCGGGGAGAACACCTTCCGGAGCCGGCCGCCGCAGGCGGCGCACATGCTCAGCGGCTCGTCGGTGAACTTCTGCACCGCCTCGAGCTGGTCACCACAGTCGGTGCAGGTGTACTGATATGTGGGCACGGACCCTCCTTCACGCGGGCCTCAGGTTAGCACTCGCGGTTATGGACTGCTAAGCATATCTAACCGCGCAGGCACGTCTTAGATTCCGTATCCGTAGTTGGATGGGGAAGAAGGGCCGGGGCGGGATGGGGAGGAAGGGCCCGGGCGGGGTGAGGAAGGCGAGCCGGGGCGGGACGGGGAAGGAGGAGAGCCGTCGGCCTGGGACGGCAGCCAGGTGATCCCCGACCCAGGGCGGACCGCCGCGCGGACCGGCGTATCGTGCGATTCGGCCGGCACGTGTCTGAGGAGTTCGTCGTCGTACACCAGCGCGATCACCGGGATCAGCGGCCCGACCCGGGCCAGCGCGCGATCGTAACTGCCCCCGCCGCGCCCCAGCCGGTGGCCCGCGCGGTCCACGGCCAGCGCGGGAGCCAGTACCACGTCGGCGCGGGCCACTGCCTGCACCCCGCGGGGCGGCTCCCCCGGTTCGCGCAGCCCGCGGGGCCCGGAGACGAGCGAATCCGGGCCCTCGTAGGAGGCCCAGTCCAGGTCCCCGTCCGGGCGCAGCAGCGGCAGCAGTACGTACGTGCCGCGCTTCCACAGCGCGTAGACCAGCCCGCGGGTGTCCGGCTCGGCCCCCACCGAGTAGTACGCGGCCACGGTCCCGGCCATCTGCAGCGCGGGCAGGTCCAGCAGCGCGTCCCTGATCAGCCGGCCCGCGTCGCGGCGCTGCTCGGCGGCGAGGCCGGACCTGGCCGCCAGCAGCCGTGCGCGCAGGTCAGCCTTGTCCTCTTGCACCCCGGGCACCTGGCCACCGTACCGCGAGCCAACGGGCGCGGTGCCGCCTGGACTCCCCCGCGAGCCAAAAGGGCGCGGCGCCGACTGGACTCCCCCGCGAGCCAAAGGGCGCCGCCGCCGACTGGACTCTGTTTTCCCCACGGACCCACCCCAGGGGCGGCGAAGGAGCGACGAAGGAAGGAGGCGGGTCAAGAGGCGCCCGGAGGCGAGCGGGACAACACTGCGCCTGGAGGCGAGCCGGGCAGCAGAGCGGGCGGGACCAGCACAGCCAGGGATTCGCTAGTGTTCTGACATGGGTGATGTCACCAAGGCCGTGATTCCCGCGGCCGGCCTGGGCACCAGGTTCCTGCCCGCGACCAAGGCGACGCCGAAGGAAATGCTGCCGGTGGTCGACAAGCCGGCCATCCAGTACGTCGTCGAGGAGGCCGTCGCGGCGGGCCTGGACGACGTGCTGCTCATCACCGGCCGCAGCAAGCGCTCCATCGAGGATCACTTCGACCGGGCCTACGAGCTCGAGGAGGCGCTGGCCGCCAAGGAAGAGTACGAACGGCTGTCCCAG
>Ga0116217_10006533_pt1 | contig 10105 bp, 7 predicted proteins | sample Sb_taG_6_FD_89697 | JGI IMG/M metagenome (GOLD analysis project Ga0116217, IMG submission 89697) | Peat soil microbial communities from Weissenstadt, Germany - Sb_50d_4_PS metaG | ecosystem: Environmental > Terrestrial > Soil > Wetlands > Peat | place: Germany: Weissenstadt | collected 2010-09-21 | reverse complement strand
TTGCCACTTCGGCGATGAAGGCGCTGGGGGTCGCTTCGATCGTGCCGTCGGTGTGGGCGATTCTGTTTTCGCTCAGCGCGGCGGTCAACGCGGACGTTCTCACGCTCTCAGGGTCGCACAGCATTATTGACACAGTGATTATCCGGCCGCTGGCCGGAATCACTCTGATGCTTCTGTGCATCACGATTCCGCGGTTTCTGATGAGGACCGCGCTGATCGGGCCTCACGGCCAGCCGGGCGGATGGCGTGTATGGCGCACTGTCACGTTCGGCATGTTCGCGGCGAGGGCCGCCGCTGGGGGTGCCCGGTCGGTCGCGACCGCAGCGACCGAAGGCCACCCGACGGCAGCTCGGATGATCGACGCGCTTCCCTCGCCGATCAAGCCGCCAACAGAGGCGGGAGGCGGCTCGCTCGCGGGCCGTGTGGTGTTCGGCAAGTCGGGCTACCTCAAGGACGATGAGGATGAGAGCGAGCGGGTGCCGCCGCCTGACCTGTCGGTTCCCGATAGGGAGAGCGCCGGGGCCTCCTCGGCTGGGACTGCTGCCAGCGCGACGGGCGCGGTGGTGGCCGGTGCGGCGGCGGGCGCAGCGACGGGCGGGGCAGGGGCGCCGGCGGGTGCGGCGGCAGGCGCCGCGGCAGGCGAGGGTGCGGCGGCAGGCGCGACGGCGACCGGGGGTGCGGCGGCAGGTGCCGCGGCGACGGAGGGTGCGGCGGCGGGTCAGGCAGCCTCGACCCGCGCCGAGGCTGCGGGCGCTGGCGCGCGTGAGCAGCCGCTGCTCGCTGCCCAGCAGCAGGCGGGAGCGGTACGTCAGGGCAGGTGGGAAGCAGCCGATCGGGCCGGCAGAGGCATGTACGAGCAGGCCAACTCGGAGTCCGAAAGCTCAAGCGCGAAGGACGTGCGAGCGGCGATGGCACAGCTCCCGCCGCAGACACAGCAGCGGCTCGCGCAGATCATGGCGAGCGATCCAGACCGCCTGCGCGACTCGATCGCGCACTCAATGCAAGAACCCGGCTGGACTGGGGAGGAGCGCGCCGCGTTGTGGACGATCGGCAGCGCGCGCAAGAAGCAGGCCCAGGACGGAATGGACCTCGCGCTCAGCGACCCCGCCGGATCATTCTCGTCGTCAGGGCAGGCTCCCGGCGGCTCGCCGTCTGTAGGGGCGACGCCCGCCGCCGGCGCTGGTCGTTCGGAGGGCCGCCTGTCCGGCGCGCCGTCGCCCGCGAGCTCGGCTGACGCTTCGCCGCCGCCGTCGGGAACCCCGAGCCTCGGAGCCCCGCTGCGTGAGCAGCCGTCTACCGGCGATCCGCGCGCCGACCGTAGTGCGGACGTGTCCGAAGAGAGCCCGTTCAGGGAGTGACTCGGTGAATCCTGCCTACAAGCATTTGCGGGACCGGCTGCGGATCGGCGATCTCACGGTGCCGCAGATCGTCTCGATGTTCTGCGGCTTCATGGGCGGCCTGGTGTGGGCGCTGTACCTGTCCCCGCTCAGCCCGTATCTCACTCTTTTCACGGCGATCTATCTGGCGTGCCTCCCGGCCGGCTCGGTGCTGCTCGCGTCCAGCACCGAGTTTGACCTGTGGCTGTATTTGCGTGCGTGTGCGCGGGAGGCGTTCACCGACGGGCGCTTCACCGCCGGCGCCGGCGAGCCGACTGACGGGTATTCGATCACGGCTGACGCCGATCGCGTGGGGCAGCGCCCCGCGGCGCGTGCGCGGCTTGAGCTGGGGGACGTATGGGCCGACTAGCCCCTACTCGTTCCCGTCCGATGCGGGAGGCCGGCGAGCTGCTGGCGGTCGAGGCGATCGACCGGACCGGCCTTGCCGTCACGAGCGAGGGCGCGTTCGTGCGCCTGCTGCAGGTGACGGCCCCGAACCCGCTCGTCCTCGGCGAACAGGACCGCAGGCGAATCGCCGAGGGGTACTGCCAGCTGATCGGGAGATTGAAGGCCGACCAGAGACTCCAGTTCTACGTAGTCTCGCGGCCGATCGATCTGAAAACGATCCTCGAGCAGGCGCGGCGGGAAGTTACCGCCGCCGCCGGCGAGCCGCCCGCGTCGCTGGACGATCCGGCGCACGACCCGCTGGCGATGGCCCGCTGGCGCATGTATTCCGCGATGGAGGAGAGCCTTTGCCTTCACTCTGACGAGCAGGCGGCAGTCCAGACCTCTTATTACGTGGTGTGTCCGTGGGTGCCGCCGCGGCGCTCGCACAGCGAACTGTTGCGTGAACTGTTGCCGCGTCGCCACGGGCTTCTGTCGGCGCCGTTGCGGCGCAGCGTGCGGGCGCACCGCCGCGCGGCGAGGGAAAGCCTTGCTTTCACGGAAGGCATCCGCTCGGAGCTCGATGCGCTCCAGGTTCCCTCCCGGCTGGTCAACGGGGAGCAGGTTGTCGAGTTGCTGTGGTCGCGGTTTAACCCGACGAGCGCGGATCGCGGAGTTCGACGCCCCCCTCGCTCGACGGAGATCCTCGGGGACCTCGAGGGCGAGGTTGACATCGAGCAGGCGCGTGAGGTGGCTCACCGGCTGCGCTCGGCGATCGCGCAGTCCCCGCTTGATTTCACACGTTCGCACCATCACGTCGAGGTTGAGCACGACATCGAGCAGACGGTGTTTGTCGCGACGACCGCGGATCACACGAGCCCTGCGTGGTTGATGGGCGCGATGCTCAGTCGCGAGCCGTTCACTCTTTCGGTGCACGTCGCCGCATTGGATCGCCGTCGTGAGCGCAACCGGCTGAAGATGCGCTACCGCCGTCTGTATGCAGTTAATCGCGGCTCGGAGAGCAGGGGACGGGTGCCGGATTGGGATAGGTACTCACAAGAGGAGGAGTCCGCGCACCTACTCAGGGACATGGCGGGGAACGCCCGCACGGGTTTGTTCGAGGTGTCAATGTACCTGTCGGTACGCGCCCGCGGCCCGGAGCCCGACCTTGCGGCACAGGGCGAGGCGATCGATTTCTGTGTCGAGGCGATGACATCGGCCGGCGACGTCGCGGTTAATCGTGGCGCGCATCATCAGCAGAGGTTGTGGCCGGCAACGCTCCCGTTGGGGCGCGATGTCGCCGGCTACACCCGCCCTTACGCCACCACCAACGTTGGCGATTGTGTCCCGTTGGCGGGAACGAGCTGCGGCAGCCCGGAGGGCATCCCGTTCGCGTTCTCCTCACCGGGGAGAACGTTGGAGCGGCTCAACCCGGTCGACCGGGTGCACGACAACTATTCGCTGCTGATCGCCGGCAAGTCGGGCGCCGGCAAGACGCTGTTGACGCTAGTGATTATCGCGCGCTGTTTCGCGCTTGGCATCGGCCGGATTTTCGTAATCGACCGATCCCGCCATCACCTCCTGTTTTCGAGGCTGATTCCGAAAAGCGCCCACCTGGATATCGGCTCGGACGCTTCGGAGTGGGCGATCAACGCGTGGGATACCCCGAACCAGGCTGCGGTGCCGAGAGGAAAGGTCGCGTTTTTGGTCGCGTTGCATTGCTCGATGGCGGTGGACGAGTCGCTGTCGGCGCTTGAGCGTGCCCATTTGGGCGCGGCGATCAGGGAGGTTTACGCGCGGGCGCACGCGGACGGCGTACAGGCGCGCGAGTCGATGCTCAGGGAGGTTCTGTTCGACCGCGCCAAGCAGGAAGCGCAGGCGGGTGTGGGTGAGCTCGCCGCGAGCCTGCGGAGCCTCGCGGAGCGCCTGGGCGAGTTCTGCGGGCAGGGCGCGTACAGCTATGTCTTCGACAGGGACACGAACATCCCCGTAGGCAGTCCGCTGGTCGTGTTTGACACGAAGGAGTGCCCGGAGGAGATCCTCGGCCCGGTGATGTTCATGGCGGTCGAGTACGTGACTCGCCATGTGCGGCTTCACCGCGAGGAACACCAGCACCTTGTGGGACGCCCCGGCGTGCCGCTGCTGCATTTGCAGTCGATGCTCGTAATCAATGAGGCGTGGCACAAGGTCGCCACACCCGAGGCCGGCGTCCATGTCGCAGGGCTCGCCCGTGAAGCGCGTCATATCGGCCTTTTCCTGATTATCCAGAGCCAGCAGTTCTCCGATTTGGGCACTGAGCATGGTCTACCGCTGCTGCGTAACTGCTCAATGGCGATCCAGTTTCGCCAGGAGGACGAAGCCGAGCTCGAGTTCACCCAGCACGCGTTCGGCGTCTCACCGGAGCAGGCGTCGATGTTCCCACAGTTGCGGACGGTGAAGGGCCGCTACAGCGAATTCTTCTGGCTGAACGGCCTGCGAGGGAAGGGCCGCGAGCGGCTGCCGGTAGGGCCGATGGAGTATTGGATGTTCACCTCGGAGCCGCACGTCGATGTGCCGATGCGCGAGGCGGCGATCGCCGAGCACGAAGGGGAAGTGTGGCGGGCGATCTGCGCGCTTTCACGGCGGGGTGTGCCGACGGGCGGCGAGGCGTAGCGGTGGGCGGCCAGGACTCGACCGCGACCACGGCGGCGCTCGCCGGGCTGCTCGTGCTGCTCGCCCCGGTCCTTGCGTTGATTGCGTTCCTCGCGGTGATCGTCACGCTGCTGGTGCCGTCATCGCACGCTGCGTGCACACCGGCGGCCAGCGGGGCGGCCGGGGGTGAAGGCGGCGAATGGGTAGCGACCGCGTATGGCCCGCCGTGGGAAGGCATCCAGGGCGACGGGATCACCGCGACCGGCATAAACCTGCAGGAAGGGCCTCAGATGTATCTGATCGCGGTCGACCCGAGCGTGATCCGGCTTGGCACCTACTGGCACGTTTCGCCGAACCCTTGGGGCAACCCGAAGCTGACGTTCCTTGCTGGTGACACGGGCGGCGCGATCGTCGGCCACAGGATCGACATTTACGATTGGGAAGGCCGCGCCGCGCAGAACGCCTGGGGCTCGGAGCACGTCACGCTGACACCAGCCGCGGGGAACGGCGCGGCCAACGTCCTGGAAGCAGCGCCGGCAGGGCCGGTGGAAGCCCGCGGCGGGGAAGGTGAAACGGCTGGCTGCCCGGCCGGCGCACCAGAAGGGCCTTTGCCGTTGACGAGCGCGCAGACGGCGAAGGTGCTCTCGGATGGTCTCGCGGCGGCACCGGTCGAAGCGCCGCAGGCAGTGAAGGACATGATCGCCGCAGGCGACCGGCTTCACAACGCTACCTACGTGTATGGGGCGGGGCACGGCCCGCCCCTGTCGACTTTGCAGCCGGCGTATGACTGCTCAAGCGCCGTGTCGTTTGTCTTGCACGCCGGCGGCGTCTTTGGCGACTACGCCGAGGACTCCACCGAACTTGAGAGCTACGGGGAACCGGGGCCGGGCAAGTGGGTCACGGTTTACGCCAATAGCGAACACGCCTTCATGTACCTGGCGGGCGTCAGGTTTGACACCTCATGGAAAGGCACTGACGAAGGCCCAAACAACGGCCAGAACGGCCCTCGCTGGCGGGTCTACCCGGAAGTACCGAAATGGGCGACGTGGGTTGTCAGGCACCCGCCCGGAATGTGAAAGGAGACATTGATGCGAAAGGGTTCTCGCGGGCTCGCGCTCGCATGTGTGATGTTGACGGCTGCAATGTTGCTGGCCGGCTGCGGGCTGGCTAGAACCATCTCGCAGCCGTCTGAACAGCAGACAGCGCAGATACCCACGAGCCCCGGCGAACGCGAGGGCACTGCGCCGGCCGAGCAGCAGCCGCGGCCCGTGAGCCCGGCGTCCTCGCCACGCGAGGCGGTAGAGCGGTTCGCCGACGGTTACATCAACTGGAGCTACGCGACGCTCGCTGCCGATCAGCAACGACTGGCCGAGTCGGCGGTGGGCGAAGCCCGCGCGAGCGAGCTTCAAGCCCGCCAGCAGACCGAACGCGACACAGCGCTCACACGCGGACGCGTGTTCAACTCGGGCACCGTAGTCGCCGCTTCGCTGGTCAACGGCAGCCGAGATGTGTGGGCGTGCGTGACCAAGGAGCAGACCGGCGGCCAGGGTGAATACGCCGCGCTCGCCGCCGCGTATCACGTGGCGTTCGCGACGGCGCAGCGCGTTCCCGGCGGCTGGGCGGTGAGCGCATGGCGACCGGAGCTCTAGGGGCGCGTCGTGCACGGAGGCAGAACTTTGAGAGGGAACTCGAACAGGCGGGCAGGCTGGCGGCGGTCATCGCTGCGAGTGCGGCGCGGGCGCAGCGCCGGGCTGACCGTGAGCGGCCTGTCGTTCTGCGAGACGCCGGGGCCGCTGCTGGCGGTGGTTGGCCTGTGCGGCGGCGCTGGCGTTTCCGTCCTCGCGCATCTCGTCGCCGCGACCGCCGCCGCAAGCTCGGAGGCTCCGGTGCTGCTCGCTGACACGGGCGGCCCGACGGCCGGAGCGGCGCTGTATGCGGCGGCGAGCGCACCGTTGACGCTGGCCGATGTCAGCGATCGCGTCTCAGCGCAGGAGCGGGTGCCGCCCCGCTTTTGGGCGGACGCGCGCCACGGCTTGCGGGTCCTCGCCGGGCTGCCGCAGTTCACGGTCCAGGGCAGCGACGAATCGGTGCGCCGAGTGCTGCGCGATGCCCGTGCCGTGCATGGGCTGACGGTGCTGGACGCGGGCACGCTCGCAAGGCCCGCAGAGCAGGCGGCGCTCGCGTCTGCTTCGCATATCGCTTGGGTGCTACCCGCGAGCACGTCAGGTCTCGCCCGCGGCGAGCGTGTGCTCGACCGGATCACTCGCCTTTCGCGGCCAGAGATTCTCGTCGGGCGCGCAGAGCCGGGCGCCGGGAAGCCTCCGGTCGGTGGGCTCGCCGATCTCGCTGACTCGCGCGGGGCGCCGCTGGTGCTGGTGCCGTATCTCGGGGAGGTAACGAGCCGGCCGCTGTGTGACCTTCAACTCGACGCGGCGGTTGCACTGCAGGCGCTGGGCGGGCTGCTGTCGCGATGAGCAGCCAGGTGCTCAAGATGGTTTGGCGCCGCGACGTTGGGCTCGTCGCCCGGGGCCTGTTGTTGATGACAGCCGTGGCGGCCGTCACGACGGGTCTGCTGTTCGCACATCAGGCACGCGCGCTGCTCGCGGTGCACTTCACCCGGATTCCCGTGACTGCGGGGGACGCCGCGAGTATCTGGCTTCACAACCTACGCAGCGAGCTCGGCGTGGCGGTGTTCGCGGTCGTCGATCCCGTCAGCAGCCGGCTGCTTGACGGTGACAGCCGTGTGTGGCGCAGGCTGCTGGTGGGTTTCGGCGACGTTGTGATGACCTGCTGGGCGGTCGGGTCGTCGCTGATCGCGGGGGTGCTGCTCGGCGCCTACGGCATGAGGCAACTGGCTGCGTTTCTCCCGGACGGCCCGGTCGAGGTCACAGGCTGGCTGTTGCTGATCGTGCTGTATGTGGATGTGCGTCGCGGGCGCACCACGCTGATGAAGGCGGCAGCGTGGTTGGTGGTGGTCGCCGGGCTGCTCGCGCTCGCGGCGGTCCTCGAGCTCGGGGCCGGGGCGTGAACGGACGGCCACGCACCGGGCCGGCGCTGTTCCTGATCGCTGTCGGGCTGCTGATGAGCGTGGTCATGCTCGCGGTTCTGATCCCGAAACTCGGGCACCTCGCGCACCGGCCAGCAGGTGCAGCGGTCGCCATGCACCGCGCAGCGCACCGCAGGCACCACGGCCACGGCTGGCTGACGTTCGCGCACGTCCTGTGGATCGTGGCCGCGAGCGCGCTCGCGAGCACGATCACCGGCGGCGGCTGGATTGTGGTGAGCGTCCGCCGGCGGCTTGCAAGCCGACTTACTCGCGTGTACGGGCTGTTCGAGATCCGGCTGTCCCTGCACGACGAGGCGCGCGAGCAGGACATCATTGAGATGGTTGAGGCGCTGCTCGGGGCGGCGCGCGAGTTTCCAGAGCAGCGCAGCCGAGAAGGGCAGCCATTCGTGGCGGTCGAGGCGCACTATGGGCGCGGCGTCCACGGCGAGCTGGAGTGGGTGCTGTGTCTGCGATGCGAGCACGCGCTCGCACCTGCTGTGGACGGCATCCTTAGCACCGCGTACCCCGACGTCAGGGTCGGCTACCAGTTCGCCGGCCCGCCCCGCGAGATCGACGGGAAGCTCAAGCGTCCCGGTCACGTGCTGCGGTATCGCAAGCAGAGAAGCTTTGTGTTCCCTCTCGTCGATGAGGTGGAGCCGGGCGCCGCCCGTCCGCTTGAAGCGGTCGCCCAGGCGCAGGCCGCCGCCGGCGTCCCGTCGAGCGTGCGTATCCAATTGACGCCGTGCGCCTTGCCGGTCGAGCGGTTCGCACGGACGCGGCTGCGCAGCCGCGAAGCACGGCTCGCTGCCAGCGACGGCGGCCGGCTCGGATCGCTGTCGCGCAGCGAACTGCAGGCGGCAGCCCGCAGCCACAGCCATACGTGGTGCTGGCTTGAGGTTCAGGTCGCCGCACCCGACCGCGAGACCGCGAACAGGATCGGCGCGGTGCTTCTCGCCCGCCGGGGCGAGAACCGTCTACAGCGGCGCTGGATGACCTGGCGCCAAGACCTTTACTGCGACCGGTTCCCGACTGCATATCCACCGCTGCTGCCGAGCGCGACCTTGCGCACGTTGGCGTCGGCGAGCGAGGTCGCGCAGCTGGTCGCGCTGCCCGGAGGCAGATTGAAGAACGTGCCGGTCAGGCGCCTCGCGCTGCCACGGCTCCCTGCTCCACCGCAGTTGCCGATCGCCGATGCGGACGCCGGGCCGCAGCGTCCACCGACGCGCAGCGAGGTCGAGGATGAGCGCGCACGTCGATGAGCGCGGCACGGCGCCCGTTGATAAGCGCGGCACGGCTGCGGAACAGGCGCTGCTGGATCGCCTGGCGACGCGGCCCCGAGCCGGCGAGCGCCGCCGCGACGAGGCGGTCGGCGAGCCGGGAAGACTGCCGCAGCTGCCGTACCGGATGGTGTCGCATCTGCGCGCGGCCAACGGCCCCGTGTATATCCACCCTGCGGACCGGCGGTACGGGGTGCTCGCCGCCGGAGGTCAGGGGTCCGGCAAGACGTCGTTTCTGCTGCGGATGTACCTCGGGGATCTCCGTGACCCCAACGCCAGCCCAGTCATCATCGATCCGAAGAGTGAGCTCGCGCAACTCGCGTTGGAGCACACGCCGCCCATGTGCGGCAAGAGGGTGTGGTGGCTCGACCTTGGCAGGCCGATGTTCGGCATGTCGCCCCTGCGGCTCGACCCGTCAAGGACGCTTGAGGAGCAGGCGTCGGCGGTCGCCGACAACGTAGTCCAGGCGATCAGCGACACCGCCGAAGGGCAGGTGTTCCAGTCAAGTCGCAGGTATCTCTACCACGCCACGATCGGGTCGCTTGCGCTCGCTCACAAGGATGGGCGACTGGCGACGTTCGAGGATGTCTTCGCGCTGCTGTTGCCGTCGCGGGAGGACGTGCGGGAGGCGGCGGTCAACGACTGCCAGGCGTATGCGGACCTGGACCACACCACCGAGTTTTTCTCGCGTGTGCTGCCCGAGGAGCTTGAAAGCAACAGGGCGGCGACACATCAGAGGTTGGATCCGCCGAGGAACAAGATCGAGACGATTCTCGCTTCACCGTCGTTGCGCCGGTTCTACAACCACCCGGTCGACATCACTCTCCGGGAGATTGTCCTGAACAGGGACATTCTCATCATCGACGCGAACATGGCCGCGATCGGCGAAGGCAACGCCAAGGTCGTGATGCAGCTGTTCTCCCAGCAGTCGCACGCGCTGATGCAGTACCTCATTCATCTACCGCCACCGGAGCGCCCGCGCGTGACCGAATACCGGGAGGAGGCCGGGATGATCACGACGATGAACTCGGTCAAGCAGTACGCGACTCACCGCGAGGCGGGCCTTGAGCCAGCGATGGGCCTTCAGTACCTGAGCCAGCTCGGCGCGGACGCTGAGAGCCCAGCGGTAACTGAGGCGATCCGCAAGGGCGTGATGAACCTGATGCAGTCGCGCTGCCTGTTCCGGCTGGGCGACCCCGAAGACGCCGAGAAGCAGAGCCGGATCGGCATGTCTGTGTACCAGTCCATGATCCGCGGCGATCTGGAAAGCCGGGAGCTGATGGGCGCCCCGCCGGAGCAGTCGCTCTACATCTCGGTGCATTACTGCCTGGCGTCTTGGATCGTCGGCGGCGCCCGCGTGCCGCAGTTCGTCGGCGAAACGCATGAGTTCG
>Ga0116217_10006530_pt1 | contig 10107 bp, 5 predicted proteins | sample Sb_taG_6_FD_89697 | JGI IMG/M metagenome (GOLD analysis project Ga0116217, IMG submission 89697) | Peat soil microbial communities from Weissenstadt, Germany - Sb_50d_4_PS metaG | ecosystem: Environmental > Terrestrial > Soil > Wetlands > Peat | place: Germany: Weissenstadt | collected 2010-09-21 | reverse complement strand
CTGTGGCCGCCTTCCAGGATTTCCGCCAGGAACGCGAGACCATGTTGACCACCGATGTCGCGCTGCTCGCCGATCTTCCCATCACCCGCGCCATCATGACCAGTCCTGATCCGGTCACGATTCAAGATGCGTCGCAGGATATATGGCAAGATGCGCGCAGCAGCAGCGACCTTTTCGTGCTGGTCGATCGCAGCGGCCGGGTGGTTGCACTGCACACCAAGACGCCGGGATTCACAAAAGAGGCTGCCGAAAAATATTTCCAGCAGTCCCTCGAAGACGATCGTAAACAATCGAGCCACTGGTGGCTGGGGGATCATCATCTCTACCAAACTTTTGTCGAGCCCATCTACCGCGGCTCCAGGACCGACGGAACCCTGCTCGGGTTCCTGGTGATCGGCTACGAGATCAACGACCGCCTCGCCGCAGAAGTCAGCAAGGTGGCCGGCAGCCAGGTGGCCTTTTCCTGCGGAAACGAGATTGTGGGCACGACTTTGATGGCGGCGCAGGTGGAAGCCGGGAGCATTCAGAATCTGATCGCGGGCTCGGCCCACGACGACCCGCGAGATATTGACGTGGGCAACGAGCGCTTCCTGGCAACGTCCCTGGTCCTGTCGGGTTCTCGGGAAACGCCAGTGCGCTTGAGCGTTCTGGGCTCGTATGATCAGGCGACGAAGTTTGTCGATCAGCTGAATCGGTATCTGCTGCTGTTGGGCCTCGCCGCCATCGTGGTGGGCAGCGGCCTGGTCTTCCTTATCTCCCACACTTTCACGCGGCTGCTGGGCAGTCTGGTGGCTGGCGTTCGCGCCCTCGAGGGCGGAGATTTCCATCACCCGCTCGATCCTCGTGGCGGCGACGAAGTGGCTGAACTGACCCGCGCTTTCGATCGCATGCGCACCAGCTTGCTCAAAAGCCAGCATGACCTGCTGGAATCCGAACAACTGGCTACCATCGGGCGCATGGCCAGCTCGATTTCGCACGATCTGCGGCACTCCCTCGCCGCCATCGTGGCCAACTCGGAGTTCCTTTGCGACAGTCATCTCACTCCGGTACAGCGCGAGGAGTTGTATCAGGAAGTTCGCAGCGGAGCGAATCTGATGACCGACCTCATCGATTCTCTGCTTGAATTCGCCCGCACCCGCGAGTCGCTCACCCCCGCTAACGCCAACGTCGCGGAAACCATCCAGCGCTCCGTGCTCGCGGTTCGCCTGCATCCCCGGCATCACAACCGCACCATCGATGTGCTCTGTGGGGTTCAGGTTGCCGGATGGTTCGACCAGCGCAAGCTGGAGCGCGCTTTGTACAATTTGCTGCTCAACGCCTGCGAGGCCGCTCCCGCTATGGGCGGCACGGTGGAGGTTACGGCGGCGGAAGTCGCCGGTTCCATCGCGATTTCGGTAGCCGACAATGGTCCCGGCATCGCCGAATCCATCCGCGAGCGCCTGTTCCATCCCTTCGTCAGTTACGGCAAGGAAAACGGCACAGGCCTGGGGCTGGCGGTGGTGCAGAAGATCGTGCAGGATCATGGCGGCGAGATCGCGGTTGAGCGTACGACGCAAGGCCGAACGGTTTTCCGCATCATACTTCCCGGGCGCGCGCAGGATGCTTCTCGAATTGCTGGCGAGCCCAGCCTGGACGCGCCTGCAATGGTGCCCGCGCAGCGGGAAGACGCGCAGAATTCGATTTCTCGTCCGGGCCCGTAGGCGGGCGCTCTCTCTTCGCCAAGTGCCTGACCTGGATCCTGACCCCTGATATGGAGTAGGAGGACGGTGTGAAGAGCCTTACGATTTCTCCGGTTCGCGGGGCCGCATTGGCGGTGGCCGCTTTCGTCTCTTTGAGTACAGTCGCATGGGCCCAGCAGTCGCCCGCGCAGACTGCGTCCCCGGCGCCCGGCGAAACTGCCAGCGCGGTTCGCGACTTGCAGGATCAGGTCCGTGAACTTCGCACTCTGGTGGATGAGATGCGCGCCGAAAATGCCGAGTCGCGCGCTGAGATGCACCAGTTGCGCCACGACCTCGAAGCCACACGCGCGCTGCTGGAACGGCCCGCATCGCCCGAGAATGGCGCTGCGACAGTGGCGAGTGCTCCTTCGGAAAACGGATCGGGAATTCCCGCCGGCTCTGCCGCGCCAAGCACGGCCAGTGCAGCGACTTCCCCGCTCGAAGATCGCGTGCAGAAGCTGGAGGAGTCCACGGCGCTGATCGGCTCGAAAATCGATGAACAATATCAGACGAAAGTCGAGACCGCTTCCAAGTACCGCGCCCGGCTTCACGGCATCGTCCTGATGAATGCGTTCCGCAATGTCGGCGGCTCCGACAACCTGGACTTTCCCAGCTATTCTGAACCGGTCCCCAGGGGATGGTCTGAAGCCAGTCTGGGAGCGACGCTGCGCCAGTCGGAAATTGGACTGGAGGTCTTCGGCCCGAACATATTCGGGGCCAGAACTTCGGCCGACGTGCAACTGGATTTCGCCGGAGGATTCGCGGCAACTGGCAATGGCGTGAACTTCGGAATCGCGCGCCTGCAAACCGCCAGCGTGCGATTCGACTGGGAACGCACTTCCATCGTCGCGGGCCAGGACGCTTTGTTCATCTCACCTCTGTCTCCCACGTCGTTCGCATCGCTGGCCACGCCCGCGTTCGCCTTCGCCGGAAACCTTTGGGGCTGGACGCCGCAACTGCGAGTCGAGCACCGTTTTTCCCTTTCCGACCAGCAGACCGTCACCGTGCAGGCGGGTATTCTCGACAACCTCGACTGGGAACCTAACTACAATTCTTTCAACCGCACCGCGCAGGCCGGAGAAATGTCGGGCCAGCCTGCTTACGCAGTGCGCACGGCGTGGTCGCGTCCGGTGTGGGAACGTCCGCTCAGTTTTGGCGTTGCCGGCTACTATGGCCGCCAGAACTGGACTTGGGGCCGCTTCGTCGATGCCTGGTCAGGAATGGCGGACTGGCAAATTCCCATTCTTCCTCGGCTCGGTCTGTCGGGTGAGTTCTATCGCGGCAACGGCATTGGCGGACTCGGCGGCGCCATTGGAACTTCGATTCTGTGGGGTGGCCGCCCTGGTCCATTCACTCCGATCCGTGGCCTCGACGCCGCCGGCGGATGGACCCAGCTGAAATTCCAATTGACTCCCAAGCTGGAGTTGAACGGCGTCATCGCCGAAGACGATGCTTTTGCCAGCGACGTGCGCGGCTTCGCCATCGACGCCAACAACGGCGGGTACATTCTGGGACGCAATCGTGGCGCCTTGGGCAACGTGATCTTTCGTCCGCGCTCCGACCTGTTGCTGTCGGCGGAGTTCAGACGATTGCACACTTTCCCCGTCTATGACAGCAGTAGCGCAACCAATCAGGTCAATCTGTCCGTGGGGATTCTGTTTTGAAAACTCGCTTGCTCCATTGCGGACGTTCGCTGTTCCTCGTAATGCTGGCAGCGCTCTGCGCGCCCGCCCAGCAGGCCCTCAAGGGACACGTGCAACTCACCAGAAACGGTCATCCCCTGGCCGACGCATCGAAGGCGGTGGTCTGGCTCACTCCCGTCGGCGCAACCGTCGAAACGCCCCGACAAGACCCATCTCACATCCCGCAACTGGTCCAGAAAAACAAGAGCTTTCAGCCTTCGCTGGTGGTGATCCCGGTGGGCGGCCAAGTGGAGTTTCCCAATCACGATCCAATTTTCCACAACGTGTTTTCGCTGTTCGAGGGCAAGCGCTTCGATCTGGGACTCTATGAGAGCGGAAGCACGCGCTTCGTTCAGTTCGACAAACCCGGCATCTCGTTCATCTTCTGCAATATTCATGAGCAGATGAGCGCCGTGGTGATTGCCTTGGCCACGCCCTACTATGCCGTCTCCGACGCGCGCGGAGACCTCAGCCTTCCCAATGTTCCGCCGGGCCGCTACCAGTTGCAGGTCTTTCATTCTTCGGTGGCACCCGATGCTCTGCACGCCCTGAGCCGCGAGATTACGGTCGGTCCGGCAGATATCTCAATCGGAAGCCTCACGCTGTCGGAAACCAATGTCACGCTCACTCACAAAAACAAATACGGCCACGATTATGACCGCCCCGACCCCGACAGCCCCGCCTACGCACGGCCGTAATCGGAAAAGTTTCGCGAACATGAATTGGCGAACGTGAATTCATTGACATGAATTCGCGGACATGTATTCGCAAACATGAAAAAGGGCGTGCCGCTAAGCACGCCCCTTTCCGCCTCTGACTCTATCTTCACTTCGTTTACATCAACTCGTTCAAATCACCCCGCTTGCATCGAATCACCGCCTCCGAAGAGACGTTGCTGGCAACGCCTCCAGCTATTAGCGATGGCCGCCGCCACTAGAGTGACCGCCCCCGCCTCCGGAAGCATGTCCACCTCCGCTCGGCGCACTCACATGGCCTCCGCCACTCGGCGCGCTATGCGATCCTCCATAGCTCGGAGCGTGAGACGTTGGAGCATGGTAGCCGCCGCCATATGTTCCGCGCGAACCGCCGTAGGCAGGACTACGCACGATGGGCTGCCGCATATCCAGCTGCGGACGTGAGGTCGATCCCCGCCCGTAGCCGTCTGAGTACGAACCGCTGCCGCGCGATCCCGCCGAACTCGGCGCAGTCCGGTTCCAGTAGGTGCCGCTGCTGCCGCGTTCCGTACTCCCTGCTGTCGCTCCAGACCCTCCACGCCCAACATCACTGTGGGATGGCGGTGTGAACGGCCGGAATCCATCCCGGTTGCTCGCGGGAGCCGACTGGGTCGCGCCGCGCTGCGTTTCCGCGTTGCGCATTTCCGTGTTGCGAGTTTCCGAGTTGGCGGCGCCCACGCCTCGGTTCTCCGAGCTACGATTCTCAGAACCAAAGCCAGACGACGAACGAGCGCCACTGGGCGGCGTAAACGCACGTGTCGTCCCTATGCCCGCACCCGCTCGGGTTCCGCTAGCCGCGCTCATACCCCGCGCGGTTTCGCCCGCGCCGGCACCTTCCCTGCCTCCAGCCGGAATGGCGCCCACATGATTCTGCGCCATGTTCTGCCGGAGACTTGCAGTCTGCGCCTGGAACGACTGGGGCCGCGAAATATTGTTATGCACCGATCCGAAGAAACGCTCCGAACCGTTGCGCACTGTGGAGGGGGCTGCCGCCCGACCGCTCGCCGACAAACTGGCCCGCGACGGAACCACGGGCAGATTGCCTGCCATCATGCGCGCCCCGCCGAGTTGCTCACGGGTCGCGGCCGCAGCCGTTACGCGGCCTGCGCCGAAGTGTCCGGCATTGACTGTCGACATCCCCCGGCCAATGCGGGCGTCATGAATGTTCGCGACGTTCGAGAAACGGGTTCCGGCATGCAGCGGTGCGAAGCCACCATAGCGGTTATAGCCGCCACGGCCGGCCCAACCGAAGCGGCCGCCGTATCCGCCCCACCACGGATGGAACCAGTCGCACGGCCCGATGGGAAGCCATCCGAATCCTCCCCAGCCGCCAAAGCCAAACCCGAAGCCGAACCCGGCGCCCCATCCCCAGAACGAAACATAGGCCGGTGCCCAGAACGGCCGGTAGAATCCACCACCATAAATCGGACCAGGCCACCACGCCCATCCGGCGCCATAGGGAAACCAGCGCCCGTAGTGATAAGGCGCCCATCCCCAAGGCTCGTAGCCCACCCACGTCCAACCGTAGTAGGGCTCATAAACCCAGTTGCCATCGCGATACGGAGCCCAGTCATCGGGCTCGTTCGGAACCCACACATCGCCGTAGTCAGGCACGTTCTGCCATTGGCCGTAGGAGTCCAGATCCTGCGTTCCAGTGTAATAACGATTGGTGTGCCGCCACGAGCTGGCGTTGCGGATCATGTGATCGCGATCGGCGTTCCAGCGATCCCAATCGTCGCGATCGGGAGCCGGAGAAATCTTGTACTGCGCGGATTGGCTATCGCCGCGCACCGTAGCCATTTCGCCGCTGTGCACTTCGGCGCTGCCCTGTGGCGTGGCAATCTGCGCTTCGCCTTCCCGCACAATCACCAGCGTGTCGCCATCCGGCTGCACTTCAATGCGGAATACGCCATCCTGATGTGCGGGATGCACCGAAACGTTGGGCGTATCGATCTCCGGCTCGGCTTCGCTCTGTTTCGAAACCGTGAGATTGGCCAGGCCCTGGCTCAGCTGAATCTGAATGTCGCGGTGCGTGAGGTTGGCAATGTTGGCTTTGGCGTTCGCGCCCAGACGAAACGTGTTGGCAAAGTCGAGCTGCAATTCGGTGCGCGCGTTTTCGCCGGTGGAAACCTTGTCGCCGGTCATCACCGGCTGGTTCAACACCGCCGCCGACCAGTCCCCGGAATCCCCACGCTGCGTCGACACGTCGCCGTGAATCAGGCTGACACGCGCCACACCCTGATCCGTCTTCGCCGGAGCCTCACCCTCCGGTCCGCCCGGAGCAGCCTCGGTTGGCTGCGCGTTGCCAGGTTGGCCCGGCGGCCCCGGCTGACTCGGCGCCATTGGACCCTGCCCCGGCTGCCCGATCTCCATGGGCGCACTCGGTTGATCAGTCGGTGCCGGAGTTTCTTCGGTCGTCTGCGCCCGCGCGCTCATCGACAGCAAACCGGATATTGCCAAAGCTAAGACTGCCAAACTGGCTATGAATCTGCTCTTCATGACCCACCCCTTTGACCTAAACATGACCGTATAAAACCGCACGCGGACAAATCTCTCTGCCAAAAGGATGGGCAACTGCCATACCAAAGCGGCAGAAAACGACTGCCTACAAGTCCTGCGTTTTCAATGTGGAATGAGGCGAATGTAACGCGCGAGACGGCAGAATTCGACGAGGTTGGCCGACCGCAGCCAACGGTGGTGGTTTTCGGCCACTTAGTGGCCCGACGCAAATCGTGGCTTACTCCCGATCCTTACTGCGAGGGAGCCACGAATTCACTTCCTTGTGGCCTTCCCGTCGTGTCCGCCCTGGTGGAGGACGAGATGGGTTACCTCGCCTTTTTCGTTCATGAAGAACTCCACTTCGGCATCGACGACTTTCAAAAAGAATTTGGTTTCCGATTCGGCGAACAGCGGAAACTTAGACTGTCCGGTCGCCTGCGTCATTAACTGACCGCCTTCGAGAGTCATCACGATGTCGAAGTTCGGCATGAGTTCATAAGTGCCGACATACTTTTCGAGGATGGCGGGCGAAACCGTGATTTCCTTTCTCTCGGACGGCAACACAACTTTCTCGCCGTGGGCCAAGGCGGCCAGCTCGCTCGCAACCGATTCGGGCGCTCGTCCGTTCAGGTTCGCCAGCACCACCACCGTCAGCTTGTCTTCGGGATAGTAGGCCAGCGCGGTGTTGAAACCTTCAATGCCACCGTTATGCTCAATCACTTTGTGGCCGTTCGCCGTGTGAACCGCTAGCCCGAAGGCGTAGTCGCTCTTGAACGGCGTGGTCATTTTCTGCAGCGATGCAGCCGACAGCAGCTTGCCACCCATCAAGCCCTGTTCCCAGCGCAGCAAATCTTCGGTGGTCGAGTAAAGCCCGCCAGCGGACAAGGGGATACTCATATCGATATAACCGGCGTTAGTGATGCCTTTGTCGCCGGGCGCGTAGCCCGATGCGCGATGCACGATGATAGCCGCGTTGGAATCGTATCCTGAGTCCTTCATTCCCAGAGGGTTGAAGATGTTCTCCTGCACAAATTGACTGTAGCTCTGCTGGCTGATCTTCTCGATCAAGTAGCCCAGCAAGACATAGCCAGAGTTGCTGTAGTTCCACTTCTCTCCGGGCTGAAATTCGAGCGGCTTGTCACGAAAGCGAGCAACCAACTTCTCCGGAGTGGTCGCAATCGCCTCCGTAGAACCATAGTCGGGAAATCCGGTGAAGCTTGGAATCCCCGAAGTGTGCGTCAACAGGTTGAAGATCGTAACCTTATCCCATGCCGCCGGCGCGTCGGGCATGTATTTCTTTACCGGGTCTTCCACCTTCAGTTTGCCCCGCTCCTCCAGCAGCAGGATGCAGGCTGCCGTGAACTGCTTGGTGATGGACCCCAGGCGAAACTTCGCCGAAGGAGAGTTGGGAACATCCCATTCCAGATTGGCTGATCCATACCCCTTGCTGAGGATGACCTTCCCATCGCGAGCGACCAGGACCGATCCCATAAATTGTTTCGCATCGACGTAGGAGCGCACTACTTCGTCCATGCGCGAAACGTTGTCCTGGGCCAGGCAGATGCTCACTAACACGAACGCAATTGCGGTTCTTCGAAGCATAGACGCTCCTTCGGCGGGGCGGACTCTATTCATTGAGCACGATGCGTTTGACTACTTGGGCAAACCCTGTATGAATTCGTCGAGCACGCGGTTAAATCTTTCCGCGTCGTCGACGAACAGCGCGTGACCGTCGCCTTCGAATCGTTCCAGCCGTACCTTGTTCCCCAGCTTCAACGTGAGAAAGTCGGCGGTCGGCTGCGTGTCGGGCTGGTAGGTGAAGAGCACCGGGCGATTCATCTTTGCCAAGCCGGGGGAGAAATCTTTTACCGCAATCATGTCGTAAATCAGCACCGCCGCGGTATCAGCCGGGGTCTCGACCGAGGCGTCGATCACCCGCTTCAGGTAGTCCTCCGCCTGCGGCTTCTTGTACATGCTGCGGACAAAACCGTCGGCTTGTTTCTGGCGATCCTGCTGCAGCAGGTTCATCCATCCCGAGAGGCCGACGAACATCTCCGGGCTGATTTTCTCTGGGATCAATCCGTCGACCAGCACGAACCCGCCGACGTTATCCGAGCCAAACTGTTCGGCATATTTCACTAGCTCGCCGCACGCCATCGACCAGCCGACCAAAACCGGCTGCTTCAGGCTGAGATGGTCGACCAGCTCCTTATAGTCTCGGCTGCGGGTTTCGGGCAGGTGGCCGTAAGTGGGCTTGTCGCTCTCGCCTTGCGACCGCGGATCGACCGCAATCACGTGATACTTCTTCGAGAACTCGTCAATTTGCTTCTGCCAGATCCAGGCCGGCATGGTCCATCCTGGAATGAAAACGATGGCGCGGCCGCTGCCGGCCTCGACATAGTGGATCCGTATGCCGTCGGAAGTCTTGAAAAATTCGCTCTTCGCCGTCTGCGCAACAACGCCCGGCACAGCCAACATGCACATTACGACAACCGTCAATCTGGTCTTCATCGTTATCCCCAAGTCAGCTCCGATCGTCAGCTCACACCGTCCGCCCGGCGTCACGCCAGCGGCTCGTAACACAGGTAAACCTTAACATCGCCGAACGTCCGTGTCTTGGTCAACTTCAAGGAGGCTGGCACAGCTCACGGTTCTTTCTCGCCCTCATCCGCAATCCCGATTTTCGACAGACGGTAGCGCAGAGCATTGCGGGACAAGCCCAGCAGGCGCGCGGCCTGGCTCTTGTTGCCGTTGGCCCGGCGCAGCGCTTCCTGCACCATTTCATCTTCCCATTGCTCCAGTGTCATGCCGTCGGGAAGAAAGCCGCTCGCGCCGTTCGCCGCTTTCGCGGGACGCACATCGAGGTGGATGTCGGCAGGCGTGAGCACGCTGTCTTTCGCCAGCGCGCAGGCGCGTTCAACAATGTTCTGCAGTTCGCGCACATTTCCCGGCCAGTGGTAGTTCACCAGAATCTGCATCGCCTCCGGAGTAATGCCTTCCACGGGCTTGCCCGATTCTCCGGTAAAGCGCGAGATGAACAGATTCGCCAGATCGGGAATGTCCTCTCTGCGCTCGCGCAACGGCGCAATGTCGATGGGCACAACGTTCAGGCGATAGTAGAGATCTTCGCGGAATGTGCCCTGTTCCAGTGCTTCGCGCAGATCCTTGTTGGTGGCCGCGATCAGCCGCACATCAACCTTCACGGTGCGTGTTCCGCCCAGCCGTTCGAATTCGCGCTCCTGCAGCACGCGTAACAATTTCACTTGCGTCGCCGGAGGCACGTCGCCGATCTCGTCGAGAAACAGAGTGCCCTTGTCGGCCAGTTCGAACTTGCCCGGCTTGCTGGCAGCGGCTCCGGTGAACGCGCCCTTCTCGAAGCCAAACAGTTCGCTCTCAAGCAGGTTCTCGGGAATCGCCGTGCTGTTGATCTTGAGAAACGGTCCCGACGCCCGCCGCGATTTTTCATGAATCGCG
>Ga0116217_10006524_pt1 | contig 10111 bp, 10 predicted proteins | sample Sb_taG_6_FD_89697 | JGI IMG/M metagenome (GOLD analysis project Ga0116217, IMG submission 89697) | Peat soil microbial communities from Weissenstadt, Germany - Sb_50d_4_PS metaG | ecosystem: Environmental > Terrestrial > Soil > Wetlands > Peat | place: Germany: Weissenstadt | collected 2010-09-21 | reverse complement strand
ATTTTCCTTCCCTAAGGCTTGGATTTTCCTTCACTTGGCTTGGATTTTCCTTCCCCCGCTTCGCGCCGAAAGAGAACTCAGCGGCCCCACGGAACTCGATGAACAATAACGTGAATTCGACTTTCTGTGAATGCCGTAGGCGCTGAGGCGGGGTCCGGGTTTCTCCCTGCTCAGGCGTGCGCTCCGTGAGAGCGGCGCCGCAAATCTACGTGAGCAATCAAGAAAAGAATTGTCCTGCCGTCCCGCCCGAGGCATATAATGCAGGCTCAAACCCGGGTCGGCGAGTTCAACATCATACCGCTCGCTGAAGGGCCGGTGCGTGGGGCATGTTTCGGCAACGCGGCGAAGGATGGCGCGAGGAGGTTTGATGCTCGTCAGGAAGGAAGACTCGTGATAGAGGATGACGAGGAAGATTCTCGGAATTACTTGGTCGTCTGCAATAGCGAGGAGCAATACTCAATCTGGCCAAGCCACAAGCCGATTCCACGCGGATGGCGATCCGTCGGAAAGGAAGCCCGAAAGGCGGAGTGCCTGAGATACATCGAAAGCGTTTGGACCGACATGAGGCCTCGAAGTTTGCGGGAACATATTAAGGCTACGGAAAGTTTGCGGGACAATAGTGAGTCTACGGAGAGTTAGTAGCAAATGAAATCAGTGTAAATGCGCTGTCTTTTGCCTCGCCTCGTTCGAAGTCGAGAGAGTGCTTGGTTGCCCCCAAATATAGAAGCTCAATGAAAAATGTGGCGTAAAACGATCATCGCTTGTGAGACGCGACAATTATCCCTCTCTGTTAGGGAATGGAGCCGTCGCGGGTTGCCGCTCGTGATGATTCACGGCCTCGGCGACGCCGGCTGCATATGGAATTACTTGGCGATAAGGCTCGCGTCGCAGTTCCGTGTCGCGGCGCTAGACCTGCGGGGGCACGGGGATTCCGATTGGGATCCGGAGGCCAGATACGACACCGCAACCTTTGCCGCGGATTTAACTAAAGCTGTCGCCGCCCTCGGCTTCGAACGGATGGTCCTGATTGGTCATTCCCTGGGAGCGGATGTGGCTATCCGCTTCGCCGCCGGCCACCCCTCGCGCGTGGCCGCTTTGATCATCGTCGATTTCGGACCCGAACTCCAGAAGCAAGGAATTGACGAGGTCCTGCGGAACTTTGCCGCAAGCCCGCAAAGTTTCGCGTCTATTGAAGAATATACCGAATGGCTTGTTGAGCGGCGTCCGTTGGCTGACCCGGCCGTGCTGCGCCAATTCGCTCGCGAATGCTTGCGTCGGTCTGGCGAGAATGGGTGGGCGCCGAAGGCCGACGCCGCCCTCGCGACCAGTTCGGAAATTAGCCGATTCGTCGCCAGCGATGGGCGCTACTGCAACCCGGAACTGTGGCCGATGCTCGCTCAGATCCGTTGCCCCACCTTGGTCATCCGGGGAAGCGGCTCCGGAGTTTTACCTGTCGATGTGGCGAATCGGATGGTCGAGCGCACGCTTTGGAACAGTCAGCTTGCGACCGTTTCCGCCGCCGGACACGCCGTGATGATCGACAATCCCGCCGAATTCAGCGCCAGCGTGATTCGCTTCCTGTCGGGAATTGCCGCCTGAACCTCGTCGAAACCGGACCAGGCCGCATCGTGATCGACGAGCGCGCCCCTATTGGGGCCGCCTCCAGTCCGTCAGGCTAACCTCGTCGTCGAGCCATTGCGTCGGGCCGGCTTTGAGTCCGGCGGCCGCCAACGCCGCCTCGGGGTCGCCGGCGAACGTCTCGCGCGCAAAGACGGGCAAGCCGCCGGGCAGGCGCACTTTCACGGCGCGGCTGAGGCGAAAGAGGTCGTATCCCAGCTTGAGAAACAGGCTGTAGACCTGGGGCCCGCCAATGACAGCGATCGTCCCCGAGCTCAAGCCGAGCGCGGCGCATGCGGCCTCGAACGACGCGCCGCCGGGATTCCAGAGCCGCGCCTTGGCGTTGTCGGGGTCGGGCGCGAGACCGGCGACGCCGCGGGTGACGATGAGCCGGCGCCGGCCGGCGGAGTTCGGATGTCCTTCTTGCGAACGGCGGCCGTGCGCCACCGCGTCGACCTGGTCGAGCCCGTTCTCGAAGTGGCGCCTGTCGGCGTCGAGCTGGAGAGACGCCGGCTGGACGCCGCTCGCGTCGGCAATCATGCCGTCGGCCGAGGCGATGACGTAGGCTTCAATGCGGTAGGCGCCGATCATGCGTCAGCGCGCTACTCGGTGGTATCGTTGTTGACGAGCGAGAGGAACTCTTGCCGGGTCGCCGGCTGGTCGCGGAACACGCCGAGCATCCGGCTGGTGACGAGGTCGGCCCCGCGCTTGCGCACGCCGCGGTCGATCATGCAGTGATGCGCGGCCTTGACGACCACCGCGACGCCGCGGGGCTTCAACGCGTCTTCGACTGCGTTGGCGATCTGCGCGGTCAGGCGCTCCTGAATCTGCAAGCGCTTGGAGAAGATCTCGACGACCCGGGCGAGCTTGGAGATTCCCACAACTCGCCTGTCGGGAATGTAGCCCACCCACGCGCGCCCGATGATCGGCGCGATGTGGTGTTCGCAATGGCTTTCGAAGGTCACGCCGCGCAGGACGATCATCTCGTCATAGCCGTCGACCTCGGCGAAGGTCTTGCGCAGGACATCGTCCGGGTCTTCATCGTAGCCGCAGAAATATTCGCGGTAGGCGCGCCTGAGCCGATCGGGCGTTTCCGCCAGCCCGTCGCGATCGGGATCCTCGCCGATCCATCTGATAATGGTGCGAAACGCATCCTCGACCTGGTCGTCGCTGACCGCCTTGCCGCCGCCGGACGACCGTCCGTCGAGATTCTCTTGCCTCAGCGCCATGCTTCATTTCCTTGTTTGCGCCTGGCGGCGCGCCCCCGCGCATTTAGGCGTCGCGAGCGGTTTCTTAAAGGAGCGGCCGTCGCGCCGCTCCATGCGGGCGGAGGGTCTTCTGCCTCGCCTACCCGGCGACCTTGGAGAAATCCGCGACCGCGTGCATCGCCTCCCGCAATTCGCCGAGCAATCGCAAGCGGTTCAGGCGTAAAGCCGGGTCGTCGGCGTTGACCGTCACGTCGAGGAAAAAGGCGTCGACGGGCGCGCGCAAGGTCGCGAGCGCCCGCATCGCGCCCTCGAAATCCTCCCGGCCCACCCGCTCGCGCGCCGCCGCGCCCGACGCGGCGAGAACGTCGGCGAGGTCCTTTTCGGCGGGCAGCACGAGCGCGGCCGGATCGTGTCTGTCGGCGAAGGCCCCCGCGCCGTCCTTCCTTTCCTCGGCGCGCAGGATGTTGGCGGCGCGGCGATAGCCGGCGAGCAGGTTCTTGCCGTCCTCCGTGTCGAGCAGGCGCCCCAGCGCCTCGACCCGCCAGACGATCATCAGAAGGTCGTCCTGGCCCGGCAGCGCGAACACCGCGTCGATCAGGTCGTGCCGCGCGCCCTTGTCGCGCAGGTAGACCTTGAGGCGCTCGGCGATGAAGGCGAGGAGGCTCGCGGTCGTTGCACGAATTCTCGCATCTTCGGGAACCCGGGGCTTTCGACTGGAATGGTCATACTCGCCCACAACTTCATCGAGCTCGGGTCCTTCGGGGAACCCGCGCATTGCGAGCGAATGCACGACGGAGCCCGCTTCATCCTCCCGCGCAAATTCGATATCGAGCAATGCGGCCCAAATGGCGGCGTTCAACGCAGCCGTTAGCGCCAGCCGCAGCCGGTTCTCCAGCACAATACGGATCACGCCTAACGCCGCGCGCCTCAGCGCATAAGGGTCTTTGCTGCCGGTCGGCTTCTCGTCGATCGCCCAAAAACCCGCCAGCGTGTCGAGCTTGTCGGCGAGGGCGACCGCAATCGAGACCGGCGCGGTCGGGACGCGGTCGTTCGGCCCCTGCGGCTTATATTGCTCTTCGATCGCGTCGGCGACGCTCGGCTCCTCGCCTTGTGCGGTCGCGTAATAGCGGCCCATCAGGCCCTGCAGTTCGGGGAACTCGCCGACCATTTCCGTGACGAGATCAGCCTTGGCGAGATGAGCGGCGCGCGCGGCAAGCTCGGGATTTGCGCCGACCTTCGGCGCGAGTTCCCGCGCCAGCGCCTCGATGCGCTCTATGCGCTCGCCCTGCGTGCCGAGCTTCTCGTGAAAGACGACCCGAAGCGCCGTCAACTTTTCCACCCGCTGGTCGAGCGGTTTATCGGCCTTGTCCTTATAGTCGGGCAAGGGGGCGAGGTCGGTGAGCCAGAAGTGACGCGCATCGGCGAGGCGCGCGCGCACGACGCGGGCGTTGCCGGCCGCGATCGCCGCGCCGCCGTCGGCGGCGATGAGGTTGGCGACCAGAATGAAGCGGTTAGCGAGCTTGCCGCCGCCGTCCCTCAGGACAAAGCCCTTCTGATTGGCGCGGATGGTGGCGCGAATCGCCTCAGCCGGCAAGTCGAGAAACGCCACCTCGTATTCGCCCATCAGCACGACCGGCCATTCGACGAGCCCGGCGACTTCCTCCAAAAGGCCCTCGTCCTCGATGAGCTCGAGGCCCCGCGCGAAGGCGAGGCTTTGCGCATCGGCGAGGATGCTCGACTTGCGCCGGTCGGCGTCGAGCACGACCTTGGCCTTATGGAGAGCGTCGACGTAATCGTCGTAGCGGCGGACTTTGATCGGTTGAGGCACCATGAAGCGATGGCCCCACGTCGTGTCGCCGGACGCAAGCCCGTCAATGTCGAAACGGACGATCTCCGCTGCATCGTGCTGCGTGGCGAGCGTGCAGACGATCCCGCGCAGAGGGCGCACCCAGCGCAGCGAATCGGGCCGCGCCGAGGCCGCGCCCCACCGCATCGACTTCGGCCAGGGAAAGGAGCGCACTATCGCAGGCATAATCTCGGCGATAACGTCCTTCGTCGCACGCCCCGGCTTCTTGATGATCGCGACGTAGAACTCACCCTTCTTCGGGTCCTTCTCGACCGTCGCGTCCTCGATGCGGTTGAGGCCCGCGCTCTTGAGGAAGCCTTGAAGGGCCGCCTCCGGCGCGCCGACGCGCGGACCCTTGCGCTCCTCGCGCAAGTCGGCTTGAGCAGCCGGCAGCCCGACGACATGCAGCGCGAGGCGGCGAGGCGTGACGAAGCTTTGAGCGCCCTCATAGAGCAAATTGCGCTCGACCAGCGCGTTGGTCACGAGGCGCTTCAGGTCGTCCGCCGCCTGCCGCTGCATTCGGGCGGGGATTTCTTCGCTGAACAGTTCAAGGAGGAGGTCAGGCATATCAGCTAAAGAGAAACAAACCGCGATGGACCCTTGAGGACGGTCGAGCGATTGTCCGAAAGAGCGACGGCGCGTCCCCGCCCCCTCTTGTGGGGGCGGGTTAGGGTGGGGGGTCGCACCATGCCGAACCGATTGGCGTCCGTTGCACGGACCCTCAAGCATAACGCAAGAAGCGCCGAGCGAGCGTGCTTCGATTTCAGTTCGGCGCGACCCCCCACCCCGACCCGCCCCCGCCATAGGGCGTCCGGAGGGACGCCCGTCTCTCGACGGGCTGTGGGGGGCGGGAGGGCGCGCAGCGGCGCCAAATTCGACATAGGGCAAGATCGGCTGAAAGGCGGAGAGCGAGGCGTCACGCTCCGCCCCCTGCCGTCCTTAGCCAAGCCGCGCCACAGGCCTTGGCGAGTTCGCGGACTCTCAAGATATAACTCTGGCGCTCGGTGACCGATATTGCGCCGCGCGCGTCGAGAAGGTTGAAGGCGTGGCTCGCCTTGATGCACTGATCATAAGCCGGGAGCGCCATGAGGTGGCGGGCGCTCGATTCGCCTCGCTCCAGCAATGAGCGGCATTCGGCTTCCGCGTCCTTGAAATGCTGGGTGAGAATATCCGTGTTGGCGTGCTCGAAGTTGAAGCGGGAATATTCCTCCTCCGCCTGTTGGAACACGTCGCCGTAGGTGACTCGTTCGACGCCGTCGCGGCCGTTGAAGTTGATGTCGAAAATGCTGTCGACGCCCTGCACATACATCGCCAGCCGCTCGAGGCCGTAGGTCAGCTCGCCGGAAACGGGAGCGCATTCGAAACCCGCGACCTGCTGGAAGTAAGTGAACTGCGACACCTCCATGCCGTCGCACCAGCATTCCCACCCCAGCCCCGACGCGCCGAGCGTCGGGCTCTCCCAATCGTCCTCGACGAACCGCACGTCGTGAAGGGCCATGTCGACGCCGATCGCCTCGAGCGAATCGAGATAAAGCTCCTGAAGGTTCTCGGGCGAGGGCTTCAGAATCACCTGATACTGGTAATAGTGCTGCAGCCGGTTGGGGTTCTCTCCGTAGCGTCCGTCCTTAGGCCGACGGGACGGCTGCACATAGGCGGCCTTCCAGGCCTTGGGGCCAAGCGAACGCAGCGCCGTCGCCGGGTGGAATGTGCCGGCCCCGACTTCCATGTCATAGGGTTGCAGCATGACGCAGCCCTGTCGCGCCCAGAAGGTCTGCAAGGTCAGGATGAGGCCCTGAAACGACCTGACCGGGTCGAGCGTGGCGTCTTCGGTAGGCGGCATGGGATCTTTTGTCGTTCCTTGGTTGGCGCGCGGCGACCCTAGAGACGTGGGCTTGCGCGGTCAACGCAGGCCGCGCGGCTCCCGCCAATTCCTCGCGGCGCAGGAATTTGCGTCGCCCTGCGTCTGCCGTTAGAGCGAGCCTCGTTAAAAAGGGAGGCCCGCCCATGCGTCCGTCCAAACGCGCCGCCGACGAAATGCGCCCCGTCAGCTTCGAGCGCGGGGTCGCGCGTTATGCCGAGGGTTCGTGTCTCGTTCGCTTCGGGGAAACGCACGTTCTCTGCGCGGCCTCGCTCGAGGAAAAGCCGCCGCCGTGGTTGCGCGGTCAGGGAAGAGGATGGGTGACGGCCGAATACGCAATGCTGCCGCGCGCCACCTCGACGCGAACCAAGCGCGAATCCGCGACCGGCAAGGTTTCCGGTCGCACCCAGGAGATTCAGCGCCTCATCGGGCGATCGCTGCGTTCGGTCGTGGATCTGCCGCGCCTCGGAGAGCGGCAGATCACCATCGATTGCGACGTGTTGCAGGCGGACGGCGGCACGCGCACCGCCTAGATCACCGGCGCTTGGGTTGCGCTGCACGACTGTCTGCAATGGATGGCGCAGCGCTCGATCCTGCGCGATAGCCCGCTCAAGGACCACGTCGCCGCGGTTTCTTGTGGCATTGTCAGCGGCGGGGCGGTGATTGATCTCGATTACGCCGAGGACTCGACCGCCCATACGGACGCGAATTTCGTCATGACCGGCGGCGGCGGCCTGGTCGAGGTGCAGGGATCGGCAGAGGGCGCGCCGTTCACCGAGGCCGAGCTCATGCAAATGCTAGCGTTGGCGCGGACCGGCGTCGGCCGGCTCGTCGCCCTGCAAAAGGCGGCGATCGCGTAGCGTGCGAGTTTCGGCTGAGCCAGGCGCATCGCGCCGATCGTCAAATGGCGAGATTTGTCGTGAGACCGCTCAAGGATAGGCGTGCGAGAAGATGTCCGTATCCTGGAACCCGGCGAGGTCGAGGCGCACGCGGTCGGGCAAATACGCGAAAGCGGCGCGGGCATGTCCTTCCCGGCCCTCGCGCGCAAGCATGGCGTTAAGCTTGTCGCGCAGGGCATGGAGATGCAAGACATCGGATGCAGCGTAGGCGAGTTGCGCCTCGCTCAGCGCATCGGCGCCCCAATCCGAAGATTGCTGTTGCTTCGAGAGATCCACGCCGAGCAATTCGCGCGTGAGATCTTTGAGCCCGTGACGATCCGTGTAGGTTCGGGCGAGCTTGGAGGCGATCTTCGTGCAATAAACCGGGGCGGCCATGACGCCAAACGCATGATGCAAGACCGCCATGTCGAATCGGCCGTAATGGAAGAGTTTGACGACCGTAGGATCGGCGAGCAACTTTTCGAGATAGGGAGCGCTTCTCTGGCCGGGGGCGACCTGCACGATGTCCGCAGTCCCGTCGCCGCGCGAGACCTGCACGACGCAGAGCCGGTCGCGCCCGACGGCGAGTCCCAAGGTCTCCGTGTCGATCGCGACCGCCTCGCCAAACGACGCTGCGGCGGGCAAGTCGTTGCGGTGAAAGCGAATCATCGTTGCTGCAGGGGCTGATCTCGTGCAACTACAAAGGGTTAAATGGTGACCACGCTATCGATAGCAGCCGCCTCGGCACGGCGTCAATCGGATTAGCGCCCGAGACGACGGCGCCAAGCGATCATCCTCAACACGTCATCACTGGACTCTTCGCCGCGGGCGAGACGACATGATGAATGCCGCACGTCGATGCGCCCTATCATGCGGCGGCAAGTTGTCCTGTCTCACTCAGCCTCGAAGCGGCTACGCAGAATACATAGCCGACGCCACGCACCGACCGAACGAGAGGGGGGCGATCGGGACCGCAGGCCAGCTTCTTACGCAGTCGCGCGACAAGCGTATCGACCGATCGATCATAATATGTCCATTCGCGCCCCCGCAACACGCCAAGAAGGGCGGTGCGCGATAGAGCTTGCCCGGGCTGGCGGAGAAAAGCTATCAACAGTTCGAACTCCGACGACGTCAGGTCGACCCGCCGACCCGTAGGGCTGACGAGGTTCCGCGCCGTCTCCTCGAGCGTCCAGCCCGCGAACAGGTAGAACTGCTCGAACGGCTCGACCGTGTTTGCGCGGCGGATCACGACCTCGCGCTCCCGGATGGCGCTTTCGATTGCAGCCGTGTCCTCACCGCCATCACCTAGAATCAGTATCCGCATCAGCCGCTCCGCCTCGATCGCCACCGCCGTCGGCTAGCGAATCGACAGTTGGAATGATTCACGGCATAACGCGTCGCACTGTCAATAATTTACGGTACGTCAGCGCGATCATTATTTAATTCTGCCTCTAGGCGTCAATTTGGAACCGTATTGACCGATTTTCATATTTTGTTGATCTCAATCCAGGCCATGATCTTCTTGCGCGTAATTCCGACCCCATGCCGCTACGTTCCTTATCACTAGCGCAAGAGAAGCCTAATTGTGGTTATTTAGGATATTGGCGTCAACCCTACGGCAACCGGACGACGCGGACCGATTTAAGTGTCAATGATTGCATGTCTGCCGGTTATGGCGTGAGCGAATCATTGTACAAAGGGCAAGCGAACCCGAACCAGATCAGGCGTCTCTCGCATGCGCGGAATTCCCATCGATATCCTGCGGGCCTTTGTCGCCGTCGTTGAGGCCAGAGGCTTCACCCGTGCGGCTGAGGAGTTGGGCCGAACGCAGCCGACGATCAGCCTTCAAGTGAAACGGCTTGAGGAACTTGTCGAAGCGCCGTTGTTCAAGAAATCTGCGCGCTTCGAGTTGTCCAGCGTGGGCGAGATTTGTTTCGACTACGGAAAGCGTCTGCTTCGGCTGCATGACCAGATGCTGGACGAGGTGGCGGGCCGGAACAATCCGAACGGCGCCATCCGCATCGGCATGCCCAGCGAATTTGCCTCGACCCTGGCGCCTCGACTCGATCAGCTCCGCGCCGACGCACAGACCGGCGCCGCATTTGACGTGATCGTCGACAGCTCGCATGCGCTCTCAGCCGCGTTTCGTCAGAATGCGCTTGACGTCGCGTTCCTCGTTGGGACCGGCGAAAGCGAACCGCACAAGATCGAACAGTGGCGGGGACAACTGCGCTGGTTTGGCGGAGCCTTCAATGCCTTTCCCGAAATTTTGCCGCTGCCGCTTGTTCTCGCGCCGCCAGGGTCGCCCTTTCACGAAGCGGCGACCGCCGCGCTGCGCGCCCAGGGGAGGAAATTCGAAATCGTTTGCACGAGCTCGGACTTCAGCGTGCTCGCCGCAGCCGCCGCGGCCGGTCTTGGCGTTACGCCGATGGTCGAGGGGCTGGCGCCGGAGAGACTAAAGCCTTGCCTTGACAAGAATCTTCCGCTTTTGCCCGAGGTCACACTGTTGCTCTTGGCGCGTTCGCGAGCCTTGGCGCTCACCAGCCGCAGATGGGTTGCGAGCGTGGTCGAGACGCTTCAATCAGTTTGACTGCGCAGGCGGAGGCGCGCCCCGCATTACAATTCCTGATTACGGGCTTGCGTCAGCTTCAGATATTGGGTAGAACGAAACACGAACATGCTGTTTTCGCAGGGGTTCTCCGAT
>Ga0116217_10006522_pt1 | contig 10113 bp, 10 predicted proteins | sample Sb_taG_6_FD_89697 | JGI IMG/M metagenome (GOLD analysis project Ga0116217, IMG submission 89697) | Peat soil microbial communities from Weissenstadt, Germany - Sb_50d_4_PS metaG | ecosystem: Environmental > Terrestrial > Soil > Wetlands > Peat | place: Germany: Weissenstadt | collected 2010-09-21 | reverse complement strand
GACGTCAGAGCGGCCACCCCGACGGGGCGTGACGTCACGCCTTGGGCGACCTCACGCCGTGCGCGGGCGGAATCCCGAACAGACGACGCGCATCCATCCAATCCGGCCGTCGCGCTCCTCGTAGTACGCCTGCTGCTCGACAACGAACGCCCCGTCCGGGTTGTGGCCCTCGAGCCGGTAGCCAACCCGGGCGCGGTCGGCGAACGCGTCGGTTTGCGTCGAGACGAGACGCTCGAGTTCGTCCGAGGGCTCGAACCAGACCTTGAGCACGTTCTCGACGACCGACTGCGCGTCCGATGCCTCCCACATGCGCCCCGGCGTCAGCCCGCGAAAGTCGACCTCCGGGTGCAGCAGCCTCGTCACCTCATCGAAATCCTTGCGCGATAACGCCCGCGCAAACTCTTCTCCCAGCGAGGTGGTCTGAGTCTCCGTCGCCATCACCCCTTCTGTCAATCGTGCAACCATGCCGGCCCCGTGAACGAATACGAGCGCAACGTGTCGCTGTCGGTGATGCTGATCGTCTCACGGGCCGACGAGGCGGTGCAATGGTATCGGGCTGCACTCGGCGCAGAGGTGCTGTGGGACCTGGGCGGCGTCGCCGGGCTGCACGTCGCCGGCGCGCCGTTCTTCATCCACGAGGCGGTTCCGGGCAGGAAACGGGAGCCGAGCCCGAGCGAGGTCGGAATGACCACCACGCGGATCGAGGTCTTCGCCGACGACGCCGGCGCATTGATCGATCGTGCGGCTGCCGCCGGCGCGACCGACGTGGAGCCGTTGACCGATCACGAAACCCCTTGGGGGACGCACCGCCAGGGCGGATTCACCGACCCGTTCGGCCATCGCTGGTCGGTCGGGGACCGAACGCCGCTGGGCCCGTTCCCGGGCTAGCGAGCGGCGCCGCGCTCGCCGCCCCGCCCCGGCCCGGAGCCAGGAGGCGTCGCCGCGCGGTCCACCGTTTTGCGGAGCCTTGCCAAACTGAGCACGGGTCCCTAGCTTTTAGACGTGGGCTACACGGAGGGCTTTCTCGACGGCCTGCGCCATGCCGGGGATCTGAGCGCCGACGCCGTCATCGATGACCTGGCGCGCTCGGAACAGGTCCGCGTGGTCAGCGACGTCCTGCGTTCGCTGACCTACAACGACCAGCCAGTACCGGCCGAGCTCCCTTCTTCGATCGGCCGCTGGCTCGGCGAGCACGGCGAGCTGCCCGACTGGGTCGACCGCGACCGGCTCGAGCGCGGCTCTGCCGTCGTCGTCGAGCATGGCCCGCAGGTGTGCGTGGCGCTGGCGACCGCCTCGCTCGTGTACTGCTACGCGGGCTATCCGGGAGTGAAGGTGCTGACCTTCAGCCGCCGGCTCGGCCAGGACGCCGACCGCCGGGTCGGGGAGACCGCCCAGTTCGTGCTCGCGGTGATGGCGCCGGGATCGCTCCACCCGTGCGGACGCGGCATCCGCAAGATTCAGAAGGTCCGCCTGCTTCACGCGGCGATCCGCCACCTCGTGACGGGAAGTGGGCGCTGGGACGTCTCGGCCGACGGCGTGCCGATCTGCCAGGAGGACCTGGTCGGCACGCTGCTGTCGTTCTCCTGGATCGTCATCGACGCGCTGCACAAGCTCGGCGTCCGCATCGATGACCAGGAGGCGGAGGATTACCACTACCGGTGGCGGGTCATCGGCCAGATGCTCGGCATCGAACCGGCCGCGATCCCCGCCGACCTCACGCAGGCGGCCGAGCTGACTCGCCAGATCGCTTTGCGCAATCACCGCCGCTCGGACGAGGGAATCCTGATGACCCGCGCGCTGTTCGCGCTGCATGCCAACTCGCTGCCGACGGGCTTCGAGGGAGCTGCGCCGGCGCTGACGCGCTACCTGCTCGGCGACGAGGTTTGCGCGCTCGTCGGGCTGCCGCGCAGCCGCTGGGACAGGGCGATGAACTGGCAGGCCGGCGTAGGGCGCGTGCTCGACCGCGCGCAGTCGGCGCGCGGGCCGGTGGGCTCGCTCACGAAGATGGTGGGCGCCGGCATCCTCAACCAGCGCGTCATGGGGATGGCAGGCCGGCCCAGCGCCAGCTTCTCGATCCCCGTGCCGCCGGAGCTACATCGCCGCTGGACGGCGAGCGGCGTGTTCCCGCGGATCGACCCTGAGCTCATCGAGATCGCGCAGGCCCAGCAGGCGTCGTGACCGTCGCCGGTGGGACCTCGCTCGACCACGCCGCGGCACGCGCGGCGCTCGCCCGCGCGCGCGAAGTCCTGTGGCGGACCCAGCGGCCTGACGGCTCGTGGGAGTCGCTGTGCGACATGGGGGCGATCCCGACGGCTCAGGTGCTGGTCGCCCTCCGGAGCGCGGAATGCCTGACGCCCGAGGACGCGGCCGACGGAGCCCGGTGGCTGTGCGCCCGCCAGGAGCCCGATGGCTCCTATCGCTCGCACCCGACTGCGGCCGAAGGCGATCTCGGCGCCACCGCCTCGGCCTGGGCCGCGCTGTCACTGTGCGCGCGGCGGGACAGCGGCGAGGCGATCGCGCGCGCTCGGGCCTACGTCGAGGCTCACGGCGGGACCGCCGCGGTCGTCGACGCGTTCGGACGCGGCGATCCGGCGGTCGTGTACTTCGCGCTGGCCGGCCTGATCGACCCGACCGAGCTGCCGTGCCCGCCGATGGTGCCGGCGCTGATCCGGCCGGCCGTGAGGTTCATGGAGCGCCGGTTCCACTCCGGCATCCTGATGGTGAGCGGCGCGCTGACGCTGATCGCGCATCGGCTGCGCGGGGATTGGGATCCGCCCGCCCTCCCGCCCGCTCTCCCGCCCGGCTCTCCGGAGGGTCCTCCGTCCGGTCAGATCGCGCGCCGGTTCGCCGCCCGCACGCTCACGCTGCTCGCGACCTTTCAGAACCGCGACGGCAGCTGGAACGCCAGCACGGTCCAAACCGCGCTGATCCTGCCCGCACTGCGTGCCGCCGGCCTCGGGACCGGCCACCCGATGGTGGCGAGCACGGTGGCGTGGCTCGAGCGCCAGCGGGTTCGCGACGACGTGGGGCTGCACTTCGAGGCGTTCGGCAGCCCCGTGTGGTGCACCGCGGCCAACCTGCGCGCGCTGATCGCCGCCGGCGAGTCGCCCGTTGACGAGCGCATGATGCGCGCGCTCGATTGGCTGATCGGAGCCCAGTCGCGCATCGAGCAGCCGGAGGTGGACAACCGGAACCCGGGAGCGCCGCGGATCGGCGGCTGGGCGTTCCAGGTGGGAAACGAGACGATGGTCGATAACGACGACACCGGCGCGGTGCTCGCCGCCTATGGCGACGCGCTCGCGACCGCTGCGCTCGATCAGGACGCAACCCGCCGGCTGAGCGCCTCGCGCGACCTGGGCCGCGACTGGCTAATCGGCATGCAGAACCCCGACGGCGGCTGGTCGGCGTTCGTCCACGGGCTCCCGGCCAAGCGGCCGGGGCCGCTGTTCTCCGGCCCGGTGGAGGTGTCGCTCGACGATCCGGTCGCGGCCGTGCGCACGCTGCTCGATCCGCCGCGCGAGCTCGGCGACCCCTCGACCGAGGACCTGACCGGCCGCGTGCTCGACGGCCTCGGCCGCGTCGGCCTGACCACCTCCTCGCCGGCCGTGCGGCGAGGAATCCAGTTCCTCCGCGCGCAGCAGTTCGACCACGGCGGTTTCTGGGGGCGGTGGACAGTCAACTACCTGGCGTCGACGGCGTGCGTGCTCCAGGGGCTCGCGCGCGTCGGCGCGGACATGTCCGAACCGTGGGTCAGGCGCGCCGTCGGCTTCGTGCTCTCGCGGCAGAACGGCGACGGGGGCTGGGGCGAGCTTCCCGACTCCTACCGCGATCCCGCACTGGCCGGCCGCGGCCCCAGCATGCCGCCGCTCACGGGCCTCGTGCTGACCGGACTGATCGCCGCGGGGGAAGGATCGTCCAAGGCCGTCGCGCGTGGGATCGCGTACCTGCTCGAACGCCAGCACGCCGACGGCGCCTGGCCGCACGGAGACTGGCTCCAGGCGATCGTGCCACCGGACACCTTCTACATCCTGGCCGAGGCGGCCAAGCACTATCCGGTCGAGGCCCTCGCCCGCTGGCTCGAGGTCGCCTGAGACGACCGCTCACTCCGGGTGCGGGAACTGCGTGCCCGCCACCGCGTCCCACATTCGATCGGTCAGCACCGCGCGCTGGCCCATGAACAACCAGGCCGACGGCGTCACCGGATACCGGGTGCGAGGGCGCTTGGCGGTGACGGCCTTCTCGATGGTCCTCGCGACGGTCTCCGGTCCCCCACCGAGCCGCGACAGCGGTCCCTCGTAGGCGCCGACGGTGGCGGCCGCGATCGCCTCGTTGAACTTCGCGTACGGTCCACCGTCGCCGGCGCCCATCGTGGCCTTCGCGGTCTCGCCGAACTCGGTCTTGATCAGCCCGGGCTCGATCACCACCACGTCGACGCCGAAGCCTTTGACCTCGAATCGGAGCGCGTCACTGATCGCCTCGACCGCGTGCTTGGTGGCGTGGTAGGCGCCGCCGCCCGGGAACGTCAGCTTGCCACCCATCGAGCTCAGGTTGATGATCCGGCCCGACCGCTGGCGGCGCATCCCCGGCAGGACCAGCTGGCACATGCGGATGAGCCCGAACACGTTCGTCTCGAACTGCCGTCTCACGTCTTCCATGTCGAGGGTCTCGACCGCACCCGATTGGCTGTATCCGGCGTTGTTGACGAGCACGCCGACCGCGCCCTCGGCCTCCTCGACCGCGGCCACGGCCACGCGCATCGACTGCTCGTCGGTTACGTCGAGGGCGAGCGTGCGACAGCCCCGCTCCGCCAGGTCCGCGATCGACTCGAGCTTGCGCGCGGTCGCGTACACCCGGTGGCCGCCTGCGGCCATCAGCTCGGCGGTGGCACGGCCGATGCCCGTCGAGCATCCCGTGATCAGAACTGCGTTGGACTGTTCTGCCACTCCCGGCCCTCCTTCGAGGTCGCGCGCCGAAGCATAGGCCACCCCGTGTGCGGGGCCGGCTCGCGAACCGCGGCGCCGCGTAAACCTCTTCCGGCCCCCGTAAAGGATGGCTGCTCGCTCATAAAGAGCCGGGCGCAGGAAGTGTGCGTTTGCCCGATGTGCGCCGGCGGCGGCGATGCCACGATCGGCGACGAGCGGATCCATTGGCGAACGAAAAGGACCGGCGAAGTGCGAAACCGAATTGGTGATATTTCCATGCGTAGCGCGGGGGCCATGCTCGGCACGGCGATCGCTGCAAGCCTCCTGTTCGCCGCCCCGGCAGGTGCGGCGGCGCCGAACACGTGGGGCGCGGTTGGGTCGCTGAACAGTGCCCGCGCACTCGCGGCGTCCGCGGTGCTTCCCGGCGGCAAGGTGCTCGTGGCAGGCGGGACCGGCGCGAACGTGCTGAGCTCGAGTGAGATCTCCGATCCGGTCACTGACACGTGGTCGCCCGGACCCGCGATGTCGACCCGCGAATCGGGGCGGTCGCCGTCACGCTCACCGCCGGCGACGTGCTGGTCGTCGGCGGTCAGGACCAGAACGGCGACGCGGTAAGAAGTCCGTCGTCGCGGTGGTGGCTTGCACCGGGACGCCCGCGCTCTCGCCCCCGACCAGCAACTCGCGGCCGTCGGGCAGGGGCGCAATTCCGCCGCCAAGCCGCGGCGTCGACAGGGTGTTGGCAGTCGGCGTCCACGAGTTCGAGCTCGACTCGCCGAGCACGAACAGCTTCACACCCGGCCCGGCAATGGCCACGCCCCGTTTTCTGTTCGGGATCGATGCGCTGCACGATGGGCGTGTGCTCGTCGCGGGAGGCGCCGCCACAAGCAACGGCACGACGACGATCCTGTCGGGCGTCGAGATCTTCGACCCCGCCACCGACCAGTGGTCTGCCACCGCCCCGTTCCCTCAGCCGCTCGCTGAGCTCGCCACCGACGTGCGGCCCGACGGCCAGGTGCTGGCGGCGGGCGGCAACGGCTCGGCGCTGGTCACGTTTGCGCCCCCGACCGACGACGGCGGCGCACCGATCACCGCCTACACGATCACCGCCTCGACCGGGCAAACAACCACGACCCCCGACGCGCGCACGTTTGCGACGGTGAGCGGCCTGACCAACGGGACCGCCGTGACGTTCACCGTCAGAGCGGTCAATGCCGAAGGCACCGGTCCGGCCTCTGCCGCGTCCAACTCGGTGACACCGACGGGCCCCACCTTGGCCACCGCCCCGGACACGGCGCCGACGCTCCGCTTCTTCGGACTGCCGACCCACCTCGCGCTCGGGCAGTTCCTCAAGGAACTGCACTTCGCGGTAAAGCCGAGCAAGCCCTCGTCGCTTCAGATCATGCTCCGTGGCACGGTCAACCGGGCCGCGATCGCCGATGCCTTCGACCTGACACTCGCGCACAAGACGCTCGGGATCAGCGCGGCGAAGCGCACGATCGCGCTGAGGCCCTCCAGAAACCTCGTCGGCGATCCGAGTCGCGTCAAGGTGCAACTGGTGATCGTCGCGTATGACGCCGCCGGCTCGCGGTCCACGACCACTCGTACGATCACGGTCCGCCGGTAGCACAGGCGCCGGTCGAACATACGTTGAAAACGCTTGGCTTCTGTCGTGTGGAGGTCTACGGTGCAACATGCGCACCGAGATATGAATCATGGGTGCGTGATGTGCCAGCGCAGGTTGGGTAGGGGCCGGACCTGCAACACATACTTCGTAGCGGCATAAGAGGCCCTACCGTGGGGCGACGTTTCAGACGAACACTTCCCTGGGTGCCAGCACTTCGCGGGCGCTCGAGCTGCAAGCCCGACAACCGCACTCGATGCGGCAGCGTTCAGTCGAGGTACCCACGTCTCACGCATCGGCTTCGCTGCTCCCTGCGCGGTATCAGGTCCGCCCCGGACTGAATCGACGCAACCATGTCGAGGTTCGCTAGGAGTGACTGTGACCAGCCCAGTGCGACGTGTGTTCAGCGGCCTGTCGACGATCTTTGCCCTCGGTGTCGTCGGCGAAGAGCACAATGAGTCGAGGAGGTCAGATGACGGCCTCGTACACCGACGTTCAACACGGGAGGCAACCATGCCAGTCACGAACACGAGCGCCCTCGCCAGGGGGAACATGGAAGGCGCGGCATACGGAGCGAGCATCTCGCTGATCTTCGACCACAGCGAGCCCGGCAAGGGGCCGCGGCTGCACCGCCACCCCTACGACGAGACGTGGGTGGTCATCGAGGGGAGCCTGACCTTCCAGCTCGGCGACGACAACCTCAGCACCGGCCCCGGCGACATCGTGATCGCGCCGGCCGAGGCTCCGCACAAGTTCGTCAACGAGGGACCTGAACCCGCGAACCTGGTCTGCATCCACGCGAGCCCGACGTTCCGCACCGAGTGGCTGGAATAGTCCCCCGGCGCGTCCCAACCCGCTAGTCGCGTCCGCCGCCGAACAGCTGGAGCAGGAGCAGGAAGACGTTGAAGATGTCAAGGAAGATGCTCGCCGCGATGGGCACGGCACCGGCCGAGTTCGATCGGCGCAGGCGATTGAAATCGAAGATCGTGAACGCGCCGAAGATCGCCAGCCCGGCTACGGCGTAGACGATGTGCGCCTGCAGGATCGAGACGAAGATCAGAACGATTCCGACCACGATCAGTCCCAGTAGCGCCCAGAGCAGCGTCCGGGCCCACGAGGACAGGTCCCGACGCGTGGCGTAGCCATAGGACCCGAGCGCGGCGACGAATGCGGCGGTCGCGCCGGCCGCCTGCCACAGCACCGATGGGTCGGTCCTGGCATATGCCGCCAGCACCGGAGCGACGGCCAATCCCAGCAGCAGCCCGAGTCCGAGCAACAGGCCGGTCGCCAGCTGCTCGTGCCCGCGGGCGGAGGCGGCGCTAAGCCCAAAGACACATGCGAACGCGGCGATGAACGCCACGATCCCGCTGCCACCGCTGAGGTCGCGCCCGATATAGGCGCCGAGCGCTGCGCACCCCACGGTGAGCGCGACCAGCCCCATGACCTGACCGAACACGGCCCGGGCGGGGTCACCCACGGTCGCGTCGCCGATGCGGGACGGGCCACCGTACACAGCTGCCGGTGCATGGGTCAGCGTCGGATCACTGCTGATATCGGTCATGTCGATCTCCTGACTGGTTGAGGTGCGTTCATCGCGAGCATCAGTGTCAACCGCGACAGCACCCCCTCGCATCCGCCATGGGACAGTGCGACCGGCCAGTCCCGTCTCGGAACAGAGCTGACCCTCCGGGTGTCACCCTCGTGATCGGCAGTCTGGGCGCGGGCTCAGATGTCAGGCGCGTGTCTGGGCCGCGCCGCCTTCTCCCAGGCGCGCGCGAACTGGAGCATCTTCGCTTCGGCCAGCGGGGTGCCCAACACCTCGAGCCCCACCGGCAGGCCGTCTCCGGTGAAGCCGACCGGAAGCGTGAGCGCGGGGAGTCTGGCCTGTGAGCCGATCACGGTGTTGGTGGGAAAGGTGAGGCACTGGTACTTCTCGGCGGCGAGCTCATCGCGCGTCGGCGGAATGACCTGCACGGTGGGGTAGACGAGGAAGTCGAGCCGGTGTGCCGCGAAGATGTTCAGGACGTGCCTGCGGAATGATCCTGGTTGAGCCGGCGCTGCAGGTATTCCAAGTCCCCGTCGATCGTCTCGGGCCCCGCGGCGATGCCGTGGAAGAGGTCGTTCTTCGGATGGAAGTGGCCGCCGTCATAGATCTCCATGAAGCTCGAAACGGGGGCATCATGTCGCTGCGCGAGGAAGTCGCCCATGTCCGCCTTCGACTGTTTCACGTATACGGAGGTTCCTTCGATCCATCCCGCCAGGTCGGCGATCTCGAGCTCACGGGTGGTCGGTACGCCGAGTTCGTCGAGCCGCGACAGCGCCGCCCGAATGACGTTGATGACGGGCTCCGCGTCGGGATTGTCGTCCTCGCCGAATCCCGTCTCCAGAACCCCGATCCGCCAACTGTGCAGAGGCACGTCGCGAGCGACCGCTTCCGCGTAGCCGCCCAGATCGTGCGCCGCCGACGCGGTCACCGTGAACGGGTCCTTCGGGTCGTAGCCGACGATGGCGTCGAGCGTCGTCGCGAGGTCAGCGACCGTCCGAGCGACCGGCGCCGGGGTGTCCTGAAAATGCACCAGCGGCGAGAACCCGGCGCGACTGATCAGCCCGGTGGTGACGCGAAGACCAAACAGGTTGTTGTACGCGGCGGGAATCCGGATCGATCCGCCGGTGTCCTCGCCGATCCCGACCAGCCCGAAATTGGCGGCGACGCCGGCCGCGGACCCGGCGCTGGAGCCGCCGGACTCGCGCTCGGGGGCGTATGGATTCTTGGTGTGGTCGGTCAGCGACGAGGACGAGAACCAGCCCGCCGCGAAGTCGCACATAGCGGTCTTGGCGAGAATGATCGCGCCTGCATCCTTCAACTTCGCGATCACGGTCGCGTCCTCCTCGGGCACGTACTCGGTGAACAGGATCGAGCCGAACGTGGTCCGAAGACCGGCCATCTCCGCCTGGTCCTTCACGAGGACGGGAACACCGTGCAGCGGCCCGCAGAGCTTCCCCTCGGTGGCGAGGAACTCGTCCCGAGCCACCGCTTCGTCCCGGGCCCTGGGGTTCACCGTTACCACGGCATGAAGCTCCGCTCCGGCAAGGTTGTGCGCCTCGATTCTCGCCAGGTACCAGTCGACGAGCTCGGCGGCGGTGATCTCACCGCCGTGAAGCGCCGCGTGGAAGGCGGCGATGGTCAGCTCGCTGAACTTCTCGTCGAGTTCCGCAGCCGGCGTCATGCGAGCGTCCTGGACCATCGGCTCGGGCTAGGGCGCCACCGCCGCGCGTGAAGTCTCGGGCAGCGCCGCGAGGAGCTCGTGGCGCGAGTTGATGCCAAGCTTGGTGAAGACCTTGCGCAGGTGGTACTTGACCGTGCGTGGGCTGATGAACAGCTCGGCGCCGATCTCCGGGTTGGAGAGCCCGTCGCGAGCGAGCCGAGCGATCTGAGCCTCCTGAGCGGTGAGCTCGTCGCGTGTCTCATCTACCCGTTTACGCGCGGTCTCGCCGGTGGCCGCCAGCTCGCGACGGGCGCGCTCCGCGAACGCTTCCACGCCCATCTCGCTCAGCATCTCGTAAGCGGTG